>Ga0209203_1000392_pt1 | contig 38175 bp, 32 predicted proteins | sample AD_UKC109_MetaG_FD_184423 | JGI IMG/M metagenome (GOLD analysis project Ga0209203, IMG submission 184423) | Active sludge microbial communities of municipal wastewater-treating anaerobic digesters from Hong Kong - AD_UKC109_MetaG (SPAdes)... | ecosystem: Engineered > Bioreactor > Anaerobic >... | reverse complement strand
ATCCTTTTTTTCAAATTTGAAACTTTCCTTACCATTGTAACTATTTTCAACGGTAGTAGTCAAGGAAAATCAAATCTGTGATTAAAAGTTCCTTAAAAAAGGAAGAATTTCAAATAAAAAACAGAAAAAATTAATGGTCTTGAAGGGCGTACCAAACTTTGCGTACTTCGGCTTTCAGGTCCGCTAACGGAATGCCGCCGTTAAATATATGATCCATTTCATTCCGATGCCAATCTATATTTTGTTGCATCCGTATTCGAATCTGCGCATCTTCCCGTGAAAGCCCTCTTTTTCGCATCAGTCGTTCCGCCTGAATTTCCGGATCCGTCTCGACCAGCCATTTTCGATCGCAGAGTGAAGACAGTCCCGAATCGTTCAGCTTGATGGCTTCCAACGCCACGGAGCAATCCGTTCCCGCAATGACTTGATTGATACGCCGGATGATCTGCGGATGGGTGACGGATTCCAGCCATTTCAATTCGGCGGGATTCTCGAAGACGATTTGACCCAATTTTTTTCGATCGATTTTTCCGGTATTTCGATCGGAGAGGATCCGGCTGCCGAAGTGACGGAGCACATCTTCCGCAACCGAAGATTCCGGTTCGAGGACTTCATGACCGATTCGGTCGGCATCGATGCCAAGGCAACCCAGTGACTCCAACTCGCGGCGAATTTCGCTTTTTCCGCTTGCGATTCCGCCGGTAATACCGATGACGAGTTTTTTCATTTCCGGTTGTTTTCCTTCCGTAATCATTTAATACCGTAAGAGGCGCAAATCGCTTCGCTGTCCCGTACGATGAACATGACGGTCTCGTCGGTGCCGAATTGTTTCGAGACTTCTTTGGTGATTTTTACGGCTTCTTCACAATAATGATTGGCGTTGGTGTGCATGTAAGACAGAGCGCCGGCATAGGTAAAGTAATAAATGACGCTGGTTCCCGATAAGGGCAATCCGGATATTTCGATCAAAGGATTGCCGGGATCATCGCATTCGCGGACGGCACAGCTTTCGACCGCGCCGCAGCCGTAGGTGGCACATTTGAGGGCTTCGATGGCGGCTTCGTAGTTACGGGCTTTATAGTAGTTTACGCCCAACCGTCCATAGACATCGGCGTTGTAAGGGTTGATGCTGAGTGCTTTTTTAATATTGATTCCGGCGGCATAGAAATCACCGGTCTGGGAATAGGTGTTGCCGATAGCGAGGTAAGGCAGCGGGTCGTTGATCCCGAGCTGATCGTTGATTCGAGCGGCTTTTGAGAACATTTCCAGCGCGGCATCATATTCCTGAATCTGGCGCCAGTTGACGCCGATTCGGATTTGCAGGAAGGTCATGTTAGGAGAAAGTGCGAGCGCGCGATTATAGGCATCGATGGCGCTGCGGTATTGCCCGTAGGATTCCAGCAGGTTGCCCTGAACCCGATAGACATCAAACATATCGCTGCCGTTTGCGGTACCATATTCCAATGCTTGGCTGAGCATTTGTTCAGCCCGTTCATAATTTGCCTGGTCCAACAGGATTTCCGAATAAAACGCATACGCCATCGCATTTCTCGGACCGTAATCCACTGCCCGGCGGATATAGGATTCGGCGGTAGCCATGTTGGTCTCCACCATGTCGGCGCCGCAAATGTCCTTATCCGCATACCAAAGGTAGACCATTGCCAAAACGGCGTAGATATCCGAATTCTCTTTAAAGGTTTCTAACGAGCTTTCCAACAGTTTGATCGCTTTTTCCAGTGTCTCCTTCTTTTCCATGTCGGTTGTTTGAGAGGCTGTCATATAAGCCAGTGCCCGTCCCTGCTTCCAAATATATTCCGGATTGGTTGGTTCCAGAGCGGCCGCGGCTTGGTATGCTTCGACCGCTTTCCCGAGGTTTCCCGCAACGAATTGAGCTTCCGCTTCCATGGCATATGAAGCTGCATCACGGGTGGGGATGGCGGTGGGTTTCCACGGGGAAACAATCTGTCCGGTTAAAACTCCTTTGAGCAGAAAAAAGCTGAAAAGGCAGAGGAACATTAACAAGATAACCACTCCGGGATTGGAGCGGTTCTTATGTTTGAATTCTAAATTTTTACCGGTTAAATTCATGAAACAGTTTGATCGATTTAGTTATCGGCCGCTTTCAAGACAACCGTTTTCATCATTTCCGTACGCGCAATACCAGCAAGTTCCTCCGTAAAAGGTGTCTCCGACAAAACAACTAGCATTATAAATGCCGATCAGATACCCTTTTTTATCCGAAATATATTCTCCCCCGATAAAACAGGTATCGTCGCTGACAAAATATCCGGCTTGTTGACACTTTTCAAAAGTATCGATATCCTGCGGCGGATTCAGAATCCCGTTGTATTGGATCATTTTCTGGTATGTGTTTGTGCGAATATTCTGACAAATTTGCGCAGTCTGCTGCGCCGATGAAACGGACGGTTCGAAATTCTGATAAGCCGAATTGAATTCCTGAATAAATTCCGGGATAAATGGACCGATCAAATAGTTAAAATTGCTGATCGCAACTTCGAACTGGGATTTGACGGAATCAAAATTGCCGAAATTATTTTGAGCGGCTTGACTGGCAAAATCACTCAGATTCTGACATTCCACAGCCATTAAATTTAAAGCATATTGCGCCATATCAGGTGCCACCGGCGGACGATCCTCCGCAGACACAGGATAAATAAACGAACAAATTGCCATTCCAAGAAGAGTAAGTATTGTTATTCTCTTTCTCATTTCTCACTCCGACTACTATTTCTTATTTATTATACGGTATTGAAGGGAGAAAAGTTTACTTTTTTTAAGAAACTTTTAAAAAAGACCAAAGAGCATTTTTGATCGTTTTTTGTATTATGGCATCGAAACAATTTTTCCGCATGAATTCCTTTCGAGTACGATTACCCGAAGGAGAGATATTATTCACGGTTTGATTTTTTGACGGTGAAACCTTATCTATTCGATCTTATAATTCCGGTTATGAAACATTGTTTAAATTGTTATCGAAAAATACCCAATGATGCGAAAATCTGTCATTATTGCGGCGCTCCGCAAGCTGAAAAGGAAGCATTTCCGGGGAAAAAGTTTTTACGTTGTCCGAATTGCATGTCTTATTTTTATGACGAAGAACACGGTTGTCAAAACTGTGGCTATTCCCCTAAAAAGCCTAAGAAAAAAGGGACTTGGCTTTTAGCGGTGATGGCGGTTTTGATTGTCTTATTCATTTTTTGGCAGTTGGGGTTTTTATCGGATTTGTCAAGTATGGAGAAGAAAGCCAATGTCGTTCAAACCGCCTCATTGATGGCGGATGAACAATCGCCCGCGGAAATTGAAACAAGCGAAAGGGAAGCGGATGTCTTATCGGCTGATGCGATTGAAAACGGGCGATCGACGGAAGAAGCGGTTCCGGACGCATCCGTCGAGGGAATTTCGGCGACGGCGGTGAATTCACCCGTTCCAATGACGGCTACGCCGGTTCCGTTTCAATGTAACGGTACCGATAATCGGCTGACGAAAGGAATGACCGGAAAGATTATCGCAGGCGGGAATCCGGTTAAGGTTCGGATGCAGCCATCCACCGGCGGGGAATCGGTGAGTGTGCTTTATGGCGATGAGCTGTTTACTGTTTTGGATGAGAAGCCGGTCTGTGCGGAGGGCTATCTTTGGATAAAAATCAAATTAGAAAAAGCGGATTTGGAAGGATGGACGGTTGAGGCGGCCGATCGGAATTATTGGCTGATGCCATTGGATCTTACGGCTGCTACAGAAACACCGGCAGATTAGATTCGGGAAAACTTTCCCCGATTTTCTTAAGTTCTTATATAATGAAATTGTATAAATTCATTCCGGTTTTGATTGACTTGATAAGGAGAAACTTATGGCGACAAATGATTCCGAAAAGTTTTATTTAGGGAAAGTATATGATGAGCAAGGGAACCTAACGGATGAAAAACTCCTTTACGATCCGCAGGATTTGGTGACTCATTGCATGATTACCGGCATGACCGGTTCGGGGAAAACGGGACTGGGGATCATTTTGCTGGAGGAAATGGCTCGAAAGAACATTCCCGCGATTGTCATCGACCCGAAAGGGGATTTGACCAACCTGATGCTCCATTTCCCGGAATTGCGAGCCGAAGACTTTGAACCTTGGATCGATCCGGAAGCTCCAGTTCGGGAAGGGAAATCACTGATGGAAATCAGCGTAGAGACAGCGGAAGCATGGAAGAAAGGGCTGTCTGAATGGGGGTTAGGCAAAGAAGAAATTTCCGAGTTGGAAAAGGTCTCTTATACGATATTTACGCCCGGCTCCACCGTGGGGAATCCGATTAATATCCTGTCTTCTTTTGAAGCGCCTAAAACACCGGTGAAAGAAGGGGATGAGTTTATCCGAGAGGAAATTGCAACCACCGTAACCGCTTTGCTGGATCTGATCGGAATCTGCAATATCGATCCGCTTCAAAGCCGAGAGCATATTTTGCTTTCAAGCATTATCGAGCAATATTGGAATATGGGGAAAAGTATTGATATCGAAGAAATGATCGCCGCCGTAAATGATCCGCCCTTTGAGAAATTGGGCGCTTTACCTGTCGATAAAATGTATCCTCCCAAAGACCGATTCCAGTTATCTCTACTGCTGAATAATTTTTTGGCTTCTCCGTCCTTCCAAAATTGGAATAAAGGGCCGAATTTGGATATCGGAAAGTTGCTTTATACAAATGACGGAAAAGCTCGAATGAATGTTTTTTATCTGCAGCACCTTAATGATCATGAGCGGATGTTTTTTGTGACAATGCTGTATTCTCAAATCGAATCTTGGATGAGACAGCAACCCGGGACGGGGAATCTGAAATTGGGGGTTTATTTTGACGAAATCGCGGGATATCTGCCGGCGACTTCGAATCCGGCTTCCAGAAACGTGATCATTCGCTTATTGAAACAGGCGAGAGCTTTCGGTGTCGGGATGATTCTTTCCTCTCAGAACCCGATCGATTTTGATTATAAGGCGCTGTCGAACGCGGGCACCTGGTTTATCGGACATTTACAGACGGCTCAAGATGTAAAACGTTTGATTGACGGTCTTGCCACCAATGATGGAGGAATCGATCAAACGGAAGCGAAAAGACGGATTTCCGCGTTGAAAAACCGCCAATTTCTGTATATGAACGTACATACGCCCGGATTAAAGGTTATGACGACTCGTTGGACATTAAATTATTTAGCCGGTCCGTTGACGCGAAACAGGATTCCTTTATTACTCGAAAAGGGTCTCAGTGAGCGTGTCGATACCGTAAGCCCCGTAATGAATGTCAACGAAGCTGTCGCAGAATTGGCGGACACCAGTCAGAATCAAGAAGAAGATCAAGGAGAAGCGAAAATGTCCGAGGAAAAAGCCAAGGAAGTCCAGCCTGAAGGAACCAAACCCAAAATCGCAGCGAAAATAAATGAATATTATCGCAGAGCGGAAAAAACAGCGGCGGAAGTCGGTGCACCGGCCGAAGAAATCACTTATCTTCCGGCTTGGATCGCGCAAGCCGAAGCGCGTATTCTTCAACCGAAATATAATCTGGATTTTATCGATAAAAAAGCGGTTTTGATTGACGAACCGGACATCCGTGGCGTTTCCATTAATTGGCGGGAATATGAAACGGAACCTTTCGACGAAAAAACTGTTCAAAGTCGACCGCAATATGCCGATGCGAAATATGAACAGCCGCCTGAATGGATGTCGGATTCAGGCAGTGTTCGAAGTCGCGAGAGCGATTTTCTCGATTATATCTATCGGGAGGGAATCGTAAAGATTCGCGCAAACAAACCGTTGGATGTTTATGCCGCTCCGGATGTGACTGAAGAAGATTTTATTGCGATGTGTAAAGGAAAAGTGGCTGAAGCTTCACAAAACGAAAAAGATAAGTTGGCAAAAGCATACGAAAATATCGTCGATCGTATGGAGACGAAAATACGTAAAGCGGAAGCCGATGTAGCCGACAAAACCGATAAAGTGAAGAGCAAGAATATAGAAAAATATGGTGCATTCGGTGAGCTGGTCATCGGAATGTTTACCGGCAGAAAACGATCCGTTTCTACCTCCATCAACAAATATGGACAATCGACCAATGCGGATAATGCACTCGAAAAAGCCAAACTTGTGTTGGATGAGCTGAAAGCCGACCTTGAGCAGCAAACCGAGGAATTTAAAAAGCAAATAGCTGAGGTGGAAGAAAAATGGAATAAGATTGCCGAAGAAACGGACGAAGTGACGGTCACCCCGATGAAAAAAGATATTTTTATCGATTATTTCGGCATCTTATGGCTCCCATACTATACCGACGAGAACGGAAAATTCGTAAAAGCTTTCTGAGTTGCCGGCATTCTCTTTCGGTTCATAAAACCATTCAAAATCCGCTTCCTTATCAACTGGAGCGGATTTATTTTTATAAGGAATGTGTCTCGAATCCGTGGTGATTCAAAAAATCGGGTGATTTTCAAATTACAATATAGATATATGGACATCGAAGAGACCCAACCTATCAGACCCAAACGCGGGAATCCGTATGTGACATTCCCCGATTTTTCACCCTCCGTGCCGGCCGAACCCGGCATTGCGGTTCCCACGGAATTAAACAGGGAATCGGAGGGTCGATTCGTACCGCCTCCTTATCCGCCGGTGCCTGTTTCGCCGGAAATGGCAAAAGCATTATCCGCTGAAATAAAAAGCCGCAAGATCCAATTTTTGACGCATTTTACCCGCCTTGAAAACCTCGCTTCCATTTTAACCTACGGGCTGCTTCCGCCCAACCAATTAAAATCGGAAGGGCGGACACGATTTGTGCGCTTTAATCCGCCTTATCTGCCGGGGTATTGGCAAAATGCGATCAGCTTTAATATTTCCTTTCCGAATTATCGCTTGTTTTATAATCTTCAGGAACAGCGGGGATATGATTGGGTGGTTCTGCTTTTCGATATTAATATTTTATTGAGCCAACCGTTCTATTACTTCATCTATCCGGCTGCCAATTTAATTCATACACCTATTTTTGCGACTGAAATTTCACCGAAATTACAAACCTTTGAAGCATTTGAAGAGTTGTTTCAGGATACGGAGAATGTTCGCCGAGCTTTTTTGCAAATTCCCGATTGCTATCCCACCCACCCTCAATCGGAAGTGTTGACATTTCAGCCGGTAAGTGTCAACGCTCTTTTGGAAGTTCATTTTTACAACGATTACAAGTTTAATCAGTGGTTTATGCAGAATACCGCATTGGCGATGACGATGGATAAAAATATCTGGCAGGTCAGCCTTGAATTTTTTTCACCGCGTTGCGATTATTTAAATTGGAAATCCACCCAACGATAATTTTTTCATAATTTCTTATAAAGAATTCTGATACATTTCCGGCCGATTCTTTGAAAGGTATTGGTATAATGGCGGGTGTGAAAAACAATTTCCCGGAGAATAATAAATATCAATGACTTGTGATCTGCAATTTATTCAATCCATTAATCAGGGTTTCGTTGAAATTCTGGGAAAAGAAGATTTGGATGATTTTCGATTGTTTTTGAAAGAACCATCCGAATCGGAAAGTTGTATGCGATACCTGTCGATGATGCAATGCTATTTATCGGAAAAGTTCGGTTATTTCGAATCGGAAGGGATCGCAATAAGTATCGGGAAAAATGCCTATCGTCCCATTAAGATTGCATTTGAATCGGTTCTTCATTTTCAGGAAGTCGACTTTCGGTTGCTTCCTCATCATAAACGGATTAAAACAGCTTTGGTGCGGCTGATCGAAAGAGTTTATAAACCGGTGGGTATCCCGATCATATCTCTCGATACGGAAGAGACAGATTCCTGGGCGATTAAACCGGAAGGTCCGATTCGTATGTTTCCGGTCCAAATCTTAAACGGAATTCTTCAGGAAATGCTGCTGGATGTTTCCGGCGGGCATTTTTTCCCGGTTGAAGTTCAGGAGGATGAGCAACGGAATATGATCATCCTGACTTTTGCCACAAGTCCGATCGGTCATTAAATAGCCGGATTTTTGTCGGACAGTGAAATCATTCAGTTTGGAAGGTTTTTCGGAAATAAGGAATAAGGAGTCTATCATGAAAAAATTTTTACCGTTAGTTCTTACCATTTTGATCTTATTTTGCTTCTTTTCCGTTCAGGCGGATAAGAATGTTCTGAATGTTTTGACCTACAACTCTTTTGCCGTCAGTGAAGATGTTATTAAAGATTTTGAAGCTGAAAACAATGTGAAAGTTCAGTTTATTGAGGGCGGAGATACGCCTTCCATTGTAAATCGGGCAATTCTCACGAAGAATTCGCCGATTGCCGATGTCATTGTCGGGATGAACGATGTTTTACTGGCACGGGTCCTTAAAAATGAAATTCTTGAACCGTACGAATCGCCGGAATTGAAGAATATTCCCGATGAATTTAAATCGGATCCCGCCTTCGGAGCGTTACCCTTCGATTACGGACATGTTTGTATTAATTACGATACTGCTTATTTCACAGATCATCAATTGGCGGTCCCTTCCTCTCTCGACGATTTGATTTCGGAACCGTACAAAGGGCTTTTGGTCGTTGAAAATCCGACTTCTTCGGGTCCGGGACAGGCTTTTTTCCTGACCACCGTCGCCGAGTACGGCGAAGACGGATTTGTCGATTATTGGAATAAACTGTTGGCAAACGATGTGCAAATCGATAATGATTGGTCTTCGGCTTATTACACCAGTTTTACGGCCGGAGGCGGAAACGGTCCGCGACCGATGGTCGTTTCATATGATACCAGCCCGGCTGCCGTTCCTTTTTATTCGGAGACTCCGATGGAGACGGCTCCGACGGCTGCGGTTCTGGCGGATGGTACGTGCTATCGGACGATCGAATTTCTGGGAATATTAAAGGGAACCAAGAATCGTGAAATCGCCGAGAAATTTGTGGATGCCATGCTGGGGAAACGTTGGCAAGAGGATTTACCCGGACAGATGTTTGTGTATCCCGTTAACCGAGAAGCGGTTTTGCCTGAGGTCTTTGCAAAATTCGCGATCCAACCCGAAAATCCGGTTTCATTGGACTCGGCATTGATCGAAGAAAAATACGAAGATTGGATTCAAACCTGGAACGACGAAGTATTGGTGAATTACTAAACGGAAAGAAGAGAAATTATAAATGTCAATAGTCTGCAGCGGTTCGGTAGCATATGATTATCTGATGCGTTTCCCGGGATATTTTCGAGACCAAATTCTCCCGGATCACTTGGATTCGATCAGCCTGTCTTTTTTGGTCGATGACATGGTGCGGCTTCAAGGCGGTGTGGCTCCGAATGTCTGCTACAGCCTGGCTTTGTTGGGGGAAAAGCCGATCTTGTTTGCAGCGGTCGGCGAAGACTTTGATCAGTATCGAAAATGGCTGGAAGAGCGGGGCGTTGATTGCCGCTTTGCACGGGTTATACCGGGTAAGTTTACCGCTTCTTTCTTTTCTAATACGGATTTGGCAAACGCTCAAATTGCTTCATTTTATACGGGGGCAATGAAGAATTCCGCCGATCTGAAAGTATCCGAGCTGAAAGATGAGAAGGTTGATTTGTTTCTTATTTCACCATCCGATCCGGATGCCATGATCGGGTATGCCCGGCAATGCAAAGAACTTGGGATTCCGTTCGGATTCGACCCGTCTCAGCAAATTGTTCGCATGAACAGAGAGATGATTCGCGAGGGGTTGGACGGCGCAAAATTCTTGTTTTGCAATGAATATGAATTTGAGCTTCTGAAAAAACACAGCGAATGGAGCGAAGAAGAAGTTCTTGATAGAGTGGATTGTGCCGTGATTACGTTCGGAGAAAAAGGATCGCGTATTTATGCCGACGGATCGGTTACGACGGTGCCCGTTTATCCGCCCGAACGAATTGTCGACCCGACCGGAGTGGGCGATGCTTATCGATCCGGTTTCTTGACCGGTTATTATAAAGGGCTGGATTGGGAATTATGCGGAAAGATGGGAGCTCTGGCGTCCACTTATGTTTTGGAACAAAAGGGAACACAATCTCACCGTTATGATCGGGAAACTTTTATCGAACGTTTTCGAAAATTATGGGACGACGGCGGACGATTGGATTGCCTCTTATAAACCGGGCTTTTCGTTGGAAAATGGTTTTTACTTAGTGTAAAGACAGCAAAAAAAAAAGAATATAGCGTTAAACGAAATGATCTTTGGAGAATGATGCGAGACCGAGTGACCGGTTACCGAGGTTACCCGGTCTTTTTTTTATTCGAATCCGATTTTCCGAAACGTTGTTTCCATTCGTAAAGGATGTTAATTGCTTCAATCGGCGTCATGCTGTTGACATCCAATCGATCCAAGGTATCAATAATCGGATTTGTCTCCGGAAATAAAGTCAGCTGATAAGACGGTGTCTCCCGAATTTCCATCTGCTTGACCGAATCCGATTCCAATTGTTTCAAAATTTCGTTTGCCCTGGAAATGACCGGTTTTGGCAAGCCGGCGATTTGAGCGACATGAATACCGTAAGAACGATCTGCGGCACCGGGAATGATCTTATGTAGAAATACGACTTCTCCTGCATTTTCGGTGACGGCCACATTGTAATTTTTTACGCCCGGCAAGGAATTCGCAAGACTTGTCAATTCATGATAATGGGTAGCGAATAATGTTCTGGATTTCAGACCGGGGGCGTTATGAATGTACTCGATAATCGCCCAAGCGATGGAAAGGCCGTCATACGTGCTGGTCCCCCGTCCGATTTCATCAAGGATCAGCAAGCTGCGATCGGTTCCGTTATTTAATATGTTGGCTGCTTCGACCATTTCAACCATAAATGTCGATAATCCGGCGTGAATCTCATCCTGGGCACCGATTCGGGTGAATATCCGATCGACCAAGCCGATTTTTGCGGAAGATGCAGGGACAAAAGAACCCATCTGAGCCATCAGAACGATGATTGCGGTCTGACGTAAAAAAGTGCTTTTTCCGCTCATGTTCGGACCGGTGATGACGTGAATAAAGGAATTTCCTCCCAATTTTATGTCATTGGGGATAAAACGGGTTCCTTGGGGAAGTGTCTGTTCGACGACCGGATGTCTTCCTTCGTTAATTTCGATCTCCAGGCTGTTATTAATTTCCGGTTTAACGTACTTATTGCGAACGGCGGATTCCGCTAAGGCAGCCAAAACATCCAAAGTGGCGATCCCTCTTGCGGTGGTCAGAATTTCCGTTGCATATTGACTGATTTCGGCACAGATTTGATAGAACAACCGATTTTCGATTTCGCGAATGCGCTCTTCCGCGTTTAACACGAGCGCTTCATATTCTTTCATTTCGGGTGTAATGAAACGTTCGGCATTCACGAGTGTTTGCTTCCGAATATATTCGGGTGGTGCCTGATCCGCGCTCCCGCGAGAGATTTCGATATAATATCCGAAAACTTTGTTATAGCTGACTTTCAGCGTTTTGATACCGGTCCGTTCCCGTTCGCTGCTTTCCAGATTAGCCATCCATTCCCGAGCATGGCCGGATTCCTGATGAATTCGATCCAATTCTTCCGAATAACCTGCGCGAATCACACCGGTGTTCATCAGAGTGGCAGGCGGATCATCCGCGACAGCCGATTCCAATATTTGCTTAACGACTTCCAACGGGTATATTTTCTGAATAATCGGCGTCAGAGCCGGCAAAATCGGTTCGATAATCTCGATGATTTCCGGAAGTTTGCGAATTGAACTGCGCAGAGCGGTAAGATCACGCGGGATTGCCATTCCACCCGAAATTCGGTTGATCAAACGTTCCATATCATTCATTCCCTTCAGGCTTTCCCGCACTTCCGCTCTGATCATCCCGTCATTAAAGAATGATTCCACCGCATCCAAACGATTTTGAATCCCATTTTGATTGGTGAGCGGTTTACTGACCCATTGCCGAATAACCCTTTTCCCCATCGGAGTGACGGTGCAATCGATTACACCCAACAGCGAACCTTTGAGCTCGTTATTACGCAGGGATTCGGTTAACTCCAAGTTCCTGCGTGTAGATGAATCAAGCACCATGAAATCATCCAGAGAATAGAAAGAAATCGAAGAAAGAAGTTTTATGCTTGAAGGTTGATTGTCTTGTAAATATTGCAATAAGCAGCCGGCGGCTCTGACCGGTATACTATTTTCTTTCAGACCGTATCCGTCCAGCGTGGCGACTTGAAAATGATCCCGGAGCAGTTCGGTACAGCGTAACGGTTCGAAGTTATAATCCGGCACGCGAGTAATGTGCAGATTTTCGGAAAGCGGCAGGTCAAAAGACTGTGCGACCAATATTTCTGCCGGATTAAGACGGGTTATTTCCGATTGTAAATCAGCGGTAACATCCGCACTTTGAATCTGAGTGACGGCAAATTCACCGGTGGTGATATCCGCATATGCAATCCCAATCTTGTCATTTTCGACACAGGCTGCCATCAGATAATTATTGGAATCGCTTTTTAATAACCCGGGTTCAATTAAAGTGCCCGGGGTCACCACACGCACCACTTCCCGTTCAAAGAGACCTTTTGTGGGCTGATTCCCGATTTGCTCACAAATTGCGACATGATAGCCCTTATCGATCAATCGAGACAGATAGTTCTCGACGGCATGATAAGGGATGCCGGCCATCGGCACCCGTACACCCTTTGCAACATTCCGAGAAGTCAGCACCAAATCCAGTTCACGAGAAGTTGTTTCGGCGTCTTCATCGAAGGTTTCATAAAAATCTCCCAATCGAAAGAAAACGATTGTATCGGGGTATTGTTTTTTTATTTCAAGGTATTGTTGTCGAATGGGAGTAAATTCTTCGCTCATTTAATTGTTTTTCCGTATCGTAAAAGATAAGCTGCAATGCCGAAAGCAGTGGCGACATTCAGAGATTCTTTTTCTCCCTGCATGGGAAGAAATACACTGAAATCAGCTTTTTCCAAGACAACGGGATCGATTCCGTTAATTTCATTTCCGATAAACAGAGCAACGGGTTGTCCGGATAAAATTTTACCAATATTTTGGAATAAATTAATCGAACGCTTCCCGCCTTCCAGGCATAAAATCAGGAAACCTTCCGATTTTAATTGTTCAACAACTTCCAGAATATTCCATGAGTGTTTCCATCGGATCGCATTTTCTGCTCCCAAGGATGTCTTTAAGACCTTCGGATTTTCGGGAGTAGGGGTGATACCGCAAAGAAAAATTTTCCGAATACCCGCTCCGTCAGCGGTTCTGAGAATGGCTCCGACATTGAGAGCACTTCGAATATTATCTAAAACCGCGACCACAGTCGGCAACCCGGATTCATCTTGCTTTCGTTGGGGTATCAAGTTCGAATCGTAACCCTCATCTATCGGAATCGTCCCGCTACCGCATCGCGGACAGCGGATCGAAATATTCACTGAAAGCGGAATCGTAAAGCGTAAAGTACAATCGGGATTAATACAGAGGCGTGTTTGATGTTTCATCGCTTTGATTTATAAAGTCAAGACAAAATTTCATTCCGTTTTCGATCATTCTTATTCGGATCGTTGATCGAACAAACAAATAAAGGTCATAAAGATTAAAAGGCAGAGGATCCAAAGAGGGTTCCTCCGCCTTTTTACAATTCTCTTCCCTATAAGAGATCCGTTACGGCTTTGGATCCCAAATTGATTCGGATGGCTCGACGTTCTTTTGCCAACAGCGCTTCAAAATCCCCCAAAGCCTGTGCTTTTTCCAAGATTGAAAAAGTAATCCCTTCATTGGGAATTTCGATATCTTGCGGCGCGTCCGCGATCAGTTGGATAAACAGACCGTTATTCGCACCCCCTTTATGTAATTGTCCGGTGGAGTGCTGAAAACGGGGACCGAAACCGAGAGTGGTGGCACATTGAGTTTCTTTTAAGATCCATGCCCGAACATTTTGCAAATCTGCCGCCATCTTTTCATTTCTGGGTAAATAAGCATTGATTGCAATGTAATCTTTCCCTTTTATTGCCTGCCGAATGAAAGCCTTGATCAGATGCTTGATATCATCCGCTTGTTTCAAATCTGGTATATCTGTATTGAAATAAACGCTAAGGCCGTCTTTTTCCCAGCAAGCGGGAAAATCTGTCAGTTGCCCTTTTTCTTTATATTCCGTAATCTTGGCGACTGTACGATTTTTACTGTCCTGCACATTCGGTTGATCAAATGCATTTACACCCAGCAGCGAGCAAGCAACCGCAACGGCGATTTCCCAACGATAAAACTCGGCAAATAATTCGTTCAAATCATTCAATTTTATCGTGAGAACCGGTTGACCGGCTGTGATCAATTCATTGACGAAGTCTGTTTGTGTACCGGATGTCTCCACGTAAACAAATGCTCGATCTTCCGCATATTCAGAAGGAGCCAGTTTCGGTTCGATATCGATCGGAACAATTCCTTTGCCCATTTTCCCGGTGCTTTCGGCGATCAGCTGTTCCAACCAGGAGCCGAAAGCTGAAAATTCCGGATCGGTCAAAATAGTGAATTTATCTCTGCTGTTCAGGGTAGCCGTGCCCATATAAACGCCCAGAGCAGCGCCCTCATTACATCCGACAGAATTGGAAGGAGCGCAAATTTTTGCCATGCGGGTAGCCTGTTCGATAATTGTTTCCGGATTGATTCCCATCAAAACAGCCGGAAAAACTCCGAATGCGGATAATGCCGAGAATCGTCCTCCGATGGAGGGATCCGCCAAAATGATATTCCGAAATCCCATTTCTTTGGCTTTGCGTTCCAGCTGAGTACCGGGATCAGTAATGGCAATGAAATGGGATCCGGCCTGATCAGACAGTTCTGTTTTGGCTCTTTCGAAGAAATAATCCAAAAAAGCCTGAACTTCTGCTGTCCCTCCCGATTTGCTGGAAACGATATAGACCGTTTCTTTGGGAGGATGAGATGCGTCGGCCGCCAAGACTTGAACCGGATCGGTGGAATCGATTATTTCCAATGCCATCCCATCGTTATTTTTGAAGGTTAATGCCATTACTTCGGGAGCAAGCGAAGATCCTCCCATCCCCATCAGCAAAATCTTATGGATGCCGTCCTTTTTCAAGCCGGCAGCGATTGATTTATATTCGTCGATTGATTTGGCAATGTTTTGATGCGCATCCAACCATCCCAATCGATTCCGAATTTCGGGATAGGCTTGTGTATCGAATGTCCAAACGGTGGGGTCTTTTGCGAATATTCGCTGGATAATCGAATCTTCTTCGAGTTTCTTAAAATTCTCAAAGACCGGAGTGTAAAGGCATCCCAATGATTTTTTCACCTGATCCGACTTTTTGTCTAATTCTTTTAACATTGATTCAAAGGCACTTTTATAAGATTCCATGATTTCCTCCTGAACACGTTCCGTAAGCGATTCGAATTGAATACCGAGCTTTTCAAATTCTTCAATAATTTGGTTATCTTCCTCATGCGGTACTCGAAGGGATGGTATGATCTGTCCATGATCGATAACGGCGTCCATTAACTTCGGATGAACGGATAGGATCGTATTTTCTGCGATTAACGAATCCGTATAATAAGTGTCTTTGAATGAAGGCTCCTTATGGCAGAGAGATGACCATAAAAGATGTTGTATTTCAGCGCCTTCAGCAATTAGATTTTGCATTCTGCCGCTTTGATTGGTTTCCAAGAAAAGATTGAAGATTCGGCGGCAAATGATCAATGCCGCTTTCATTTTCAATCCACGGGTAGCGGTTGACTTATCCGGATCGACAGGATCGACAGCCTGATCCAAAAATTTGTTGACGATATGATCGATTTCCGCAACGTCGACAGAAGCTGTGGAATAAATTTTATCGATAGGTTTCCCTTCTTTTAATCGCGTTTCCAAACCGGAAAGATAGGCGTCAACGGCACCCGAATAGCTTTTTTCGGAAACAATCATTGTAAAATTGATATTGATCCCTTCCGTTACCAACTGTTTTGCGGCTTCCAAACCTTCTTCGGTGGCCGGAATGCCGATCAAAATATTAGGCCGATTCACCGCAGTCCAAATCCGTTTCGTTTCGGACACGGTTTTTTCGATATTATGTGACAATTCAGGATCCAGGGTTAGAGTGACATATCCTTCTTTTCCGCCGCTGCTGATATAAAGATCCTTAAAAATCCCCGCAGCGGACCGAACATCATCAACCAAGAGTTTATCGAAGATTTTGCGGCAATTCCAGCCGGCAAGCATCATGGGAACCAAAGCCGACGCATAGTCATCGCTGTTCAAGATTGCGCTGCACATATTACCGGAATTCATTATTAAACCGCTTACCTGACCTTTTTCGATCATTTTGACCAATTCGCCGTTTTTCAGTTGGCAGCGATTAGCCTGATCCAACCAGACAGATTGTCCTATATCCCGTAATGCTTCGATTCGGTTGATCAGGTAAAGGTCTCCGGCTTCGATTTGTTTGATTTTATTGAATCGCCTGATTTGATTCGGCTTATTATTGAAAGCGGCACCGAGAAATGCTTTAACCAACTCGTTTGCCAATTCGGGTCCGATGATTCTGGCGCCGAGACACAAGACATTCATTCCGTCATGTTCCACTCCCTGATGAGCAGAATAGGTATCATGGCAAACTGATGCATAGATCCCCGGAATTTTATTCGCGGCGATACAAACACCTACTCCCGATCCGCAGAGAAAAATGCCGGCGTCTGCTTTCCCCGATTTAATTTTTTCGGCTCCCAGTTGAACGAAATCGGGGAAATCCGAACTTTCTTTGGAAAATGCTCCCACATCGATCACTTTACAGCCGGCTTCCTCGACTGTTTCAATAATATTTTGTTTCAGCTCAAATCCGGCATGATCGCTGGCAATTACTACTGTTTTATTCAAAGGAATCTCCCATTATCTGACAAAAAAACCTATCTTTCAATTTTGTTACGGATTCAAAATCACTTTCAATGCGTTCACTTTTTGATAATAAAGATTATCAAACCATTCCGGACCCTCTGATAACGGAGCTGTAGCGCTGATAATCGGATTCACATTAAAAGAACCTCGGGCAATCATATTCAAACATGCCGGATATTCTCCGGAAGATGCACAGGACCCTTGCAATCGGATTTGTCGGGTAACAACGGATTGAAGCGGAAAGTTCGTTTTCTGCGAAATATTTCCTACAAGGGTGACTGAACCTCCTTTATGCACACTATTGACGGCCAGGTTGAACGTTGCATCAGCACCGACCACTTCAAAAGCAGCATCCGTTCCTTCCCCTCCGGATAACATGCGAATTTTCTCGAGTGCGTTCTCATCGGAAATTACCGTATCATCCGCGCCCATCTGTTTTGCCAATTCCAATCGTTTGGAATCAACGTCAACGGCGATGATTTTTCCGTAGCCATACGCTCGTAAAGCTTGAATCACCAATAAACCGACCATTCCCGTTCCGACCACCGTTACCGATGCATCGAGCTGATGCGGGCTTAGATCTGCTGCATGCACGGCGACAGAAAGCGGTTCTACGAGGGCGGCTTGATTAAAATCGACTTCATCTGGTAACGCATAGAGGATATGCTGAGGAACAGCAATGTATTCGGCGAACGCACCGTCCCGACGATATTCGTCACACGACACGCCTAAAACACGACGATTTTCGCATAGATTAATCAGACCTTCCCGGCAGTAGGAACAATGACCGCAATAAATCGTGGAATCAAAGGTAACGCGATCCCCTTTTTTCCACCCAAGGACTTTTGCTCCGGTTTCAACAATGATTCCGCTTGCTTCATGCCCCATAATCACCGGCGGCTGCCGCCTGCCTGATGAACCGTCATATCCGTGAATATCGGAACCGCAAATTCCGCAGGCTTTTACCTGTATCAATACTTCATCTTCTGCGATGATCGGCACCGGTACATCTTGAATTTCCATTTTTTTATAATCGGTCAGAACTAAGGCTTTCATTTTTTCTTCTTTTCCTTTCAACGGTGTGAATAAGGGACGTAACTTAAGCGACCGTCAAAATCAGATCCATCTTCGGCGGAGAGCGGGAACTTTATCGGCCGGTGATCCCGTTGGGAACGATAAACGGCGGTGAATATCTCAACCGTTTTTCGACCTTCATGTCCGTCAACGGAGGGCGGTCGATTATGAATGACTGCGTCCAGAAAATCGGCGATTTGGATCTGATGGAAATAAGTCATCGGATCGATCCCTTCGGATTTGATTTGATCCTCTTTCTTCCAGACTTCCGGCATGTTCTCTTCCCCCGGGACAGTCCAAATATCATTAAAAGCCGGTTCCACTTTTGAGGTGGTTACGCCTGAAATAAAAGAAGAACCTCCCTCTACTTGTGCTCCCACGGAAGCGCCGTTTGAACCGTGGATGTGAATTCTGCCCCATAAGCCCGGTTTTTGAGAATTCGAAACGAGTATTTGACCAATTCCGCCGTTTTTGAATCTAATTACGGCTAACGCCGTATCTTCCACTTCGATTTCCGGGTGGTTGAAATTATCCCAATAGCCGAATAATTCATCGATGTCACCCATCATCCATTGCAATAAATCAATCTGATGAGGGGTTTGATTGACCATTACACCGCCACCTTCTTCGCGCCATTTTCCCCGCCAACCATCCATCTGGTAATATTCGGGGCTGCGCCAACCCATAACTTCTATTGTCCCGATGATTGGTTTGCCGATTTTTCCGTCTCGTATGGCTTGAATCATGCGTAAAACCGGCCAATAAAAACGACGCTGGCTGATAACTCCCAATTTCACACCGGCTTTTTCGCATGCGGTAATTGCCCGATCACAGTCCCGAAGATCGGAGGCCAACGGTTTTTCACAGATCACGTTCGCACCCGCTTCCGCCGCTTCGCAGGTCGGTTCGGCATGCAAAGGATGCGGAGTACAGACCGAAACAACTTGGACCCCATTCTCACGAATCATTTTTTTTATATCGGAATATGCCCGAACATTGTAGTCTTTCGCAAACTGATTCGCATTCTTTTGTGAGACATCGCATACCGCACAGAGCTCGGAATTTGGAAGCGTTTTATAAGCAAGCGCATGAGTGGCTCCCACTTTTCCGCATCCGATCACAGCCGTTCGAATTTTATCCATTTACATTCCCTTCCGTTATCCAAATTAAGTTTCACCTGCATAAATTATTGAGAAATCATACGGGCTTCTTTTATCATTTGGGTTTTCAAATCCCACAACTTTTGTGAAAGATCAACATAATAAGTATGCGGATTATCCAACCGACGAATTTCTTCCCATAATTCATCGACATTTTTCTGACAATTTCTTCGAATCTGTTGGAGCGTCGGTAACTTATAAACCAATTTCCCTTTCTCGTAAATCGGGACCAGAAGTTTCTTTGTATGAAAGTTTGTAATCACTTTGCGTTTGGTCGGATCTAACGGATCAAAAATTTCAATCGGGACGTTATCTTCGATCACTTCATCTTCCAATGTGATGACATCCGCCAAAGGATGGTTATCGCCGATTTCGTATAAGCGCCATATCTCTTTAAAGGAAGGGTTTGTAATCTTTTCAAAAGTATCGGAAATTTTAATTTTTGGAATCAAGTTTCCATTTTCGTCATAAATACCCACCAGCTTATAGACACCGCCGAAAATCGCTTCGCTGCTGGCGGTTATCAATCTTTCTCCGACACCATAAACATCCACACGGGCACCCTGAACATTTAATGATCGGATAATATATTCGTCCAGCGAATTGCTGGCAAATATTTTACAATCTTTCAGTCCCTCATCATCCAGCATCTTTCTGGCTTTTTTGGACAAATAAGCGATGTCACCGCTGTCCAAGCGAATTCCGACCAACCTTTTGCCCATCGGCTCGAGTACTTCATGTGCCACACGAATGGCATTCGGAACGCCCGATTTCAGCGTATTGTAGGTGTCGACCAAAAGGTTGCAGTTATCCGGATAGCTTTTCGCATAAGCTTTAAAAGCCTCATATTCTGAATCGAAAGACAAAATCCAGGAATGTGCCATCGTTCCGCTTGCCGGAACGCCGAGGTGAATATCCGCCCAGTTATTTGCTGAGCCTGCCACGCCGGCGATATAAGCGGCACGCGCACCGTAATTGGCGGCATCATATCCCTGGGCTCGGCGAGTGCCGAATTCAAGAACAGTTTTCCCCTTGGCAGTTCGAACAATCCGATTCGTTTTTGTCGCGATCAAGGATTGATGATTGATCGTTACCAGTAACATTGTTTCGATTAATTGAGCCTCGATTATCGGACCCCGAACCCGGACTAAAGGCTCGTTGGGGAAAACGGGCGTACCTTCAGGTATCGCCCACACATCGCAATGAAATTCGAAATGACGCAAATAATCAATAAAATCCGGATCAAAGAGCTTTTTATTCGTCAAATATGCCAGCTCATCTTCGGTAAAATGCAAATTTTCAATATATTGGACTACTTGTTCCAAGCCGCATATAATGGCAAAGCCTCCGTCATCCGGTATTCGCCGGAAAAACAAATCGAAAATAACAATTTTATCTTTCATCCCTTGCTTGAAATAACCGTTGCCCATTGTCATTTCATAAAAGTCAAAAAGCATACTCAGATTTCTTGAATCGTATTTTTCACGAAGATTATGTGCTGTCATTATTCAACCTTTATTCCATTTAATTTCATGTGTTCCCAGAAAAACCGATTCAGATTATCCGCCTCGTGGCCTTCGGAATCATAGGTATCGACCAAATCCTTGTGAACGATTATGTCCGGTATTCTTGAGATCCGCTTTTTATGATATTCGTATTCCATGTGTTTTTGAGTAATCAAACAAAAATTGAAGACACAAAGGTCGGTACAACACCCGACCACGTGAATTTCCTCATAATGGCGTAAATCCAGCGATTTGTTTTTTTGAGATGCTTCCTGTATTTCAAAAAATCCTCCGGTTGTAAATTTCGGAAGAATGAAATCACAATAAGGTTTAATTTCATCGACCACTTCCGATTCATCACTGCCGGCCAAACAATGGCTCGGAAACGATTCCATTTCAATATCCTGCGGATCATGCGTATCCGAAAGAGCAAGAATAGTCCAACCTTTTTCTTTTGATTTTTTACAATAATCGGCTATCGGATCGATCAGATTTGCCGTTCGAGGACTAAAAAGGTTTCCTTTTTTTGCAAATCCTTTATTCATATCCATGATCACCAGCAAATTTTGCATATCTATCCTCCCTGTCCCTATAAAATAACCGCAGCATTTCAAATGTCTATTATAAATAGGTTATCGAACTTGATCTCAACAATTTCTATCTTCGGCAAAATCATCTTTTCTTTTTTCCCTCTCGTTCATTCATAAATATTGAATCGACAGAGTTTCTATTGAATTTAAGATGATTATTCCTTTCGTACGATTCTATGAGAAAAAGTTTGTTTAGATGAGTGATTTTCATGACGAATCGTTTCCGAATGCCGAACTTGATCTATGAAACCATCCATTCCGATTATAATCTGAAAAAGATTTGATATTTTGAAAGATAAAAATTATGCTGCAAGATATTCGAGTACGTCAACGGGATTATCTGATCGAGTTAGCTCGTGTTCTGACTCAAGAAATGGATCTGGATGTTCTTCTTTGGAAGATTTTACGGATTACATTGAATTTATTGAATGGGGAAGCGGGGTTCATCGCTCTTTATGATCCGAAAGAAAAATGGCATGTGAGGGCTATTTCGGGTGTATTGGAACCGACGGCAAGATATATCGAGACTTATTTAAAAAATTTTTCGGAACGTGAAGAAAGTTTTGATCAAAATGCATTGATCGAGATCAATCTGTTGATTCAGCGAATTTGTCAGATGCCGGAACTGGGCTTTGCGGACGGTGTCGGTCTTCCGTTGGTGGAACACGGTAATTTTCTGGGAATTATTGTGATCTTTCGCAAATTCCATACCGGTTTTACGATAAATGATTTAGCGATGCTTAAAATCTTTGCCGATCAAGCGGCGATCGCGATTCATAACGCGGATCTTTACGGGGAAAATATTCGCGAGAAGAATCGGATAAACGCCTTATTTGACGCGGTTCCGGACGGTATTTTCGTCCTCGATCTCAGCCATCATATTATACGGGTTAACCCGGCAATGACCAAATTGCTTCATGTCAAAGAGGAAACCTTATTGGGGGAACATCACGACGAGGTAATTGTTCTTGAGAATATCACAGCGGGAATGGAATTATCAGCCGGGGAAGCGGGCGGATGGCCGTTTTCAAAAGAATCTAAGTTATATGTGGAAGGAAATTTGGCTTACGGTCCGTTGAAAGAAAAACCGCTGCCGGTCGGAATCGCATATTCTCCCGTGATGAATGATGAAAATACCATGATCAATATTATCGGTCTGGTACGAGATATTTCCAAATTTCGTGAAGCGGATGATTTGAAGAACACATTCATTTCCACGATGAGTCACGAGTTAAAGACCCCCGTGGCTTTGATCAAAGGATATGCCTCAACAATGCAGTTGGATGATGCCAAATGGGATAAAGATCTCATTAAGGAATCTTTTGCGATTATCGAAGAAGAAGCCGACAGACTCGCCAACATGATCAACAGCCTGTTAGATGCTTCCCGACTTTATGCCGGCGCATTAACACTCAACCGATCCGAAATAAATATAGCCGAACTGGCACGGAATATTGCTAAAAGGATGCAGACTCAAACCGATAAACATACTATCCGCTGCGAATTTCCGGCAGATTTGCCGATTATTTATGGGGATGCGGATCGGATCGAACAGGTTCTGATGAATCTGATTTCCAACGCGATCAAATACAGCCCCGGCGGAGAAATTCTGATAAGCGGAGAACTACAGAATGACTTTGTGAAAATATCGGTAAAAGATGAAGGACAAGGGTTACAAAGCGAAGATCTTCAACATCTTTTCGAACGTTTCTACCGGTCCAAACGTTCCGCCAATTTGGCAAAAGGTGTCGGTTTGGGATTATATTTGAGCAACGGTATCGTTGAAGGTCATGGCGGAAAAATGTGGGCCGAAAACAGGACAGATCGCAGCGGAGCCATATTCAGCTTTACGCTTCCGCTCAATCCGGATGATCATCCCGCTGCATTAAAATTTCGTGATATCGGCGATTACAAAAATCACAGCTTATAGCCGGAAGAATCCTTATTTTGTGCCGAAGGAATCTGCCGTGTAGACGCAACGAAAACCCCGATTAAAGCCGGCTGATTTTTCACTATGCCACTGAAAAGCGGTTATTTCCAATGTTTGAGGATAATCACTTGAGCTGCCGCCTTTCAGGATTCGATCGGTATCTCCGCCTGTATTATCATCGGAGGAGTAGGGGTCGAGTGTCCATTCCCGAACATTTCCGGCCATGTCTAATACACCATAGGGACTGGCCCCCTGCGGCAGCCAACCTGCCGGAGTCAGTCCCTGATAAAAACCATCATAATTTGCCAAAGCGAAATTCGGCTCTTCGTCTCCCCAAGGGTAACGAAAACCGAAAGTGATACCGGCTGCGATCATCCATTGCGATTCGGTGGGAAGTGTTCCTTGATGAATTTCGCAGTAATTCTTCGCTTCCTGCCAGGATACATAAGTAATCGGGTAATTACGATAAAGAATGTTATCGGTATACTTTTCGAAATATCCGCGGTAATGTGGAGGGGTACATTTTTCTTCGGTTACGCATTTCATATAAGCGGCGATTGTGATCGGAATTTGATCTATCCAGAAATTCGACTCCGAGCCGGATTGAGCGGCCGGAATCAAAACAAGCCACCGACTTTTATCGTCGGATAGCTTCGATTGAGTCGAGATCAAATGACGTGCGGTTAATACGCTATAAGGACGAAATAGACGATAGGGGGACGTTTTGATCGCCGTCCCGATAAAAAAAAGAATCGCAGCGAGAAAAATGACCCAAGGGACGAAATGAAAATGCCCGGGTTTATTTATCCCCTCCGAATTTTGAGGCGGTACCACGGATTCCGAGTGATTCTGATTAGGGGATTGTTTCGATGCAATTTTTGATTTTTTCCAGAACATTGTCGGGGGTATCCGGATCGATTTCGAGTAGGATGTTGTTTTTACGAAATATGGATTTATTCGATGATCCCGCCTTTTGGCTGGTCAAATAGGTATAGGCTTTATCCAAATTTTCGGAATTCGGAAACGAATAGGCATAACCGGTCGCTTCAACGGCTCCGTCTTTTATTGTGAATTTCATAGCTTGGGAAATCCAATCGGTCAACACCCCGATTTCATCGGTTCCCGGCGTGTAATAGAACCTGCTGACCTTTATGCCGGCGGCAGATAATGCATCGAGGATATCCTCGATCGATGTTCTTTCGAAGCTGAGAGGTGTAACCGTGGAATAAGGGAGCGGGATTATGGTTGTCGTCGGTTCGGGAGCAACCGTGACGAGTACGGTTTCCTTAATGATGCGAGTTTCGACGGTCACATTTACCTTTTGCATAGCGGCGACCTCTTTAATTTTTGCCACAACGGTTTCATTAACCTGCTCTTCCGTATAGAGTCTGCCGCAGGATGAACAAAAGAAAATGGTTATAAAAAGAAGAAGAAGCTTTTTTCGCATATTTCTCCGTTTGTAATTTTTAATTATCCCATGATTTTTAGGAAAAGAAGAAAATTCGTCGGCACAGCGTTCTGTAAGGACATGGTGTATTAGGATGCCGAGAATGCTGTTTCGTGTGGAAATGCCATTAGGTTTACAAATTTTTGAAAACAATCTCAGGAAGTGTGCCGGGGATAATCAGATTATGTTTATCGGATCTATACTGGATCTGCTCACCTTATCTACGCCTTCGAAAAAAATCTTCCAATTGTGCACACTGTAGGGGACGGCGTCCTCGCGAAGCAAACTGTAGCGGATGTTATCCTTGCGAAACAAACTGTAGGGGACGGTATCCTTGCGAAGCAAATTGTAGGGGACGGCGTCCTCGACGTCCCGTTGTGTAGTGTTTGCATTCCTGGCAGCTTTTCTGTGCGGGATGGCGTCCTTGAGAAGCAAACTGTAGTCGATGTTGTCCTTGCGAAGCAAACTGTAGGGGACGGTATCCTTGCGAAGCAAATTGTAGGGGACGGTATCCTTGCGAAGCAAATTGTAGGGGACGGCGTCCTCGACGTCCCGTTGTGTAGTGTTTGCATTCCTGGCAGCTTTTCTGTAGGGGATGGCGTCCTTATGGAGCAAACTGTAACGGATGTAGTCTTTGCGAAACAAACTGTAGGGGACGGTATCCTTGCGAAGCAAATTGTAGGGGACGGCGTCCTCGACGTCCCGTTGTGTAGTGTTTGCATTCCTGGCAGCTTTTCTGTAGGTGATGGCGTCCTTACGAATCACACCGAGGTTACAAGGTGCTGACGTCCCGCACCGAGTATGCGAGGCGTAAGATGATATTTTTACAATTGTCAATCTATTTTTTACGATCTGTAATGAATTTGCTTGTATTATCTTCATCTTTGAAAAAATTTTCCAATTATGCAAACTGTATGGGATGTCGAGGACGCCATCCCCTACAGAAACAAACATATTGGTGCGGGATGTCGAGGACGCCATCCCCTACAGAAACAAACATATTGGTGCGGGATGTCGAGGACGCCATCCCCTACAGAAACAAACATATTGGTGCGGGACGTCGAGGACGCCGTCCCCTACAGAAAAAACATATTGGTGCGGGACGTCGAGGACGCCATCCCCTACAGAAAAAACATATTGGTGCGGGATGTCGAGGACGCCATCCCATACAGAAAAAACATATTGGTGCGGGATGTCGAGGACGCCATCCCATACAGAAAAAACATATTGGTGCGGGATGTCGAGGACGCCATCCCCTACAGAAAAAACATATTGGTGCGGGACGTCGAGGACGCCATCCCATACAGAAAAAACATATTGGTGCGGGATGTCGAGGGCGCCGTCCCCTACAGAAACAAACGCATCGGTGCGGGACGTCGAGGACGCCGTCCCCTACAGAAACAAACGCATCGGTACGGAATGTCGAGGATGCCATCCCCTACATTTTGCTTTGCAAGGACGCCATCCCCTACAGAAAAAACATATTGGTGTGGGACGTCGAGGACGCCGTCCCCTACATTTTGCTTTGCAAGGACGCCATGCCATCCCCTACAGTTTGCTTCGCAAGGACGCTATCCCCTGCAGAAACGCTGTCAAGAATGTAAACAGTACATAGCGGGACGTCGAGGACGCCATCCCATACAGTTTGCTTCGCAAGGACGCCATCCCCTACGGTATGTCACATCCTAATCGGCTTGTCTGACAAATAACGTTTACTATATTAAAATATAATCATTAACTTTTTCGTATAATAAAAATCTATCGCCCAAATCTTGCAAGGGCATTTGAAAGGCTGGTAAAATAAGGGGTGTTAAATTCAAGAAATTTATTTTGATGATGGAATGCCGCCACAATGAAATGAGCCGAAAATCGGAATTTCATAAAGATTTGACTGCGCAAATATCACAAAATATGCCAAGAATTGGTAATTAATTTACATTTATTATTCATAAGGGAAAAATAAGGAGAAAAAGTATGACAACATCATTGTTCGGTAAGGATATTCTTGATCTTCAACTGCTTTCTGATGATGAAATCAGATTGATCATGGATACGACAGCCAGATATGAAAAGGTGATGCAAAACGGCGGTCGTCTGATGAATTTATACGGGAAAACATTGGCAACGCTCTTCTATGAACCTTCCACTCGGACGCGACTTTCATTTGAAACCGCGATGCTGAAAATGGGCGGATCGGTCATTTCCGTCGCTGATGCCAAAACATCAAGTTCCGCGAAAAAAGGTGAAACGGTTTACGACACCGGAAAAATGATTGAAAGCTATTCGGATGTCGCGGTCATTCGCCATCCCGTAACCGGTTCGGCGAAAGAATTGGCGGACGGTTCGGATAAGCCGGTCATCAACGCCGGTGACGGAGCTGGTCAGCACCCGACACAAGCTTTGTTGGATCTTTATACCATTCTTAAAGAAAAGGGCAAGATCGAAGGGTTGACTCTATGCTTAGCCGGTGACCTCAAGAATGGTCGAACGGTTCATTCTGGAGCCGCCTTATTTGCCCGTATGGGTGCTAAATTTATTTTCACGGCACCGGAAGCATTGGCTATGCCGGACGAAATTACGGAAAGTCTGCGAAAGAAGGGTGTTGAAATCGAGATCATTCCCGATTTGATGCAGGCGGTGAAGAAAGCGGATGTCCTCTATATGACCAGAATCCAACAGGAGCGCTTTGAAGATCCGGCGGAATATGAAAGATTAAAGGGCTCCTATGAAGTGACGCTCGATACGGTTAAAGCGGCGAAGAAGGGCTTAACCATTATGCATCCACTACCGCGGGTTACCGAAATTAAGACAGAAGTAGACAGTTATGAAGGGGCTGCGTATTTCAGACAGGCTGCCAACGGTGTTCCTGTTCGAATGGCTTTATTAGCCCTCGTCTGTGGCTGCGAATAATCATTAAAAAAACAAAAGGAACGTAGGAATTTATTTATGGCGAAAAAAGTTGCAGTAGTAGCGATCGGTGGAAATTCACTGATCAAAGATAAAGATCATCAATCCTGCCAGGATCAATATCTGGCCGCAAAGGAAACCTCCAAACATATTGTTGACATGATCCAAGCGGGATGGGATGTCGTAATCGGTCACGGGAACGGACCGCAAGTGGGTTTTATTCTGCAAAAGGCAGAACTGGCCGAAAAAGAAATTGGGTTGGCCATGGCACCGTTGGATGTCTGCGGTGCGCAAAGTCAAGGTCAAATCGGTTATATGTTGGCGCAAAATCTTCAGAATGAGTTGAAAAAACGCGGTATTGATAAGCCGGTCGCGTGTGTGGTCGAACAGACCGTGGTTGATAAAAACGACCCGGCTTTCCAGAATCCGAGCAAACCCATCGGCGGTTTTATGAGCGAAGCGGAAGCCAAAGCCAAAGCGAAATCCGAAGGTTGGACTGTGATCGAAGATGCCGGACGGGGATGGCGCCGTGTCGTTCCGTCGCCGATTCCGCAAGAAATTGTTGAACTCGAAGCCATTAAAACGCTGATTGATGCCGGTGTCGTGACCATTTCCGTCGGCGGCGGCGGTATCCCGGTCATCCGAAACGATAAGGGTGAGCTGGAAGGTGTCGCAGCGGTAATCGATAAAGATTTTGGCAGCAGCTTATTGGCCCGGAATATCAAAGCCGACATGCTTCTGATTTCCACCGCGGTCGAGAAAGTGGCTATCAATTTTGGAAAACCGGATGAAAAATGGTTGGATAAAATGACGTTGGCGGAAGCCAAAGCTTACCTGTCGGAAGGAAAGCATTTCAAGAACGGATCCATGGCACCGAAGATTCAGGCTTGCATCTGGTTCCTCGAAGCGGGCGGTAAGCAGGCTTTGATCACCAATCCGGAGAATATCGGACGCGCATTGCGCGGTGAGACCGGTACGTTGATCACCGCCTGAGATGATAAAGAATAGTTCTGATTATTTTGATCAGAACTATTTATTTTTTAAGGAGAAAGCTATGACTTGGGATCATGTTATAAAAAACGGGACGATTGTGACGCCTGCTGAAACCTATAAAGCGAATCTTTACATAAAAGACGAAAAAATTGCAGCAATAACAAATGAAGAACTTCCCGGAGAAGTGAAGTCGGTTACCGATGCAAAAGGCAAGTATGTACTGCCCGGTTTTATCGATACGCATTCTCATTCAAGGGACGGCCGCAACGGGGCCCATTACAAAGAGGACTTTTTTCATTCATCCATGGCCGGTGCTTGTGGCGGAATTACGACAATCCTTGAAATGCCGAATTGCAATCCGGCTATCTACAACGTCGCCAACCTGAATGATTTGATCGAAGTCATCACCCCGAAAGCGCATGTTGATTTTGGCGTTTGGGGATTATGCCTCGGCAACCTGAATTTGGATCAGATTCTTCCGCTTTCCGAAGCCGGCGTATGCGGCTATAAATACTTCTGGGGTTATGCCATTGACAGTAAAACCTATCAATTGATCTATAACTACCAGGAAGGGATGAAAGACGTCATTCCGCCGTTGGATGAGGGCGAAATTTATAAGATTTTCCGTGAAGTTGCAAAAACCGGACAACTGGTCGGAATTCATGCTGAAAACTTCTATCTGATTAAAATGTTATCGGAGGAGGTCAAAGCCTCCGGTGATAGGAGCTATGCGGCTGTACTGCGCTCGCGCCCGCCGGTATCGGAAATGACGGTTATCGAAACCGGCATTCTTTTCGCCGAAGCATTGGGAACCCATCTGCATATTTTGCATCTGGCAAGCGGCGATGCTGTTCGATTGATACGGGATGCGCAAAAGCAAGGCATCAATGTTACGGCAGAAACCTGCCCGCATTATCTGGCGTTAACCGACAAGGACTTTGACCGTGTAGGCGCTCTGCTCAAGGGATATCCGCCGATCCGGACGCAGCATGATCAGGATCTGCTGTGGGAAGGTTTGAATGACGGAACTCTTTCTTTTGTCTGCTCGGACCATGCTCCTCATTCCTATGAAGAGAAAATGAAGGACTACTGGGATGCTCCGGCCGGGATGACCAATATCGAAATCATGGGACCTGTGATGATCAATGCCGTCAATCAGGGAAAGTTGACGATCAATCAGCTGGCCGCCGTGATGTCCGAAAATCAGGCCAAGATGTTCAACCTTTATCCGCAAAAAGGTTCGCTCGAGGTGGGTACAGATGCCGATATCGTGGTTGTCGACATGGATACCGAATATATTATGGATCAGGAAAAACTCCATTCCCGAACGAAACTGACTCCCTTCAACGGATTAAAGATGAAAGGGAAAGTGGATGCCACCTTCCTGCGCGGAAAGAAAATTGTTGAACATGGTGAAATGATCGCCGAGCCCGGCGGGAAATTTATCCGCCCGAACAAAAAATAATCCGGAGGGGAACAGCAGGAAAAGAAACAGATCCGGCCTTCCCCCCTAATGCAACATTTGAGACGAAAAGAGTATGCAGCCGGAATCCGAAAAGCTGCACACTCTTTTTAAGGAGTGGCGATGATTTGGGATCATATCATTCAAAACGGCACCGTTGTTACTCCGGACACATGTTATCCGGCAAATATTTATGTGAAAGACGGGAAAATTGCCGCCGTCACGCAAGAAGAGCTCCCCGGCACAGCGATTGAAACCAGCGATGCGAAGGGGAAATATGTCCTCCCCGGTTTCATCGATGAACATGTCCATTCAAGGGACGGCAGGTTGGGTCCCCACTATAAAGAGGATTTTTTCCATTCGTCCATGGCGGGTGCGATCGGCGGCGTAACCACTATTTTTGAGATGCCGAACTGTAATCCGGCTGTATATTGTGTGGAAAATCTGAATGATCTGATCGAGTGTATTACTCCTAAGGCGCACACGGATTTTGGCGTATGGGGCCTCTGTCTCGGAGATTTAAACCTTGATCAAATCTTTCCGCTTTCCGAAGCCGGTGTAATTGGATTTAAATTATTTTGGGGATATGCGGTTGACAGCCGGAATTATCAGTTGATTTATAACTATGAAAAAGGCATGCAAAATGTTGTTCCCCCTCTAAACGATGGAGAAATCTATCGGATTTTCAGGCAGGTCGCCCGAACCGGAAAGACATTGGGAATTCACGCCGAAAATTTCTATCTGATCAATACCCTGATCGAAGAAATAAGAGCCACGGGCGCCGATGATTATGCGGCACTGCTCAATTCCCGTCCGCCGGTTTCTGAAAAAATGGTCATTGCCACCGCGATCCGCTTTGCACGGGAACTCGGGACGAAAATCCGCATCATGCACCTTTCGAACGGGGAAAGCGTAGATTTAATCCGCCAAGCCGGACGAGAACATCTGCCCGTTTCGGCCGAAGCTTGCCCGCATTACCTGTTTTTAAGCGATGAAGATTTTAATCGTTACGGTTCGCTGATGAAATCTTATCCTTTGGTGCGGACGAAACACGATCAACAAATGCTTTGGGAAGGGATTCGCGACGGCACTATCTCCGCCGTCAGTTCCGATCATGCCCCTCATACCTATGAAGAGAAGCTGCTCGATGTTTGGACCTCTCCGGCCGGTGTGACCAATATCGAAACGATGGGAGCGCTGATGTTGACGGCAGTCAACAGGGGTTGGCTGCGAATCAATGATATTGTCCGATTAATGTCGGAAAATCCGGCGAAGACCTTTGGCTTATACCCGCGCAAAGGGACTATTCGGATCGGAGCGGATGCCGATATCCTGTTGGTTGATCTCGATCGGGAATATACCATTGATCAGGAAAAATTGCATTCCCGGGTGAAACATTCGCCGTATCACGGGATGAACGGAAAAGGGCGGGTAGAGAAAACAATTCTGCGGGGGAAAACTGTTGCCGAAGACGGGGAAATCGCCGGTGAGCCTATCGGACGATTTATCAAACCGCCGGCATAGCCCAACCGGGGCTTCAATTTGTCCGGTTATGCCGATTCAACCCATGAGAGTTGCGCATAGATATCAACTCTGTAAATAGGAATGAAATCATTCGGTATGGCCACCCGGTCGCTTATGAGTATTTTGTCCCGATCAGGTCATAAAAAATGATCATTTTTTATAAAAACAGATTGAATTCTGATATGATTTTGACCATTCAAATTTTAGCAAAGTAAAGTTTTCGAATCATTTGGGTGGGACATATGAGAAAAAATAGCAAAATTATTTTAAGCGTCATTTGTTGTTTATTCGCGTTGGTTTTCCTCAGCGGGTGCGTTGAAAAAGAAACCGAAAAAGCGACATCGATACCGGCAACCCAAGCCGTTACGGAATCTTCCTCCGTGACGGTGACCGAAGAATCCGGTGCAACCCAAGCGGAAAAATCGGAGGAAACAGGCGCGGTAGTTTCGGCAGAGACTGCATCGACCGTTGAGACGACCGAAGTCAAATTAGCGGAAGGGAACTTCACGATCGGGATCAATCAGTTTGCCGAACATGGTTCATTGGATAATTGCCGGAAAGGATTTATCGAAGGGTTGGCTTCCAAAGGGTTGGTTGAAGGGAAAAACCTGACCATCGATTATCAGAATGCTCAGACAGATATCGGCATCGCGAACCAGATCGCCCAGATTTTTGTCTCCAAAAAAGTGGATTTGTTATGCGGGATTGCTACTCCCAGTGCACAAGCTTGTTATAATGCGGCATCCAAAGCAGGCATACCGGTTATTTATACCGCTGTAACTTCACCGGAAGCAGCTGGATTGGCGAATGCGGATGGCACCAACCCCGGAAAAGTCACCGGCACCAGCGATTTGTTACCTGCCAAGGCACAGTTGGAGATGATCCGGGAAGTCTTACCGAATGCCAAGAAAATCGGCATTTTGTACACCACCAGCGAAGCCAACTCCAAACCGATGATCGATCTTTATCAACAACTCGCCCCGCAATACGGATTTGAGTTAGTGATCAAGGGAATCAGCACTGGCTCGGATATCCCGACCGCGACGGATGCCATTTTGAATGAAGTGGATTGCATGACCAATCTACTGGATAATACCGTCGTGAACAGCCTTGCCACTATTTTGGACAAAGCCAACGCCAAGAAAATCCCGGTATTCGGAAGTGAAATCGAACAAGTACGGTTGGGTTGCGTTGCTGCCGAAGGGGTTGACTATGTCGAATTGGGCAAAGTAACCGGTCAGATGGCTGCCGATGTTTTGTTGGGGAATGTGAAAATCGAAGATTTGAAATATAAGACCATTGAGGAAAGCAATCTATATATCAACGAGACTGCAGCTAAAAACCTGGGGATTACCCTTCCCGATTCACTAAAACAACGGGCGGTTGAAACATTTTAATCAGTTAGCGATCTTAGAAAGCACAAGACATTGGGTTCAATCATTTTAGGCGTATTTGAACAGGGGATGATCTTTGCCATTATGGCAATGGGCATCTACATCACTTATTCCATTTTGGATTTTCCGGATCTAACCGCAGATGGCAGCTTCCCGTTAGGAGGAGCTGTCACTGCGGCTTTAATGACCAGTGGCGTCAGCGGAATCAGGATTTTTGAATTGTTTATCCCCATGTACATTTTAGCGCTGCCGGTTGCATTTCTGATCGGTATGCTGGCTGGAATTGCGACCGGAATCATTCATGTTAAATTTAAAATTCGTGATCTTATTTCCGGAATCATCGTTATGACCGGGCTGTTTACCATCAATCTGCGTATCGCCGGAGCCGCCAATGTACCCATTTTCCGACTTGAAAATCTCTTTGAAAACCCGTTTGTATCCCGTCTGTTTTCTGGGGTGCTGCAGCCGTATACCAATGTTGTTCTCATTTTCTTAGCAGTCATCTTATGTAAAACGGCTTTGGATGCCTACCTTAAAACGAAATCCGGATTGATCTTACGGGCGGTGGGGGATAATTCTCAATTTGTTACCACCTTGGCGGTTGATAAGGGAAATGTGAAAATATTGGGATTAGCGATCGCCAATGGTTTAATTGCACTCAGCGGATCCCTGATGACACAATGGCAGCGGGTTTTTGATCTTCAGCAAGGTACCGGCACCATGGTAATTGGCCTCGCCAGTGTAATTATCGGCATGAGCTTCACAAAACAGCTCTCCTTCCTGAAAGCCACCTCCGGCGCCGTCATCGGCTCCATCCTGTATCGGGCCTGTATCGCGATCGCCATTCAACTGGGGCTTTCCGCCAATGACCTGAAATTAATTACTGCAGTCTTGCTGTTTGTCATTCTAGTTCTTAGTCAAAGCAAAAAGAAAAAAGTGAACGCCAATGCTTAGCTTATCCGGAATTCACAAATACTATAACCCGGGCACCATTAACGAAATGTGCATGTTTTCGAATTTCAACCTCACCATTCAAGCCGGTGAATTTATTAGCATCATTGGCAGCAACGGCTCGGGAAAGACTTCCCTTCTGAACATCATATGTGGCAGTATCCCGGTAGACGAAGGAAAAATCATTTTGGACGGTGTGGATATCACGCAAATGCCGGAATACCTGCGGCATCGCAAGATCGGCAGGGTATTTCAAAACCCGGCGCTCGGCTCCTGCCCCAATTTGACAATCTTGGAAAATCTATCCTTGGCCGACAATAAAGGAAAATCGTACAACTTACGATCGGGCACGAATAAAAATCGAATTTCCTATTATCGCGATCAGCTACACCAATTAAAAATCGGGTTGGAGGATAAACTGAATACAAAAGTCGGGAATCTCTCCGGAGGTCAGCGTCAAGCATTATCGATCTTGATGGCGACCATGACGCCGATTGAGTTTCTGATTTTGGATGAACATACCGCTGCGCTTGATCCTGCGACCGCGGAAACGATCATGGCACTGACGGATCAAATTATCAAGGAGAAAAAGATAACCGCGATCATGGTCACCCATAACCTGCGCTATGCAGTGGAATACGGGAATCGGCTGCTGATGATGCATCAGGGGAATATTATCATCGATCAATCCGGTGCAGAAAAAGCGGCGCTGACTGTAGAATCGTTGGTGGGAAAATTCAGCGAAATCAGTATCGAACTGGGAAATTAGTTATTAAAAGAGGGAATGAATTTCCCTTTTTATACCTTTTGGAAGACAAATAAATTATTTAAGCCCAGTTGGAATTTACCGGCATATTCGAGCTTAAATCCGGCTTGTTCAAACAGCTTGGGCGTCTCTTCGGGTTGAAAACCATGATGCTCATCCAAGGACATCCCGTCCACCACTTTCAGGCGGATCAAAACATTCAGGATTCGATCCACTTGCGTATCGGGAACGGTCAATATCACTCTGCCGCCCGTTTTCAGAACCTTTCTGCAGCTGTCGATGAAATCACGTTGCTGATCGGGAGGGATGTGTTCGAAAACAGCCATGGCTGTAACGGCATCAAAAGGACCCAAATTGGCGGGCAAATCGGCGGGAAATTCCCCAGGGAATAAGCAGTATTTTTCGGTTTTTACCATCTTTTTCAGCAACGGATCCATCCCATAACTGAAGGAGATTTTCGATTCGATTTCTCGGAACAAAGCTCCGTCGAAACAACCTATGTCTAATACAACGGCATTGGGTTGAATCCACGGTTTAACCTTACGAATTCTGATCTTTTGTAAGCAGACGTCAAAATATTTCATAACCTGATTTCCGATCTCTTATGGTCTTCTTTGGAAAAGGCAAGCTTTTCCTGCGAGATTTTTTATGCCCGTTTGAGTAAATGGGCTGTAAATATATTTGTCAGGAAATTTATCCCGTTGGAAGCAATCGCGATAAAGAAGAGCGTTTCTTTTTGCAGTGAGATATTGACAAAGCCATTCATAGCCCACGTAAGAATAATCCAACCGAAGCAAATCGCGGAAAAGGTGATTAGCCCAACTATCGACCAGAATAAAATGTCCTCAGATAAATTGATTACTTTTGCGTATACCCCTTCCGCTTCCCGGCTCTTTACCGAGATAAACAGACCGATTCCCCATAGGGACTGGCCTAACAAAGTGCCTAACATAGCAAAGAGCATGGTGTGAATTCCGAACAGCGCCATGCCCCCGATATAGATATATTCACGAGTCGCCAAGCAAATCAGGAGCAAAATGAAATTGACTGAAAAAAGAATAACTCCCCACTTTTTGAAGAAGAAGGGTGCTTCGACGAATATCTGTAAAAAATGGCGCATCCCGTCCCGCCAGGTTTTCAAGTGAGGTTTGCGCTCCGGATGATCTGGATATAGCGAAACCGGAACTTCGGAAATCGCGGCGCAGTGCTTCATGGCTTTGATCAACATTTCCGAAGCAAACTCCATCCCGTCACTTTCAACTCCCCATTGTTCATAAGCATCCTTTCGAAAGCAGCGGAAGCCCGAATTACAATCGCTGATACGATATGCGCCGACGCTGTATAGGCGGTTGATAATATGGTTCAGAACCGGTGTGCCTAAATACCGGTGTAAAAACGGCATGGCGTTCGGGTAAATTTTCCCTTTCATACGTGAGCCGATGACCAGATCATACCCTTTTTCGATCTCGTGAATGAGGGCAGGGGATTCCGAAAAATCATAAGTGTCATCGGCGTCGGCGAAAACGATCACCTGATGGTTTGCCTTGGAGATGCCATATTTTAACGCCGCGCCATAACCTTTAATCGGACAGTTTACCACTCGGACGCCGAAAGATTGGGCTATTTCCCTCGAGCGATCGGTGCTGCCGTTGTCGGAGAGGATGATCTCGGTTGGATAGCCGGATAAAGCTTCTTGGCAAACTTTGACGATTTTCGCCAGCACATAGGGCAGTGTGGCTTCTTCATTGAGGCACGGTAGGACGAACGATATGGAGAGGTTATGAGGCATGTTTTTGTCTTTCAAGGGATGATGTCTGCGTGCGGGTTGGGGTTGTCATGTGTTTAGGGGAGGTGGCTTAAATACCCTACTTGTCGGAAAGGTTGATATTTACAATTTTCAAAATGATTATACCTTGATCAACATAATTGAGGAGAGTGCGTTGAAAAACAAGTTCAAAAATGACGTTGTGGGGAAAATATGATTCAATCAAAGCAATCTAATCCCAACACTGAGATGCAGCGATGGAAAAACAAAGGTATGTAGAAAGTGGTGAGAATTCTTTTTTCAGTAAATATCTTTATTATTAGATCGTGCCAGCCAATCATTTTCTACGCATGCTGAACGAAATCATCGACTGGAAACGCGACACCCGCAAGTAATCCGGTTATACAAGGGGAAAGGGGTGGTTGGTCGTCCACCGTTTGACCCGGCACTAGTGCTCAAGGCAGAATTGATATCTTTTCTATACAACCTCTCGGTACGCCAGGTAGAAGTCTATATTAACGAAAACTTGCCAGCTGAGTATTTTGTTGGCTTAGCCGGTGGATCAGAAAACGCCGGACATTCCGTTTTGATCATTTTTCGGGAACGGTTGCTCCGACGCGGCAAACTGATACTTTTCGAAGAAATGCTGGCAGAGATTATCCAAATTGAGCAACAAAAGGGAGTTCAATTTGGTTTGATCCAGATCGTGGATAGCGTTCATAGTGTAGCGAATGTCAATACCGCAAAAAAAACGCAGCGACAAACCAAAGATAAAGAGCCCCATGACTCGAATGCCCCCTGAGGTGTCAAGCACAAACACAAGGTCAAGGATGAAGCAGGCAAAGAGATCGGACAAACCGAATACTTATATGGTTACAAAGCCCATGTCAACCTAAATACCGATAGCGAGCTCATTACCAGCGTAGAGGTAATCTCAAGAGAGGCATACGATGGTCATAATTTTTGTGAGTTGATCGAGCATGTCCTAGGGTAGAAATTGCCAATGGAGACCGTAGCGGTATAGATAAAGGCAATAACGATGGCAATAACCATTTCTATTTACAGCATCGCGGGTTACATTCAGCCATTCGATTGAAACAACCGCATTGAAAGAAGGACGCTAACAAAGAAGTCTGGATAACCCTGTGTAAAACTCCTCAGTGTCGACGGGATTACAAGATCGAGCGCAAATTTGGCAAAGCCAAGCAAGGGCATAGCCTGGGAAGTTGTCGCTATCTTGGTAAAGAAAAGTTCGTGGTGTAGGCTTTCTTTATCACGATGGTGCTCAATATTATAGTATTGGGCACAACTAGCCCCGGAAAAACGTCTATTGCGACTTCATTAGGTGTGGCAGCATACTATAATCGTTATTTTTTTCGCCATAGTCACACTACCTCTTTCCATGTCTTAGCCTGTGCAAGAGAATAGGGTACTTTCCTCTCTTTTTCTACGCTCCCTGAACAAAACAGAATAAGATCTGCTTGAAATCTTTGATGATCGTCTTAAGAAAAAACCATGCTTATTCCGGCGGACTTGAACAGTAAAACCGGAATTACTTGAACATACAGACCGGAAATACTTGAACAGTGAATCCGGAATTACTTGTACACCTAATACGGCATTATTTGAACACTTTGTCATGCCGTTTTCAAAACGAGTATAAACGTGATGAGCCAGTTGCGCAAGCACGTTTAATGCCGAAGGCAGGAAAGTGCCCTCGGCACTGATGGAAAGCGTCAGCTTTCCCTTTCAAATTCTTTCTCCGCAAGGATCTTTCGCATCGATTCACCAGAAAGATCGAATCTGTAAGAGTTGTGAACAA
>Ga0209203_1000390_pt1 | contig 38287 bp, 18 predicted proteins | sample AD_UKC109_MetaG_FD_184423 | JGI IMG/M metagenome (GOLD analysis project Ga0209203, IMG submission 184423) | Active sludge microbial communities of municipal wastewater-treating anaerobic digesters from Hong Kong - AD_UKC109_MetaG (SPAdes)... | ecosystem: Engineered > Bioreactor > Anaerobic >... | reverse complement strand
AAATTAAATAAATTGATTGAAGATATTGAAAAAGAGAAAACAAAGTACATAGACGCTATACTAAGTTAATTTATGAACACAACGTGAATATTGTGTTCAATTGTATTTCTTAAGTGCATAATGCCCTTTTCTAATTTTGGAATGTTGAATTATCCATTGTCTGTATTCCTCCCGAACAGTTTTATAATCTGTAAAATCAAAAGATGCAGATGATATTGAATCCAACTCATATGTGTAGATATTTTGCCCTAATACTGCATAGGAGTAGACACTCCCTCTCAACTGACAGACTTCTTTTCCTTGTTCGAGATCGACTAAAGAAGGTGCGGTTCTTTGCCGATTGTTATGCATCAAAATATATTTTTCTCCTGATTCTTCGAATTGTTTGCGCAGAAAAAATGAGAAAACTTCTTCCTCATTAAACTCCAATTCTTCCCCACTTCTGATATCCAAAACCCTCAAATTCTTACTATTTTGATCAAAACTAAAGCTGACTGTATCAATAAAATTTCTACCAGTATAGCTTTCATACAGATAAAGTTTACCATCATCATACTCGAATCCGCCTATGTTGAACCACGAACCATCTGGTTGAGTGCCTTGCCCCATTTTCCAAAGATATTCTCCTGTTGACCTGTCATAGGCTGAAATTAGCTTAGGACTCCCGCAAGGAGTCTCCGCATGACCTTTTTCTGCTACAATAATGGTCTCATCAAAAACTTCGATACCGAAAAGAAAACCTTTTGACAAAAACATGTGTGGAGTTCGCCAAACAACTGGGTACTCCTTTATATCCATCCTCTCAACATTTATCTCCAACAAACCACAGGCATTTTTCCAGCTTCTTTCTTCTCCCTCAATCTCTGCATATCCTGCACCAACATAATAGTCTTCAAATCTTTTATCCATCTTTGTGCATTGTATTTTGTGCTGAAATTCCATGACTTCTTTGGGATTCAATCTGATAGGATCACCATGATTCAGATAGTATTCAATCACATTCTCGGTGTTGTTCCTGACATAGAATGCAATATACAGGACTTCACCTGCGTTCATCTTCAACCTTAGCCCATTTAGTGGCTTGAAATCGGGACTCCAGCTAAGCGATATGTAATCTACACAATTCTTTTCTCCCTGAGCATTAGAACCATTATCTTCATCCCCATCGATGTAGAAATACTCAAACCTTTCCCCTGTAAAATCTGCTATCTCGTCTAAGTTCTTTATTTGGTCTCGTTCTTTTTGAGTCTCCCTCTCAGATTCACTTTCCTCACCAAACACAGTTGGGTCATCAAAGCTGAAATCGCCACCCCATTTTGTTGAGTCAATATCCCCAGACTCTTTACTTGGTAAACTTTTTTCCTGTCGCCATTTGCTTGCCTGTTTTGTGTTCTCGATTACGCAAGACATTCCATAATCACCCCCACACGAAGCTGACAATAAAACACCAACCACAATAGCCAAAACAGCAAACAATCGAATAAAACTATTTTTCATGACACCTCCTTAAAAACATGAGAATATCCTATGAGTCATTATCAACCATTTACAGGTAGTGTGTTTATCGCATGCTAAATATTTTGTTAATCTGTGAAATATTTCGACAATCCACAACTCCAACCGTTAACATCACTGGGAGATTCAAAACAAGAATCATCTGGCAATTATCATAAAATTCCACGGATGCAAGAAATAATGGACAAATCATATTAGGGCAATACCTTCTTAGAAGAATACAGCGCCTCTCACACTGACCGAAAACCACAACAAGAACCCAATACTTTAAAGAGTAACTCAAAAATGGGTGACCCAAGCCACTACAGCTCTGTGGTCACCCATCGATTCATACCTATTTATGCGGCAAAAACGTTATGATCAGCTGTTTAGATGCCAAATGCGTTCTTGACCCTCGCCTCGAGCATTGGTTTCGGCATTGCCCCAACGAGCGCGTCAACCTTCTTGCCGTCTTTGTAGAAAAGCAGTGTCGGAATGGAAGTAACGCCGTTCATACCAGCGATTCTCTGCTGCTCATCAACGTTGATCTTGACAAAAGTCACCTGGCTGTTGAAAACCCCAGCAAGCTCGTCGATTATTGGCCCAATCATCTTGCATGGTCCGCACCAGGGAGCCCAGAAATCAACAACAACCGCTCCACCCTCATTGATCTTTTTTTCAAGATCGTCGTCTGTCAAATGTAGAACTTCACTCATCACGCTACCTCCGTGTTATTTTTCACATAGTCAAGGAACGCTGGCACGGGCATTGCTCCTGGCGCAAACGTTTCCTTTTTTTCATCAAGTATTGTAGTCGGAACTGCTGAAACTCCAAACCCTTTGGCTCTGTCGAGGTTTGTTCCTGTCATTGTCACTCTTCCCTCGATTTTCCCAGGGGCTGCTATTGCCGAGGCGACAGCAAGAAGAGCCTGTCTTGGGCAGTGGGGGCAGTTTGGCGAGACAAACACCTCAACGAGGGTGTCCTTTGGCAAACTGTCAAACTTCTCTTTCATTCCGCCAGGGAGCGTCTCATCCCCTCTGCTTGCCATGACAAGCGACTGAAGGAAGGTCTGGGTTTCCATGCCCGTTGGTGCTCCCCAGAATGATATGTTATAGCCAAGGTTTCTGCCAACTTCGATGACAGTGGTGTCATCTTTTGCATCTGTTCTTTCAGCAAACTCGACCTTGTCGGTCAACTCAGCCAGATCAGCGATGAAGGTGCGTGTCATCTGGGTTTCTTGGTCGTCCTTGCCGTTTGACACAAGAGTGAGTAACACCTTATTCGAAAGGGTTTCCTCGAACTGTTGTTTCAGCTTTTCTCTGTTTTTTTCTTCTTCTGTAGACATCTCTATCTCCTTGACAAAAAATTTTAGTCAAGTCTTGTTAACCGTCAAGATACCTTATGTTAAAGGGTGTGCTGAATGTGTCATAGTAAGGTTTTGTCGAGTCATACCGATGGGGGGTATACAACCTTATCTTCTCCAACTAGCTTGACCATGGCGTCGAGGAAGGATTGATAATCTTCAAGTTTTACAAGTGTTTCCCAATTAAGTGTTTCTTCTTTCCTTTCAATAACAACACTAACCCTTACCCTTCCTGGGCTCCTTGATAACCACTCAATGCTTGATTCTGCCAGATACACTTTTTTGATTTGATCTTTATGGATTCCTGTGGATAAACCGCTTTTACAAACAATTATTTTGTCTCTCAAAACTCGAATCGTCGTGTAGTAATTCCCGAAAACAATAAAAAGGAATGCTATAAAGATTGTGGATACAGAAACCGCTGTTACAGTATCAGAGACGTGACTAACGCTGTGAGAAAAAGATGCTATCAACAACCAGGCCCACAAAGTAAATAGACAAATAAATATAATGACCTTTCCTATCATCGGAAATCTCGTTGTTTCTTCAAAAAATACCATAGACTATTCCCTTTCTATTCTCACAATTCAATATAGTCTGGAATGTCCAAAACCTCTTCGCCCACCAGTTCCTTAATGGCGCTAAAGAAACCGTGGTAGTCACATATCTTTATCCGTGACTCAGAATGCGTTTTATTCTTTGGAATAATCTCTACGAAGATTATCGAATGTTGCTTGTCCTTGGATAAAAGACGAAGACTATCCCTTGTGATACTTATCTTTTCAATGTTTGACAGGTTTATACTCCACATGCTGGAATTGCTTATTGTCACAATCCTATTTTTCAAAACCTTGAGGGTTGTTGGAAAAGGTCTTGTGATAATCAGGATAAATACGACAAAGGTAAGTATAAAACCAACACCCACTATCGCACCTGCTGAACCGTTTTGATAAAACGAGCCATATACTGGTATAGTGTATGTAATCCCTAAGACAATAAAAACCCATAGAAGCGCAAACACAAACCTGTATCCCACACTTGCATTCAATTTTTCTTCAAAATACACCACACCTCACCTCCTGGTATTTGTACACAAATCAAAATTCAATATATCTATGAATTCACAACATAATGTTACACATCATACTGTTACAACATTGTCGTCCCCAATCAGCTCTTTCATAACTTTGAAAAAGCTTTCATAATCCTCTATTAGAATATCTCTTCTTCGATTCTTTTCATAGTGGATGGCAACTGCTAAATGAAAAACTGAATCACTCGGTATATTTTTGCTAAGCTTCTTTTTAGCCAGGTTTATTTCAATAATATCTTTGAGTGGAATTACACTTTTTGATGCGTATATGTCTTCTATCACAATTCTATCTTCAAGTACCCTTATCTTTTGATAGAGTCCTGTTACAAGGACATTGAATACACTTAGGAAAATAAACATTATAAGCAGAACTTCATAGATTAGCTGATTCTCACCAAAAAAGTCAGAAATAGGACAATCTAACCGAATGAATACATAAATTGCGAATAATGGTAGTAACGTGTTCCAAAGCATTCTCCAATATCCATATCTCACCTTTTCTTCAAAATATACCACTTTCTACCTCCAAATATTCGAATCCACAAACTAAGCTATTTATCTCATTTGGGATGCTCCCAAATCATTTTGTTCACACATTCTATGAAAGTATTACAGGAAATCTCTACCCTTCTTCCAAACTCGCCCTATCTCCAAGAAAATCCTTTATCCCCCCATAAAACGCCTCACAGTCCGTGATCGAAAATCCATGACGCTTGTTCTCTGCCCAGTCGACCTCGACAAACCACCCCGTCCTTGCAACATAGTTCCACCTACGATTTGCGCCAAGTCGTATGCCAAACCCACCCGTTTGCCAGAAGGAGTACTTCTTGATTCTGATGCTCTGAATTTTGTCAAAAGGGACTTTGACAACAAAGGGGTGAAAACCAAACTCCAGCGTCTTCTCGTCGAACCTGACAACTAGGTATCTCATAATACCAAGCAGGAAGCCAAAAAGCGCAACATCGAGAATTAGTACAATGCTCAGAAGAGGCTTGATTTCAGCGAAGGAGCTTAGGTCACCAAAGACATAGGCAAGCACAAGGGGAGCAATAGTTGCAAGGAAAACAAGCAGGATAATCCACCAAAAACCAGTCATTTGAGTTTTTTCTTCGAATATCCACATGAGGATGATTTTAGTCATTGTTGGAAAGTTTTCCAGTTTTCATGTCACAGATTGATTCATATTTAACGGAATCTGACGCCAATCTTGTTTGTCTACTGTTGCCCTGCTGTCTTAGAATATCTTCAAGAGAGGGGGTGCTAGGTATGAAGAGGAATATTAGATTTTATGTGTCGGTGTTTTTAGCTGCCATCTTGGTGTTTGGTTTTTCCGTGTCTGTTTCAAGGAGCGCGCCACAGCACAAGAAGATGGGGATTGCCTGTGACTTTGGGTACTACATCTTTGTTGCAGACCCGATTAACTCAAAGGTTCATAAGTTTGATATGTATGGGCACTACTTGGGGGATTTCATAAAGGAGATTATCTACTGTAAAGATTTGAAACTGGTATCTCCGGTGGACATAAGCACCTGCAGAGTTGGAAACACAATAGGTATTGTTGATGCAACCCTTGGCACAATCGTCAACATGAACCCAAACAGGACGCACCACACCTTCACAGGTGACCCGGAAAGGCACGAACTTCTTGAACCATATGCCATGGCAAAAATCGGAATAGCAGACGATATTGGGGCATATGTCATAGACAGAGCAGGGAACAAACTCGTCAGATATGATCCGTATGCAATTGATTTTGATAAAAGTGTCGAAGACTGTAACGATTATGCTATTCCAAGATTCACCACACCAGAAGGATACGAACACTCCAGCGCGCCAGCGGGTAATGATAATGAGCATTTCAACAGTCCAGAGGGGGTCGTAGTTGATGTACGAGGATATGTGCTTGTTGCCGACACTGGTAACAAGAGAATCTTAAAATACAGGCGTGATGGGGAATTTGTCATATCGACAGAGAGCAACGATTCACTTGTGTTTGATAGTCCAACAGACATCTCGGCAGACAGAACAAGCAATGAGTTTGGCTATTACTACGTGGCAGACTCAGGCACCAACATCGTCACCGTACTTGACGGTAATTTCACAAAAATCGGTGAGATTGGCAACACGGGTGAAAACCCAGGACAGAATGTCTTCCCGCCAGAGGCGAAGCTCAGCTCTGTTGAGGTTGACAGCCAGGGGTTTGTCTGGGTGTCTGACATTGGCACAGACACGGTCTACAAATTCACAAGCGTATATGACAAAGAACCCCTGAAACTCGTCTGGAAAATCGAGAATGCCACAAAGAGGACTGATATCGAAACCGTCATGACAAGAATACCGGTCAAGAAATACTTTGCCTATGTCGATGAGAACACCATCCCAATCAAGCCATACGCTCAGGTTATTGGCGACAGGCTCATGGTTCCGATAAAGTGGCTAATGGACAACATCTTCACAAGAGTTGATACTGTGTCAGGAGAAAAAGTCGGCTGCACTCTGACCTGGAACTCAAAGGAGAAGAAAGCAACATTTGTGACCCCCACATACAACTTCAACAATCTAGAGCCGATTATGCCAAAGAAAATCGAGCTTTGGGCGAACAAACCAACAGCAAAAGTGGACGGAATTGAGGTTAGAATCGATGGAAGGTTTGAGACAACACCTGTTATCGTCGACAACACAATGATGCTGCCGCTTCGATTTGTCTGTGAGTTATTGGGGGCAAAGGTTATCTGGAAAAGCCCCGATGAATACCCAAAAACAAAACAGGGCGAGGTGTTGGTGTTGTTTCCAAATCCGGATTTAGCCAAGTAGAATGCACATTATCCTGAACTGATTCTAGGATTGATATTTATCTGGTGGGGCATCGACTTGATAAGTCTCTACCCTTACTCTCCCGTCATCGGGTCAAGGTTTGCGAGCTGGTGCTGATTGAAAGTACTACTCTCAGTGGATCAAAGGTCATCGAGTGTTTTTGCGTTGAGGAGTTTATCTAGCGTTGTATACTTTGTTCCTTGAATTCCAGGTTTCCCCCCTGGTTTTTTGACATAGTTTGTCAATTCTTTTGGTTCACCTTCTAAATAAAGAATGCACTTACCGGTCTCATCGTAATCCGCTATTCTTCCAACCTTACCCCAATGAGTTATTGCAGAAGTTGGAGATGATTGATATATTGCTATATTGCAAATTTTACTTTTATTTCTATCTGCAATTTTGACAGCCCACCATGCCTTTTTCGGGATAAATGTTTTCTCAACCCCACCATCATAAGCCGGACAAACAATTGTGTTAAAGTCATCATCTTCTTCGGTAGTTGTACACATCGATTCCTCACTGAGTTCTTCTTTTACATCATCTCTAGAGTCAACCACTTCAAAACTCTCTTCTGGCGGAATATTCAACCTTCTCCGTATTGAAAATCTATCTGGATATTCATTCGAGATTTTATCAAAATTCATCAAAACCAGTTTAGCAAGATCAATTCCGTTTATAAGCGTTATTTCAGTCTTTCCTTTAGCGCAGTCATTTGCTTCACTTACAGCTTTACTTGTAAAACTTGATGTTGTGATTACACAACCATATTCTCCAGGTGCCAATGTTCCTCTCAGCTGTAGCACAGTATCATTACTAATTTTTCTATCTCTGGCGTATTTCTTCACCTGTATTTTTATTTTAACATCTGCTAAGCTACCAGCACTCATTGTGCCAATAACATCAACACCTTTATCCCCTGAATCTGGCGTTTTTTTTGAACCAAACTTCATTGCTTTAAGAAGGAATTTTATGAACTCCTCAAATTCACTTGGAGAAAACTTTGTAATCATGTCATCTATCAAAGCATCAATTACCATTGATTGCGTCTTTTTCATCATCATACCTCCACTTCTTTTTTTGGGTAATGTGTCTTTCATCCACATTACCTTACTCGCCCGTCCTCGGCGTCTTCACCCACGTCTTTGGGGCGCGTCCAATGGCCTTTAGCACAACCGCCCAGGTGTAGGGGGCAGGAAGGAGAAAAACCACAAAACTGGCAATGAAAAGCTTCACAAAATCAAAAATGCCAGCGGCAACTGTAAGAGGTCTGAAAGTTCTGTCAAACACCTCATCATACCTAAGGTAACAGTAGAGTGTGAAAATCAGATACGGCACATTGAGTCCAACCAGTGCCCAGTATAGTATCGCATTCTCAGCAAAGAATGGCCCAGGGATGGTTGCACCAAAGAAGTTTGAAAGCAGTATTAAATCCATCAGAAGCACAATGCCCGTTGAGAGCTGATACACCATCCACTCTAGCGGTCCCATCACAATGAGATACCACCACAGTTTCCTTGCCCGTCTCTTGTAGTCACCCGCATCACCCACAGACAGTCGTGGTCTGGGGTAGTTTCTGATACGCGAGATGACCTGCAAATGACCCGATGCCCACCTAAGACGTTGCCTGAAATACTGAGGCATGGTAGGGGGTGTTTGCTCGGTTGATTTGACTGTGAGGAATGTTAGCTTCGTCCCAAAATAGAGGTACGCCCTACAGCCGAACTCAAGGTCTTCAGTGAGCGAGAGTTCGTCAAACCCTCTCATCCTCTGAATCAAATCCCAACTGATGTGCAGGTTTGTCCCGCCAACAAACGGAAGCCTGTTGAACATAAGGGGCAAATACCAATCATGAGCAATAGCCTTGTATAGTCCGCCAATCTTTGAGAGCGCTCCCATCCTGTAGTAGTTCCTCACCTGGAAAAGAGGCCCCTGCAAGATATCAGGTGGATTATCCGAGAGCATGTGACGCGCAGCATGCAGGAAGACATCTGGGTCGGGGTGAGACTCAGCGTCATAGAACGCAATCATGCAAGTCTGCGGGTCAACCTCAGAGAAGGCATAATTGAGGGCTCTGCCCTTTGTTGAGCGAACCTCAACACCTGTGCAAACACCGCCAAACTCACCATCGAAATCATACGGCACCTCAACGTGTGCGAGTTTGAACCCAGAGGTTTTAAAAGAGTCGATGCACTCACACACGACCTGTTGGGTGGTTTTGAAGAATCTGTCATAAAGGTCACCCAACGCCTCAACAGATGTAACACCCCTGTTTTTTATATTTTCATCAAGCTCGGAAATCCTCTCCATAACCGTTGCCGAGGTGGATGCATATCCCCTCGGAACCATGCTTGCTACACGCTTTGTGATGTTTCTTTTAAGCTTGATTCGAACCGCAATCTGTCTGATTGACACCCTCGCTTGAAGCAGAATCTCTGACACAATCTCCATTAGTTCTCTGTCTGTCTTGCCAGGGATCGCTTTCCTCACGCCGTAGTAGATATTTGAGATGTCGGTTGGTTTGTCGCGAAGGATTGATGAGCAGAAATTAAAGACAAGACCCTTCATGTCTTGCGCAAAATTCGCCGTTGCAATCCTTCTGTCTAGCCTTTGCGCAAGATAGACAAGTCTCCCAACGGGCAAGCTTTCGGTTACCCACGCAAGCAGAAACTCCTCAAGGTCAACCGACTTTGTCTCGGTTGTCTCGCCAATGAGAATTTTGTAGAGTCCCTCGACCTGCTCAGGCTTCTTTTCTGCGTGGGAGATCCTCTCCTTCTCATCTGTGACAACGATTATTTGAAGAAATTCCTTTGGGTAATCGAGTCTCATCAGGTTCTCAACAGTTCGCCTTATAACCTTGGACTCATTGCGAGCTGGCACCATGATTGTAAAAAAGGGAAGATTGACCCCCCAACTTCTTGCCATGCTCTTTATTTGGGACAGAGTAATGTCCACCTTTGTTCTCCAAAACCTCGACCAGGCGAGACGCCGCCAAACAAAGAATCTGATAAAGAGTACGAAAGAATAAATGTACGCAAGAAGCGCGAGGGTATATAGGAATCCTAGCATCAGCTATTTATTGTATGTGATTGTTATTTTTTTGCCAACAACTTCCAGCTGGCAACCGAACGATTCGGTGATAAACCGCAGTGGAACAAATGTCGCGCCCGATTTAATCTCAGGGGTAACTGGCATCTCCACCACTTCCCCATCAACAATTGCTATCCTGTTGCCGACTCTCACAACTATCACCTTATCACCAACGGTGATTGTTATTTCCGAAGTTTTTTCGTCCCAACCCACATCCGCGTCAAAAGCCTCAGCCAAAAATCGAAGCGGTATCATCGCATTGCCGGATGAGAGGTAGACAGGATTTGAACCAATCTCGGTTGGCACATCATTGATTGTTGCCGCGGTTTCTCCAATTGTCAGAACCACCACAATCTGAAGATTAGCCTCGACAGCAAGCACCTTTGTGCTTGAGTTTCCAGCCCTATCTTTTGCCGTGAAAAAAAACCTTGAGAAACCATCACTGACACTGACGGTGTGCGTGAAGTTGCCCTCATCGTCACAAATTATTATCTCATCATCACAGACAACGCTTGCACCGGATTCTGTTTTTCCAGAGATTGTGATCTCCGATTCATCGGTTGTAATCCTATCAGGCAGCTCCAACATCGGCTCCGTCCAATCAAAAACAACGATTCGCTCCCAGGTGTTGCTGTTTCCAGCCTCGTCGGTGGCTGTTATCTCAACCGTTTTTGTTTGTTCAGTCTCTACCTTGCAGGAAACCTTCACAAGTTCGGCTACCCGTTGTCTTTCGACTGTCACACCCTCAGTTTCGTCATATTCAATCTCAACGTCATTGAGTTCATCAATCTCAACAATCTCTGAGTGATACATGGCTCTTGAGTAAACAGTGCCAGATTCAGGTTCAAATGTTGGCGGGTTTGTGTCGACATCGAAACTCAGCACAAGCGGTTCTGACACGTTGCCAAACTTGTCAGTTGCGACAGCCTTTATGACGGTAAACCCGTCATCAATCTCAAACGAACCATTGTATGGTCTTACATCAAAGTTGATATCAAGCTCAATCTGGGCAAATTCATCGAGCGAGTTGAAAGCCCTGAGCTCAACGGTTGGATGTGTGACATACCACTCATCAATCCCATCAGGCTCATCAGGTGTGACCTTATACTCAAATTGAATCTTATCAGCAATTGGGAACCTCTGCGACAGCACAAACTCTGGTTCAGCCTCGGTGGCAACCTCGATTTGATAGTAACTCGGTTCATCTGGCAGTCTCAGGTTTGCATCTGACGATACTGACACACCCACCTGAGTGCCTGCCTCGATATCCAAGCCGGTTGTTAGTTCCAACGTATTTTCAGTGAGTCTCACCCTCCGGCATCTGGTTTCGTTAACCAATATGGTGTGGGTCGAGACCGGCCCCTTGAAGTCAAATCCCTCAGGAAATCTGAGCAGAAGCTGTGAGCCTGCCTTCAGCGCTCCAGCTGAACCTGAGACAAAGGTGATGTCGCAGGACGAATACTTGCCTGTTTGGGGTTTTGAAAGACTGACAGCTACCCCAGATATTTTAGTTGTGGCAAAGAGGATGATGTTTGAAACAGAGGCATCTCGCTCTCTTGTTGTCCACACCTTCACCTTCTGAGGTTCGCCTGCTTTGGAAGGATTTCTGATACCACAACCTTCTCCAAACTCAACTGTAACCCACTCGTCGCCTGGGATATCATTGGGAGGGGAGATTGTTATCTGTTTGCCGGATACCATGACGAGTCTGTCAACGGGGACTCCATTGATCTTTATGTCAGTCATGAGCTTTGAGTCTGGGAACCAGAACAGTTCATCAAACTGCACAGTGATTGTGTCGATTCCAGAGGTCAAATCACCGCACCCGCCAAGCCTGAATGCAACCTGAATAACCGCAGGAAGCGAGACATAGGAGGGAGTAGCGGTCAGCTTGACGTTTCTAAGCCTCGAACGGTCGACACTGAAGGGAAGCGATGGCACCCTGTTTGGTTCTGTTGCTGTCCTTACGTCGATCGAGTAATCATAGGATGGAGTGTCTGGCAAGGCTATCATAGCGCCTGGTAGAACGATAATCACAACCTTTGACTCAGACCCAATATCAACAGGCGAGAGCACCGCAATCTGAGACCAGCCGTCGATATTGTTGGATTTGATGCTTGACTCTGACATGACAGGCATGTCATTGACTGACAGATTCTCAGCGGGAATAAAATCAGGCACGTCAAATGATGGCGGGAGGATAAGTTCAATCTTCGACCCTTTTTTTATCTGACCGTAGGGGCCCGTCATAAACTCAACGACAAAACCTGACTTTGAGCAGGTGTAAGGGTCATCGAGCGTCACCTTGGCTCTTGTAACCGTTGACGGTCTGATGTAGAACCTCTCGCTGTTGATAGATATTCTGTCATCCGAGGTGTAGACATTCAGCGAATACCACCCAGGGGTTTCTGGGTTTATGACACCAGCACCTTTTAGAATCTTGATTTTAATGGTCTGTCCAGCAACAAACTTACTGCTTGATGTGATGACGAGTGTCTTGTCAATTATACCGACCGAATCAGCCGGCCTGCCATTCACCAGCACAAACTGCGGGTCAATATCGTAGGGGAATACAAAGTTTTTTGGGAATGTCACATATATAACAGTTCTTCTCGAACACCCGCAACCGGTTGAGGCATCGGATGATGTTTTGAAAGTAATCTCATATTCAGCACACGCCTTGACATAGTCGGGGTTCACTTCGACCTTTGGGATTGAAATTGCCGTGTCTGCAAAATTGAAAGGTCTTGAGGTAAAAACCCCGGCGGAGGACACGATACTGACAACGTGTGGCCCTTTGCTGCTGGGATTTGTGACGTTGCAGATGTGAAAATAATGCCTGCCAGCGCTCAAACCCCTCGTGAGTTGAATCCTTACCACATTCCCCTCAACGTCGTACCTGTGCTTGTAGTCGCCGTCTATGTTAACGTCACACGTTCGGCAGCCATACGGCGTCTCAGAGTCCCTTGGAAGATGAACCTCAAACGTCTCGCCCTCCACCATGGCACACTCAATATGAAAACTGACCGTATAGCAAGCCTTCGCCAGAGACACCGCGGGATTGACGTCAACACTGTAGACGTCGACCTTACATACAGCCTTTGACACCGACACACCAGCGAAGAAAAAAACAGCGGCAAGCAGTGGCGCAACAAAACGTTTCATAATCTTATTCCCCTCTGGGACAGAATTTTATGACTATTTCTCCACCCGCAAACTCACTTGGGTTCAAATCCAATATTTTCGTCGTGAATTCCAGGGGTACGCACAAAACATCCTCAGAAAGCTGAGGGGCGTTTGACAAACTTATCTCGAATGCACCGGAACTTCCCTGTCTGACTATGTTCACATCGCCTGGAGACAGATACATCCTCTCATCCCCGACAAGGTCTTTTATCATCCAGCCATCCCCAGTCTCCTCTTTGACAAGCTCGTAATTGAGAGCTTTAAGAAGAGTTGGGGCTGGAATGTAGGTGACATCAAAGTCCTTGTATGGAGCAACTAGAAGCTTCTTTTCAACTCCGGCAAAAACAGCGTCTTTCTTCCCGATTGTCATCGAGATGGAAGTCCCCGAAATATAGAGGATTGGCAGCACTGCTTCTTGGGTGTTGCCTGCCAAATCCTGAGATACAACCTTTATATTGACCGGACCTTCCTCAGTTGGCGAAACAACAGCGATAAAATAGCCCGATGAGTCGACCTGGATGTTTGAACCATCGACAGTAATCTTCGCCCCTGGCTCTGTTACTCCGTTAATTCTAACTATCCTTCCACATATGACCGATCCAGACGACGGGGAGAGTATATCAAGGGCTGGTGGAGTGTTATCGAGTGTGATGGTTTTGGGGGTCTCGACCTTTCTGCCGCACGAGTCAACCGCCCAGAAAACAAAGCTGTTGTCGCCAGGCGCAAGCTCAAGGGTTGTCCTGAATTTGTTGTCACCAAGAGACTCGGTTTCATAGCCATCAATCCCAGACTCGCAGGGAGACACATCGATGATGTTGTATATTAAGTCTAGTTCAGCTTTATTGGTGAAACGCACCACATCACCGACAATTGGCGGGTTTGAGTCAACCCTGAAGGTGCGGGTCAAAACAGCCTCCCAGCCACCATCTTTTATCCTGCCGACATAAGTGAGGTTATTGACACCCTCTGGAGCGGTAAAACTCTCGGCGTAAAGGGTTTTTCTTTCGTAGTTCCAATTGTAGTAGATATCTCTCTCAACCTCGCTGAGAAGTTCGATCGTTGGGGGTTTCGTGTACCACTTGTTCTCAGGCTCCGGCGGATCAACCGAGGCATAAACAGTTGGTTTAAGTGGTCTCACCTGGAAGAGATCAGTCGATGTCTCCTCTAGCTTGCCAGGAATCTCCAAATTTAGCTTGTAGGTGTCCGGCCAGAGGGGAAGTACCAAACCAAATTCTGTTCCAAAAATGAGCGTGATAGGCTTATTTATGGGTAAATCTGAGCCCACGACAACCGTGAGGGTGTTACCATCCATATCAACAACTGGGGGCGTCTCGCCAGAGAGTGTGACATACTCAAGGTCAGGAAGCTCTGGCATAATAAATTCCGCAGGAAGCGTTATCTTAACGGCATCACCTTGCACTAGCTGAAGGTGTTCTGATGCTGGAATCTGTACCATGAGGTTGACGGGTTTTCCGGCAAGGTCAGGGGACAACACAACTATTGGGGATTCTTCAAGTATTCTGCCCACCTCAAACTTGGTTCTTTGTCTGACTCCATCGATGTCAATTTCTATCACATAGCTGCCACCCTCAAACGGGTTTGCAATGCCACACGCCGTTGGGATGAGAATTTCTAGATTCGCGTGGTCTTCAATTGGTTCTGGGATATCAAAGGTAAGGACATTCTTCTCAACAGTGATGGTGTCAACAGGCATTTCATTGACCGTTATCAGTCCACCATCAATCTTCCCTGGCACCTTCATGACCACGGGAAATCTCACCTCAACCTTTGCCGCCTCAGGAGCGGGTTCATCAAGTGTTGCAGTGATTTTTACCTCGCAGCCAAGTGTGGCTAGCGAGGGGTTGACCTCAATATTCAAACTGGTCGCGCCAACTGCGAGAGTCGGCACAACCAGTGAGAGAGCAATAGCAGCAGCTAGTATTTTTTTCATGGAGCCTGTATGTATACCATCACCTTTACGGCAATCTTTCTACCGTCACCATTATCGGTGTACACGCAGATTACCCTAGAACCCATCGTTATCTGGGATGAGTCGATCTCTTCCTTGAGGACGGCTGTCACAACCACTGTGTTCTCATCAAATTCAACAACCAGACCTTCCTCAAGAACAAGCTTTGTTCCATCAAAGGAGACAACACTTGTCCAGGGAGTCTCGATGGTTTTCTTTGTCTCCTCGACCAGTGTCACCTCAAGCGCTGTGAGTTTGCCTTCTGTCTGCCAGCACCTGAACTCTGCCTTCGCGTCCTTTGCAACCCCGGTTGCGCCTGCGGTGAATGACCTGAGTGTTATCTCTGTACCGTCGTCGAGTTTCACCTTCATGCCCTCGTGTGAGACGATGACGCCACTCTTTACGACTATGCTCTTCGGGTCAACAACACTCACCTTTGTTATCATGTTTACGCCATCAACCGTGTTGCCTGAAAGGATAAGCAGATAACCCTTGCGGTTTGGAGTCACCTGATCATGACCGACCGTATCCGGGATGATGAGGAACGAAGTATCAACACCCTCAAGGGTGATTCTCGTGACACCCTCTGGTCGTATCCAGTTACACCCACTCAGACACACGATTGAGTCAAGCTTCTTTGCATACTCAAAGGTATCCGTTGTCTTCGGTGCTGATATCGTGATTTTGATTGCCTGATCTTGGAACTTGTTATCAAGGTTGGTGTTTACCTCATACGCCTCGCTGGCGATAACAGAGCCAACCCAGGGCATTCCTCCAGCAAATTCTGTCAGCTTGTTGTAGAAAATCGATGTGCCGTCATCAAGAAGGATAAGCTTCTCGATCTCATCGATGCCCACAACAATCCCTTCGACAGTCGCCCTGGGTTGAGCGGGAGTAGGAGTGGGCTGAATCTTCGGTGAAGCCTTCATCCACTCTATCTGGAAGCCATCATAGTCATTGCCAAAGGCCGTAAATTCAACCTTTGAGCCTATCTCAAGCGTGCCTGTTATGTTTGAGTTTTCATTCTTTTTAAGAGGAGCACCAAATCCTGTGACTGTGATTGACGAACCGTCCATATCAATAACAACACCCTCAAAATTTGTGCTTCTGATAGGCTCTTTGATATCGACAAAATCAGCGAATAGAACGCCCTCACTCCAGACGCCATTGACTACGCAGAGCTGATTCTGTCGAAGCTCTGTTCTGAAGAAGTAGTCTCCATAGCGTCTCATGTTTGTCTCAGGTGTGACCCTGACTGTGACGGTATCGCCGTTCTCGGTATCCACTGTGAAAATCTCATAACCTGATTCAACTGATACGATGTTGCCGGTGTAGTAAGTCGGTCTCTCAAGCACCTCAACGTTGCCGGTTGGCTTGCCGGTTCTATCGATCTCGACGGTCGCCTCTTTGCCTTCCGGAATTTTTTTGGCGACATCCTCAGGAATATCAACAACCGATGAGATTGAGCCATCGGTATTTTTTCGGACTGGAACGGAGAAGGTTTTCTGATTGTCCATAGCGGTCTCAGTCTGTTTGATTGTTTGCTTGACACCCTCTTCTATCTCAAGTTGCTGTGAAAAAGGAATGTTGAGTTCGGAGAAAATCTGCCCCCACGTCTTGTCCTGCTTGAGAAGAGGCAGCACCGATTCTGTCGATGCGCCGATAACCCTTGCCACCACACTTGCGAAATACACCTCCTCCAGGGTGTAACCTTCGCTGTACATCCACTTTATTCTCTCTGATGTGCAAATCATCAGTGTGTCGCACATCGCCCTGAAGAACACCTCTTTCTTCGCGATGTCTGACATGTCAGGAACCACGTTGCCAATCTCGTTGTAGATTGGAATTATTTTTGACGATACAAACGCCTGGGCAGGGGTCTCTCTCGCTGCTCCCACGATCGGGGCAAAGAAGAATACCGAGTAGGATGACGCAAGCATCACCACAACAAGCGCTGCCACCGTCGCCCACTTGCCAAAAAACCTCACCTGCGGAGCAGTGTTAGCAGCTATCTGTGAGATGACTGCTCCCACTCTCGCATCCATCAGGTTTGTCGGGAAGCTGTGGCTCGTAATTCGCTTGAGTTTCGTGTTTGTGCTCTTGAAAAGTCTCTTCTCTTTTTTCAGAGCAGCCCTGCACTCGCCGCAAACAAGCAGGTGGATGAAGGCGAAAAACTTTTCGCTTGCTCTCATCCCTCCTGCCTGGTAGGCGGCAATCTGTTCTGTAGTTAGGTGTCTCATATTCCCTGTCTCTCTCTGTATCAATCTCTATCCAATATCACTTCATTCTCTTCGATAGACTTCAAAAGCTGTTTTCTGGCGTGGAAGAGTCGCGACTTCACGGTACCGATGGGGACACCGATGATTTCAGCGATTTTAATTAGATCGAGTCCGTCGTAGTAGTGGAGAATCAGAACCTCTCTGTGGCTATCGTTCATCGAATCGATGAGTTCCATGAGTCTCGAATCCTCCTCGTCCTCAATGATGAGCGTCGATGTGCATTTCGAGTCTCTATCAGCCACTGACTCTTTCCAATCTGTGCCAAAGTCGTCGTACAGTACAGTCTTTGTTCTCTTCTTTTTGAAGATGTTGTTGCACTCATTCCGAAGTATCCGATGTAACCAAGGTCTCATTGGATACTTCGTGTCAAACCTGTCGATCGCCCTGAATGTCTTGATGAAGGTCTCAGCAACGGCATCCTCAGCATCGGCGGGATGTTTCATAATGAGCAGCGCTGATCTGTACAACTCCAGCTTGAATGCATTGTAAAGCTTCTCGAAGGCTTCGGCGTCACCCTTCTGCGCCGCTAGAATCGTTTTCTTTTCTGTTTTCCTATCCATCTGTCCCAAGGTTAGCGAAACAAAAGGGCTTGTGCTCGAACTTCGGGTAAAATACACCCAACCACCACCCCTGGTTCACCAAGTAGTATCAGACCATTTTAATGAAATTATTAGAGAATTGCAAAAAAGGCTGAGAAATAGAGGATTGACAATACAATAAATAGGATAAATAATGTGGATAAATGAAGAAGGCACTTACAGCTTATCTTCTAGCACTGTTGATTGTGTCACTCGGTGTCGCCGTTTTAGGTGGCTCGGAGGCCGTATGCCTCTGGCCAAATGTGGGCGGCAACAGTGGTAGACAGGCATATTGTGCCCAGACTGTCCACCCTCCCTATCTGTCCAATTGGGAGGTTACTATCTCTCAGGGGCACCACATTCTGACATCAAATGATTATATTTTTACGATATGCGCCAACGAGGCGGTTGTGTTCCATACCAACTCCAAAGAGGAGCTGGGAACATTCAAGATAACTGGCCCATGTGTGCCTGTCATATTCAATGATCTTTTCATCTCCTTCGATGGCAAGGAAATAACAGCAAGAAGAATCTCGAGCGATTCAGTCGTGTGGAATGTCGAGGTTGATGACCCACAGAGTCTCTTGGCATCCGACAGGTCTCTATTCATCAACAGCAAATCACATATCTACAGGGCAGACACAAATGGCATCATACAATCGAGCGGGGAACTCCCTGATGAGCCAGTTTCTGCCCCAACGGTTGTCGGAAATCGGGTGGTCATCGCTTGCAGAGACATGCGAGTACACGTCTTTGATGCAGAATCTCTGGAGCTTGTATGCTCTAGCGCCACGGTTGGTTTTGTGGAGAGTGTTACATCCATAAGCGACAACTCGTTTGTGGCTGTTCTTGAAAGGGGCGGATGCATTGCGCTTGCGGTGGAGGACTGTAGACAACTCTGGAGTGATAAAACCCCGACGGGAAAGAACAAAGGGGCAGTGACTGACTGCAAGTGGGTCTACCTCTTTGGGAGCGATAGCGGGATTCTCTGCAAAAGCATCGAAGGTGACACATCGTGGATGAATAAAACTCTCTCTCCAACAAATATTTCTGTGTGCGGAAGAATCATCCTCTGTTGCACCAGAAATAGCCAGATAATCCCGGTCCAGAAATCCACTGGTTCCGCATACAACGCCATAAACACACCAGGCGATATTACTTCACAGGCTGTTCCTCACAAAGCAGATTTCTATGTGACATGCGGCCCCAAACTCATCAGATATTCAACATCACCTTTTGGACTTTACCTCGGAATATCCTGCGATTTGAATTTCGGAATCATCTGCCCTGAGAAGATTTACACTCGGGAGATTAGACTAGTCAATCTCGGAAGCTCTCCCATATCTGCCAGAGTGCACACCTACGCCAGAAACACCTCAACCGACAAAAGAGAGATTGTCGTCTATCCAGGGTACACCGAGACGGTCGCCGTTAGTGTCAATTCAAAGGGCGTATTGTCACTCCAGGACTTTGGTGAAATAGTCGTCGACACTCCTAACTACAGGTACAAACTTGGGATCAACTTTTTTATCAAACAGATTATGGGTGACTGCAACCTCGACTGTAGGGTTGATGGGACAGATCTCATCATTATTGCCACACACCTCGGGAAGCGTTCTTTCAACCCAGGATTCAAACTTGAGTGCGACTTCGATAACAACGGTATCATCGACCTGAACGATGTTTTTGTCGTACGTAATAATTTTGGCGAATCAAGAGAATAGCAAACAATTTATGAAGGCTCTTACCAACTCAGACCTTACCAATCAATAACTTTTCCTAGTCCCCATTCCCTACAAGTTCAACTTTTTTAACAGAGATTGCTCGATGTTAGAGACAGTAAACTATTAGACCTAAAGTCTGTTGTGTATTTCTGAGTTTGAGTTGTTTTCTTTTCATTGACCAATTTTTAGGCTTTTGTTTCAGAAATGATTATCAACAATCACCTTCGCCCCTGCCCCTTTCACTTACAATTATAAGGGAGAGGGGAGTGCGTGTGCCAAATATCAACTTTCAGAAAGGGGAGCGTAATATTAACAGAGGTAAGAAAATCCTCTTTTGTCTGCTAACTATTCCTTAGAAAAAAGGAAGCTCCCTCTAATTCCTCTCCCCCTTTGGGGGAGAGGGAGGGAAAGGGTGAGGAGGTCGTGCGCAATCTGAAGCTGTTTTGGTTTATAGTTTTCATTCTGCACAAAATGTTAATTAAAGAAGCGTCATTCAGACTCAACAAAAATGTGAACTATCTAGACCCTTACAAATTTTGGGATCCGGGAAAGTACTTTTATGCCCCCTCCTCGCTCTATATTGTTCTCAATTATCAAAGCACCGCAAGACATCTGTTTGGTCGTTTGAGTGGTCTCCCGTTTGTAGGTTGACTAATCCCTTCATAAATTTGCGGGGTTCTCGATAGACTATATACCCACTACCCAAAGCACTTCAGTAACCAACTGAAGCGCTTTGGTTATCCTAATCTCCTCAATCTGAAATAGTCAGTAATGGAAAGGGAAACAAATATGTATATCGCCCCCACATGCCTAAGGGGGAATCAGAAGTAGAGGATTTTGTAACCACTTGAGGGCAAATCGCCCACTAAAGGATGAAGTAGAATTGGATGAAGATTGCTTCAGGGCGAAGGAAGTCCGTAAGGAGAAAATGTGTGAGTGGCATTGAATCTTTCTGGAGAAAGCTTACAAAATGGAGGTGATTTGGAGCAATTTGTGGTTTATTTCATGGTGGGCAGTTTTTAAAAAACTTCGTGAACTCATCATCATTTCCAGCAACCTTGAATTAGTCCCAGTTGAGATAGGTATGTGAGAGTGGGAGGCAAAAGTATCTACCATGCTTTGCTTGGGATTTTAAGAAGAGATGCTGCTTTCACAAAACTTGCGGAACTCCTCACACCAGATTCTACTCCAATCATGAGTAATCTCCCATTGGTTCACGAACTATCCCCTCACACAACATTCAAACCTCTAGACCCATCAAAGCCAATTGTGTTTACAACAAGTGTCTTCTGTGGTTACTTATCCTGGTAGAACCGGAATCATCAAATCTTTGGTAACAATAGAAGTTATGCTTGGCGGTACTAAAATGTTTTGAGATTATTCACTTAATAAACATCAGTCAAAGGCAAACACAAAAATTTTGTCCTCTTGGATACAACGCTTTTGGTGCCCACCGCCTTGCTGGGATGAGGAAACACAGGAATTTACAACCCTCCCACTTCAATATCTTACTTCACAGCGATATTCTCTAGACCCGGTGGTTATTTGTGGGAACGGATCATATCTCATCTTGAGTAACTCACAACACTGGAAAGTAAAAAAAGGATTCACTTCAAGCTCATCTAGTAAAAATCAACAATCATTCTCACATAAAAAAATCCCCCGAGCGATAAGTTCACTCGGGGGATTGTCATTTCTTCTTTCCAAGCTCAAGGTAGAGAAACTCGCTCCACCTCAATCTTGCTAGTTACCTCATGGTATCCAGTATCTGCTGATTGTCATTCTACCAGCGGATGGGTTCCACTCGATGTCAAGTATTGGCTCAATGTCACCATCAGCTGAACCCTCATTCATGTACTGAAGGAGGACAGCTGCGGGCACCATGAGCTGGCCGGTTGCAACGTCTCTTGCCGGAGCTTCTGGAAGCGCTTTGGCCACACCATTGACCTGGGCAGTCTTTCCATCTTGCGTAATCGAAGCGGTGCTCGCACCAAGCGTAATGTTGAACAGGTTGCCACCGGCATTAACCACATTGCCCTCGAGGCTACCGAAGAGGTCACCCGCTGGCACCATGAATGTGCCTGATGCCATCGAGAGTCTTGGAGCTGCTGTCAGCTGTACCATCTCACCATTTACGTAGGCTGTCGTGACTTCCTTGGTAAGCTCGATTGTCACAAGCTTGTAGTTAACAAGAACAATCTTGGAGGTGACAGTGTTACCTGCCGCATCGATTGCCGTCACTTCAACTTCATTCTTGCCTGGGACGAGGTTAACTCTGTGAGTCCAAACATCGAAGACGACCTTCGCGTCCACACCGTTAACTGTAACCTTAGAGCCTGGCTCAACTCTGCCTGTGACGTCGTAGTATGTTGCGTTTGCAATAATCTCAGTTGGCTCATTGATGATAAGGCTTGGAGCCTGAGTGTCTCTGATGACTGTGACGTATCTGACGGTTGTCGCGCCTGTTGGTGACGTTGCCTTGACAACGATTGTGTTAGCGCCCTCGTTCTGAAGGTTCACGTTGAACTCAAACTCACCCTTAAGATTGACTGCAACCTGCTGTCCATTGACTGTGAGCTTCGAACCTGGTTTTGTTACACCCTTGAGCGCAACCGAATTGCCAGCAACAACTGCGTAGTTGGTTGGTTCTTCAATTGTTACCGTTGGCGGTTGAGTATCAACGCCGACCGTTATGGTACCGAATCCATCAGCGTATCCTTCGAGACTTGCTGTTACCTTGATGATTCCAGTCTCTGTTGGTGTTACAACAACCGATGCCTGACCCTTGTCGTTGCAGCGCTTGGATGGAAGCGATACACCAGCGCCCTCAATCTTGAGCTCAGCGTTACCTGCCGGAGCGTTGGAACCATACTCTCTGACTGTAATGTTGAGTGTACCTGTGATCTGCGATCTAAGAACATCTTCCGAGTCAACAAGTACCTCAAGCCCCCTGACTGAGTCGAACGATGGAAGGATATTTCTCTTCTCGAGGTCTCTTTCAATCCTGTACTCGTATGGGAACCTAAATCTTGTGTTCTCCTGGTAGTAAGCGATTGAGAGCATTCGCGTCGCCACACCCGTCGGCCTTACAAGCGCCATGCACTCCGTCGCGGCTGGGTCTTCTGCGGATTTGTATGTTCTCGCATAAGATCTTGTTGGATCCGTTCCACCCCATGTGTAGATCAAAAGGTCGACTCTCGCACCCTCACCCAATGGCAGATCGCTCGAGAATGCTGGGTAGAAGTTGAACAGTATGTGGTTTTCTTTCGCATAGATCAGATCATAACAGTTCTGATTCATAAGCATAAGACCAAATGGTTCTCTTGTCTCCGCAGATCTTGCGATCGCAAATGGAGCTTCAATCTTGGCGTAGTTATCCTTGCTTGGGAATGCCTCCCAGTCAAGTTTGAACGTGCCATCAGCAGCAGGAATATAAGCTGTCGGTACATTCACTCCCTGTGGTCTGTAACCATATCTTCTCTGCATCGTTCTCGGAGCATGTGGGTCTCCATAGAAGCTATCACTGTATCCACTTGTAACATTCGACAGGTAGGAGTCAATTCCACCGTATACATCTCCCCACTTCGTGTTAGTCCATGGGTTGTCGCCGATGAAGCCAGCGAAGTAGCAAAGATCTTCAGCATAGACGTAGACCTGGGTCGAGCCTCTCTCATCGAGTGACAATGAGTCTGCATAGGTAAGGAAGTCGTCATCATTCACGTCAATTGTGAGGTATCCGCCGTAATGGGACGAGTTATAGATGGCACCAAGTCCCCAAGCAAATGTGGAATCTGGGTCTGGGTAGATATCACCATAGATGAACAGGTTGTAGTAGTTCTTTTCGTCATATCTGTCCGGGTAGGCGTAGTTGTTTGTGTTGTAGTAAACGCTTGGAACAAGTCCACCTGTGGCTTGGTATCGTACGCCTGGGAAGTAGTAGAAGTAGTATGAGGTCATGTATATGCGAGCTATTTTGTGAGTGTATGCTGTTGGTCTGATAACCTCTCTGTTGGACTCCTCAACGACACCGTCGGCATCAAAGTCTATTCCAAGGCGTGGTCTGATACGTGGGGTGTAAATCTGATCCTGACCAAGAGGCTGACCATCAACTGGCATCCAATCACCTCTGGTACCAATGGCGTATCTTGGCTCACCAGTAAGGAACGAGGATGGTGCTGTGTAGACTGGTGTGAATCTTGCGTTGTCTCTGTCTGAGCCTGTGCAGACTGATACACCCTTGGCAGCGCCGATAAGTGGCTTCTCGCCGTCATGCGTGTAGCAGGTAATATCAACTTTGTAGACTCTGTTATCAGCAGCGGTCATGAGGAACTCAGGATCGCCTGGTGTTCCTGGTAGATCAAACACTCTCTGATCTGGATCGTCGATGTTTGTGATCTTGTACTCCACCTTTGGTGGTTTGATCTTGACTGTCTCTCTGGCGTAATGCTTTCTGTCTGGTGAGTAGATAATAACCGGGAAACTACCCTCATCGTTCGCACAGAATCCCTTGAAGATGTATACACCATCTTCACCACCGCTGAAGTCGTACTCGATGAAGTCAATCGCAGTAATCCTTGAAGCGAATAGTCTGTGGTTGTCAACTCCCTCTGCATTGGATGTCGGATCGTTGTTGTGAAGGTCTGTTCTCAACCAGTAGTACTGCGGAAGCTCGGAATCATATCCATAGTGATACTTGTTGTCTGGATGTGGATCCTCGAACAGGTTGTTTGCGACCTGTTCCCATTCTCTGATTTTGTAAGCACCAGTGTAGTCCGGTACTCCTTCTTCAAAGAAGTTGAATCTCGTATCACCATCTGGATGGTACACTGTAAATGTCAATGGCTCATCTGGATCGACATACTCAGGAGTTACACCAGCTGTGAGGACAGCAGGTGTTATCTCTACAACAAGATCCTCCGAACCAACAACCCTGACGGACTTCTGCGCAGCCATATAAACTTCGTGTGAGAATCCTGGCTTACCAAACTCTGACTGTGGTGGGATCTCATAGTATGGCTGGAAGCTTCTGTCGTTATTGTCATCACCATACTTGTATGCTGTAATCCAAATCGGAAGTTCTTCGTTGATGCTGATGATGTGATCTGCTGAAGAGAACCTTCCGCCTATCTGCTCACCACCACCGAAGTCAAATCCAATCTCGTCAACAATACAATTATTTGTTTCGTTAAGCTCGAATCTGTAGATTCCATCCTGCCTCTGATACGTTCTTGCGTCAATGATACCAGCAAGCCATGTGTTGGTTGTCATATCATAGGTACCAAGAATCTCAGTCTCGAAGTCCTTGAATGTTATCTTGCCATCACCATTGATATCATCGCCGGTGAGATACTGCCAAACCTTATCTCGAAGGTTGCTGTTGCGTGGTGGGTTTGTAATCCAACCATCACCAGCACCGACTCTCATGTCTGATCCAATCTGCTTGACGCCACGATCCTGCCAGCAGAACACGAGGGCATCGTTGCACTCTTGGACGACCTGAATGTCGTTGTATTCTCTAAGTCCTATCTCAATGACATTCTCTGTGTCAACGACGATTTCATCTGGAGCATCCTGGATATCAAGACCCCAAACATTGATGCCGTCAACTGGTGTTGTCTCGCAGCAATCCTGGTAAATCTTACGCTTACCATTCTGGAGTTCGACTGTAATGCTGATGTTTCCGTAGTTAACTGGGATAATTTCGTCGATACAGAAGACATCGTTGGCACCAGATGGTCTATTACCAATGTTGGCAAAGTGAAGCGATGTGAAGTCAAGTGACCTGTCAAGTAGTCTAAGATAGTCATTCTCTGGGATGTTGGTGTCATCTGGATACACAAGCTGGTTTCTGACTGGGTCTGAACCCGTCATGTATGGGCTTGTGACATTGGCGAAGTCACCACCTCTGTAGGAAAGCGAGTTCTGCACAAATGCGTTGACGTTGAGGTCTGTGATCTCAAGTCTACCACTCGTGTCATAAGCGATCGGTGGATACTCAGTTCCATTGTAGTAGTTGTTGGAGAGATAGTTCGAGTTGTCTGCATCCATAAACTTCGGTCTCATGAACGGTCCTTCGATAATGACTCTCTTGATCATGAGATCGTACCTAATTGGATATGGTGAGACCCAGTGCTGGATTGGAGAGAAGGACAGGTGTTCACCACGCTGGTTCTTCAAGATGAAGTACAGACCATAGTCGGTAAGTGGGAAGAACTCTGTTCCAAGCTTCACAAACTGTGAGTGATCTGTTCCGTTGTACCACTCGCTGTGGATTGCGGGATATGCATTCCAGCCTGAGCGCCTCTTGGAGTTCGGACCATCAAGTCTGAATGGATGAGTCTGTCCACCTGGATAACAGGTTACCTCTTCGGTGAGGTCTTTAAGTATTGGATTGTACGGTGTCTGGATCTGTGGTGCCGGCATACCAAGCGGCGAGACTGGGTTGGTGTGATATCCATCTGAATCTGAACCGACAGTGTAGTTGGCCTGCGAATACTGGAGAGCGTGGTCGACCATCGTGACTTCTGTGAAGTTCACGTCTGGGTCCGGCGGGGTAATATCAAAGCTGATAAGTCCGCAATAATCCACACCACCCGTGTAGTCGTTGAGGAATCCAGGGCCATTTGGTGGCCAAAGCTGCCCATCGACACTGTTAAAGTTGAATATCGTCTGCTCAGCTGTTACACGCACCCAGAGTGGTGTATCCGCTTCTCTTGGGAGGACGGCAACAAGCATCTGACCGCCCGGATCTGTTGTTGAAAGGTATCCGTAGTCGGTGACCATGGTCGGAACACCGAAGGTCTGGATGATGAATTCAACGTAGCTATTGCCATATGTGTCATTGAGTGTGACTGAACCGATCGGTACGAAGTCCTCAATCGAGCCGCCACCTATACCACAGATGTCACAGGTTGCCTGCTTACCAGAGCAGTCCACATCGTCAACAAAGCATCTCTCAAGTTCTGATTCTGGCTCAGCATCTGTTGGGAGACGCGGTGGGTCATTGACTGGACCTCTGGAATTTCTTGGGTCTGGCTGCTGCGGTGAACTCGGCCAACCTGGGTTACCAAGGTCTCTGTAGATAAGGTAGTCGAGTGGTGAAAGCATGTTGAGTGGCTCATAATCAAACCACTGCCAGCAGATGAACGTATCGTCGTCATTGACCTGAACAATGTACTTCTCGGTGAAATCAGTATTGTTTGCAGTGAAAAGGAACTTAACGCCAGCGCCACGACAGTTGTAGTTCACACGGTGTGGTCTATCTGGAATCGACTCTGTTGCGAATCTGATGTCCGCCGGGTCATTAATATCGTTCGGGTTGTCCCAGTTTGTAAGCGTAAGGACGAGGTTCGGGAATCTCTGCTCTAGGATGGTGAGACATTTTCTGTTTGCCTGAATATCAAGATCCTCTGGCTGAACCGTTCTTTCCCATCTGCCGTAGCAGTCATACGAGTTGGCGAGGTGTGAGAAATGTGTTGCATACAGATCATACCTTGGATCATTGACTGGATCGAAGACATACCTTGCATAGTTGGCGTAGGCACGTTTCTCTGGGTCTCTGTAGACTGTTTCCCAGTAAGGATCGTAGTATGAGCCATCTCTTGGAACCTGAAGAAGACCGCTGTAGGCTGAGACATCCGTCTCTTCCTTAATTGCGTGGACGTAAACCTTTCTGTCCTGGACAAATCCTGTCAGGTCGCATGAGCCTCTGTAAGGTGTGATCTCGAAGTTCGCAACCAGATGGTCGCGGTCGATGGTTCTAACCGTCTCGGCAATATTGTTGTAAGAAGATCTTGGAAGGTTCTCGATGAGGATGTAGTACTTGTCATCTGGATCCGTTGGCTCTGGAACCACTCTGACTTCGACGTGAGAGGTCTGCTCAACCATGAATTCCTGATCAACCTTGACTTCAACCTGGATGCTTCCTGGGATGACTTCAAAGTCCATGAAGGAGGCAAGACCATTGTTACCCATCGAAATCATGCTTACTGGGTTCTCAACAAACAGAGCCTGTGAGAGCGACACTGCTGTACCACAGATGTACTTCTTACCCTGGATCTCTACATCAGTTGCTCTGACCGAGCGATAGTCAACTTCGGTAAGACCGATTGGCTGAAGATAGATGTCCTCACCTGGGTCATATTCATAATTCCTTGGAACGCCATCTGCCGGATGCGAGATGTCGTAGAACATGAACTCAATGTTGCCGGCCTGTGGTGGCTGGTTGAAGTATGTGATTGGTTCGCCGACATCGAGGTCACCAGCAGCGACTGTTGTACCGGCATAGTACTGGATCATAGAACCTGAGACAGGACCAACCTCACGATATGTGATAACGTCTGTGAGTCTAAGATCACCCTTGGAAATAGCGCCACTGCTGTCCATGTCACGATAAAGATGCTCATGGCAACCGAAACCGTTACCTTCTGTGTCATAGAAGCCATATGGAGGGCCAATGACCTTGGCCGTGTCTGTGAACGAAACGAGCTCACCAAAGTCGTCTCTCACACCACCACGACCATAATCAAAGTCCCAAGCCTCGAGTGACTCACCACCAACAATCTGCTCGATGGTCTCTTTGCCTTCAAGGTTGTCCGAAAGGTCGAGGGCTGTGCAAGCATACATCTGGTTCACAGCGGCGTTGTTGTCAATACCGTCATCAAGCCAGATCGACCAACCACCAAACTGTCTCTCCTCGAACTGAACATCGTGGAATACTGTTGATGGCACAAAGAATCCGTCTGAATTCTGCGAAAGCATCGCATTCTTCTGAACTCTGTTGAAGTGGTTGATTGTTGTGTCGAAGTGCGAACGAATACCGGCTGCGGTGTAACCAATCTCAACTGGCATCCATCTGCCATTGTCTCTCCAGCCAATCCATGCGTCCGTCTGGACAGCAATATCATAGTTTGGAGACTGGCAACCACCATTGAGAACCTCAGCCATGATGAGGAGGTCGCCGTCCATGATGCCGGCTCTTACCATACCATCGGTGTCAAAGAGAAGGTCTGGGTTGTTTGGAAGGTGTCTGTTTGTGTTTGTCTGATATCCGTTGACGTTTGTAAGTCTGATGTCATCTGCCTGAACGGTCATTCCAGAGTTTGCAAGAGCTTTTCTGTAGATGAACTCACCAGGGCTATAGACACCATCTCCGCCACCGTTGCCACCGTTGTTCGTTCCGATTGCCTGATCATGGTAGTACTCTGGCCGACCAAACGTGCCGGTCACGCCATCTGAGAACGCCCACTGAGATGTACCTACGTCGTAGTCGTCTCCTGGCTCCCAAACACCTATGGCACCGGTGTCGATAACCGATGTAAATGGAGGATAGGTTCTGATATCACCGTTTCTTGTGACGACGATATCCGACAACCTAATGTCAGCCTCGTCAACAAACGAAACCGGTTTTGTGTCATAAGTGCCAGGGCCTGTGAGTGTTGGATACATCACATCAGCGCCAGCTTTTCTGTAGGCAAACTCGCCGAAATTGTAAGCAACTGGTGCCTGAGCTGCCCATGAAACCTGGGAGTCTGGGTAGTTGCCGCCAAGCGTGATGTTCTCGGCGTGAACCTCTGAACCTGCCTCTGCAAACTGAGCTGGGTTATAGTTGAGTTGGAATGCTCTGAGGGAGAGATCGATGTCCCAGTCCTGGTACTCTTTGTAGAGTGGATTTGATGGATTTGCAGCCTCTTCATAAACAACACCTGAACAAAGCGCGCCGGCTGGTCCGACTGCATTCTCTGCAAGGTAGTCATTCATGTCAGCAAAACCGAGTTTCCAGAGTCTCTTGGTGTTATAACCGGTCTTCTCTGCATCCCAGAAGTAGATTCTTGGGTTATATACGGGAGCTGCCACATTGTTCAGGGCATAGCTTGGGCTGTAGAACTGCCACATCGACGCATTCTCGTTCACGAATGGGTTGTAATCTGGATCGAGAATGTATGGTCCCTGTGTGTTGTTCGAGACGATCGGGTCGACAAGGGCTCTTGGGTTGTCGGTGCAGTTGTCGTGTGTGTAGTCGTCATCTTCCATATAGTTGACGTCGTATGGATCTGCGTACCCATAATAGCGACAATCGTTGAATCGACCATCTGGATCGAACCATAGCTGACCGTAGTCATCGAGAATGACGTACCAGTGATGCTTGTATGTTGTCTGTCCATCACCTGGGTCGACATCCACAGTGAGCCAAACTTCGGTCCAAAGACCAAAGCCGAGGGTGGCTACGTGAGATGACGTCTCGTTGGAAACGACGGTTGAGTAAAAGGCTGTGGCCGGTGGAACCGTAATGGAATACGGTGGATCGTCCACGGCGCGAACCGCGTATGGCATATAGAAGCCTTCGCGACCCCACCAAACTTCTCCAACCTTCTGCCACGGAACCATCTTACCATCGGGCAACTCACGTCCATAACGATCGTATCCAATCCTATGGAAGCGATTGCCAACCATTGTGGCCGGTGTATTGCCGCTGCCCTGCGCTTCTGCATTATCAAGCGATAGCATTGGCATAAAGGTTGAGATCATGCCAAGCACTAACGCCACACTAAGCAGAGTAGTCAGTATTTTTCTCATTTGCTCTCTCCTTCACTTCCTTGAAGGTTTACAGCGGAAGCTGCAACCGCAATGCTGCTTCGTTCATTTATATTCAAACCAATCACTTGTATTAATCAATCCTTTTTTCCCGCTCTCTGCCGCCCCAGACGGAGCAGCAGAGAGAAATAGTTACTTTTCGAGCAATTTTCCTATCAATCACTGATAATGATTGTTACACCAATAGCTGTCTTAACGAGTTCGATATTCTTTCCAGTGAGTTTGAGTACTTCGTGTACGAAGTCAAGCGGTACCATGACCACAGTGACAATGCTCTCAGGAGCTGTCGACATTGTGAAGGTATTTCCGTCGACTGTCGCACCGTTAGTACCTACTGTGCAGGTCGCTGTCTTTCCATCAACCGTGATAGTCAGACTGTTGCCAGTCGCGGCAACTGCGATACCAAATGCGTCCGCAAGCTGCCTTAGTGGCACGAGCATCACGCCATTGGCGTTAAGCACTGGTGGCTGGATAGCTTCAGTCACTGGCTTGCCATTGACCATAGCGATTGAGTTACCAACGGTAAGTTCAATCTTTGTGACCTTGGCAATAAAGTACGGAACCACATCGGACTTTTTGACGTTTCCAGCTGCATCTGTTGCCTCTACCTGGACTGTGAACTCAACGCCTGTCTCGACTTCAAACTTGTCTGTGCGCCACACATCGTTGACGATTGTTGCGCTAACCGGGATTCTCTCCCCACCCTGGTCGATTGTGACCTCTACTTCAACTGCGTCTGGTGAGACTCTGCCCGTGAGCCAAATCTCTCCGCTATCGCCTGAGATATCGAAGAAATCAAGACTCGACTCTTCTGGCATGAGAAGCGCTGGTTCAGTTGTGTCGAGGACAATCCTGAGTGTTAGTGACTGCTGTACACCGTTTGGACCTGTTGCAAGTAGTGGAATGAGGTTCTCGTCCTCAACAAGCTGTATCTGAACCTTCCACTTACCATCTGCTTCAACATTCGCGTCCTTCGTACCGACTTTGAGCTTTGAACCCTTTGTAACCGTACCAGTGAGATTCACTGTTGAATTCTTGGTGAGTGCCTCGAAGTCATCAACATCAATTGATGGTGGTGAAAGGTCAACATCAACGTAAAGAACATCTGTGCCATTCACATACTCGTCTGTCGATGCTGTAATAACAAACTTCGACATATCCTCAGGTTTGACATCGTTAAAGTATGCCTGACCGATGTTGTCAGTTGTTGACTCCATCTCGATGTTGCCATTCTCCGACTTAAGAGCGACAGTTGCGCCCTCGATCGGGAATCCGCTGCCTGTCTCGGTGACAGTAACAACAATCGTGTCTGGCTGACCAAGTCTGAGAACCTCGTTGAGTGGTTCGGCTTTAACAGTCAAACCCCTGCAGGAATCAAATCTAACCACATCGGCAACCCTCATGTATGTCTCGAATGTGATTCCACCGAAACCGTTTGTTTCACTTGCTCTGTCGTTCCAGTCGAACTCTCTGAGATAAAGCAATGAACTCGTGTTCTCGCCTGTGCCTGTCGGAGTGAAGTAAATCATTGTCTCTACTGCCTCAGGATCAACTGTCGACTCGGTGAGTCTTCCTACGATTAATGATTCATACTCGTTCGCATAGTAGGTGGTTGCCCAGTCTCTGTAGTCATTCATGAAGAAAGAGCCACCAGTTTTGACCTTCGCATCGCGTCTATCAGCTGGGTAAACCCTAACGATCATGTGGTTTCTAACTGCATACGTAAGATCATAGGCTTCAGGATCGAAGATATCTTTCGACATCTCTTCGCCGTTCTCTGGGTTGAAGATCTTGACCTCAGGAGCTTTGACGGCAACGTTTCTGTTCGGAATTGCCTCCCAGTCAAGCATGAATGTGTAGTCCCTAGTACCATGCCAGTCGCCGTACCAATCTCTATATGTGTAGAATCTCTCATACATGTAGTTTGGTGACTTCTCATCATACCATGATGGGTATCCATAGAGGTCTGCAAACTGGCTGTCATTGCTGTAATGGTTATTACCGACAAGACCACCGACCTCACAAATATCATCAGCCCAGAAGTGGAAGCTTGCCTTACCATTCTGATCGAACGACAGTGAATCTTCGAACGTCAGGATTCCGTCCACATTGAAGTCTGTAAAGATATAACCGCCTGCGTATGGGTGGTTATAGATTGCTCCCCAACCCCAACCATCATTGGCTGGTGGAAGATCCCAAGCGTGCATCACATTGTACGTCATATCGTCATAACGTGTATTTGTTGTGTTGTAGTGCACCCATGGTGATCTCCAGTTGCTATATCTCCAAGTGTCGTAGATTCCGTAGTAGGACTGAATCATTGGCTTCATTGCAGTGTATCTGTGCAACTCTGAAGTTTCTGTTCTCATTGGGTCGATATCACCGTCATTTGTGAGATCTACACCCATAAATGGATAGAATCTATCACCCTCATCGATGAGGAAGTAAATATAGAACGAGTAGAATGGGTCATATCCCTGTCCATATCCCGGAACTCCATAGTGTGATCCAGCATTGCTCGAACCTCTAGTCCAATTAAAGTTCTGTGGTCTTGTGATGTATGGAGTGAATCTGGCCGTATCAGAACCTGTACCGGAGCAGACCGAAACTTCTTTCGCCGTGCCCTTGATAAGAGAACCCTGAGCATCCCAGCACGTCGCTGTTATCACATAGCGTCTACCATCATTGGCTGTCATGACAAAGTCAACATCATCAAACGTCTGACCCGTCTCGAAATTCTTAACGGCGTACTTGATCTCAGGCTGAGCAACCTTCACTGTCGCAACTGCGCTGTGTTTTCTGTCCGGCGTGTAGGCATAAACCTCAAACTCGCCGGCATCGTTTGCACAGAAACCTGTGAAGTTGTATCTACCTGTAACATTACCGTTTACGTCCTTCTCAATATCGAATCTGATTGGCTTGAATGGCTCATCTGGATCCGAGAACAACAATGAGTTGCAGATCGGTGTGCCATCGAAGTTGTGGAGGTCAGTCCTCAACCAGTAGTACTGTGGAAGAACGGCTCCAATTCCGTAGTAGTATTCATCATCTGGATGTGGGTCAATGAAACAATGCTTGTAGATATCCTCGTCTTTAACAAGCCTGTTACCCCATGCGTCCTCGACTCCTTGCGTGAAGTCAACTGGGTTGCCCTGGTCATCCGTGAATCTGAAGAAGAGCGGTGTCTCTGGGTTCTGAAGCTCAGGTGTCATACCAGCGGTAAGTGGCTCTGGACCGTACTCCATCTGAAGGTCAACTTGTGGGAAGACCTCGAGATCCTTTGTGCCAGCGAGGTAAACCTCGTGGCTCATTGATGGAACATTAGTCTCGATCGAGTCAAACAGCGGTCTGAAAGTCCTGTCGTTGCTGTCATCACCATATTTGTAGGCGACAATCCAAACCGGCAGTGTCTCATCCCAACCAACAACGTGGTCTCTGATTCCTGGTGGGAGTGGCTTACCAGTCGGTCCAAATCCGCCGAAGTCAAATCCAACGGTATCAACGTATGAACCCTTCTCCTCAGTGAGTGGAAGGACATAGTACCCATCCTGTCTCTGATATGTTCTAGCGTCAACAAAAGCACCTGACCAAGTGTTTGTTACGATGTCATAAGATCCGATAACCTCTGTCTCGTGTGAACTGAAGCTGACCTTACCATCACCATCAAAGTCGTCATCCGTAAGATACTGAACTGCTTGTCTGTACATATCGGAGTTTTTCGGTGGTTTTGTTACCCAGCCATCACCGGCACCCACATGCACTCTAAGTGCTGGGTCGTAGATACCTCTATCCTGCCAGGCGTAAACAAGAGCATCATTGCACTCTGCGTATTCCCACTCGGTTCCGTCGACGACATCGGCTTTCTCATTCTCGTAAACTCTTGCTTGAAGCACAACGTCCTGGTCAACCAAGATTCCGCCGCGTTCATTGATGTCCTCGTTGTCAAGCTTGATGTCAAGTCCATGCACATCAATACCATCTGAGATTGGTTTGATGCAGCAATCCTGGAATATCTTAATTGTTCCGTCTCTGAGCGTTACCTTAATCTCGATGTTACCAGGACCCATTGGGATGAGTTCGTCGATAGCAAAGACGTAGGCATTGTCGCCAACATATCCGCGAGGCATATGTAGAATATATGGGTTACTACTGTGATAAACGAGTGATCTGTTCTTGTTAAGCGTTCCATTTGACGGAAGTGGGTTATCGATGTACTCGTGTGTATCATAGGTGAATCCTGGACTTACAACGTCAGTGAAATCGGCATTGCTTCTGATTTCATAATACTGTGAGTTGGACTGGTCGATCTTGATATAACCGGATGTGTCATATCTGATCGGTACATTCTCAACACCATTATACTCGTACTCACTTCTGAGAGCTCTCTCGATGTAACCAATCTGGTTGCTTCCAGAACCGATTATGTTTGGTCTGCGCCACTGGAACGGCACCATGAATGGTCCTGAAACCTCGATTGTGTCAATGATTCTGAACTGCATCTCTGGATATGAACGCTCAAGGGTTCCATATGGGTCAAATGTGTAGGAATCCCAGAGACTCCAAGATCTTACGTCAGTATTGGAGACCATTGTGAAATAAAGACCATAGTCGGTGAGTGGATAGAACTCAGTACCAAGTTTTCCGAAGTATTCCTTGCTCACAGCTGGGTAGGCATTGAAACCACCCTCACGCTCAGAGCCGATTGCCCTTGCGAGGTGGGTCTGTCCACCCGGATATACTCTCATGTCCTTCTTGTAGTTGTAGCAAATTGGGTTGTACCAGTGTCTCAGCTGTGGAGCTGGTCTATCCATCTCCGCAAGCGCGCTATCACCCGCCGTGTAATCAGCTTCTGAGAACTGAAGTCCGTGGTCAGTAAGCATGAACTCTGTGAAGTTGAGCTTGTCAGCTGGCTGCACTGGAACTGTGATTATACCACAGTAGTCGATGCCTGGTGAGTCATCATAGACAAAGTATGGTGGGTGATATGTCGGATGTGTGTTGTCAAATGACCACTCCGAAATTGCAGAGTTATAGTCAAACACTGCATCATTGATGTAGACTCTAATTTGTAGTGGGGTATCTGTGTCTCTTGGCTGAATTGGAACGTATACCTCTCCACCCTCTGAATTGTTATCCCAGTTTGTGATCATGGTTGGCACACCGAACGTCTCGATGACACCAAACGGCGCTCCACCTGTTCTCTGGCTGAAGAATAAATCGTTGTCGTAGTACGAACCGTTGAATCTTCCGATTCTGTCGTTGTATGTCACGGATCCAAGGTTCGGGAAACCATCATTCGTTGGTCTACAAACATCTCTGCAGATTGAATGGTCGAATGAGCAATCGTAATCTTCAAGCTCTGTGGTAATGGTTGAATCACCAGTGATTGCCGACAACCAGCCGTCTGTATCTGTCCATGGCAATCTTGACTGGTTATAAGACCTGTTTGTCTCGCCATAGACGTTGTTGTATGGATATCTGTTTGAGTACAGCCAGTCGGTTGGGTCAAGAACACCCAACGCCGCGCCCGGTCTGTCTGTTGCTGGCTCGTACATACGCCAGAAGGTGTATGTACCATCGGTATTAACCTGGATGATGTACCTAACGTCCACATCACCGGTCCTCTTACCTACTGCTGTGCAGAGGTACTTAATTCCAGCACCAGAAGCGTTAACATTGGCAACAATCTTGCCTCTGACACCCGGCTGCATTCCAACAGTGGAAATCGGGATATCAGCTGGATCGTTTACATCAATTGGATTGTCGCCATCGTAGACCTTGAGGATAAGGTTCGGGAATCTCTGGTCAACCGGGGAGATGCAGGTTCTGCTTGCATCTGAGAACTCAAGTCTGAGTTCTTCTGGCTCAACCATCAGCTCAAATATGCCATAGCAATCATACTGGTTATTGAGCGCGCAATTTGCAGTTGGTATACCAGCCGTTGATGGGATTGGTCTTGGTGTGTGGTCGCCCATATGACGACCTTCATACATCTTCTGCACCCAAGGCCTAACAACCCAGTATGGATCGTAGATGTTGTAATCGTAGAGGTTGAGTTCATCATAGTCTTCGACATCTCTTTCGACCCTCTCGCCAGAGAGTACTGAATCCATCGGAACTGGATACGAAACTCCACCACGCTCCAGGAATACCTCAGCTTTGATTGGATCGCAAGAACCATCTTCCTGGACGGAACCTCTGTACGGGGTGTACTGAATATGCTGAACTGGGTTCTCTGGAGTGATCTCAACTGTCTTATAGTGTGCTCCACCGATCTCATTGCTGTGCGGTGCTTCAGTGGTGCTGCCAATCATATAGTCTGAATCGATTGTTCCGCCCGATGGTCTTCCCTCGTCTGGTGGGAACTCAAAACGGGTGAGAACAACATCATCGGCATAGGCGAGGGAGTTCATTACCATGTTGTGATACATGGTATAGTAGTATTCACCCTCTGAGATGTCACCACTGATACCAGAAACAACTGTACTATAGCTACCTCGGGTATCATACATGTCACCATAAGTGAATCTAATGGTTCCATCCTGATAAAGAGTGATGTAGAAGTTAACGGTTGCTGGCCCATTTTCATTAGCTGGATATATCTGGGTTTCCCATCTGATCCTTACGGAGTCAGGTGTTGGCTGGCAGTAGTACATATGGAGATTGTAGTTTGTACGACCATAGCTTGGTGCTTCGTAGAGCTCGAGGTCATCGCCACAAGCAAGTATCGCATAGTCTGGATAACCATATCTATGGAACCAACCATAGGTACTTGGAATGTAACCGGCATAGTTTCTCTCGAATACGATCTGACCGTTTGTGCCAACATACAAAGTCGTACCGGCAGGGATTATCCTGTTGTAAAGCGGGAAGTCCCACGGCAGTGCAAACTCCTGTGTATATGTGTCATCTAGGTATGGGGAGCCGTTAAAGTTTTCCTTGTCAAACTCGACTTCACCCTCGCAGAACTCCGAGAATGTGTTGCTCTCTCTGGATTCGATATAGTCGGTGTAGGCTTCACGTGCCGGGTAGCCTTCCTGGAACACGCCACTCATTCTGACGACGTACTTCTCGCCTGGCTGTGGTGGTGGGTCAACTGAGAGCTGGATATCTGATGTCTGCTCTACCTTAAGGTGGAACTCATCTTCTTCCGATACAGGATTTCCATCTATTGAGACCTTGAGGTCAACTTCACCAGGAAGCACTGGAATATCCATGAACCGTGGATCACCACACTTACCCATCGTGACCATTGAGACAACGGATTCGATGTCATAAAGCTCACCAGCGGCAAGTTTCGATCCGCATGGGTAGTAGTGGCTGAATGGAGTAAGTGCAGAAGCGCTCGCACTCGATGTTGAGTAGTTAACATCGTCTTTTCTGTAGACATGCTTGTTTAAACCAACATGGTGACCGCCAAGTGTGAGACGTCTTCTGTCGCCAGCACTCGGAACAACCTCGATTATGTATGCTTCAGCATTGTCAAAGTATGCATCAACACCGTAGTAGTTATGGTAGTAGTTGTAGTATTGACCATGCGAGAAACCGACCGAACCAAACGTGTTACCACCGACTAGATTGACCGTGATGTCTCCATTCCAGATGTCAGGTGACATCGCGACATTCCACTGTCCACCAAAGACTGTGGTTCTTATACTGTAGAGAGTATCAAAGGCAAGAAGATCACCAGATGATGGTGGATCAAAGTAAGCAATCGGAACAGCACGAGAGTATGGTCCACCATTTTCTGGGTGAGGCATGTACTCCCAGCGGAAGAAATGCATTCTGCATCGGTTAGAACCACTGTGAAGTCCATAGTATGACCTGTTGTTCTGGTTGTAGTAGTACTGCTGACCATATCCATTTCCAGAGTGGTCCATAAGTACCGAACCCATGCCGACATACTTATCATAGCTGGTATACCTTCTGTAGTCCTCGCAAAGAAGCTGGTAGTTGAATGCATAGTTCGTCCAATACGGATCTGTACAGACGTCTCTGCCGTCTGTGTCTGGACCGCGATACCAAACGAGGGCTGAGGAGAAGTAGGAGTAAAGCCAGTTATATGTGTAAATATATGTGTATGGGCTGCCTGGAATGTACTGGAATG
>Ga0209203_1000387_pt1 | contig 38602 bp, 33 predicted proteins | sample AD_UKC109_MetaG_FD_184423 | JGI IMG/M metagenome (GOLD analysis project Ga0209203, IMG submission 184423) | Active sludge microbial communities of municipal wastewater-treating anaerobic digesters from Hong Kong - AD_UKC109_MetaG (SPAdes)... | ecosystem: Engineered > Bioreactor > Anaerobic >... | reverse complement strand
AACCAGCGTGCCGCGTTCTCTTAGTTCGCCTTGCTGGTTTAATCTGTCTATCATCAGGTCGAATTGTTCCTGGGTCAACTTCAAGCCGGACCTGAGCTGCTCACGGCTTATGCCTGCCTTAAGGGGGCTGTTGTGGTGAAACTCGTTGAGAGTATCCAGGATGTTGCTGGTTATTGACTGATGATTTAGATTGGACACCAGAAATGTTTTGGCTGGATTGGGATGCTTGTTCAGAAAAATGACCTCACCTGTGCTTTCAAGCTCGCTGATTTGACTTTCGAGTTCAGCCGGGGGCAAAGAAGTGCGCGTGATCAGCGCGGCGAGGTTGGTTATATTCAGTTGATTGAGCGCCTGCATGACCAGATCAGCGCGTTTACCCGCTCGCAATTGTTCCAGGCGGTTGAGAGTTACTTCATCGAAACGGCGATAACGCCGGGTGGGCTGCGTATCAAGGACGACCCCACCTCCAATCGTAGCGGCAGGGGAGGGCAATCGCAGCACGTAATGATCGCCCCGAATTGCAACCAGGGGCTCTTCCAACTCGAGCTGTACAAAGCCTTCCTCACCAGGTGCAAGGGTTTCAACGCCCAACAGGCGTACCCGTGCCAGGGTTTCGCTTGCGCCGGCGAAGACCTTCAGGCTCATATTGTGCCTTACTTCGATAACCGCATCCCGGATCAGCCGGATGGAGGCATCCAGCCGGGTGGTGGGAGTGTAGGTGCCAGGCAGGGCAATAACATTCCCGCGATTAATATCCTCTGTCGAGAGATTGTTGAGGTTAATCGCGGTACGGTAGCCCGGCGTGACCTTTTGCAGCTTGCGATTGTGGTTCTGCAAACCGCGGATGCGGCCTGTTTTTCCGCCGGGCAGGCAGACAACCTCATCTCCCAGCGTGAAACTGCCATCCAGCAATGTGCCGGTTACAACCGTGCCAAAGCCTGAAAGCGTGAAGACGCGGTCCACTGGTAGACGCGGGCGATTGAGGTCACGTTTTGGAGGGATTTCTGCTAATAATTCAGCGAGTTTAAGCTTGAGTTGGTCCAAGCCTTCGCCAGTTTGGGCTGAAACACGCAAAACAGGGGCATTTTCAAGATTGGTGCCTTCCACCAGTTCCTGGGCTTCAAGCTCTACCAATTCGAGCCAATCACCGTCCGCAACCAGGTCGCATTTGGTAAGAACAATTAATCCACGGGAGATCTCGAGCAAGTCCAAAATGGCGAGATGTTCGCGTGTTTGGGCACTGACACCTTCATTGGCGGCGATGACCAGCAGTACCGCATCTATTCCGCCAATTCCTGAAAGCATATTCCCGACAAAGTCGCGATGACCTGGCACGTCGATGATGCCGATCGTTTCCCCTCCCGGCAGCACCATGGACGCAAAACCGAGATCAATTGTCATCTCGCGTGCGATCTCTTCCTTCAAACGATCCGGATTGGTGCCTGTCAAGGCAGAGATCAGGGTAGATTTACCGTGATCAACGTGCCCGGCTGTACCAACGATGTGCATGATCAGCCAGTCTTTTGATCAAACGGAGGCACTATTTCCTGGATGGAATTCTGATAAGCCATCAGGATGGATTGCACATGGCGTTGGGTGCTTCGGCTGAGGGTGTCGAGTTGGTCTCGGATTGAGGATGTCAGATTGTCAACTTCCTGTAACTGAGCTGTCAGGTCCTTGAATTGCTGTGCGTTTTCACGGCTCTGTTCTTCCTGGGAAAGCATGTAATTTGTCCAGCGTTTAACATCGTCGGATTTGAAGCTTGTCCACTCCTGGCGGAAACGTTCATCGTTAAGTCTCTGAAACTCGCTGATTTCGTTAATGCGGCGTTCAAACCGCTGAGTCACTTCGTCCACACCGCTGACTGCCTTGCTGACAGCCTGGCGGGCAGCTTCCAAGTTTTCCATCTGTTTATTCAGGTTCAGGTTCACGTTGTCAATCTCGACAAAGCGTTTTTCCCAAGCGGCGAAGGTTTTATCCTTCTCTACGAGCGTGTTGTTTACTTTTTCGATGAATACGGATTGCGCTTGTTTGCGGTCTTTTTCAAAGGTTTGTAATTCAGCGATACGGGTATCCAGGGTGCGGAAGCTGTCACTAAAGCTGTCAAAGCGGCTGCGGGTCTCTTCAAGGCGCTTGCGCACTGAAGCCACTTCCCCTTGCAGGTCCGTCAGGCGTTTGGCTTCCTGGCGGCGATTTTCTTCCAATAGCTGTAATGACCGGCGATAGTCCTCATCGAAGCGACTGACATCCTGGATCTTGACTTTTAATTCATCAATCAAACGTGCCAGACGTGCATCCTCGACTTTGTGGGTGCGCATTTCAGCGCGGATGGGTTCGAGTGCTTCCGTGAAGGGGTATATTTCCGCGACAGATTTACGCGTAGCTTCAATCTCAAGCTTTGTTCGTTTGATGGCTTCGTTAAGATTCATTTCGGCTCGTTCGTTGACATCACGGATTTGCTTGGTCAAATCAATATTCAAACGATCGATACGGTTATCGTATTTATCGAAGGTTGTGATCTGGTTCGAATTTTTTGTGATCAGAATTTCAAGCTCTTTGATCTGTTTGCGTAAATTGAGGTTGTCACCCTCCAACTGGACCAGGCGGTTCTGCAGAGACGCCAAATTAGTCTTGTCGTTGCGGCGTTCGTTGTCGAGCCACTCGACACGTTTTTCAAGTTGTTCAAATCCAGAATAGTCGTCCATAGTTCACCTCTTGGCAGATGCTGATGTGATTATACAATGTTTGGCTGTCTTGTCATCCTAACTGGGCGGAAGCAAGTGGATAAAGGGTTCAAGTATCCCCAGAAAAGGATTAAGGAAGATGTGGGGGAACATTCCAAGGAGCAGTAAAAGCAAAGTGAGTAAGAAAAGGACAAGCACGCGAGGTAATGATTCTTCGTCCTTGCCTGACAGTCCTGGGGTTGGTAAATTGGGATCATTGGTGAGAAGTGTGTGCATCAGTCGCAGGATGAACAGAGCCATTCCTGCTACAGCCAATCCGAGCAAAGTGGTGTAACCGAAAGTGAGACCAGCACCGCTGTTCCAAAGCAGACGCTTAGCAGGGAATAGTCCAAGCCCGGGCAGACCGAGCAAACCAAGCAGGCTGATGATCAGGGACAGACTGTGGAATGGCAACCTGGTGAACAAACCGCGTAGGGATGGGAAACTTCCATCGATTTCTGGAGCGATTTGATGGATGGAACTTAGTGTATAAGACCATTGCCAATATGCCAGCGCGCGTGGCAGAAGGCTGAGCGCCAGCGCTTCACCTCCACCCTGACCGATCAAGCCAATTGCCAGCACCGAATAACCAGTCTCGATCAGGACGATATACGCAAGTATCCGGTTGACTTTGGTCTGCATTGAGGCCAGCACTCCTCCAGCCAAAAGGGTGAGAACACCAGCCCATTGCATCGCAGGAAAAACCCCGGAAAGGTTTCTTAACCAGGCAAATTGATCCAGGACCTTCAATAAGAAAATAGACAGGCTGGTTTGCTGCATCAGAAAAATGAAACTGAAAACCCATGGGTGCGATTTCTCGGCGAGCATTGGCATCCAGGAATGAAGGGGGAAAACTGCCAACCATAAGGAGAAACCGATCAGGATCATCACCGTGCCGCGCAGGATCAGCACACTGGCACTGGGCGCAGATTCGATGCCTGTGACCATCCAACCACTCAAGAGAATGAAAGGAAGTGCGATGGTTTGCGAGACCAGGTAGCGCATAACGCCGCTGCCTGCCTGTTCTCCTCGCGGTGTGAGCAGGAGAACGCTGATCAGAACAATCAATTCCACAATCAATGCCGCATAAAGGAAAGGTTCCACTGCCAGCGTGCTGACCCACAATGCTGTTGTAGCCAAAGAAACCGTTGGAAACCAGCGGCTGACTGAAAATCGCGCTCCAACAATGTTCCACAAAAAGCTGAACAGATAGAACATCGCTACTGTTCTGAGCTGCGTTGCAGTGAGAGTCAATGCCCGATTGAAGATTAGGAAGGTGTCATCGAAAATGTAATTTCTGCTGCCTAATGAAAACTCAAGCGTTTCTGGGAACACAAACGCAGCGATTGAGAGAAATAGACTCCCGAGGCATGCTATCCAGACAGAAAGTTTCTGCAAACGGTGGACTGCCATAAGCAAGATGCTAAGCACAAGAGGAAAAAGAATCCAGATCGTGGACGTGGTCATCAGGCTCATGCTGACCTGCTTTCGACGTCTTTGATAATGAAGTAGCTGCCAACAAGCGCCAGGCTGAGATTCACAGCGGTAAAGAGTGCTTCCAGAATGCGGGAGAATTCCAAACTCGCATAAAGAAGCTCAAAGCCAGAAAGGAAGGTCAACAAGCCGATTGCCAGGTAGAGGGGTTCAGTGATGGTGCCCATCTGGAATAAACCAAAGAGGATCAAGCCCAGGCTGGCAGTGAGCAGAAGCTGGCTGCTTTGAGGAAAGGCAGATTCCTGAAGTCCGGAAGCTGCCAAAAAGCTGATCAAAAAGAGTAGCAAGGCAATCGTGCCGCGAAATAACTCACCGGACGAGAAGCGTCGGCGTTGTACGAGCGACTCGATTAAACCTGAAGAAACCAACGTCAAATAGAGCATCAGGCTGACCATCAGACCAACTATCAACTTGATGGCAGCCAAAAGCGGGGAACGCACTTCGAGGATGATTAGAAAAATGCCAGCATACTGAAGACCCAAAGCGAAGATGTTCAACGCCCATTGGCGTCTGACCAGATTTATTGCCGCGGAAAGTAGCAATACAACCACTGCGATAAGCCGCAAAGTTTCGCTCAAGGTTGCCCCACCTGCGTATAGATCAGGATCGCCATCATTAACAAGAAAAAGAGGGACCAAAGCACACCTGCTTCGCCTTCAAGGAAATGCCGGAAAAAACCGGCTGCATCACTGAGACGCGCAAAAATCCATCTTGCGGTCGTGTAAAACCAATCCAGGCTGAAAACAACACGAAAGGCATTCAAAACTCGATCCCCAGGCGATAGAAGGGTAATTTTTCCTTGAAATCGGTACTGGTTAGGCGCAGACCAAGTATTCTGGTGAGAAAACCGCCCAGCAACACCAGTCCGAGGCTGGCTAAACTCCCCCACCACGCCCCCAATGTCAGTACATCTGGCCAGCCAACCAGATTGAGCACCAACATGGTTTGGATAATCAGGATCAGACCCAGAGGAAAGGTAATACGAGCGTACTTTTCAAGCCCCGTAATCGTGCTATTGGCTTCAAGGATATAGCGCAGATAGCCGCCAACCAGCATGGCGTGGCTGAGGATCATCATAACGCCAGCAATGCCAACGCCTTTCCCCAGCAAGGCGCTCCAACCTGAAGCTGCCAGGGTGTAGGGGATGCCTGTGATACCCACCAATCCCAAGAGTGGGATAAACCGAATTCTTCGGATCGGAGGGTCGAACAGGAACAGGACGCCGCCCGTCAGCAGCAATGCCAATCCCCACACACGGCTATCTTCCGGCTGACCATTCAAGGCGGACTGCAAGGCAAACGCGGAAAGTGCCACAATCCAATAGGGTCTGCCCTCATTTGCGTTGGCACGTGTTAGCCACATAGCCGAGGCGTAAAGGGCTGCTAAAACTGTCAGAACACTGATGATAGATACCAGGCTTTGATTCAACACCAGGATCTCAGCGGGTAGATGGGCGATCAACACGAGAGCTGATACTACTGGCGAAAGGCGCAACAATAAATCGATTCCCTGCTTGAGATCTGTTGTGTATTGCATTGGGAAGTTGAGCGGCAGCACGCCAAGCCTCAGCCCAGCCGCAACCAGGAAGAGCAAACTGGCGGTTGGGGGGATTTGGGTAAAATCCAATCCCGCTGTAACCTGCCAACCAACAGCTGTCGCGGCTACCAAAACAAAAGTGCTGATAAGCCTGACCCCATACACAGTTGTGACTTTACTCGTTGAGCCTGTGTTCCGCAGGAAATTAAGCATGTAAAGTAATTCCACCAGGTCGGTTATTGCCCAGGCAACTGCCATGGTCAGCGGACCTCTGGACATGACCGAGATCAGGTTCAAGCCTGTCAGGGCCAACGCGGCAGACCATGTGGCGGGGGTGGTGCTGGAGGAAGCCCGGCTGGAATCGGTCAGGATCACGGCGATACACAAAGCCAGGATGGCGACCATGTAATGCCAATTGATGTAATCAATGCGGAAGGCGATGGCGGTGTGGTAAAGCGATTCAGGCAGCCAACGGATCAATTCAACTTCCATTGGAAGGTAAAGACGAAGAAAAAATGTGCCAAGCCAGGCTAATGAAACGCCGGCTATCGCGATGACCCATGAGCGGGCAAACTTAGGCTTTACCGCCTGGCTGATGGTCAGGGCAATGGCTGGAAGCCAAAGTAAGCCAAGTATGCCATATAGGATCATGAAATCAATTCATTTCAAGGATCAGAGGATTTCGCCGGCCTGGCGATGGACAAAGCGCCCTCCACCAGCTTTACCGAGCCACTCTTGACCATCAACAATCAGTTTGCCACGCAGGAACACCTTCACAGGGTAGCCACGCAGCTTCCAACCCTCATAAAGGTTATAGTCTGTACGGTGATGAGCCCAAGCCAGCCCGTAATCCAACTCTTTTTCCGGTTCCCATAAAGCGATATCAGCATCGGACCCTACCGCTAACGTGCCTTTTTTGGGGTAGAGCCCGAAGATCCGGGCGGGGTTTGTGGCAGTCAGTTCCACGAAACGATTCGGACTGATGCGCCCAGTATTGACAGCGTGAGTCCAAAAGACGGGCAATCGGTCGGCGATGCCAGGCAAACCATTGGGAATGAGAGTGAAGTTTTCCCCTCCCAGTTCTTTGCCCGGGATGGCGACCTCACGACCTTCGTAAATAATCGGCTTCCTGCCGTTGTAAAAGAAGGGGCAGTGATCGGTCGCGAGTACCTGGATGGTGCCATCCTCCAGACCCTGCCAGAGCCTATGCTGATCTGCAGGTTTGCGCATAGGCGGAGAACAGATCCACTTTGCGCCATCAGGACGCTTGAGATCTTCCTCGGTGAAGAATAAATAGTGTGGGCAGGTCTCTCCCATGGCTGGGATGGCATGCTTGCGGGCGTAAGCCAGCTGATCCACTTCACCAGCCACGTTCATGTGAACAAGGTAAAGGGGTGAGTCTGCTTGGGCTGCCAGGGCGGCGGCGCGCAGGCTGGCTTCCACTTCGCCCCAGGCTGGGCGGGTGCGGGCATGATGGATCGGAGCTGTTTTACCAGCCGCGAGGGCTTCAGCCACCAGGATATCGATCACATCGCCGTTTTCGGCATGTACCATCGTGAGCAAATTGTTTTTCCCACCGATGCGCATCACTTTGAAGATACTGCCGTCATCCAGCCGCAGCCGACCGTTGTAGGCAGTGAAAACCTTCAAACTGGTGACTCCCATGCGGGGCAGGTCGGGCAGTTCTTCCGCCACCTGCTCGTCGAAGCGGGAGATGTTCATATGAAAGCTGTAATCAATGCTTGCTTTGGGATCCGCCATGGCGCGATGCCTGGCGATATTTTCTGCCAGGCTGACAGGTTCCTGGGAAACGAAATCGATCATGGTGGTCGTACCGCCAAAGGCAGCCGCTTTTCCGCCGGTGTAATGATCATCCGCGGAAATCGTGCCGAACATTGGCAGTTCAAGGTGTACATGGGGATCCACGCCGCCTGGGAGGACCAGCAGACCGCTGGCATCGACAATTTTTGCTTCAGGATCATCGATGTTACCGTCAATCCGTCGGATGGTCTCGTCCTCCACCAACAGATCCGCTTTGCGGGTCATCTCCGCAGTGATAACTGTTCCATTTTTGATGAGTGTTTTCATGAAAACCTCACTTTTTCCCTATAGTGATGCCGCTGAGCAATGCCAGCAAAGCAGGATCCAGAGGGATTTCCGGGAGTGGAGCTGCCTGGTAGGCCTCGCCGCGCGAAGCACGCTCGCGCAGCGCCGCCCAGAGCACAGGCCGTTCCTGGTCGTGCACGGGCAGGTCGCCAAGTTCTCTGGCTTCCCTGACATGCCGCATGGTTGTGTAGAAGAAGGTCACCCGTTTCCAGTTTCCGGCGGGGATGGGTTTGGGCAGCTCAATCAGGCTCGCCAACTGAAGCTTGAAGTATTCCTCGTTAGCCCTGGGGTGGTCTGGTTGGTCGCGAAACAGTTGCTGGCGGGTGGTGAGCTCATGTCCGACGATTGGCGCCAGCCATTTGATCTGCCAACGTTCACCTGCGCCGAAGCTGCCGGTTTGGTAGAGCGCCAGGTAGTCGACAGCAATCACCTTGGGGGCGTTTTTGAGCGGAATGCGATACCAGCCCAGAAGGCGGGCAATCTCGAGATCCCTTTGGTTAGGAATAATCGCCACCAGCACCAGGCTGGTATCGTCAATTGCTTCAAACGCGCTCAAATGGCTCCTTTAGAGCTCAACTTTCGCTTTGTGGTTGAACTCTTCGATCAGGGCATCGATTTCAGGCTGCTGAGCCTGGATCTCGAGCCAGTAATCCGGGTCGTACCACTGGTCCATGATTTCTTCATAGGTGCGACCCTGCTGCTCGACCCAGGTGTAATACTTCAGGTTGTGGATGCGCTTGCGGTCCCAATAACCAAGTTCTTCCATGTAATCCGTGGTTACGGCTTTCAGGTAGCGGGCTTCATCGGCAATGGCATTCGCTTTGCTGTACTGACCGAACTCTTCATGCATTTCGGTCAAGCGGCTCTCATAAAGTTCCATCGAGTCGGTCAGAACGGTGAGAACGATGTCATTTTCACCCAATTCGTAGAACTTGGCAAACTTGATGGCGGAGAGAAGGTTGGAAATGCTCGAGAAGCCCAGCAGATCAAGCTGGTTGACGAATTCTTCTTCAAAACCAGAGTCGATCAAATGTTGTTTACCTTCAGGTTCATTGAACAATCGGGCAAGATTGACCACAGCATTGTCATCAATGGCAGTGATGAAGTCTGTGTTTTTTGAATTGTGGATCCAGGGAACGTGCTTGTCGCCGATGCCTTCGATGCGGTGTGCGCCAAAGCCGTTGTTGAGCAGGGTGGGGCATTGCAGCGCTTCACTGGCGATGATTTTCATGTTAGGGAACTTCTGTTTCAGGTAGTCGCCTGCCGCAATGGTACCGGCTGAGCCGGTTGCTGAAGCGAAACCTGCCAACTGTCCTTTTTCACCCAAAAGTTTGCGGGTTAATTCCTCTAAGGCATCGCCGGAAATCAAGTAATGCCAGAGGTAGTTGCCAAATTCATCGAACTGGTTGAAGATCATCAGATCCTCACCACTGCGGCGGAGTTCCCAGCATTTGTCGAATATTTCCTTGACGTTCGATTCAGTACCTGGGGTGGCGATGACCTCGTCTGCCACGTTACGCAGCCAGTCAAAGCGTTCCTTACTCATACCCACAGGAAGAATTGCAACGGATTTGCAAGCCAGCAAATACGAATCATAGGCGCCGCCACGGCAATAGTTACCAGTTGATGGCCAAACTGCCTTTTGAGTAGTGGGATCAAATTGACCGGTGATGAGGCGAGGGACAAGGCAGCCAAACGCGGCACCAACTTTGTGGACGCCGGTGGGGAACCACTTACCTACCAGGGCAACAATTCTTGCTTTAGTGCCGGTAAAGCTGGAAGGGAACTCGATGTAGTTGAGACCCCCAAAAAGTCCGCCAAACGGCTTGGGCTCGTTGTGCCAGGTGATGCGGAAGAGATTCAATGGATGCAGATCCCATAGACCGATTTCTTTCAAACGGCCTTGAATATCGGCGGGCACCAGCGAGGGGTCACGCTGCTGCGCGAAGGTGGGAATGATAATTTTGCGTTCGCGTACACGCTGAAGGGTACGTTCGAGGCGGTCATGCATTATGGTCAGATCGATTTTTGTCATGTTTGGGTTCCTGTTTTTTTAGATTTTTTCTTTTTCCCGATCAAGCCGGGTGGAGTCGAGGGACTTTTCGGGTCCTTCGGCAACAATGTAAAGTGGACGACCTTTGGCTTCGTCGTAAATGCGGCCAATGTACTCACCGAGCACGCCCATGCCAATGAGCAGGATGCCAGCCAAAAAGATCATGGTCAGCCATGCTGCCAGCACGTAGGTGAGGTCGAAGCCGTTGAAGATTGCCAGCCCAAGATAGATTAGCAACAGCAAGAGGCTGAGCGCCACCAATGCGACGCCGCCGGTGGTGAGCATTTGAAGCGGAAAAGTCGAAAATCCGGTCACTGCGTTCATTGCCAGGCGGATCATCTTTTTCAGCGGGTAGTGGGTTTGCCCGGCATGACGCGCGGCGCGTTTATACTCCACGCCAATCTGCCTGAAGCCTACCCAGGCGCCCATACCGCGCAGAATGCGGTTGCGTTCTCTCATTTGGTTGATGATGTTCAATGCCTGTCGGTCGATCAGGCGGAAATCACCGGTGTTGAGCGGCATTTTTACGTCTGTTATCTTGTAGATAAGCTTGTAAAAGAGTGAAGCGGTGGTCAATTTGAACCAGCTTTCGCCTTCGCGCTCAGTCCGCACTGCATAAACAACCTGGTAACCTTCGCGCCACTTTTCAATCAACTCGAGGATCACCTCGGGCGGATCCTGCAAGTCGGAGTCAATGATGACTACAGCCTGACCGCGGCTGTAGTCCATGCCAGCAGTAACGGCGATCTGGTGCCCGAAATTTCGCGCGAAAATGACCGGACGAACGCGTGTGTCCTGCGAAGCAAGTTTGCGAATGCTTTCCGTGGAACCGTCCGAACTGCCGTCATCCACCAGGATCAACTCCCAATCTTTGCCGGTCTGGTTCATCACTTCGCTGACCCGGGCATAGAGCAAGGGCAGGTTCTCGAGTTCATTATAAATTGGGGCAATGATGGTGAAAACTGGTTCAGACATGAAGCGCCTCCTTGAGTTGTCTCAGTGTCGGCTCAATGATGGGGGCGGGCTCAACGGCTCGCATGGCTGCATTGACATCCTTCAATCCACTGCCAGTGCAAAGTACCAGGGCGGGTTCATCGGGGTGATGCAGACCCTGCCTGATGGCTGCTTGTAACCCAGCAAATGCTGCGGCAGCGGCAGGTTCCACGAAGAGCCCGGCTTTGCCGAGTGTCGGGATTGCCTGCAGAATTTCCTGGTCCGAAACAGTCAAATAGTAACCGCCGCTCTGCCTGACGCGCTTGAGTGCCCGCAGCCCATCGCGGGGTAGATCCACGCTGATGCTGTCTGCTACGGTTTTTGCGCTCACCGGGGTAATTTCATTGATGCCGGCTTTGAAGGCATTGTAAATAGCGGCAGAGCCCTCAGCCTGAACGCCGACCAACCTGGGTAATTTTTCGATCCAACCTAAGGCAAGCAGGTCAACAAAGCCTTTTGCCACGCCGCTGAGGATGTTGCCATCACCAACGGGGATGAAAACCGTCAAATCTTTTGCGAACTTTTCACGACTTCGCAGCACCTGCTCCCAAATTTCCAGGCCGGCGGTTTTCTTGCCTTCCACAGTGTAGGGGTTGTGGCCTGTGTTGCGGTTATACCAACCCAGTTCATGCGATGCTTCGATGCTCACGTCAAACGCCTGGTCATAGGTGCCGTCCACCAACACCACCCGCGCGCCAAAGGTCAGCAATTGCGCCACCTTGGCGGGTGGAGCACTGCGTGGGGCAATGATGACTGCTTGTTTACCAACGCTGGCAGCCATGCATGCCATGGCTGCTCCGGCATTGCCGGTTGAGGCAGCGATAATGGTTTGGATATCGGCTTCAATCGCGCGGGCAACAACCAGGGCGCTGGCGCGATCCTTGAAGGACGCGCTTGGATTGCGGCTCTCGTCTTTGATCCAGAGTTCCCGCATGCCGAGGCTTTTGCGCAGGGTCTCAGGTTGGTAGACTGGGGTCCAGCCCACTTGGTGGAGGGGAGTTTTATCAAAACCGGGATCTGGAGCGGCAAGTAGCGGCGCGTAGCGCCAGATTGAATTTTCACTGCTTTGTAAAATAGCAGTCTGGTCGATCTCATGCGGATTCTTTTCAAAGCTGAAGTGCGCATCCAAATTGCCACCACAGGTCAGACAATTATAGGTGACCTGGTCGGGTTCAAAACACTGCCCGCATTCAGAACATTGAAAATAGCTAAGTGGCATAACGGTTCCCATTAAGTTACAAAGAGATAAGGGGTGAGTCTTTTAGCGTTCGAGCCCAACTCACCCGCTTATCCTGTGCAAAATCCAATTATCGTTTATTCTACCCGTAATCCGCCTAAGGCAGGATCCAGGTGCCGGTTTTACCTTCAAGCGCATCCTTGATGTGCTCAGGATCAGTGATGAGGGCTTTTTTGCCGCCCTTATCCATGAATTTCAGGATAGCCTCGATCTTAGGCAGCATCGAGCCTTTGGCAAATTGCCCTTCAGCCAGGTACTGCCGGGCTTCCGCGACGGTCATTGTGTCCAGCCATTTTTGATCTGGCTTGTTGAAGTTGATGGCCACTTTTTCCACAGCGGTACTGATCAGGAAGAGATCGGCGTTTATCATGCTGGCAAGAATGGCTGAGCCAAAATCCTTGTCGATCACGGCTTCCACGCCGGTGAGATCGCCATTTTCCAGCTGCATCACGGGGATACCGCCGCCGCCTACTGCCACGACCACGAATCCCTGGTTAATCAGGCTGCGGATGGCGTCTGCTTCCACGATGGTCTGTGGAATAGGGGAGGGGACGACACGGCGCCAACCGCGTCCGGCATCTTCCACCATGGTCCAGCCTTCTTTTGCCATTTTTTCTTTGGCAGCTTCTTCGTCCATGAAGGAACCAATGGGTTTGGTTGGGTGTTGGAAGGCGGGATCGTTGCGATCGACGATGGTCTGGGTGATCACCGTCGCGGCTTGTTTGTTGATTCCGCGCAGGCGAAATTCATTGTGCAGGGCTTGCTGGAACATGTAGCCAATGGCACCCTGGGTGTCGGCGCCGCAATAATCCAACGGGACTTCATGCAGCTCGTGGGACGCGATTTCGGAACGGCGCAGGATGAAACCAACCTGTGGACCATTGCCATGCGTGACCACGACATCCCAGCCATCAATGATCATACTGGCGATGTGTTTCATCGTTTCCGCGGCAGCTTGATACTGATCTGGAACGGTCTGATGGTTTTTATCTTTGATTAACGCGTTACCGCCTACTGCGACTACTGCCAAACCTTTGCTTTGCATAAAAAGAGTCTCCTTGGGAATCCTGGTGTGTTTAGGTATTTTAAACTTGCAACAGGCGTTTGGTCGCCTGGTTGTGTTTCTCAACTTGTTTTTGAACATCGAGCGTGGTTAGATTACCTTCACGTACGATGACCTCACCGCCGACAACCGTCCAGTTAGCCTTCATCGGTTGACAGAAGAGGATGGTGGCGAGTGGGTCAGCGATCGCGCCGGCATAGTCCAGGGAGTGCAAGTCCATGGCGAAGAAATCCGCGCACTTTCCGACTTCGAGCGAACCGATGTCCTTCCGTCCGAGAACCGAAGCGCCACCGCGGGTGGCAATCGAGAGAGCCTGGCGGGCGGTCATAAGTGGTGGGGCGTCTGGTGCGGAACGCGAAGCGCCTTTGAGGCCGCTGTTTAGGCGGGCAAGTAACATCGCCTGCCTTACTTCATTCAGCATATGCGAGCCATCATTGCTGGCAGAGCCATCCACGCCGATTCCAAGTTTTACGCCGCGTGCCAACATGTTCATTACCGGCGCGATACCAGATGCCAGGCGCATGTTGGAGGAGGGGCAGTGTGCCACGCCGCAGCCATGATGGGCATAGAGGTCCATTTCGTCTTCATTTACCCAAACAGAGTGGGCAAACCAGACGTCGTCACCGATCCAATCGACCGTCTGCATATAGGCGACCGGTTTGTGCCCGAATTTTGCCAGGCAGAAGTCGTCCTCATCTTCGGTTTCCGCGAGGTGCGTATGGAGGTGTACACCGTATTTACGAGCCAAAACAGCCGACTCGCGCATCAATTCACCCGTAACACTGAAGGGCGAGCATGGTGCTAAAACAATCTGCAGCTTGGAACCGGGTTTGGGATCGTGGTAACGCTGGATCAGACGCTCGCTGTCTTTGAGGATACTTTCTTCACTGTCCACGACAGAATCCGGCGGAAGCCCGCCCTGGGACTGCCCCAGGCTCATTGAACCGCGGGCTGCATGCAAACGCATTCCCATTTCCGCTGCCGCTGCGATCTCATCATCCAGTTTACTGCCATTGGGGAACAGGTAGAGGTGATCTGACGAAGTTGTGCAGCCGGAAAGTGCCAGCTCTGCCAGGGCGGTTTGGGTGCTGATGTAAATATCTTCCGGGTTCATACGCGCCCAAATCGGGTAGAGCGTGGTCAACCAGTTGAAGAGGTTGGCATCCTGAGCGGCAGGTAATGCGCGTGTCAGGGTTTGATAAAAGTGGTGATGGGTGTTGACGAGACCGGGCAAAACGACATGATGGCTCAGGTCCAGAACTTCATCCGCGGTTTGCGGCAGGTCAGCCTGGCTGCCAATTTGCTCGATGAAACCATCCCGGCAGAAGATCGCGGCATCTTTCAGTTCGCGATCTTGTCCGTCCATGGTGACAATCAGGTCAGCGTTTTTGACGAGTAAGGTCGGCATGGGAACCTCCTGGGATTATGACAGGTCAGCCAATTCGGCTGCGCGAAGTGTGTTTTGGAGCAGCATCGCAATGGTCATCGGTCCGACGCCGCCAGGAACTGGGGTTATAGCGCCAGCAACTTCTGAGACTTCATCAAAGGCGACATCGCCCACGAGGCGGTAGCCGCGTTTGGCACTGGCGTCTTCTTTTCGATTGATGCCGACATCGATCACGATTGCACCCGGCTTTACCCATTCCTTCTTGACGAATTCGGGCTGACCGATGGCTGCCACCAGGACGTCCGCTTGCCTGACGACGTCAGGCAGATCGCGCGTGCGGGAGTGGCAGATGGTGACAGTGGCATTGGCTTTGACCAGCAGCAGGGCTACCGGCATACCAACGATGTTGGAGCGGCCAAGCACCACGGCATTGGCGCCGCTCAACTGCGCGCCAGCCTTTTCTAATAGCACCATGCAGCCGGCAGGCGTGCAGGGCACAAAGACGGGCTCGCGCCCTTTTTGCGCCAGGCGTCCGATATTGATCGGATGAAAACCGTCCACATCCTTATTGAGGTCGATGGCGGATAGTACTTTCTCTTCATCCAGATGGCGGGGAAGGGGCAATTGAACCAGGATACCATTGACTGCGGGGTCGGCGTTGAGTTCGCGAACCAGGGCCTCAACTTCATCCTGGCTGGCATTTTCGGGTAGATTATGACCGAATGAGTTGATGCCAGCTTCGGCGCAGGCTTTTTGTTTGCTGCGTACATAAACCTGCGAGGCGGGGTTTTCGCCAACCAGCACTGTTGCCAGGCCTGGTGCTGGAAGTCCTTTTTTTAGGCGATCTTCGACTGCCGCCTTGACTTCGTCACGGATTTCCTGCCCGATTTGTTTTCCATCAATGATATTCGCGCTCATGTTTGCCTCCGTGGGTCATTATACCCGAAAGGAATGTATAATTCGTGTATGCACACATCTTCGACCCCATTGATTATCGGCATTGCAGGCGGTTCCGGCTCCGGAAAAACCACCCTGGCAAGCAGCATTCTCGAAGCAATAGGCGAGGACCGGATCTCCTTTTTACCGCATGATGCCTACTACCGGGACCAAACCAACAAAACCTTTGAAGAGCGATTGCTGGTCAATTACGACCATCCGGATTCACTCGAGACCGAACTGATGATCAAGCACATCCAGGCACTTATGCGAGGAGAAGCAGTTGACTTACCGGTGTATGACTTCAAACAACACACCCGCGCCACAGCCACGGTTCACGTTTTGCCAAAACCGATCATCCTGGTGGAGGGTATCCTGATATTTGTTGAACCGAAGCTGCGCAACCTGTGTTCGATGAAGCTCTTTGTGGATACCGACCAGGATATTTGCTTCATTCGGCGTTTGCAAAGGGACGTCACTGAACGCGGTCGCACGGTTGAATCCGTGATCAATCAATATATGAATACTGTACGTCCGAGTTTTATCGAGTTTGTGGAACCCACGAAGCGATTTGCGGATGTCATCATCCCCGAAGGTGGTATGAACACGGTAGCTTCAGATATGGTGATCGCGCGCCTAAAAGCGTTGCTGCCAAGTTAACCGTGGAAGAGAAACCCAAGTTTACAAAAACACAGCTCTTCTTTCGTATCCTGCTGTTGGTTTTGTTAATGGCGGGCACGGTTCTTCTAATCCTAAATCGCGACAAAATCCAACACCTGGAAGTTAATGGCTATCCGGGAATTTTCCTTGTCTCACTGCTCTCAAACGCCACCATCCTGGTCCCACTGCCCGGTGTGATGATCACCTCGGCGATGGCGATGGTGTTTAACCCGTTCTGGGTGGCGATTGCTTCCGGAGCAGGGGCAGCCTTGGGCGAACTTTCGGGATACCTGGTGGGCTTCAGCGGGCAGCCAATGCTTGAAAAATCCGAGAAAGTTAAAAAATTGACTGCCTGGATGCAGCGCAATCAGTCCTGGACGATCTTCCTGCTGGCATTGGTTCCAAATCCGTTATTTGATATGGCCGGGTTCATTGCGGGTGCTTCCCATATGCCTGTCTGGAAGTTTCTGTTCTTTTGCCTGCTGGGAAAAATTGCCAAGATGCTTGTATTTGCTTACTTGGGAGCAGGCATCTTTAGCGTTTTTGAGTGATGCTCTTCTGAAATTCAGCTTGTAACACTTTCAGCTATTAATTAATCGTGCCTGTGTATAATTAGGCAATGGAAAAATGGATAAAATTGGCAGATAGGCACCTTGGAATCGCCTTGAGTGATCTACAACGTTGGCAGTTTCAGGTTCTACAAGAGGAATTGCTGAAATGGAATAAAAAGATAAACCTGACGGCAATTCGTGATGAAAAGGGAATCCAGGAGAAACACTTTTTTGATTCCCTGACCTGTTTTATGGGCTTTGAGGAGTGGCCTGAAAGCTTGATTGACATTGGCAGTGGCGCGGGTTTTCCGGGACTGCCAGTCAAAATTATCATCCCGGAATTGCGGTTGACCCTGGTGGAATCTGTCGATAAGAAGGCCAATTTCTGCCGGCATATTGTTAAGACGTTGGAATTAACGGATGTTTGTGTGCTTTCAAAACGCGCCGAAGAAGTCGGACATATGCCTGAACACCGTGAAGCTTACGATATCGCCATCGCGCGCGCGGTTGCCCCAGCCCCTACTTTGGCGGAATATCTTTTGCCTTTGGTCAAGGTCGATGGAAGAGCTTTGATGCAAAAAGGAACGCGTGGTCCGCTGGAAATTCTGGAAGCCGGAAAGGTCATTGATCTTTGTGGTGGAGAAGTAAGCGATCTGCTGCGCTTGAATTTTGATGGGATTGAGGGGGAAGGCAATCTGGTGATTATCGACAAACTTCGCCATACTCCGCAGGATTTTCCACGCGCGGTTGGTCTGCCTGCCAAAAAACCGATCCTAACTTCTGATGACGAAAAGTACCGGAAGTTATTCAATGAATTTCTAAATGGCTAGATTTACCACTATATGAAAACACAACTAACGTTCTTTTGTGAATTGCAGGCTGCGGAGTTGAAGAAACTTTTCGAAGACCGTTTTGTGTTCGACGATCTGAAAACACTCAACGCCGGTATCTCACTGGGCATCCTGGACTTGTCCCCTGAGCGTGCCAACGTGGTGCGAAAACTTAATCGCCTGGAAATCCCGGTGACTGCCTGGTTGTTGCTGCCGGAGGAGCAAGGTTATTGGTTTAACCTTGGCAACTATGCTGAGGCAAGTGCGCGTTACCTCGCGTTTAGGGCTTGGAGCGAGGAAAACCAGCTCGAGTGGGCTGCAGTGGGATTGGACATTGAATCGGACATCAATGAAATGAAGCGTTTCAGCGATGAACGTGGGGCCGTCATCCAAAAAGCCATTAAGCGACTGAGAGATACCAAAGCTTACCGAGTCGCCAAAAAAGCCTACGAAGCTTTGGTCACGCAGATCCATGCGGATGGTTACCTGGTGGAAAGTTATCACTTCCCATTGATCATGGATGACCGTGAAGCCGGTTCAACTGTTCTGCAGCGTGTGGCAGGCTTGGTGGAAATTGCGGTGGACAGGGAAGTGTTGATGCTGTATTCAAGCTTTTTCAGACCGCACGGGCACTCTGTTTTATGGAGTTACGCCCAAAATGCCCAGGCGATTGGGATTGGCAACACCGGGGGAGGCGTACAGGCAGGGGCACTCGAGAAGGTGCCATACTTGACTTGGGATGAATTCGCGACCGATCTGCGTCTCGCGCGGCGCAGTGGAAAACCGATTTACGTTTTTAGCCTTGAGGGCTGTGTGAAACAGGGATTTTTGCCGCGCCTGGTTACCTTTGACTGGCAGGCTGAAGTTGAATTACCGAAAACTGCTCTCGTCTCTGCTGGCAGGAACGGCTTAAAGGGACTGATGTGGGCAATTGAACGTCCGTTAGTGGTTTTGGCAGGCCTGGCTGGCGTGATTGGGACTGTGCTGATGATCAAATCTCACGGGAAGTCGAAAAAGACCGGCAAGCAATAATTTCAGCAGGTTTGCTTCAATTAAATTTTGTCACCAACCTGGCCCATTCAGCAACGCTGAGCGTTTCAGCACGGCGGGAAGGGTCGATTTCCGCTTTGATCAGCCGGGCTTCCACCTCACCTGTGGGCAAGCTCAAGCCAGAAGAGAGCGAATTGCGCAAAGTTTTGCGTTTCTGCCCAAAACCCGCGTGCGCCAATTTAAAAAACTGATCCAGCTGTGGAGCGGGGATGAGCGGCTCTGGATGCAGGCGAATGCGCAACACCGCGGAGTCCACATCCGGCGCGGGGAAAAAGCTACCGGCAGGGATGGTGCCCACGATCTCAGGTTCACCAAATATAAATACTGAAAGTGAGAGCAAACTCATCTTGCCGTCGCGCGCCACGATGCGTTGCGCGACTTCTTTTTGAATGGTCAGGATCACGCGCGAGGGCTTGAGTTTGGCTTCGAGTAAATGGCGGATGATCGCTGAAGTGATGTAGTAGGGAATATTCGCCACAACCACGTAATTTTCCTGGTTCACAAGCTTCGCAGGGTCAAGTTCCAGGATATCTCCAGGTACGATTTGAACGTTGGAAAAAAGCTTCAAAGCTTCTGCAAGCGGCTCGAGCATGTGCCTGTCTATTTCGACCGCGCTCACGCGCGCGCAAGTTTGAGCCAGCAGATAAGTCAGGCTGCCCAATCCCGCACCGATCTCAAGCACTTCCTCGTCGCCGCAGAGTTCGGCGGCATTGATCACTTTCATCAGTCCAGCTGGTTCTACCAGGAAATTTTGCCCGAGAGATTTCTTGGGTTTGATGCCGTACCGCTTCAGCAAGGGTTGGATGTTCAGAAATTCAGGGCTCAAGGCAATATCGCTGTAACGTAGGCTGGCACAGGGGTCAGGAAGTAAATCACAGTCCAATCGTGCCATGAGACCCAGTTTTCGTCATCGTATCCCAGGTCAATCCAATATCTGCCGGGTATGCCATAACCTGAATCAGCAATAATTCCATGCCCATAGCTGGGCACGTAAACCGGTTGCATTTCCAACTCGTTATACCAGGAGGAGGCTACTGCCACAATTCCCTTGGTCAGAGGGATGCCGGAACGCGTTAGGTCTCCGTAACTGAACTCGGAAGGATGGTAGGAGGTGGCATAAACTCTCAGCTTGCGCCAATATTCGAGCGTCTGCCCGTCAACCACTTCGGTTTTAATGACCACCTTGGTTCCCGTTCCCAAAACCGCATCCGAGGGATCGGAGGCTTTCCAGGAACCTTCATCCCAGGTTTGGACGATTACACCGTTTTCAAGGCGGCTGCGCTGGCGCGAGATGACCAAACCCAGCTGACCGGGTGTGATCACAGAGCTTGTGTCCAACTCGGCATTGGGATCAAGCTGATACGTGTAACTAAAGGCGGTTTCATCTTTTACCAAGGCGATACTTTCCGCGCCTTTGATCAGTGTGATCTGTCCATTAGTCGGCAAAGGCTGGTTTTCAGGTGGGATGGAGCGGTCAAGGTTTTGGGGGGCGATGCCCAATTCTGCCAGAGCTTCGCCAACCGTTGGCGCGGCAGACATGCCATTGATGGTTTGATCGCCAACGATTATCGCAAGGCTTTGTGCTTTGGCAAGCGTGAAGGTGTTCTCGGCTTGCAAGTAAGTGTCTTGTGGAACTGAAAGGCGATCCTCAGGCTGCAAGTGGATGCCGGCTTCGAGCAAGGCCTCCGACAGGCTGGCTTTTTGCGTGTAAAGCGTACGTGGTTCTCCATCAACTTCCAGGGTGATTTGTTTAGCGGGCATGAACTGCAGCCTTGCTTCCCTGCCGGCGGGTAAGGCCGCGTACGGATCGATTACTTCGCCGTCCTGCATGACCAGATCTTCAGAAAACAGGACAATCCCGGCTTCATGGAGCAGATTGGCGGGCAGGAGTTCGGAGCTTTGAAGTGCCAGGATCTCGCTACCGCTTTCAATTTCCACCAGGCGAGTACGGTTGATGTGCAGGCGTGTAGGCAAAGTCAGCGAAAAGGTGTCGGGGTCCATCGAGGCGCGGTCGTCAGCCTGGAGTTCGTAGTTGAGCTGGCGGAGCAATCCGCGCAGGCTGAAAGCGATGGTTCGCACGTGCAAAGCCTGCCCATCAACGACCAGTTCGTAGGGGTGCCAAAGCTGGGCAAAGATCATAGAAAGACCACCCAGCATGAGTGCAATACTCAGCAAAATCAAAACTTTTCGATGTTTAATCATCAGATCTTAAATGTATCACAACCTTGAAAATCGTCTTGCCAAATGTAAATCTACTCCGGAGTGAGCCCCTGTTGCAGAATTTTCTGCAAAACACTCATAATCCTTGCCTTCCATTCATCCTTGCTCAAATCGGTGATGTTCACCCAATAGCCATTTTTGCCGGTCCGGATTGTGGGGTCGATCTCCGGCAATCCGCGGTCCTTGACACCGTTGGGGAGGGCAGGGTAGGAAAGAAGGACCTGGTTGTTGTTAATGCTGATGGCTTCGATGCCAGCGGCTTCTCCGCGCAATTTGACCTTCATCTGGTAGAGCAAATCAAGGACTCCCTGCGGGATTGGACCAAAGCGATCCGCAAACTCGATTTCGGTTTGAGCAATCTCGGTTTCACTGCGTAGGGACGCTATGCGGCGATAAAGCTTGAGCCGCAGTTCCTGGTCGGGGATATAGCTGGCTGGGATCTCACTCGATAAGGGCAATTCAACATTGATGTTTAGACTTGGCGCTTCGACGGTGGTTTCGACGGGCAGGCTCGAATCGCTGCGCATAGCCTTTACAGCCTGGCTGAGCAGCTTGGTGTAGAGGTGGAAACCGACTGCTGCAATGTAACCCGATTGACGCGTGCCCAGCAGATCTCCCGCGCCGCGCATCTCCAGGTCGCGCATGGCAATGGAGTAACCCGCGCCGAGTTGGGAATTGTCTGCCAGGACCTCCAGGCGCTCTTCGCCTTCGGGGGTGGGGGCGCGCCGTTTGTCGCGGAAAAGGTAGGCGAACGCCCTTTGGGCACCGCGTCCAACACGACCGCGCAATTGATAGAGCTGCGCGAGCCCAAAAGTGTCGGCCCGATCGATGATCAGGGTGTTGGCGTTGGGGATGTCGAGCCCGGATTCGATGATCGATGTGCACAAAAGCACGTCAATCTGCCCGGCAGTAAACTGTTGCATCACCTCGGCGAGCTGCTCTTCAGGCAGCCTGCCGTGCCCGATGCCGATGCGGGCTTCGGGAACAAGGGTGGAAAGGTGGTTATAGACCGCTGGAATGGATTGGATGCGGTTGTGGACAAAAAATACCTGTCCGCCGCGATCCAATTCGCGAATAATCGCCTCCCGAACCAGTTTCTGGTCGTAGGGTCCTACGTGTGTGATGATCGGCAGGCGTTCTTCGGGGGGTGTGTTGATGTTGGAAATATCCCGAACGCCGCTAAGCGCCATGTAAAGCGTGCGCGGGATGGGGGTGGCGGTGAGGGTGAGCACATCCACTTCGGAACGTAATTTCTTGAGGTGCTCCTTGTGCGTCACGCCAAACCGCTGTTCCTCATCGATAATGACCAACCCAAGATCTTTGAACTGGACATCCGCTGAGAGAAGGCGATGTGTGCCAATCAGGATATCCACCTGTTTTTCAGCAGTCAGCCTGATGATCTCATCCTGGGCCTTGTTTGAACGAAAGCGTGAAAGCATCTCGACAGTTACTGGAAATACAGACAGGCGCTGACGAAAGGTCTCATAGTGCTGCTGTGCCAGAACAGTCGTTGGCACCAGGACCGCCACTTGTTTGCCGTTTGTCACCGCCTTGAACGCGGCGCGCAAGGCAACCTCGGTCTTGCCGTAACCCACATCTCCGCAAAGCAGCCTGTCCATCGGACGCTTGGATTCCATGTCGGCTTTAACCTGTTGAATCGCGAGCAGCTGATCCTGTGTTTCGATATACGGAAAAGAGGCTTCCAATTCTTTTTGCCAGTCGTTGTCCGGGTCGAAGGCATAGCCTTCTGCGGTTTGGCGCTTGGCGTAGAGCTCCAGCAGATCCTGCGCCACTTCCACCACGGCATGTCGGACGCGGCTCTTGGTCAGATCCCATTCTGCACCCCCAAGGCGGCTTAGAGAGGGGGGGCCACTATCAGGTCCGACATAGCGGGTCACGCGATCAGCCTGGTGGATCGGAACATACAGGACATCATTGTCCTTGTATGCAATCGAAAGATATTCACGCTGGACGCCTTCAATATTGGGGGTATGCAGCCCGATGAATTGCCCGATGCCGTGGTCCACGTGGACAACCCAGTCTCCAGGTTTCAGGTCCGCATAGACGGTCTCGGGGGCTTCGGTACTGAGCATGGGACGCCGGCGTGGCTGTGGGCGGCTCCAACCGAAAATCTCACTGTCGGAGAGGAGATGCTGCTGGAATTCGCCTTGCTTGAGCACCCAGCCGCCTGAAATAGATCCCTCGATGAAAAGCCGCTGAGTTTCTTGAGCGCTGACATCAGGATGAGTTTCAGTCCAGAGTTGTTTCAGGCGTGCGGCCTGGCGGGAAACAACTGTCCAGGTAAAGTTTTCATTGCTGAGGGTATCAATGTGATACTGAAATTCTTTGAGCCGTCCAGCAAAGCGTGGTCCTGACCCGAAGCTGGCTGAAAGTGACGATCCACCCTCAGCGTTGGTGTGACCCAATTCGAGCATCTGGTGCTGGCTGAGACTGTCAGCCAATTCAGACCAGGTCAGGTAAGGAACAGGAGCGTTCTGCGCAAGAGTCTGACTGGCAATTTGGTTCGCCCTGCGTTCACTTGACTCTTCTTCAATGTCATTGGCAGCGGCTTCGATGAATTCCTCTCCATCCAGGAGAACCAGGGCTTCCTGGGGGAGAAAGTCGATCAGGCTTGAAGGAAACCGGTAAAGATCAGGGATTTCGAGCTCAGTGGGCTGGTAGGGAAGCTCTCCATCAGCTGCTGGTCTGAGAGCGAGCGCTTCAGACGCCGGGAAAAGGATCGTCTGTTCGAGCTTCTCGGTGGTGCGTTGGGTGGTTGGATCAAATTGCCGCAGTGTGTCGATCTCAGGACCGAAAAACTCGATTCGAACCGGCCAGGGACTGGAGTGCGACCAGGCGTCAAGAATACCTCCCCGGCGGGAGAATTGACCCGGTCGAACGACGATGTTGCTGTACTCATAGCCCAACCTCACCAGGCTCGCGCTGGTTTCCACCAGGTCGCGCTGTTCTGCCAACCGAATTCTTAAGCTATTTTTTAGAAAATCCCTTCGGGGGATTGTGCGGGTCATTGCTGCCCGAATCGGTGCGATCACGACGGAATGAACTTGGGGCGTAAAACCACCCGGCAGCCAATAGCTGCTAAATTCCGTCAGAACGCGCAGACGATCATGGCGGGCGCCTTCAGACCAGGGAAGATCTTCATAAAAGGAAGGGTTAGGCTCGGCGTAGTATAGGTTGGTCCCTTCCGGCAGCCAAAAACCCAGTTCGTCGAAAAGAGATAAAGCCCGATCGGCGCGATTTGTAAGAAGGAGAATGGGTTTCTCAAGGTCGTAGTGCAAGGCAGCTAAAAGTGCCAGTCGGACGGCGCGTGGCAATCCCAGCCCGCGTAAGTTGCCGCCGGTGAAATCGCCTTCCTGGAGCCTGGTCAGCAGATCCTGGTAGGCTGTCAGGACGGCGAGTGGCGCAAGCAAAGGATGATTAGCTGACTTCCCCATTGAATTTGTTCATGGTTGTTGTAAGACCTTCGTTTATGAAAGTCTGGCTGGCTTCCACTGCGGTCTGCAGAACGATCTTCTTTAGCTCGTTTTCGGAAGGGTGAAAATCTTTGAGCACATAATCCACCGGGTCCATCTGACCCGGAGGTCGACCAATTCCCAGGCGCATGCGCGGGAATTCCTGTGTTCCAAGCTGGGTAATGATGGATGCCATACCACGCTGCCCGGAGGTTCCACCACTGGGGCGCAGGCGCAGGGTGCCCAGCGGAAGATCAAGATCGTCATGAATGACAAGCAGGTTGGTAAGAGGAAGCTTAAAGAAGCGCAGCAAAGGGGCTACTGCCCGACCAGACTCGTTCATGAAGGTCAATGGTTTGACGAGCACGACTTTGTTGTCCCCAAATCTCCCTTCGCCGATCATGGCTTTGAACTTCAAGCGCTTTACCGGGATATTGAGTTCGTTTGCCAATTTATCAATGGCAAGGAAGCCAAAGTTGTGACGGGTACGACGATATGCCAGACCCGGGTTGCCAAGTCCGACGATCATTACTGGTAGATCTTTGTTGATGTCTTCCATTATTCCTCTGATTTCGCAATCTTATATTTTAACACGGAATATTACCTGCCGCTCAATGTTTCATTCATAAAGTTGGATCGAAGCCCATCAGCCAGGCTCAGGGGCAGGTGAAACGGAGTGTGGTCAATGGAGGAGAGGGATCAAAAATGTTTTATTCCCGCCTTCTTGTTTATTTTTTGCTGAACAAAGAAAAAAGCCGGATTGCTTTTTCCAATCCGGCTTTCGGGGGTGTTTGATTGAAATTGAACTTAAATGAACAATATAGGTAAAAAGGCGGTGATGTTAGTGAAAAGTGCACCTAAACCTACAATCAAAAGAATGATCGGCAGGGCGATGCAAATGCATAGCACGAGCAATACGATCAAAACGATTGCCCAAACAGGAAACTTGTCTTTCTTTTCTGGCTGCGCGGGAGGTGTTGCCACGTAGTCTATTACTTTTGGTGCTTCTTGCGCCACGTATGGTTCACCTTGTGCTGGTTGGTCTGCACCGGGAGTGTAAAGATTATCATTCCAGCGACCAGGATCATCGGCGGCTTCGTTTACTGGCGCGCCCCAGCGGTTTGCTTCTGGTTGCGGGGGTATGGGGGCTTGTGGGATCTCAGGCGCACTCCAGGTTTCAGCAGAAGCCTGGTGAAAATCATCTTTTACTTCGCTCCATCCGCCCTCCACGGATTCAGCTGCCTCAGCAACCTGCTCGGCAGAATCTTCCACTGGTTTCCATGCGTTTTCAGCAGCGTCATTCAGATCGCGTTCGAACTCCTGGGCTGCGTTCTCGAGGTTATCGTCCATCTTTTATCCTTTCACAACAGGTCCATTCGAAAATTACTGGTTAAATTATACAACATACAACGACATTAAACAGGATATGTTTAATCCTTGGTTTTCGGGGAAAAATTTGTTGCCCCGAGATGAATGGTTTTAGTTATAATTGATTGTGAAAGCGAGGTGTAAATGAAAAAATTTTTATCCGAATTTAAAGAATTCATTACAAAAGGCAACGCGCTAGATTTGGCGATCGGCGTTGTCATCGGTGGCGCGTTTGGTGCTATCGTAAACTCATTGGTTGCAGACCTGCTCATGCCTATTATTGGCATACTTTTAGGAAACGTCAGTGTTGCTGACCTCTTCATCCAGCTGAATAAATCGGCTGTAACCATTCCGGCTGGCACCACCCTGGCTGCCGCCAAGGAAGCAGGCGCGGTTGTCTTTGCTTACGGCAATTTCCTGATGACCATCGTTAACTTCATAATCATTGCATTTGTTATATTCCTGCTTGTAAAAGCCATCAACAAAGCCCGCAAACCAGCAGAAGCTCCTGCGGCGGAGCCAACCACCAAGGTCTGCCCATTCTGCAAGACTGAGATCCCGCTTGAAGCAACGCGTTGCCCTCACTGCACATCCCAGTTATCCTAGTCACAAAAATCATCAAAAAAGCTGTCCAAGCGGACAGCTTTTTTGATTCAGGCATGCTACAATTTGCGAATGCAAAATCAAATCCACTTTGGTGATAACCTGCCATTCTTACAGAGCCTGCCTGACGGCATGGTTGATCTAATCTACATTGATCCGCCCTTCAATACCGGCAAGCTGCAGTCGCGCAGGCAACTCAAGACAACCCGCTCGGAAGCAGGTGATCGGATTGGTTTTGGAGACCAAAGTTATATGACAGAAGTCATCGCCACCCGTGATTATCGCGACAGCTTCAAGGATTACCGCGCGTTTCTGGAACCCAGGCTGCTGGAAGCCCACCGCGTGCTCAAACCATCCGGGAGTTTATATTTCCATATCGACTTCCGTGAGGCGCATTACTGCAAAATCCTGCTTGATGAGATCTTTGGGCGTGAAAACTTCCTGAACGAAATTATCTGGGCTTACGATTTCGGTGGAAGGGCAAAGGACCGTTGGCCTGCCAAGCATGACAACATCTTGTATTACGCCAAAGATGCCCAAAATTACACCTTCAACAGGCAGGACATTGATCGCATCCCCTATATGGCTCCTGGTTTAGTAGGCGAAGAGAAGGCAGCGAAGGGCAAACTCCCCACGGACACCTGGTGGCACACGATTGTAGGCACAAACAGCAAGGAAAAAACCGGATATCCAACTCAAAAGCCCGTGGGCGTGCTTGAACGCATTATTCGGGCGTCCTCAAACCCGGGCGAGTTGGTAATGGATTTCTTTGCCGGCAGCGGCACGACAGGCGCGGCTTGCCTCAAACTCGGGCGGTATTTCATATTGGTGGATAATAACCAGCAGGCGATCGAGGTCATGCAAAAGCGGTTTGCTAATGAAGACATCGAGTGGACAAGTGATGACTGAAGATAAACTGTATCCAATCATAGATTTTGACCCCGACCGGGATGCGATCATCAGACCGTTTATGACCGAAACCCCGCCAGATTTCCCGGAGTTGGTGGTGATGTGCTTTTTCAAGGAAGTGGTTGAAAAGGTCGCAGAACAGTACACAGCCAAAACAGTTTATGTCGGCAAGTCTGAGGTGGGTCCTGTCCCGTACTATGAAATACGCTATAAAGGTCAACGCTTGGGATTCTTCCAGGCGATGGTTGGCGCGCCGCTGGCGGTGGGATTCATGGAGAAGGCCATCCTCATGGGTGGAAGAAAATTTATCGCTTGTGGTGGATCCGGGGTGTTGAATCCCGATTTGGCAGTGGGTCATTTGTTGATCCCCACAGCTGCCATTCGGGATGAAGGCACTTCGTACCACTACCTGCCGCCCGCATTTGAGATCCCGATGAATCCGAAAGTGGTGCAGAGGATTGAAAAGCTGGTCAAGCAGGAAGGACTGGATTATCTCCTGACCAAAACCTGGACAACGGATGCCTTCTATCGTGAAACCAAAGGACGCGTTGCCCGATACAAACAGGCTGGATGTGATTGCGTGGAAATGGAAGCCTCAGCCCTTGCGGCGGTAGCAGAGTTCCATGGAGTGGAATTTGGAGCTGTGTTTTATGGCGGGGATTTGGTTCACGCGGATGGTTGGGACCATCGCGGTTGGAACAATCGAACCGAGATACGCGAGAATTTGTTCTGGCTGGCAGCAAGGGCTTGCCTGAGTCTGAAGGAGTAGAGGAAAAATGCCAATTTTTGATTCACATCTAAACCAATTGAAAGAACGCCAGAATTTGCCTGGTATTCAAGACTTCACGGATATCCTGTTGCCAAACTATGACGGCTTTGGACTGGCAAACCTGACCCCCAGCATCAGCCGCTGGCTTGGAGGACCGGAATTGTCTGCGCCAGTATTTTCGGATGCTATCCTGGATCAATTTGCTCCGAAATACAAGCGAGTCGTACTGCTTCTGGTGGACGCGCTTGGTTACAACCAGTTGACCAGCTTGATGGAACAGGGTCAGGCAGATTTCTGGAAACGGAACCTTGCCAAAGGAAATCTTTTCCCCATCACCAGTATCTCTCCCAGCACAACATCCACGGCTCTGACATCCCTTTGGACTGGCAGTACCCCGCTGGAGCATGGCATTATTGGCTACGAAATGTGGGTCAAATCGCTCAGCATGGTCATCAACACTATTCTCCACTCACCGATCACCTTTTGGGGCGACGTAGGGGGCCTGGCAAGGGCTGGGTTTGATCCGGTAGGTTTCCTGGGGATACCTGCGGTGGGCCAGCAGTATACCTCGAGCGGCATAGAGAGTCACGCTTTTGTGCCAGCCATCATCGCAAATTCCGGGCTTTCAAAAATGCATCATGTGGGCACCCAGCTGCATGGCTACACCGCGGAAAGCGACTTTCTAGCGAACCTGCGCGACCTGCTAAATTCCCGCCCAAATAACCGCAAGTTTGTTTATGCCTACTGGAGCCACGTGGATAGCCTGATGCATCGTTATGGCACTTACAACGAACGTGTAACTGAGCAATTCAAAAGTTTCAGCGATGCCTTTGAACGCATTCTTTTAAGCAAGCTCGAATCCTGGGCGCGCGAAGATACGCTTTTCCTGCTCACAGCGGATCATGGTTCGGTTGAGACCCCCTATAATCCCTCCTATGAATTGAGCTCGCACCCGGAACTGGTAAATTTGATGGTGATGCAGCCTACCTGTGAAGGAAGATTGCCTTACCTTTACATCAAACCGGGGCAGGAGGAAGCCGTGCGGCAGTATTTTGAGCATGCCTGGCCTGGTCAATTCGATTTGATCACTCGCCAACAGGTGCTGGATTCAGGCTTGCTCGGTCGCGGAGTTCCTAATAGTGATATTGCCAATCGGATCGGCGATCTCGTCGCCATCCCGCATGGCCATGCCTATCTCTGGTGGGTGAATAAGACTAATGTGATGCTGGGACGCCATGGCGGTCTGCATCCGGATGAGATGCTGGTGCCGCTTTATGCTTTATCGCTTGATTGAGCAGGATCCAAGCTGATTACGCGGTAACCGAAGCAGTTGATCACGCGCGTATCACCAAGCGGCGTTTCACGCGCTTTTAAAGGGTTGTAGAGGTGAATGTGCCCGTGCAAGTGCAACCTGGGCTTGAAATGCTTGATTAGCCAGCGGAAAGCGTCTACTCCCCTATGAGCCTGATCATCCTCATCGTGAATCCCGGTTGGCGCGGCATGGGTAACAAAAACATCCAGGTAACGGCCAAATCGAACTCTATTGATCAATAACCGGGGCACCAGCCCAAAAACCATCAGCCACATCTGCCATTGGGAGTATTGATACTCACGTTGGTTGTAACGGAGGCTGCCTTCGATGCCAGCCAGGATCAGATCCAACTCGGAAGCATAGATCACCTGGCGATGGAGATTTGTTGCGCCTTGAGGATGATGGCGCACTTCTCCCTCACCATCCTCAATGTCAAAAATATGGTTGCCCTGGACGTAATAAAGAGGCAGATCGAGCATACTTGCAACGTATTCGAGATAATGCCAGGGTAAATCCCCGCAACTAATCACACCATCCAATCCGGGAAACCTTTCCCGGACGCGCGGGCTGTTTACGGCGGGTGCCTCCACATCGCTCAGGCAAAGCAGCTTCTTTGGGTTCACGCGCTTTGAGCCACAGCAACTGCCGCAGCCATCCCGCCTTCATGTGTGATGGAAACCGCCCACTCAGCCAGTCCTTTGGCTTGCGCGACTTCCAGGGCGACCCCATGCAGGGTGACGCCTGGTTCGCCGCTGGGGGCATGCAGGATTTCGATGTCCTGCCAGGCAACCTTACCAATCCCAGTACCAAGCGTTTTGGAAACGGCCTCCTTGGCCGCGAAAATTCCCGAAAGAGTATCATTATCATCCTGTGCCTGGGCAATCTCCGCTTCCGTAAAGACCCGGCGGATGAAACGCGCTCTGATGGCAGGATTAACATCCCCCAGGCGGGAGGTTCGCAGTAGGTCGATGCCGCATTTGATCATGTGAGTGCCCTTCCTGCTGATGTAATAACCAATTTGTCCATATCCCAATAGCGTCGCGCGGCATCCAGGATTTCCTCCGTGGTGATGCTTTCCATGATGGCAGGCAACTGACGCAGGTGGTCCAAACTGTAGCCATAGCGTTCGATGCTGACCAGGATGGAAGCAATACCCGCATTCGTTTCGAGGGAGAGAGGAAGCCTTCCCAGTGCTTGTGTTTTGACATCCCTCAGTTCCTGCTCGGTCACCGGTTCACTGCGGAATCGCGTCAGTTCCTGCTTCAGCAGGGCAAGCGCTTTTTCGAGATTGGCCGGGTTGACCCCAGCCACAACCGTCCACGGCGTCGGACCGATGCCGGCTCCCAGGTGGCTTGAAACCTCGTAGGCCAAACCGGCTTTTTCACGCACAGCCTTGCCAATGCGCCCCATCATGCCGTACTTGCCAAGAATGGAATTGCCGATTGAACAAACGTGGTAATCGCGGCTGACCGTTTTTGGGGCAGGCACGCCGATGATCAGATCGCTCTGACTCTTCCCCTCAAGCGGGATGTGGCTTCGGATGGAGTGATCGGGTGGCGTAAAAGCTGGGAGCTTCACAGGCGGGGATTGGGCGTCGGAATGCCAGGCGCCCAGGGTTTTCGAGAAGATATCCTGTGCCATTTCAGGTTCAATCCCGCCGCAAACTGCCAACACCAGTCCGTTTGGTCCATAGTAGGTTGCGTGGAAGGATTCCAACTGCTCAATTTTTATGCCAGAAACGCTTTGCGCATAGCCGTTATCAGGGTGGGCATAGGGGTGAGAGCCGTAAAAAGCACGGTTAAATGCCTGGTAGGCCATCTCCGCCGTGTCTTGATTTTGGATCGCAATACCGGTCAGAATTTGATTCCGGACTCGTTTGAACTGCTTTTCTGCAAAAGCCGGCTCCTGGATGACCTCAACCAACAAACTCCAGATGGTTTCAAGGTCTTCCCTGAGGCATTGACCGAAAAAGGTGGTTGAGAGGTGGCCGGTGCCAAGCGAGAGCGACGCGCCAATGCTTTCGATCTTGTCGTGAAAGCGCTGGAAGTTCAGCCGCTTTGTACCTGTCATCAGCATATCCGTCGTAAAAGAAGCCAAACCATGCGCCTCACCCGGGTCAGCGATCGCGCCTGGCTGCATGTATCCGGTAAAGTAGACTGCCGGGCTGGTCAGATTTGGGTAGGCGAGCAGGGTAGTGCCGTTGCTGTAGCGTTCGCGCAGGATGGTTTGAGAATCAGGCATTGAGTGATTCATCATTCCTCCTGCGTTTTGCTCGCCCGGTAGACACCAACAACCCGCTGGTCTTCCCGCAAGTATTTTTGGGCGATTTTTAGAACCTGGCTGGGTGATACCGAACTCAGGCGGTTGAGGTATTCGGCAACCCATTGATAGTTCGCAAACGAGCTGGCGTAGCCCATCCAGAAACCCTGGTTGGTAATGTTGTCGCTACCATAGGCGAAAAGCGCGCTGGCTTGCTTGATAGCCCTGTCGATTTCTCCCTGGCTCAACTGATGAGCAGTTATTTGGCAAATCTGTTCATGGATGATCTTCAATGCTGCCCATGGATCGCCATCGGGTTGGATGGTGGCGAAGACTTTGTAAACCCCAGGGTCAATATTCGCGGAAAGGTCGCCAAACACGGACGCGGCAAAATCTTCTTCCACTAAAGATTGATAAAGCCGTGAAGTGCGGTTATTGATGCCTCCGCTGCCAAACATATTCAGGGAAGAAGGTCCGCTCAGCAGGCTTTCAATGATGGTATAAGCAAAAAAGTCGGGATCGCTGGCAGCCGGGCAGCGCCAGGCAATTTCCAGATAGTGCGCTTCACCAGGACCCTCCATTTCGATCTGATCACCCGGACTAAGTATTTTTTCAGTGGCAGGCACATTTGGAATTGTTGGAAGCGATGGAATACCGCCAAACAGGTCTTCCACATCTTCGAGGACGTTTTTGGGAGAGATATCTCCTGCGACACACAAAATCGCGTTCGCGGGCTGGTAAAAATCGCGATAGTGTTGGAAGAGATCGTCGCGGGTTATGCCCAACAAGTCCTCTTTCGACCCCAGGACTTCGTTGCGGTAAGGGTGGGACTGGAAGGCGCGGGACTGCACTGCTTCATCGAGTCGAAACTCAGGGTAGTTCTCGGAGCCCTCTCGTTCAGAGATGATTACGGTGCGTTCAGTTTCCACTTCGTCGGGGTCGAAGAGGCTGTTTACCATCCGGTCGGCCTCAAGTTCGAGTGTGGCACGCAGGTGGGCGGACGGCATCGTCTCAAAATAGGTCGTCCAATCCGTGCTTGTGAAAGCGTTTGAATACCCCCCGACGCGCGATACCAGGTTGTCGATGTCATCTCCTGAAAACTTCTTGGTGCCCTTGAACTGCATGTGCTCCACCCAGTGACTCAGACCAGTCTTGCCCGGGAGTTCGTTCCTGGAGCCAATGCCATACCAAACCCAGGTGCTTGTCACCGGGACAGTGTGGATTTCCTTGAGCATCACACGCAGTCCATTATTAAGCTGAACCTGATGAAGATTTAGATTGAGATCAATGGACATGGGGATCAGGATTTGCCGCGCTTACCCAGGCTCTGTTCTTTTGAGAGGTATTTCTTTGGTCGGATTACAAACAGCAAGCCTACGCAGATCACGAGAATGCCAATTATTACACCACGCGATTGCAGCGTGCCAAGCAGCACATAGGGCAGAGGATTTGTGCCAAAGCCAAAGGCGTCAGCCAAAGCGGTAAAGGCACAGATCACATAACCTGTCGCAATTATCCGCGTGCCAAAGTCAGCTCTCAGGGACTTGGGTCCGCCATTCCAAAAGGCAATAAGCACACCGGTTGCCGAAAGAGTCATCAGTCCGATACCGAGCAAGATGACAATGATCTGAACAAAACCGATGTTTTGCCCTCTGTCCCAACCAAAGAGATCCGGTCGTAATCCAATTAAAAGGATTAAGAAACCCAGCAGCAAACCGGTCAGACCAGCCCTGACCTGGAACTTAGGAAAAGTTCCCGCTTTGATAGCTTTTTTGGGATTACTGGGGTCTAGAAGAACATCTGGTTGGCTCAAAGAGTTTCCTTTGTCTTAATCAGGCAGCGCGTTTTCAATCATCTCGAGGAAATTCCCCGATGCGATTCTTTCGATCGCTTGTGAATCATACCCCAATTCTTCGAGGAAGGGAAACAGCCGTGGCAAATCAGCGATGGTGTCGATTTCAGCCGGCACCAATTCAACTCCGAACCCGCCATCGAAATCCGTGCCGATACCAACATGGCGCACATCGCCGGCTATCTGGCAGATGTAGTCGATCTGCTCAGCTACCAAACGGAGCGAAATAGCCGGCTTACCACCGTCTTCCAGCCAAGCAGCGTTGAGGAAAATGTTGAAAGGCGAAATTCCAATCACGCCATTGCGGGCAAGCAGTTTTCGGATCACTTCGTCGCTGAGAAGGCGGTTGGAGTTATAGCCCTTCACCAGTTTTGCCGCATTCGAGTGGCTGGCTATGACCGTACCAGGGTAAAGATCAAGGCACGTTAGAGCCGCTGGTTCGTCCATATGGGAGAGATCCAGCACAAAACCGATCTCTGCCATCGCGCGGATGAGAGCTTTGCCTTCTGCAGTCAACCCACCAGGTTCGCGGGTTCCACCGCAAAAGCGATTGCCAGCCCAAGCCAGCCCAATGATGCGCAGCCCGCGTTCCCACCACTCCGGGAGTTCGTCCAGGTCAACGATGCCCTCGGCACCTTCCATCAGAGGAACAATACCGATTGGTTTCAGTGTCTCGGTTTGGGTCTGCCAGAGATCCAAGTGACTGTGAAGCGCTTGTTTGGTCAGTACCAGGCGATAGGCATCAGATTGGGTCTCTGCCAGTTTATGGTAAAGGTCCAACTGCATTGCGTATATGCGATGTGCATCAGCAATGGAGCTGTAGTATTCTTCGTTTTCAAATTTTGGATCGCGGCGGCGTTCGGGAATTGAAAAAAGCGTTCCAAAGACCAGCCCCGCATTGGCCACATTGGATTCTGGCAAGCCAAGCAGAGAACAACCACCAGAACCATTCTTGCCGGTTTTGCGGTCTTGCAGGCGGGTTTGCGCATTCGGCAGGCGGTAATCACGACCGAGAACGGTCATGTTGTAGGCAAGGTCCTGATGGGCGTCGAGGATAAAGGGCATGGGCATCAAAAAGCGCCGGTTTTGGCCGGCGCTTCTCTAAAGTAAATAATTAGTCTGCTTTGACTTCTTCGTCGGCCTTGGGCTCAACCGCTTCCACGATTTCTTCCACAGCCCCTTGGGTTTCCTCGACGGTCTCAACGACAGCATCGGGAACTTCGGCAACAACTTCCTCCACAACTTCTTCAATCGGTTCGGGAGTTGCTTCGCCAAGCATGGTGGCAATGGTTTCGCCTTCGGTGCTGGGTGTCAGGTCGAAATCGGCTGCGAGGGATTTCCAATCGGAGTCGGCATAGGCGGGTGAATCCACGCGGCGCATGCTCAAACCGATGCGATGATCTTCATCTTCGATCTTCAGGATGCGCAGGGTGACCACATCGCCAACCTTGATGACTTCCTTGGGGTGGTCCACGCGGCGGTCACTCAGCTCGGAAATGTGAATTAAACCTTCGAGATCTCCGGGGACATTCAGGCGGGCAAAAGCGCCAAAACTGGTCAGGCGGGTAATTTCGCCTTCGACCAATTGACCGACCTTCAGGTTTTTAACTTGCTGTGACCACGGATCTCCAAGCAACTGGCGAATAGACAAACCAATACGGCGGCGTTCGCGGTCGATACTGATAATTTTCACGCGGACTTCTTCACCGACTTTCAGTACTTCGTTGGGGTTGACCACACGGTCCCAGGAAATCTCGGACATGTGGACCAAGCCATCTGCGCCGCCGATATTGACGAAGGCGCCGAAATCTGCCAGGCTGGTGACACGACCCTTGCGAACTTCGCCTTCGGCCAGGTCTTCCAGGACCTTGTCGCGAATCTGGTCGCGGGTTTCGGTGCTGGCAGCACGCTCGCTGAGGATCAGACGATGACGCTCACGGTCGACTTCAATAACACAAACGGTTACAGCATCACCAACGAAGCTCTTGTATTTGGCTTCGGGGGTTTCTCCGGACATGGATAACCTGCGGCTAAGGCTGAGTTGGGAAGCGGGGATAAAGCCACGTATCGTAGACAACGGTACTAAAAGCCCACCTTTGTTATAACCAACAACAGTCGACTCAAAGCTTTCGCTGGAAGCCAATGCGGCTTCGGCATCAATCCAGCTTTGTTCTTCGACGGCACGAACGAACGAAAGAATTAGGTTTCCGTCCTGATCGTGTGGAGTGACCACAAATACCGGGATGGCTTTTCCAACCTCGAAAGTTGCAAGTAATTCTGCAGGGATCGCCTCATATTCTTTTCCGACGATGAGTCCCTCTGACTTGGCTCCAACACTGACCAGGATCTGCGATCCTGAAATGCTGGCGATGATGCCATCGCGGATTTCTCCCGCGACTGGCATTTGGAAGGAGAAATCTTCAGAATACTCTCCCATCAAACTTTCCATGGTTTGTTCTTTTTCGTTCTCCTGCTTGCTCTCCTGGTTTTGCTCCTGCATACTATTGGCGTCGTTGTCTGACATTGAATGAACTCCGAATTAAGATTTGGAAATGATTATAGACCCAGATTCAAATTCCCGCAACCCACAATACAGATATCGGGCCAAGAAACCTCACATGTCCCGGCGATCTTGAGTCAAAAAGGGCTATTCTTCCTTGAGTGGGGGATAGTCGCCCCAGTCAAGGACTTCTCGCGTGCCTGTTTGAGGATGAGCCGCGCTGATGATACCACGTTCTTCCAATTTTTCAACCAATCGGGATGAACGCGTATAGCCAATTCGGAGTTTCCGCTGGAGCATCGATACAGATGCCCGCCCCTCCTTGCGAATGATCCTCAGCGCTTCTTCAGTCAATGGATCTTCGTCAGGATCTTTTTGGAGTTCTTTCCAGAGAGGCTCTTGGGTTAGCGGCAGGTTGTTCCCACTGGTGGTGTAAAGCGCTTTGTCCGGGCGTTCCGGCGCGCCATTTGCCACGGATTGTGCCTGCCAGAAGCGCGCCAAGCGGGAGACTTCCTCTTCCGAAACATAAGCACCCTGTAGCCTTACCGGCGCGGGAGAGTCTGGAGCCTGGAAGAGCATATCACCGCGACCGAGTAGGCGTTCAGCGCCAGGTTGGTCCAGGATGACACGGCTGTCGACGTTTGAGGCGACCGCGAAGGCAATTCGTGCAGGGAAGTTGGCTTTGATCAAACCTGTGATCACATCCGCTGATGGACGTTGCGTGGCAATGATGAGGTGAATCCCGGTGGCACGCGCGAGCTGCGCAAGCCTGGTCAGACAGCGTTCAGTCTCATCTGGCGCAAGAAGCATCATATCAGCCAGTTCGTCGATGACCACGACAATGTAAGGTAATTTCTTGCCGCCTTCGAGGCTGACTTTCTTGTTGTATTCCTCCAGGTTTCTTACGCCAAGATTTTCAAAGATGCGGTAACGCAAATCCATTTCGCGCAGCATCCACTGCAAGGCACCGACAACTTTTTCCGGATCCATGATCACGTCCGTCAGTAAGTGCGGGATGCCGTTGTAGACCGAAAACTCCACTCTTTTGGGATCAACCAGGAGCAGTCTCAGTTGGTCCGGGTTAAGAGTGAGCAAGTAACCAGTGAGAATCGCGTTCACACAGACCGATTTACCCGAGCCGGTGGTGCCGGCGATCAGGAGGTGCGGCATGGCAGTGAGATCCGAGGTGGTTGGAATGCCCGTTACATCCTTGCCAAGAGCGAACTTGAGGGGTGACTTGTGGCTTTGGAAGGGCAGGCTTGTAACCAGTTCGAGCATCGAAACCATGCTGGTTTTTAGGTTTGGAACCTCAATACCGACATAACCCTTACCCGGAACTGGCGCCTGGATGCGAATACGCGATGCCTTAAGCGCCATTGCCAGGTCATCACTCAGTCGGGTAATGTTGCTCACACGTACCCGCGTGCGCCCTGTGCGGTTCTCGTTGTATTCCGGTTCCACGCCGAACATCGTGATCGTCGGACCTCGCCTGATCTCGACGACCTTGCCAGGCGCGTTGAAGGACCGCAAGGTCTCTTCGATCACACGCGCCTTATCCTCATCGGACTCTTCATCAACCGGGGCTTTCTGGACTGGATTTAGGATCTCTTCCGGTTCAGGCAGCACCCAGGCTTTTTCAGGCGCAGGTGATTCAATCCCCGTGGTATTGGAGACGGGTGGCGTAGCGCTGGATTCGATTGAACTCGTCTGATGGACTGCGTTTTCTCTTTCCTCAAATTTAGCGGTCTCGTGATCTCTTTGGACCTTCTGCCGGTGTTCAACGGTTTTTTCGCGCAGGAAATTCGCAAATCTTGATTGGCTGTGATTGAATTTCTCTGCCAGCCAGCTGACCAGGTCTGACATGGAAAGGTCGATCAGGAGTACAAGCGCCACAAGCAGCCAAGCGATCAGGACAATGATTGCGCCTGCTCTGCCAAGCCCATTTTCCAACGCGCGGTAAATAGCTCCGCCAACAAGCCCACCGCCAGGGGGCGTGGACACGCCTCCAAAACTGACATCCAGCAGTTGGAACCAGGTCAGCAGATTAAAGAAGATCAGCACGACCCCGATCACGCGTTCTGTTGAAACATTCGGAAAACGATCCATCTTGGAGAGAAGGAACCATGTGCCGATTAGCAGCAACACAAGCGGCAGGGCGTATGCCCCCCAGCCGATCCAGCGAAGCAAAAGGTTCGTCCAGGGTCGCGTGAGTCCACCTGAGGAGGAGGTCATCAGGCTCAGGAGCGTCAAAAGACCAATAACAATTAGAATAATGCCGGCAATATCAACTTTTCGTTCAGTTGATAACGGTTGTGGCGCAGGTGCGGCGACTTTGTTGCGGGGAGTGGGAGCTTTTTTCGCGGTGGAAGTTCTGGAGCGGGAAGATTGAGAGGTGCTTTTCCGGGCGCGGCTTGGCGTTCGGGATGTGGTACCGGTTTTCTTTTTACTCGCTGTAGTTTTTTTGGTTTTACTTGTGGTTGTGCTCCGCGCCATAGCGATATTACTCACTTTCAATTGGTCTCCAAATTATAGCATGCGAGATGGAGAGCTGTAGTTGCTGGAAAAAACCGGCAAAATGCTTTTGTGTATCCCAAAGTGATATTCTTACTGAGCAAGTTCAAACACATATGAGACGATAGGGCTTTACAAAAAAGCACATTGGGGTCATCCTAAAGGGTGGAAAACCAAAACAAGGAGGAACCCCAATGCGGCAGATAT
>Ga0209203_1000384_pt1 | contig 38683 bp, 37 predicted proteins | sample AD_UKC109_MetaG_FD_184423 | JGI IMG/M metagenome (GOLD analysis project Ga0209203, IMG submission 184423) | Active sludge microbial communities of municipal wastewater-treating anaerobic digesters from Hong Kong - AD_UKC109_MetaG (SPAdes)... | ecosystem: Engineered > Bioreactor > Anaerobic >... | reverse complement strand
CGTATCTCCCGTGAAACTCCGGCCGTTGCGGTGTGCATGAAAGCGGGCAGGTGCAGCTCCTCCGGACGGAGATGCATCAACGGTTACAGGGTTTCAGCACGTATCCCGTGTTGCATAACCCACGACTCAGGCGCCTCTTGAACGCACCCACCGCGGTCTGAACCTGCTCCTGGCGAAACCACACGGCTCACCCGAAAAGAGGTGAACCATATGGTTTCGCCAGGCCAGGAAAAGACAAGAGCGAGTCAACCTACTCCTCGTCCCGATAGCTTCGGGTATAGAGGTGGCGGTTGTAGACGCTGGAGAAGGCGGTGAAGGTTTCGTCTTCGGGGGTTGCCTCGATGATGGAGCAGATGCCGGTCAGCTTGGCGTCGAGGTCGTCCATCATGTGGAGAAAGATGGCCTCCTTGGTCATGGGCAGCTTGGGTGAACCGAATTCCAGCTGGCCGTGATGTCCGAGGACCATGTGAAGGAGCTGGAGCTTGAGCTCCTCGGGGAAGCCCTCGATCCCGCCGGCCTCCTGATCCACCATGTGGGCCGAAAGGTAGATATGACCCAGAAGCCTGCCCACCGGAGTGATATCGATGATCTTTTCGCAGGAGTATTCGTAGATCTTGCCGAGGTCATGGAGGATGGCCCCGGCGAGGAGCATGTCGCGGTTGAGTCCCACATGGACGTAGACGGGCAGCAGGGCATCTATGGCCTTGAGCATGAACAGGGTGTGCTCCAGGAGGCCGCCCACGTAATTATGATGGATCCCTTTGGCCGCCGGGGCCTTCATAAAACTGTCCCGGACCCCTTCCCGTTCGAAGATCCTCTCGATAAGCGTCCGTAGATACGTGTTTTTTATGCCGGCGGCAGCCTGCTCGAACTCCACCATCATGGAAGCCATGTCCCGGGAGGTTGTCGGTATCAGGCTCGCAAAATCCACGTCCTTCTCGGAGAGCTTGGTTATCTTCTCGACCCTGAGCTGCAGCCTGCTCTCGTAAGATTCGGCGGTTGCCCGTATGCCCACCACATCACCCGGGGTGATGCCTGAGATCTGTTCCTGGGCATCTTCCCAGATCAGACCGAGTATCTCGCCGGTCTTGTCCGAGACGATGACCTTCCCATACGGCTTGCCGTTGCGGGCCGTGAGCAGCCTGCGCTCGGAGATGAGGAACACCGCCTTTATGCGGTCTCCTTCCCCGATCTCGCTGATGAATCGTCCCTTCGGTATCATGTATGTCCTTTCGGAACCGGTTGTATCATATACCGCTCAGTTGTGCAGCGGGTAATCTCACCACCCCGGGAGCCTCAGAGGATATACCTGCTCAGGTCCTCCCTGCGCATGAGGGGTTCAAGGCGCTCTTTTACGTAGGCCCCATCAACCTGCACGGTGCCTGTCATCTCGTTCGATGCGAAGGAGATCTCTTCCAGGAGTTTCTCCAGCACTGTATGGAGCCTTCGGGCACCGATGTTTTCGGTGTGTTCGTTGATGTACTGAGCGATGGCCGCAATTTCGCTCACCGCTTCATCGGTTATGACGAGGTCTATGCCCTCGGTGGCGAGCAGGGCCCGGTACTGCTTGATGAGGGCATTCTTCGGCTCGGTGAGGATGCGGATGAAATCGTCCCTGGTGAGCGGGCTCAGCTCCTCCCGGATGGGGAACCTCCCCTGGAGCTCCGGGATGAGGTCGGCCGGCTTGCTGACATGGAAGGCCCCGGCGCCGATGAACAGGATGTGGTCCGTGTTCACAGGGCCGAACTTGGTGTTCACCGTGGTCCCCTCCACGATGGGCAGCAGGTCACGCTGAACACCTTCCCGGGACACGTCGGGACCTCTCCCGCCTTCCCTGCCTGCAACCTTATCGAGCTCGTCCACGAACACGATCCCCGCGTTCTCCACCCGGTGACGGGCTTCCTGGGATACCTTGTCCATGTCGATGAGCCGCGAGACCTCCTGGGCCGTTATGAACTCCATGGCCTCCCTGACGCTCATCCGGCGTCGCCTGGTCCGCTTGGGAAGGAAGGAGGAGAACATCTCCTTGAAGTCGATCCCCATCTCCTCGAGGCCCTGGCCGGAGAAGACCTCGATGGTAGGCATCTGGGTCTCGCGGAACTCCACCTCGATGGACCGGTCGTCCAAGGCTCCTTCCTCCAGCATCTTCTTGAGCTTCTCCCTGCTCTCGGTATGGAGCTCGGCGTCCTTCTGCGGAGGCAGGAGATGATCGAGAACCCGCTCTTTTGCCGCCTCGACGGCCTTGGCCCGCACCTTCTCGCTTTCTTCGGCCTGTACCAGCTGGATTCCCATGCGCATGAGGTCACGGATGATGGACTCCACATCCCTGCCCACATAGCCTACCTCGGTGAATTTGGACGCCTCCACCTTGATGAAGGGTGCACCGGCAAGCTTCGCGAGCCTGCGGGCGATCTCCGTCTTGCCAACGCCGGTGGGGCCGATGAGGATGATGTTCTTGGGATAGATCTCGTCCTGCATGTCGGGAGTCACGTTCTGGCGTCTCCACCGGTTCCGCAGGGCTATGGCCACGGCCCGTTTGGCCTTGTCCTGGCCGACGATGTATCGGTCGAGTTCGGCGACAATCTGTTTGGGGGTGAGGTCGCTCATCACAGCTCCTCGTAGGTGATGGATTTGTTGGTATAGATGCAGATGTCGGATGCGATCTCCATGGCAGTTTCCGCGATCTGTCTGGCGGTGAGGTCCGTGTGCTTCAGGAGCGCCGTGGCCGCAGCCATGGCATAGGAGCCCCCGGAGCCGATGCCGCAGACCTCGTCGTCAGGCTCCACCACATCCCCCGTTCCCGAGAGGATGAAGGTCTTGGTCGAATCCGCCACGATCATGAGGGCCTCCAGCCTCCTGAGCACCCGGTCGGTCCTCCAGTCCTTACCCATCTCGACGGCAGCCCTGGTGAGGTTGCCGCGGTATTCCTTGAGCTTTTCCTCGAACCGCTCGAACAGGGTGAAGGCATCCGACGTCGATCCGGCAAATCCCGCAAGAACCTTGTTGTCATGAAGCATCCTCACCTTCTTCGCCGTGGATTTGAGGATGACATTGCTCATGGTTACCTGTCCGTCGCCCGCCAGGACGACCTTTCCATCCCGCCGCACGCAGAGTATCGTCGTTCCGTGGATCTCCATCATCCCTCCTTTGCCCTCGGATGAGCTTTATCGTATACATCCATGAGTTTGTCCACATTCAAATGGGTATACCGCTGGGTGGTGGAGAGGCTTGCATGACCCAGCATCTCCTGGATGGATCTGAGGTCGGCACCGGCATCCAGCAGGTGGCTGGCGAAGGTGTGCCTGATGACATGGGGGCTTACCCGCTTGGCAAGGGCTGCATGGAGGGACCACTGGCAGATGACCCTCCGCATCCCCCGGGAGCCCAGGGGGCCTCCCCTTCTGCCCAGGAACAGCGGTTCGGTGCAGTAGATGGGGTCATCGATGCCCCGGTTTCCCAGATAGGACCTGATGGCATCCAGGGCCCTCCGGCCTATCGGGACCTGACGCTGCTTGGAACCCTTGCCCGTGACGAGGATGAACCCCCTGTGGAGGTCCACGTCACAGCACTGCATGGCCTCGGCCTCGCCCACCCGTATGCCCGTGGAGTAAAGCAGCTCGAGGATGGCCCTGTCCCGCGGGTCTGTCACCGCATCGATGAGATCGAAGACCTCGTCGTGACTCAGGAATTTAGGCAGGGACTGTCTGTGCTTCAGTGACCGCACATGTCCGAAGGGGTTCACGGGAAGGCCATGCTGCCTTACGATGAAGTCGAAGAAACCCCTGACGGCGCTCAGCTTGCGGTTGACCGAGGAACGGCTGTAGGTCGACGCCAGCCTGAGCATGTAAGACCGCACCATGCGGCGGTCAGGGATACCTGAGTCCTTTTCGCGGATGAATGCGATGAGGTCCTTTATGTCTCCCAGGTATGCCCGGTATGTCTCACGGGAAAGCCCCTTGCTGTCGAGCAGGACGAGCGCGTATCGGTCCAGCAGGGCCTCATAGTCAAGATCCATGCAGCGTTTGTACACTGGGGAAGTGATTTTATCAAGGTCGGGTATCGGTTTGTGACGCAAGGTTATTCCATCCTCGCCCGGACAATGATATAGTAGCACATCGAATTTCTCAACATATGGAAATGACAAACTAAACCTCCAGGAGGATGCGCTATGTCGAACGTAGTTATTGTTGGCGGAGTGAGGACAGCGGTGGGCTCTTTCGGTGGGTCGCTCAAGGATGTACCTGCCAAGGACCTGGGTGCCCTCGTGATCCGCGAAGTTCTACTCAAGAACGGTCTTACTCCGGAAGTATCAGCGCCGATCAGGGGAGATTCGCCAGATACCTTTAAAGATGCCGGCCTCAGCACGGTTGAAGAGAAGTATGCAAACTGGCCGAAGGACCTCCAGAAGATCATGGTGGATGAGGTCATCATGGGCAATGTGCTCACCTCCGGCCAGGGCCAGAACCCAGGCAGACAGGCAATGATCAGATCCGGATTGCCCAAGGAAACCCCTGCATTCACCATCAACAAGGTCTGTGCATCCGGCATGAAGGCAATCGCCGTGGCGGCCGCCACCATCATGGCGGGCGACAACGAGATCGTCATCGCCGGCGGCATGGAGAACATGAGCGACGTGCCCATCGCACTCCCCAAGGCCCGCTGGGGCCACCGTATGGACATGCCCTACGGCCAGACAACAGACCTCATGGTCTTCGACGGCCTCTACGAGATCTTTTACGGCTACCACATGGGCATCACAGCCGAGAATATCGCTGAAAAATACGGAATCACCAGGGCCGAGCAGGACCAGATGGGCCTGGACAGCCATAACCGTGCCCGCGCGGCCATCAGCTCCGGGATCCTCAAGAACGAGATCGTCCCGGTGAAGATCCCGCAGAAGAAGGGAGATCCCCTCGTATTCGACACCGACGAACGCCCCATGGATACGACCCTGGAGAAGATGGGCAAGCTGGCCACGGTCTTCAAAAAGGGCGGCACGGTCACGGCAGGAAACGCATCGGGGATCAACGATGCGGCGGCTGCACTGCTCCTCATGAGCGAGAGCAAGGCAAAGGAGCTTGGCCTCAAGCCCCTCGCCCGGATCAAAGGCTACGCTTCCGGCGGGGTGGACCCCTCATACATGGGCCTCGGGCCGATCCCCGCGGTGAGGAAGCTCCTGCGGATCACCAAGACCTCGACCAAGGATTACGGGCTCTTGGAAGTGAATGAGGCCTTTGCCTCCCAGGCCATCGCCTGCCTGCGGGAGTTGAACATAGACTGGTCTATTACCAATGTGAACGGTTCGGCCATATCCATAGGCCATCCCATCGGCTGTACTGGCGCCCGTATCGTTCTGGCCCTGGCCAACGAGATGAAGCGACGCGGTGTGGGCCTCGGTATGGCCTCACTGTGCATCGGCGGGGGCATGGGCATGGCCATGGCCATCGAGGCGGTCTAAGCCGAGGAGCTCAACGAACAAGGGGCCCTGCATATGGTGCAGGGCCCCTTTCTTTTTGGGGTAGCCCCCCCACCGGAGGGGGGGCTGGGGGTATAGGCTATTCCAGATCCTTCCTTCCGGGGATCCGGAACAAGACTATCGAGATCATGAGCACTACCAGGGTGACGGGAAGAGAGGAGGTATGTGCCGTCTCGATCAGGCACCCGCCGCCACCGCCTCCCGATCCTTCGACGCCGGCATCAGAAGCATCCGTGCTCTGCGTCGTGTCATCGGTCGTCCCGCCGTCCTTCGTGGCGGTATCATACCCTTCCTCCATGATGAGTGCCTGATAGGCGTTCACGCATCCTCCGCTGGCCACCGCGCTGGACCCTGCGCTCGATGCCTGACTTGCGGAGAGAATGAGGATCTCCCGCAGCGATGCATAATCGATCTCAGGGGCCTGGGATACGACCAGTGCTGCAACGCCGGTGACAAAGGGTGTCGCGAATGACGTACCCGACGCCCAGGAGATCAGTCCGCCGTTTAACGTTGTGGTGGTGATGCCTACACCGGGGGCTGAGATATCGACGTTCTTCGTCCCATAGTTGGAGAAGCTCGCCAGGGTGCCGTCCGAGTCCATGGCTGCGACCGCAACGATGTTATCATTGGGATAGTTCGACGGGTAATGGTCATTCAGGTCGTTGTTCTGACCTTTGTTCCCCGCAGAAGCCACGACCAGGACACCCTTGCTCTGGGCATAGGCGAGGGCGTCCTGCAGCGACCTGGAGTAGTCATAGAATCCCCAGCTCGCATTGATGATCTGTGCGCCGTGGTCGACGGCGAAGTAGATGGCATCCACCGCGTCGGAGAGGCTGCCCGTGGTCTTGCCGTCGCTGTTCTTGTCCATGAACTTCACGGGCATGATGGCGATGTCCACATCCCAGGCCACTCCGGCAATCCCGCTGCCGTTGTTTCCGGCCGCGCCGAGCACGCCGCACACCTTTGTGCCGTGTCCGGAGTTGTCTTCGGGCCTGCCGTCCTTGGCGGCAAAATCATAACCGTCTATGAGTATGTCCTGAAGCTCGGGGTGGGAGAGATCTACGCCCGAATCGACGACAGCGATGACGACCTCGGGCCCGACATCGCACAGATCTATGAAATCCCATGCCTCTTCGAGGCCGAGCTGGCTCCACTGCCCTGAATATGGCCAGTCGTCCGGCACTTCCTCGGCCTCGATGATGTAATTGGGCTCAACATATTCCACATCGTCGCTGACTTCGAGTTCTTCGATGGCCTTTTGAGCGTTATCCACAGCGATGACCATGGGCCGGTTCTCGAAGACGGACAGCGATGATGCAGCCTGAGGCCCCTGGGATTTGAACTTCACGATGACCTCGTCCGCACGGTAATCTGCAGCATGGAGCGTGATTGCGCACAGGACGAATACCAGGACCGATACAGTGATGTTGTTGAAGTCTTTCACCTTATACCCCCCAGATCTTTCGATCTGCGGTGTCTAAGGCAATCTGGATGCCAACGGATTGACATCCAGACAATATTTTAAATTGTTTATTATATTAATATGTTATGAGATTCAAGAGGTATTTCGACACGGATTTGACGATTACACGCGTTTCGGGCTTGTAATCCGGATTACAATTGGCAGTATCCGGATTGTAATCCGGAAGGGTACGACTGGGCCAAGGGAATGTTGCGAGTAGACATGGAAGGCCCATTCACTCTTGCGGCGGAAGCTCTTCCAGATACCTCCCATACCCTTTACTGAAAAGGTGATACTGGACAGAGGATATCTCCTGGGGGCGTCGATGAAGGTCGATGGATGCGCTGGCTGCGAGGGCTTCGAGCATTTCCGCATTCAGGCGGGGCAGATGAATCAGCGAGTTCCTGAGCACTTTTCTCCTCTGGTGAAAGGCATGGGAGACAACCGACCTGAACAGGTCCATCTCCCGGGCGGGTATGGTGGAGATCCTCGGGACCAGCCTGATCACCTGGGACTCGACCCTTGGCCTGGGAAAGAAGTTGTTGGGGTCCACGATGAATCCGGGCGATGCATCGAAGCCGGCGGACACGATGACGCTCAAGGCTGAATAATCCTTATCTCCGGTGCGGGCACATATCCGAGCTGCAACCTCCCTCTGGAGCATGACCACCACCGAGGAAATCCGCCATGCATGATCCACCAGCCGGATGATGAACTGGGTGCCGATATTGTACGGAAGGTTGGCGACGACCTTGGCGCCGTCGGGTAAGAGTGCTGACAGGTCCGCATCGAGTATGTCCCGATGCTCAAGATGGAGAGTGCCGCGACCCTCGAAGGTAGTACTGAGGTATGCAAAGAGGTGGTCGTCCTTCTCAACGGCAATAACCCTGGATGCATGATCCAGGAGCACCCTTGTGAGCATGCCCTTTCCCGGACCCACCTCCACCACCGTGTCGCCGGGACCGATATCCGCCAGGGCCGCCATCTTCCGGGCGATACCGATATTCTTGAGAAAGTTCTGTCCCAGTGAGCGTTTCGGCCTCATAACCTGCCCGAGTGCCACATGATCAGGGCTCCGGTCAGCCCTGTCCCGTTATGGACGACCATCTCGATACGGCGTTCATGTCCTGATCGGCATAATGGCCATCCCTGAAATGGCGGATGCTCGCAATGCCGATCATGGCCGCATTGTCGGTGCAGTATGTGCGGTCGGGGACGACGAGCGCAATACCTTCCCCAGCAGTCTTGTCCTTCAGGGACTCGCGCAGGGCCGTGTTGCTCGCCACTCCGCCGGACACGACCAGCATCCCGAGCCCATATTCCTTCACGGCCCTGACGGCCTTGGTCACGAGCACGTCCACCACGGCGGCCTGGAATGCCGCAGCTATGACGGGCACGAGGTGCTCTTTCCCGGGCCTGGGTCTTTTCGCCTCGGGCAGTCCTGAGAATTTGAGATCAAGGTTTTCGAAGATCCCGGATCTCTGTACGAGGTTCAGCACGGCGGTCTTGAGTCCGGAGAAGCTGAAATCGAAGGTGTCGTCGTTCATCATGGGACGGGGTAGGTCCATACCGCTGTGATCGATACCGTGGGATATCCTTTCGATGATCACGCCGCCCGGATACCCCAGATTCAGGAGCTTGGCCACCTTGTCGAAGGCCTCCCCGGCGGCGTCATCGATGGTCTGCCCGATCTGGGTGACCGCAGCCTCGTCCCTGACCTCGTAGAGCGAGGTATGCCCCCCCGAGACCACCATGCCCATATGCGGGTAGGTCAGGGAGGCATCTATCCTGGCGGCCGCGAGGTGACCTTCCAGGTGGTTGATCCCACAGATGGGTATGTCGAGTCCGTAGGCCAGGGCCTTTGCATAGGATATGCCCACCAGCAGTGCCCCGATGAGGCCGGGGCCCTGCGTGACCGCTACTCCCCCCAGATCCTTCAGGGAGACGCCTGCCCGATGCAGGGCTTCGTCCACGACGGGACGTATGAGCTCTATGTGCCTTCGCGATGCGATCTCCGGGACCACGCCGCCGAATACCGCATGGTCCTTGACCTGGCTGGCCACCACATTGGAGAGAACCGCTCCGCCGGCGGTCACCACCGCTGCGGCGGTTTCGTCGCAGGAGGTCTCGATGGCGAGGATGTATGCGGGAATGTTCATGCGCAGGGAGAACCCTCTCTTAAGGAGCTGCCCTAGAGGTCGTTCCTGGTGAGCAGGGAACGCACCTCCACCCCCAGGGCCTCGATGGCCTCTCTCCCGCCCTCACAGCGGTCGAATATGGCCACCACCAGTTCGACCTCCATGCCCGCTTCCCGGACTCGTTCGATGGCCGAGATGGTGCTGGCCCCGGTGGTAATGACATCTTCCACCACGAGGGCGCGCATCCCCTGATTGATGGGACCCTCGATCACATTGCCCGTGCCGTGGGCCTTCTGGGTCTTTCTCACGAGGAAGGCCATGATCTCCCTGCCCTCGCGATAGGCGGCGAGGCTCACTGCAGTGGCGATGGGGTCCGCACCGATGGACATGCCCCCCACGGCGTCCACCCTCCTGTCCCTGATGAGCTCATTGGTGAGCTCTCCGATAATGGATGCACCCATAGGGTTCAGGGTGACCTTGCGCAGGTCCACGTAGAGGTCCGATTCCTTGCCTGACGAGAGGGTGAACTTTCCGAACCTCACCGCATCGTGCTTGATGATTGATTTCAGCTGTTCGATCTTATTCATGGAAGACCCTTTCAAAGATTGTGTCGATGTGGGACAGGTGGTGGGAGAGGTCGAAGAGGTCATCGATATCTTTCTTTCCCAGCACCTTCACGATGTCCGTATCCTTTTTCAGTAGTGCCTTGAAATCCGCATCCCCCTCCCAGACCTTCAGGGCGTTCCGCTGTACCCAGCCATAGGCCGTGTCGCGCGCCACTCCTTTATCCACCAGGGCCAGGAGCACGTTCTGGGAATGCCAGAGACCTTTGGTGAGATTCAGGTTCTTCCTTATGTTCTCGGGAAAGACCACGAGCCCGTCGACGATGCCCGTGAGGCGGGCGAGCATGAAGTCCAGGACCGTGGTGGCATCGGGTCCGATGACGCGTTCCACGCTGCTGTGGCTGATGTCCCGCTCGTGCCACAGGGCAACGTTCTCGAGTGCGGACACGGAGTACCCCCGGAGCAGACGGGCCAGACCCGTGATGTTTTCACTCCCGATGGGGTTCTTCTTGTGCGGCATTGCCGACGAGCCCTTCTGTCCCTTGCCGAAGGGCTCCATGGCCTCCAGCACCTCGGTGCGCTGGAGATGCCTGACCTCTGTGGCGATCTTCTCCGCAGTGGCCCCGATGATGGCCAGGGTGGAGAAGAACTCGGCATGGCGGTCGCGCTGCAGCACCTGGGTGCTGATGGGTGCGGGCTTGAGCCCGAGCCTCCTGCACACATATGCCTCCACCTCGGGCGGCACATTGGCGAAGGTTCCCACCGCCCCGGAGATCTTGCCGTAGGACACGACGTCCATGGCGCGTTTCATGCGGGCGAGGTTCCGCTCCATCTCCGCATACCACAGGGCGAACTTGAGCCCGAAGGTGATGGGCTCCGCATGAATACCGTGGGACCTGCCCATGGCCGGAGTGTCCTTGAACTCGTATGCCCTGACCTTCAGCGAGGCCATGAGGCCGCGGATATCTTCAACGAGCGCCTCGCTGCTCTCCTTGAGCAGCAGGGCATACGCCGTGTCCAGCACATCGGAGGAGGTGAGCCCCATGTGGATGAACCGGGCGTCCTCGCCCACATATTCCGCCACGCAACTCACGAAGGCGATCACGTCATGGCGGGTCACGGCCTCGATCTCCTCGATGCGTTCCACGGTGAAGCGGGCCCTTTTTCTGATGGTCTCCAGGCTCTTCTTCGGGATCTTCCCGAGCTTCGCCCACGCCTCGCAGGCGGCGACCTCCACATCGAGCCATTTGCGGTAGCGGTTCTCGTCCGACCATATCTCCTGGAAACGTTTCCTGGTATATCGTTGTATCACGTCTTCAACGCCCTCCGGTCTATCATATAGTTGCTGCCGTCCAGTGCCTTGAGGTATTTCTTGATGTCCGTGGCGTCCTGGGCGGCCTGGCCGCAGTGGGTATAGTGCCCCGCTTCGTTGAGCACCACGGCTATGGTCAAGGTCATGAAGGGGTACTTCCTCTCGGTCCCGTCCCGGCCGGTGGACACGATGCCGCCCTGATCCAGCTCCTCGTCGTTGTAGAAGTTCTTCATGATCGTGTCAAAGCGGGAGAGCACCTCCTCGCAGAGCTGCCGCACATGGCCGGTCGGGCACATGAACACGAAATCGTCTCCGCCGATGTGGCCAACGAAGGTCTTTTCCTGGTTGATCTCCCGCACGGCGTTCGTGATGATTCTGCCGGTGGCCATGATGATCTCGTCCCCCCGGGAAAAGCCGTACCGGTCATTGAAGGGCTTGAAGTTGTCGATGTCCACCCAGGCAATGGCGATGTCTTCCCCCGTATCGAGCATACCCTGGATGGCGCGGATAATGGACTCGTTCCCGGGCAGCCTGGTCAGCGGATTCATGTCCAGCTCCCGCACGGACCTCTTCGCAATGAACCGGAGGCGGGTGGCGATGGAGGAAGCCTCCTCACCCGTGGAAAGGTAATCGTCTATGGAGGCATCCTGCCATGATGACGAGTCGATGGTGTCCCTGTCGAGAAGGGCCACGATAGGGACATTCCCGAATATGGTGTTGCTCCGGAATTCACGCACGATCCCATCGCCCTTGGTCATGAGGAATCCGCCGTCGATGAGGATGATGTCGGGGGGTTCCATATAGATCAGCGAGATGATGTCCTGATTGCCCGTAAAGACCTCGAACGAATCGAACAGGGAGCCGACGAGGTCGCTGATGCGTCTCTCCGCCCTGTCTTGCACGATAAGGATCGCCCTCACATCATCCCCCCGCCGGCGCCTGCTGGTACATCTCAACCTCTTCCAGGTTTTCCATGATGGTCTTCATGAGCGACCTCAGGTCCAGGCGGTCCATGCCGATGGAATCCCAGGCCTTGCGTGAGACCTGGCCGACCCATGGATCGCCTCCGTTGCCCACGCCGCAGGCCCGGACAATGGCATCGGCAATGTGGACCACCGCCACCCGATCCTTGAACCTTACTGCCCCGTCCGGGTCATGGTGGTCCGCAATGGGCACCGAAAGCTTTTCCGGGAGGTTCCACTCCCGGGAGAGCCACTGGCCTATCTCGGCATGGTCAACTTCAAGAACCTCAAGCTCAGCCTCTCTGAAGGAGACCTGCTTGGTGTTCACGACGCCCACGATCCTGTCGAAGTCGGCAGTCAGAGAAACCCTCACCAGGACCTTGCCGATATCGTGAAGGAGCGCGGCGGTCGAGATCTCTTCGGGTTCGCTCATTCCCAGGGCCCTGCTGATGGTCCCCGATACGATGGCGCTTCCCAGGGAGTGTTCCCACAGGCCCACCATGGAGCGTTCCATGAGGTCGAAGACCGATGCGGACAGCACCACGCCCTTGATCACGTTGAACCCCAGGAGGATGATGGCGTGGCTGATGGACGAGATCCTGCCCGGGAACCCGTAGAAGGGGGAGTTCACAAGACGGAGCACCCGGGCCCCCAGGACCTGGTCGGAGGATATCAGCTTCCCCACATCCTTGGGAGAGACATCAGGGCTCTCCACCATGGTCATCAGCTTCTCCACCACCTTGGGCAGGGTGGGAAGGCTCTGGATCTTCCGGGCAAGAACCTTGAGGTGCTGGACCTTGTTGCTCATTTCTCGCCTCCTTCAGCTGCCTCATGGGCCTGCCTCTCCTGGTCCAGGTCCGTGATGGCACCCTCGGCTGCGGCCATGATCTTCTGCATGAGGGAGTCGTGCTGAACCCTGACAAACCTGGCTCTGAGCTCCTCGATGACCTGCTCTTTGGTCTTCGTCTCACCCAGATCTACAGGGTGCCCCTTCAGGGTCAGGTGTGTGATGTTCATCCGCTTGAGCCGTTCGATGATGATGTCCGTCAGCTCCGTACCTTCTCCGCACAGGGCCATGCCCGTCTCGTTGTTTATGGTCTTTGCCAGGACCATTCCGGGCTTCACCAGCTCGATGGGGACCTTCTGCATGAGAACCTCCTCACCTGATCCGTGCACCCACCCTGGGCGGCCGGTCGAAACCCACCAGAGTGAGCGGGCCCTCGGCTGTGTCTGTTGCAAGTAGCATCCCCTCACTGGGCAACCCCATGAGCTTGGCCGGCTTGAGGTTCGTCACCACGGCGATATGCCTCCCGGGGAGGTCTTCCGGTCGGTAGGCCTTGCCGATGCCCGCTACGATCTGGATGGTTCTGCCCACGTCTACCTGCAGAATCAGGAGCTTGTCGGACTTCTCCACGGCCTTTGCCTCGAGAATCTTTCCCGCCTTTATCTCAATACGGCCGAATTCGCTGATGTCAATGATGTTGTCAGGCTTAGACTCCTTTTCTGTCCCTGTCCCATCCTTTGTCTGGGGCTGCACCTTCGGTTCACCCATCCTCTCCACCCGGGGGAAGAGTGCCTGGGCCTGGGTGATGACAGCGCCCGGCTTGAGTTGTCCGAAGGGGAGGATGCCGGCATGGGAGACATCGCTCGAAGCCCCGATGAGCTCCAGGATCCTGTGTGAAACACCCGGCATGACCGGATGGATGAGCGCAGCAACGATGCGGATGGTCTCCATGACGTTATACATGACCGTGGCGAGTCTCGCCGTGTCGTTCTTGGCCAGCTCCCACGGGGCGGTCCTGTCGATGTACTTGTTCAGGGCGGAGATCAGCGACCATACGGCGATGAGCGCCGTGTGCAGCTCCAGGGCGTTCATCCGCACCTTGAAATCGCCCACCACCTTCGCTGCCAGGTCGCTGAGGTCGCGGTCCATATCCTGCACCTGATCGGTCGGCGCCGGTAGGCGTCCGTCGAAATACTTGGCCACCATTCTCGTGCTCCTGCTCACCAGATTGCCGAGGTCATTGGCCAGATCCGCATTGTACCGCTCGATGAGGGCCTCCTCCGAAAAGTTGGAGTCAAGCCCGAAGACCATGTCGCGGACCAGGAAGTACCGGAATGCGTCCACCCCGTACTTGTCCTTCATCTCCAGCGGGTCCACGACGTTCCCCAGACTCTTGGACATCTTGGTGGCGTCCACGTTCCAGAATCCGTGCACGTTCAGGTTCCGGTACGGCTCCACACCCATGGCCTTGAGCATGGTGGGCCAGTACACGGCATGGGGTTTGAGGATGTCCTTGCCCACCAGGTGCTGGGCCTGCCCCCAGAACTCGCGGAAGTGCTCCCCGTCAGGATATCCGATACCGGTGAGATAGTTGATGAGGGCATCGAACCAGACATAGCAGACATACCCTGTGTCGAAGGGGAGCTCGATCCCCCATGAGAGCCTCTTCTTAGGCCGCGAGATGCACAGGTCGTCAATGGGCTCCCGGAGCATGCCGAGCACCTCGTTCTTGTACCGCTCGGGCCGGATGAAGTCGGGATTGCTCCTGATATAGTCGATGAGCCATGGGCGGTACTTCTCCATGCGGAAAAAGTAGTTCTGTTCCTGGACGAAGGTGAGCGGCTTCTGATGGATGGGGCAGTTGCCGTCCACCATCTCGGTCTCGGTCATGAACCGCTCGCACCCGGTGCAGTAATGGCCTCCGTATTCCCCGAAATAGATATCCCCCCGATCATACACCTCCTGGAGGATACGCTGTACGGTCTTCACATGGTCGGGTTCAGTGGTGCGGATGAAGCGGTCGTTTTCCACCTGGATGAGGGGCCAGAGGTCCCGGAAACGCTGGCTGTTCTCGTCAGAGAGCGCCTTGGGTGTGGTGCCGAGGTCCTTGGCGGTCTCCATGATCTTGTCGCCATGCTCGTCGGTGCCGGTGAGGAAGTAGACCTCTTCGCCCAGGAGCTTGTGGAAACGTGCCAGCACATCGGCGATGACCGTCGTGTAGACATGGCCCAGATGGGGTCTGGCATTGACATAGTAGATGGGGGTGGTCACATAGAAGTACTGCTTCATGGGCGCTTGCTCCTTTTCTTCCTCGCGTTGCGGCTTCTCGAGCGTTTCTTCTTCGGCTTGGGCGATGTGGCTATCATGGGCACCATGGGCAATTCATCCTCTGGACGCTCTTCTGTGGGCGCCGGCTTTCCCCGATCCTGGGGGGGGCCTTTCTGCTCCGGAAGCTGCTGATATTCCTCCTCGGACAGGATATCCGAGACATGTGCCTTGACGAAACGTCTGTCCGTGAGCTTGGCAACGACGGTCTGATTGATGACGTTGATGCTCACCACCATGGCCTCCCCCTCAGCCAGGAAGACCTTCTTACCGGGTTTCGGCAGGTTCTCGATCAGGTTCGCATATGACTCCTTCTCATAGGCCAGGCAGCATTTAAGCTTACCACAGAGTCCTGAAATCTTGGTGGGGTTCAGCGTCATGTTCTGGTTCTTGGCCATCTTCACCGAGATCCGCTGGAAATTCGTGAGAAAGGTGGCGCAGCACAGCTCCCTTCCGCAGCTCCCGATGCCTCCGAGCATTGCGGACTCCTGGCGTGTGCCTACCTGGCGCAGCTCGATGCGGGTGCGGTAGCGTTCCACCAGGTCCTTGAGCAGCTCCCGGAAATCGACCCTCCCTTCGGCAACGAAGTAGAAGGTGATCTTGTTCTCGTCGAAGAGCTGCTCCACCCTGATGAGTTTCATGGACAGGCCGCGGGCCCTGATGCGTTCATGGCAGAACGCATAACAGTCCTTCTCCTTGGCGTGTATCCGATCGAGGCGGGCCTCGTCTTCCTCGGTCACCTTGCGGACGACCGGCTTGATGTCCTCCAGGCCCGCCGCCTCTTCTTCCCTCGGATATCCGATGACCATGGCTGCGCACTGCCCGGCCTCCGTCCCGACGATGACCCTGTCCCCCTGGCGTAGCTCCAGGTCCTGGGCATCGAAGATGTAGGGCGTCGGTATGCTCTCGAATCTCACGCAAACGAGTCTGTTGGGTTTTTCTGCATTTTCCATCATTGTCATGTTAGCAACCATGCAACATATTTATCAAGTCTATCTTTAAGGGAATCCTCCGTTGATGCCTTCACATCCATGGGACAGAGAGCATCCGCCTGCCCGGATTCTGACATCTCGCACCTCTTCCTGGAACATGCCGTATAAGGGATGTCGGGTCTGAGCAGGGTTGTTCACTTCTCCCATGCCCGTGCAGAAAAGTCATGTATGATTCTCTCCTGTCCCGGGGGAATGCAAAATGGTACTCTCAGACATTGATCATTGCGGTTATTTGTGTGATAAGAGGACAAGTATTCGCTAGAGAATCCGGGAGGCAGTATGACACTCTGGGAGTTTTTCGTAAAAGGCGGTCCCCTGATGTGGCCATTGCTCGCCTGTTCAGTCGTGGCCATGGCCATCATCATCGAACGGCTCTTCGCCCTCCGTCAGAGCAGGATCATCCCCAAGGACCTCATCGAAGAAGTGGAGCGGCTCACCCGCATGGGCAGACTCAGTGATATTGAGCAGCTGCTGAAGCGGAGCACCTCACCCATCTGCCCCGTCATCATGATGGCCATCAAGAATGCCGGCATGCGCCGGGAGATCATCAAGGACTACATGGAGGAGGCCGGTGCAAGCGAGGCATACTCCATCGAACGATATATAGACATCCTGGGCATCATCGCCGCCATCGCCCCCCTGCTCGGCTTTCTCGGCACGGTCACGGGCATGCTCACCTCCTTCCAGGCCGTGAGCATCACCGGGACTCACTCGAGTCAGCTGCTTGCCGCAGGAATTTCAGAGGCCCTCATCACCACCGTGGTCGGCCTCTCCATCGGCATACCGGTCTATGTATGCTACAGACTCCTCATCGCCCGAAGCGATTACCTTGTCATGGAGATGGAAAAGACCTCGGCAAGGATCCTGGAATATCTCAAAGGGGATGAACATGAAGTTCCAAAAGACAAGAAAGGACAGGAGGACTTCGGTTCTTGACGTCACCCCCCTGGTCGACGTTGTCTTCCTGCTCCAGATATTTTTCCTGCTCACCATCGGAAGCCCGCTGATGCTCAGTGAGGTGAACCTGCCCGCCACCATCAGCGGGAAGAGCGTTGTGTCGGATACCGTCACGGTGATCGTCCTGCCCGAGGAGGTCATCATCGACGGCAGGCAGGCCGACTCGCAGACCATAGCCGCACTCCCCAGGGACAGGGAGATCGTCATCATGGCCTCACGGGAAATCCCCTACTTCAAGATCATGGATGTCCTGGATGCCTTGAGGACATCGGGCCACTCACGGCTCTCCCTTGCTACGCGACCGGTGCACAATTGAGAATATGAATTGACTTGCCTGTGTCATCCCATTAATATTATTGAAAATGAAACAGATCCTCATCATCGAAGATGACCGGAACATACAGGAACTCCTCAGGCAGGAGCTCAATGACGAAGGGTATTCGACATCCATCGCCTCCAACGGGAAGGAGGCCCTGTCCATCCTGAAGAACAATGACAAGCCTGATCTCATCATCCTTGACTTGAGGATGCCGGCCATGGACGGATTCGAGACCATGGGGCATATCCTGAAATTGAAGAATGAAACACCGGTGGTCATCCACACGGCCTACCCGAGCTACAAGGATGATGCACTGGCCATGGCCGCTGATGCCTTTGTGGTGAAATCTCACGACCTCAGTGCATTGAAGAATGCGATCTTTCAGCTGATTGGAAAATAATGCCATTCGTCAACCCGAACGATATTGAAACGGTCATCCTTGCAGGAGGCAAGGGCGAGCGGCTCTATCCCCTGACCAAGGACCGGGCGAAGCCTGCGGTGCCGTTCGGCGGCATGTACCGCATCATCGACTTCACCCTTTCCAACTGCGTGAATTCCGGCCTCAAGAGAATCTATGTGCTCTCCCAGTACAAGTCCCACTCCCTGAACCGCCATATCCAGAGGGGCTGGCTTTCGTTCTTCTCCTACCCCATGGGGGAGTTCATCTACGACATCCCTGCTCAGCAGCGCATAGGGAGCAGTTGGTACGAGGGGACGGCGGATGCGGTGTTCCAGAACATATACTCGCTCCAGCAGAACATGACCCCGTTCACGCTGATCCTCTCGGGCGACCACGTCTATCAGATGAACTACATGGACATGGTGCAATTCCATGTGGACAACGAGGCGGACGTCACCCTGGGGGTCGTCCCCATGCCTGTGGAGACCGCCTCGCAGTTCGGCATCGTCAAGGCCGACAGGGACATGAACGTGGTGGGATTCCAGGAAAAGCCCAAGAAGGACCCGGTCACCATGCCGGGAAACCCAGATTGTGTCCTCGTCTCCATGGGGATCTACGTGTTCCCTACGAAGACGCTCATCAGGAAGCTCGTCGAAGACGCCAAGCTCAAGACGAGCAACCATGACTTCGGCAAGGACATCATCCCCAAGATGGTGAAAAACAACAAGGTCCTTGCCTATCCCTTCAAGGACATCATGGGCAAGTCGTACTGGCGGGACATCGGCACTCTCGATGCCTACTATGATGCCAACATGGACCTGGTGTCCGTCAGCCCCGAATGCAACCTCTATCATCCCCACTGGCCGGTGCACACCGTATACAGCCCCTATCCGCCTTCAAAGATGGTCTTCGCCGGCGGCCAGGACGGCAAGCGGATCGGCCAGGTCCTCGATTCCATCATCTGTGGCGGCTCCATCGTTTCCGGTGGGAAGGTCGAACGCTCCATTATCTCCCCCAATGTCCGGGTGAACAGTTATGCCGAGATCGAGGATTCCATCCTCATGGAGGATGTTGAGATCGGCAGGCACTGCAGGATAAAGAGGACCATCATCGACAAGCGGGTGAAGGTGCCTGCACGTATGACCATCGGCTATGACCCCGAGGAGGACTCCAAGAGATTCGATATCTCTCCGGAAGGTATCGTCGTCGTCTCCAAGAACACCATATTCGACTGATCTTCCCCATGAAGCGTTTCGCCCTGGTAAGCCTCGGCTGTCCGAAGAATCTCGTAGACTCGGAGTATATCTGTGAACGGTTCATGGATGCCGGGTACATCCTCGTCCACGATGCCCGGGCCGCAGACCTCGTCGTGGTGAACACCTGTTCCTTCCTCACCTCCGCGGTGCAGGAATCCATAGACACCATCCTGGAACTGGCAGGTGCAGGCAAGGAGGTCATCTGCGCGGGGTGTCTGGTGAGCAGGTACCACCGTGATATCCTGGAAGAGATTCCCGAGGTCGGTCTCTGCGCAGGGCCGGGGAGTTACGACGGGATCGTTCAGGCATACGAGTCCGGGGATAGATACCTCGAGCCCGCCTTTTCATCCGTGGTGAGCAGGTCCTACTTCTCGGGGACGGCCAGCGCCTACGTCAAGGTGAGCGAAGGATGCTCGAACCACTGCCACTACTGCCTCATACCCTCCATCAGAGGGGAGCTCGTCAGCAAGCCGCCGGGCGGCATCCTCGAGGAATGCCGGACCCTCGCGGCATCAGGGGCCAGGGAGATCATCCTGGTGGCTCAGGATCTGGGAAGCTATGGCAGGGATCTTGGCATCAAAGACGGCCTTGTCCGCCTTGTGGACAGGATCTCCGCCATCGATGCCGTCGAATGGATACGCATCATGTACGTGCACCCCGCCTCCCTGAACGCACGGCTCGTCAGGCAGATCGACGAGAACCCCAAGGTGTGCCCCTACATCGACCTGCCCATACAGCACGTGTCGGAAAAGGTGCTCCGTTCCATGGGCAGGCGCGGCGGGGCAAGGGCGGTCAGGCATGCCTTCGACCTTATCGGGGGGGCATCCCGGGAGATCTGGGTCAGGACGAGCCTCATGGTGGGCCACCCCGGTGAGGACGAAAAGGCCTATGCCGAGCTCGAGGCCTTTGTCGCACTTGGCCGCATTCATCATCTCGGGATCTTCGTCTATTCCCCTGAGGCCGGCACAAGGAGCGCAGCCAGGAAGGATATCCCCCCGGGGCGAACCGCGCTGAGGAGGAAGCGCGCCATCATGTCACTCCAGCAGCGCCTGTCGAAAAAAAGGCTTCACAAGATGAAGGGTGAAAGGATACAAGTACTCATCGAGGGGTATCACCCGGAAACCGACCTCCTCCTCAAGGGCAGGGCACCGTTCATGGCCCCGGAGATCGACGGCATGGTGGTCATCAACGAAGGCGGTGCCGATGCAGGGGTCATTGCCGAGGCGGAGATCACCGGTTCGTGGGAATATGACCTCATCGGAAGGATCGTATGAACGCATCCCGGATCATCGAGCTCGGCAGAGAGGCGGTACGCATCGAGATCGAAGGGCTTGAAGAGCTCTCCTCCCAGATCGGCGAGGATTTCGCCCGGGCCGTCCGGATCATAGCGGACCTCAAGGGCAGGGTGGTGCTCACGGGCGTGGGCAAGTCCGGCATCATCGCCCGGAAGGTGGCATCCACCATGATGAGCATAGGAACGCCCGCGATCTTCATGCACCCGGTGGACGGTCTCCATGGGGACCTCGGCTCCATCATGGCCCACGACGCGGTCCTCATCTTTTCCAACAGCGGAAAGACCAAGGAGGTCCTCGACCTCATTCCGTCGCTGAAGGCCTTGAAGGTCCCGGTCATGGCCATTACCTCCGACCCTGAGTCACCCCTTGCCCGCGCCTCGGACGTCATCCTCAGGTGCAGCGTGAGCAGGGAGGCGTGCACCCTCGGCCTTGCCCCCACCACATCCACCACGGCCCAGCTTGCCCTCGGAGACGCCATCGCCGTGGTGGTATCCCGGATCAAGGGCTTCGACCGGCAGGCCTTCCTGGTCCTCCATCCGGCAGGGGAACTGGGCAAACAGCTCATGGTGCGCATCTCCGAGCTGATGATCACCGGGGACCGTATCCCCATGGTGGCACCTGAGACGCCGTTGGGCGATGTGGTGGTGGAGATGACCGGCAAGAAGCTGGGCTTCACCCTGGTTGGGGCGGACCTCATGGTCGAGGGTATGATCACTGACGGTGATCTGAGGAGGGGCCTGCTGAAACACGGAGACCGGCTGTCAGGGCTCCGTGCCGTGGACATAATGTCCCCCAGGCCCAAGACCATCGGGACCGACATGCTCGCCATCGACGCCCTGGATATGATGGAGAAGCACCTGATCACATCGCTGGCCGTCATCGATGAATCGGGAACCCTCAAGGGCGTCATCCACCTCCACGACCTTCTGGGCAGGGGCAGGCTGGGTCTGCGCTGAACGTTCCTCCCGTTTGCGGAGGGCCTTTCCTTTCCCCATCTCCGACCCTACTGGAGAGGCAGGAATCTACAAGGAGGATCACCATGGAAAAATCATGGCAGGATGTACTTGACCGGTTTCATTACGGGATTTACCTCGTAACGATTGCAGCGGACGGGCTCTACAACGGCATGATCGCTTCATGGGTGGCCCAGTGCTCGCATACACCGCCGCTCATAACCCTTGCCATCAGGAAGAACCGGCTGTCGCATGACCAGATCAAGCAGGCCGGGAAGTTCACCTTCAATCTCCTGCCCAGGGATGCCCTGGGCCTGCTCAAGCAGTTCAAGATCCCGGACTGGAGGCGCAAGTTCGACGGGATCGAGTACGATCTTTCCCCAACGGGGAATCCTGTCATAAAAGATTCCCTGGGGTACCTCGACTGCGTGGTGGAGCGGGTCATCGATGCCGGCGACCACACCCTGTTCATTGGCCGGGTGACAGGAGGAGCCCTGAAAAGGGAAGGCGAGGCGCTTACCACTGCCCAGTACCCGGGGAGGTATCGGGGGGACAGGTAGGCGGCAGCTGCCGGGCTCGTACCTGGAGAGAATCACGATCGTATCTTCGGCACAGATCAGGGGGAAAAAGGCTATACCCTGCCCGATCCGTGCACCTTGCCCAGGCGACTGTTCATGGTATGCAGGTGCGCGGGATGCACGGATCGGGCAGGCCAGTCATGCACTCCCCCGTTCTTGTTTTGTCTTCCCAGGATGAAAAGAAAAGGGAGGGAACCTGTGGTTCCCTCCCTCGGTGTTTCGCAATAAAGTCTGCTTAGACGGCGAATGCCTCGTCCGGGATCCTGCAGCAGCTGACCTCGTCCTGGGTGAGGTTCTCGAGCTTCGCAGGGACAAGGGCCGTGATCCTGTTGATGAAGAACCTGGCGCCTTCGACCTTGCCCGTGTAGAACATCTTCTCCTTCTCGATGGGGTTGGCGGCCAGCTTCTCGAGTGCAACGTTGGCCATCCAGACATGGAACCAGCCGCACAGCGCCTCGGACAGGCAATTGAGGAAGTCGCATGCAGCGATGAGCGGGATGAAGGGGTTCTTCCTGATGAGCTGGCTGAACTGCATGGCCGTTCCTGCGCATGCGTTCAGGGCCTTCTCCACAATCTCGGCCTCGGCCTTCAGTGCGTCGTTCGCCTTGGCCTTGCCGATTTCCGCCTGGGTCTCGCCCAGCAGGTTCATGAAGTACAGGCCCTTCTTCATGCCGAGCTTCCTGCCCAGGAGGTCCAGGGCCTGGATGCCGTTGGTGCCCTCGTAGATGGTGTTGATCTTGTTGTCGCGCATCATCTGCTCGACCGGGTACTCACGGCAGAAGCCGTAGCCGCCGTAGGTCTGGACTGCCAGGTTGGTGACGATGTCGCCCACGTCGGTGCAGTAGGACTTGACCATCGGGGTGAACATCTCGATCATGCCGTTCCACTTCTCCTTCTCTGCATCGTCCGCCGCATTGGCCTTGCAGTCCATGGCGTAGTAGCAGTACAGAGCCAGGGCCTTGATGCCTTCGGTCATGGACTTCATCTTGAGCAGCATCCTGCGGACATCGGGGTGCTGGATGATGGGGCACTGCTTGGCGTTGGGGTCCTTCATCTGCATGATGTTCACGCCCTGCAGCCTCTCCTTGGCATAGGACAGCGCGTGGAGGTACGCGGTGGTGGACAGGGCCACGCCCATGGTGCCCACGCCCTGGCGCTCTTCGTTCATCATGTGGAACATGATCTCCATGCCCTGGCGCTCCTCGCCCATGAGCCAGCCGATGCACTTCCCGGCCTCGCCGAAGTTGAGCGTACAGGTGGCGTTGCCGTGGATGCCCATCTTGCTCTCGATGCCGCCGCAGTTGACGTCATTGGGCTCGCCGCTGGAGCCGTCCGGATTGATCTTGAACTTGGGGACGACGAAGATGGAGATGCCCTTGGTGCCGGCCGGGTCGCCCTCGATCCTGGCAAGGACCGGGTGGATGATGTTCTCGGCCAGGTCATGGTCGCCGGCGGAGATGAAGCACTTGGTGCCGGTGATCAGGTAGCTGCCGTCGGGGAGCTTCTTGGCCGTGGTCTTCAGGGCGCCAACGTCGGAGCCCGCACCCGGCTCGGTGAGGCACATGGTGCCTGCCCATGTCCCGTTGTACATCTTCTCAAGGATGGTATCTCTCAGGGAGTGCTGGAAGAAGTCTTCAATAAGTCTGGCAGCGCCGTGGGTAAGACCGGGGTACATGAGGAACGCCTGGTTGCCGGCGAGGAACATCTGGGCACAGGCAGCGGCGATGATGGCCGGGAAACCCTGGCCGCCCACCTCGGGATTGTCCGATACGCCGAACCAGCCGCCTTCGGCATAGAGCCTCCAGAGGTTCTTGTATGCCTCGGGGGCATACACCTTGCCCTCCTTGAAGACAGCCTCAACCGGCTTTCTCTGTACTTCGTCCGGATACGTGGGAGCGATGTCGTTCTCTGTGAATTTTGCGGCCTGCTCAAGGACCATGTTCACCATATCGGCGTCGTGGTCTGCGAATTTGCCCTTGCCGAGGAGCGTGTCGCCGATCTTGAAGACCTCGTGCAGTATGAACTGGAGATCCCTCACGTCTACCCATTGACTTGCCATATTACCCTCCTTACAAGATTATCGTTTGATTGTCTTTGCCTTGTCGCATGAATGAGCATTCATTCTTATATCCCTTCTCGAAATGCATGTCAACAGATCATCTTGATTTTCTCGGCGGGATTATGCATAGGTGAAATCTTCCACGACAATCCGGTTGTCCCGCATGGTCAGGTGTGTCATAGAATGAATCTGAATCATTGATCATGCACCCATGACAGTTCAATCTCAGGAGGTCACTTGTCCATGAAAACACTGAACGGAACTTTTACTGCCCAGGATGGGACACCCCTGTACTGGAAGGCCTGGCTGCCCGAGGGGAGCCCGAAGGCGGTCGTTCATGTCATCCATGGGTATGCCGAGCACATCGAACGCTACGGCAACGTGGTGAACGAGCTGGTTCCCGCCGGCTGCGCCGTGTTCGGCGACGACCACCGGGGCCACGGCAGGAGCCCGGGCAGGCGCGGCCACGTGAAGAGCTTCCAGGACTTCATCGATGACGAGCGACAGTTCTATGCAGAGGTCATTCGGAAAGAGTTCCCCAATACCCCGTACTTTGTGCTCGGGCACTCCATGGGGAGCCTCATTGCCCTCAACTATGCCGAGCAGGCCGGGGATGGAATCACGGGGCTCGTTCTGTCCGGCACGGGTTTGCGACCGAGCCCCGACGTCCCGAAGATCCTCATCACCGTATCCAAGGTCCTCTCGCGAATCCTGCCCGCCGTGCACGTGAAGTCCCCGCTCCCCCCGGAATTCATATCCCGGGACCCTGAAACGGTGAAGGCGTACGTGAACGACCCCCTGGTCTACAACGTCATAACGCCCCGGCTCGCCCACGAGATGAACAGGTACCAGGCCCTGGGTGCGGAGAATGCCTTCAAGGTCACGGTCCCTGTCCTCGTTCAGCATGGATCGCTGGACACCGCCTTTTCCGGACAGCAGGAGCTCTTCGAGAAGATCGGGGCCAAAGACAAGACCTTCAGGCTCTACGAAGGGCTCAGGCACGAGGTCTACAACGAGCTCCCCGCGGATCGCGCCAGGGTGCTGGCCGACCTGAGGACCTGGATTGACAGCCACATATAGGGAATGAGCCTTACAGGGGACGAATAAGAACCTGCCCGATCAGTGCCTCTCGCGTCCACAGAAGGCTCCTTACTCAGACGCGAGATGCCCCGATCGGGCAGGTCTGTTTTTTCTCCCTGGTCTTTAATACCGGTAGTGATCCGCCTTGTAGGGGCCTTCCACCGGCACGCCGATATAGTCGGCCTGCTCCTTGGTCAGCGTGGTCAGCTTCACTCCCAGCTTGCCCAGGTGGAGCCGCGCCACTTCCTCGTCGAGGTTCTTGGGCAGGGTCTTCACGCTCACCCCCCGCGGGTTGGTCCACAGGTCGATCTGGGCCAGCACCTGATTGGTGAACGAGTTGGACATGACGAAAGACGGGTGACCCGTGGCGCACCCCAGGTTCACGAGGCGCCCCTCGGCCAGGAGATAGATGCAGTGGCCGTCTGGGAAGACGTACTTGTCCACCTGGGGCTTGATGTTGACCCGCTGAATACCCGGGTATTCCTCGAGCCTGCTCACATCGATCTCATGGTCGAAGTGACCGATGTTGCAGACGATGGACTGGTCCAGCATCTTTGCCATGTGCTCGATACGGATCACGTGGCAGTTGCCCGTGGCGGTCACGAAGATGTTCGCCTCGGCGAGCGCCTCCTCCACGGTGGTAACCTGGTAGCCCTCCATGGCGGCCTGCAGGGCGCAGATGGGGTCGACCTCTGTAACCAGCACCCGGGCACCGAATCCTCGCATGGATTGGGCGCAGCCCTTGCCCACGTCGCCGTAGCCGCACACGCAGACGACCTTGCCCGCTACCATCACGTCGGTAGCCCGTTTGATGCCGTCGGCCAGAGATTCCCGGCAGCCGTAGAGGTTGTCGAACTTGCTCTTGGTGACCGAGTCGTTCACGTTCATGGCCGGGAAGAGCAGGGTCTTCTTTTCCAGCATCTGGTAGAGCCGGTGCACGCCTGTGGTGGTCTCCTCGGACACGCCTTTGATCTCCTTGACCATGCGGTGCCAGAACGTGGGATCCTCGGCGAGCTTCTTTTTCAGGACCGCGTTGATGATGGCCAGCTCCTTGTTGTCCGTGGGTGCATCGAGCAGAGCCGGATCATCCTCGGCCTGGTAGCCGCGGTGCACCATGAGCGTCGCATCGCCGCCGTCGTCCACGATGAGGTTCGGGCCCGTGCCTCCGGGGAAGGTCAGGGCCGCCAGGGTGCAGGCCCAGTAGTCCTCGAGGCTCTCGCCCTTCCAGGCATACACCGGAGTCCCGCTCTGGGCGATGGCCGCGGCGGCATGGTCCTGGGTGGAGAAGATGTTGCATGACGCCCAGCGCACATCTGCTCCGAGCTCCCTGAGGGTCTCGATGAGCACGGCGGTCTGGATGGTCATGTGCAGGGACCCGGTGATCCGGGCGCCTGAGAGAGGTTTGGCGGCCGCATACTTTTTACGGACCGCCATGAGACCGGGCATCTCGTGCTCCGAGATGGCGATCTCCTTGCGGCCGAACTCGGCCTGGGATGCATCCGCGACCTTACAGTTCAGGCCGCAGTAATCGGGCAGGCCGGTCACGTCCTGTTTCTTCGCTTTTTCAGCCATTATTTCCCTGCCTTTTCCTTGAGCTTGTCGACCATGTCGGTCAGCTCCCACGTAAATTCGGGCTCGGGCCTGCCGAAATGTCCGTAGGCAGCAGTCTTCTTGTAGATGGGCCTCAGCAGGTCGAGGTGGTCGATGATCCCCTTCGGCTTGAGCGGGAACACCTCCCGGACGAGCTTGCCGAGCTTGTCGTCCGACATGGCGCCCGTACCCCCGGTCTCGATCATGACGGAAATGGGATCGGCCACGCCAATGGCATAGGCGAGCTGCACGGTGCACTTCTTCGCCAGACCAGCTGCCACGATGTTCTTGGCCACCTTGCGGGCCATGTAGGCGGCGGAGCGGTCCACCTTGGAGGGATCCTTGCCGGAGAAGGCGCCGCCGCCGTGGCTTGCGAACCCGCCGTAGGTGTCCACGATGATCTTGCGGCCGGTGAGCCCGGTGTCGGCATGGGGGCCGCCCAGGACGAACCTGCCCGTGGCATTGATGTAGTACTTGGTGTCCTTGTCGAGGAGGTTCGCCGGGATCTGCTTTTTAACGACCTCTTCCATGATGCCGTCGCGCACGGTCTCGTAGCTCGCATCCTCATCGTGCTGGGCCGCGATCACGATGCCGTCGATCCGCTTCGGGATTCCGCCCTCGTACTGCACCGAGACCTGGGACTTCCCGTCGGGCCTGAGAAACTCGAGGATGCCGTTCTTACGGGTATCCGCGAGACCCTTGGTGAGCTTGTGGGCATAGTAGATGGGGGCCGGCATGAGCATGTCCGTCTCGTCACAGGCAAAGCCGAACATCATGCCCTGGTCGCCGGCGCCCTGCTCCGTGAAGAGTCCTTCTCCCTCGGTGACTCCCTGGTTGATGTCCGGGGACTGCTTGTCCAGGGTCACCATGACGCCGCAGGTGTTCCAGCTGAACCCCATGACGGCTTCCGTGTAGCCGATCTCCTTTACGGTCTGCCGCGCGATGCGCTGCACGTCGAACTGATGCGTGGTGGTGATCTCGCCGGATACGATCACCAGTCCGGTGGTTACCAGGGTCTCGCATGCCACGTGGGCCTGCTTATCATTGGCGATGATCTCATCCAGGATCGCGTCCGAGATGTTGTCTGCAACCTTGTCGGGGTGTCCTTCCGTCACGGACTCGGATGAGAAGATGAAATTCCTGTCAGCCATTCAATAATCCTCCTGTTTCTTGATTATTCGCGTCATCCGGGGATGACCTCCAGACATATCTTGCCGTCTGTCTTCTTTGCTTATGGCAGGGTCTTTTTGCAAGCATAAAATACCTCACCGGCCCGACTCATCACGGACGACCCTGATCGCCGCGGCCCCTAGGCCTTCCTCCGGAGCTCCAGGAATGCGGCTATGGTCGCCGCCTTCCCTTCCAGGGTCACGGGCGCGTTCTTCAGCTCGTCCCGGGTGGTGATACCGTACTCGGGCTCAAAGGCGTCCTCGAAATACTTCTCCTGGAAGGAGGCGAACTTGAGGTGGTGGGAGGTCGAGTCCACCACATAGTTCCTGCCCCTGGGGATGAGTCCTTCGGCCAGAGCCTTCTTAAGACCGGCGACCGACTCGCCGCCCTGGGTGCAGACCACGTGCCCGTGCCGGTTAGCCGTGAGCATGCCTTCCATGATCTCGTCTTCGGTCACCGAGATGACGAAGAACCGGTCGCTGAAATGCTTCTGCACGTTCTGGCTCACCTTGGGAAAGGACACCGGGTCGCCGATCATGGCGGCCTGTGCCACCGAGGGTCGCACCTTCATGGGGACGAACGTTCCGGTGGCCCTCCAGCGCGATACCGGGTCGGCGTGCTCACTCTGGACGCCGAGGATCACCGGCAGCTCCTCGATGATGCCCAGTTCGTGGAGGTCGATGAACCCGTCCATGACCGCTGTGATGTTCCCTGCATTGCCAATGGGCACCACCACGGTGAGGCCCTTCGTATCCCACCCGAGCTGCTGGGCCGTCTCGTAGGCATAGCTCTTCTGCCCCAGGATCCGCACCGGGTTCTTCGAGTTCAGGAGGAACACGTGGTAGTCCTGGGCAAGCTCCTCCACCACGCGCATACAGTCGTCGAACACACCTGGCATCTCGATGACCCTGGCCCCCGAACCTAGGGGCTGGGAGAGCTGCTGCGGCGTCACCCTGCCCTTGGGCAGCAGTACCACGGCACGCACCTTGTCCTTGGGCAGATAGCTCAGGTACAGGGCGGCGGCGGCCGAGGTGTCTCCCGTGGAGGCGCAGATGCCGAGCACACTCTCAAGGTCCTTGACCCGGATCGCATGGTTCAGGAACGAGATGGCCGAGGCCATGCCCCGGTCCTTGAAGCTCGCAGACGGATTGAACCCGTCGTTCTTTACATAGAACGGCACGCCCACCCAGTCGGTCAGGTCACGGTTGGCCCTTACGATGGGGGTATTGCCTTCGCCGAGATAGATGATATCGGCCAGGGGAATAATGGGCAGGATGAGTTCATGGAACCGGAACACGCCCTGTATCTCCAGCACATTGCTGTTCCTGCGGGCGTCGAAGATTTCCCGCCAGGTCTCCGGAGGCGTTGCCTTCATGCCTTCGAATGCCGTGTTCTCGATCTTCAGGAGCGATCTGCAGGCAGGGCAGGTATAGATGAAGTCGAAGATGTCATACCGTTGTCCGCACCCGATGCACGAATAGACCAGCTTGCCCCTGACCTCGGGCATGAAAGGATCAGCCTTATCCGACATCACCGCCTCGCCACCTGTTTTCCCCTCTTGTCTTAATGCAGGTGAGCGGTAAAACTCAAGGCCCATGTTCCCGGGTCCATGATCATCGGCATCGGCATACGCCGAGACAGCCTGCAGGAAAGGACGGGAACACCGGAAAACCGCACCGCATCACCTCTCAAAGGCTCCCCACTCTATAACAGCCTCTTGACTTTTTCAACAGTTTTTTGGCATGTTAGCTGCTTATTTCTCACTGCTGGGGGAGAGCATGGACACCATCTACGACATCGACGTGGCACAGGGGAAAAAGGTGAACAGCGGCAAGGTCAGGGAGATCTTCGATGCGGGACCTGACCACCTCGTCCTGGTCACCACCGACCGTCTCTCGGCCTTCGACGTGGTCCTTCCCGACCCGATCCCGGCCAAAGGCCATGTCCTGAACCAGCTCTCCCTGTTCTGGTTCGGCAAGGGCACCTCCCTCATCAGGAACCACGTGGTCTCCTCCGATGTGAACGACTACCCCGAGCCCTTCCGGGGCAATGCCCGCCTGGCCGGAAGATCCATGCTCGTACGGAAGACGAAGCCGCTGCCTGTGGAGTGCATCGTCAGGGGATACATCTCCGGCTCCGGGTGGAAGGAGTACCGGGCATCGGGCGCGGTCTCCGGGGTGAAGCTTCCTGAAGGTCTGAAGGAGTCCGACCGCCTTCCCGAGCCCATCTTCACCCCCTCCACCAAGGCCGAGATCGGGCATCACGACCTTAACATCGACATCAGGACCGCCGGTGACCTGGTGGGTCACGAGCTCATCAACAGGGTCATGGACCTTTCTCTCAAAATCTACCAGATGGCGGCGGCTCATGCCTTGAAGAAAGGCATCATCATCGCGGACACCAAGTTCGAGTTCGGCCTTCTGGATGGGGAGCTCATCTGGATCGACGAGGCCCTGACCCCCGACTCCTCCCGTTTCTGGCCCTTGGACAGGTACTGTCCCGGAGGTGCCCAGCCGAGCTTCGACAAGCAGTTCGTGCGCGACTACCTGGAAACCCTGGACTGGGGAAAGACCGCTCCCGGTCCCCAGCTGCCCGATGAGATCATCCGCAAGACCTCGGAGAAGTACATCGCCGCCTACGAGCTGCTGACGGGAAAGCCGTTCGGGTGGACATAGGGAAGGTGGTGTCCAAGGCATCCGGAGAAGGGGAGAGGGGTTCTGCAGCGCCTTCGGCGCTGGCAAGTAAAATCCGAGTACCGGAGACTCGTCGGTCGAGGGGAGGTCGAGGAAAAAATCCTAATCTGATAAGGTGAGCAGAGGAACCTGGGAACAAAAGAAAAAGGAGACGCCGGAGGTACCGGTGACACAGCCCGGCGGAACGCTCTAGTGAAAGGATGACCTTTCTCTTTGTTTGGTTGGTCCGCCTCGGAGTCCGGTCTGTCGAATACCCCAGCTTTTCTCCCTGTTGTAACGTATCGGCACGGGACGGGATACCTTAATCTATTAGGAGAGGAGTTTTTATCGACCTCTGGGTTTCATACATCTCGGGTCTTTTTCCGAGATGTATGAAACCCAGAGGCCAGCGCGGTAGCGCTGCAGATCATCTCCCAATGTTATCTACCTGAACTTCTTGTACCCACCCTGGGAGTCGAGGATGTTCTTCACCCAGACCCTGGCGGAGTCGGATACGGCGCCGAACGGGATGGGCTGCCCCGCCAGGAGGTCAACGAAGTGCTTGAGCATGCGGGCGGTGGCACCCCAGACCACCCCGCCGTCGATCTCGAGGAAGTAGATGTTGATGCCTTTGCCCCGGAAGAACGACCGTTCGGCCATCCAGGCATCCTCCCTGAACGCCTGCCGCAGGGAAACCATGAGCAGGCTCTCGGATTCACTGTTGATGCGGAAGTCATAGGGGAAGGGGATAGCGCCTACCACGGGGGTGATGTGGTACCCCACGATGGAGACATGGTCGTCCAGCAGGCCGAGGACGTCCACGTCGGAGGGGCAGAGCCCGATCTCCTCCTCGGCCTCCCGCAGGGCAGTGTTCACGAGGCCGTTGTCGCTCGATTCCACCCTGCCCCCGGGGAACGAGATCTCACCCTTGTGGTGCTCCACATCCATGGACCGCTTGGTCACCACCACCTGGGGTTCGCCGTCCTTCCAGCACAGGGGGACCAGCACGGCCGACTCCTTGAGGTCCTCCCGGGGGATGATGCGCCTCCGATGGGCGGCAAGTGTGCTGCGGATGTAGTCCCTGAGGGCCTGTTCATCGCGGAGGATCCCGACTATCCTGCTCTCCTGCATGGGTGGCCATGATACCACAAAGGCCCTGCCATGAACAGGCTTGACCATGAAAGGTCTTGCTGTATATTATACCCGCCATGAGAAGCAGAAGTGCCATCAAGAACTACATCGTGCTCATCAGGGACCTGGTGGGCGATGTGGAGGATCTCCTGGACGAGAGCATCGAGCAGGACTCGTCCCTGCAGTGGAAGGACCGGGCCACCGACATCCTGGGCAGGATCCTCGGCAAGGACCACACCTATGTGCGGGAGTTCCACGGGATAGAGTTCAGCACCCCCTTCTTCGACGACTTCGACGAGCTCCTCGAGGAGGAGACCTTCCGGATCGGCCTCGAGGATGCCCGGTCGTTCCTGATCTCGCTCATCGACGAGCTCGAGAGCGAACACAACTGCACGCCCGGGCTCATGGACATGGAGAGCCTGTTCGCCGAGATGAATCGGTACGTGGTCGCTCACGTGGGCGATGCCATGGCCCGCAGCAGCCTACACAACCGGATCATGCGCCTTCGCAACGGCATGATGTCGGGCGAGATCTCGGGCGACGAGGTGCGCTATCACATGGAGCACATCGGGTATCTGGACACCGGGCTCTACAAGCGCATGGTGCCGCTTCTCACATGGTATTACATTCAAGGGGCAGGTTTTAAAGGGGCACATAACAATTAGTCCGCTGCACACCTTCCTCATACATTCATATTCCCACAGAAAGGAGTTCACATGGCGAAGATCACACGGGCCCTGGTGAGCGTCACGGACAAGAAGGGCGTCACGGATTTTGTCCGCGAGCTCGCCGCGTTCGGGGTGGAGATCATCTCCACCGGCGGCACGGCAAAGGCTCTGAAGGACGCAGGCATCAAGGTCATCGACATCTCCGAGTTCACCGGCTTTCCCGAGATGATGGACGGCAGGCTCAAGACCCTGCATCCCCTGGTCCACGGCGGCATGCTCGCCATCCGCGACAACAAAGATCATGTCGAGGCCATGAAAAAGCACGGCATCAGGCCCATCGACATGCTCATCGTCAACCTCTACCGCTTCGAGGAGACCATCGCCAGGGGGGCATCCCTGGAAGAGGCCATCGAGAACATCGACATCGGCGGGCCCGCCATGGTGAGGGCCGCCTCCAAGAACAACCGGTACGTGTCCGTGGTGACCGATCCTGCCCAGTACCCGAGGATCATCGAAGAGATGAAGGCAACCGGAGGCTCGGTGAGCGAGAAGACCAACTTCGAGCTCGCCCGGGACGCCTTCTCGCTGACCGCCCGCTACGACGCGGCCATTTCCAACTACCTCCAGGGCATCGACGTGGCCGACGGAGAGTTCCCGCTCACCTACACGGTCCAGTACCAGCGCAGGCAGACCATGCGATATGGCGAAAACCCCCACCAGAAGGCCGCATTCTACGTCGAGCCCGTCATCGACCAGCCCGCCATCGCCACGGCCGATCAGCTCTGGGGCAAGGAACTCTCCTACAACAACATTATGGACGCGGATGCGGCCCTGGACCTCATCATGGAGTTCAACAGGCCCGCCTGCGTGATCCTCAAGCACTCCAACCCCTGCGGCGCTGCCCAGTCCGACGGCTCCCTGGCCGAGGCATACCGGAAGGCCCTGGCCGTGGACACCACGAGTGCCTTCGGCGGCATCGTGGGGCTCAACCGCACCGTGGACGCGGACACGGCGCGCGCCATCGGCGAGATCTTCACCGAGGTGGTGGTGGCGCCCGACTACACCCCCGAGGCCCTGGCCATCCTGGAGGCGAAGAAGAACGTGCGGCTCCTCAAGGTGCCGGGCATCGCCGGCGGCCCTGCGGCTAAGAAGCCGCTGATGTCCTCGCGCCGGGTCACAGGCGGCCTGCTCCTGCAGGAGCGCGACCTCGGCGCCGTGGACCTGTCGAAAGCCCAGGTGGTCACGAAGCGAGGGCCCACCGCGGACGAGCTGGAGGCCCTGACCTTCGCCTGGAGGATCGTCAAGTACGTGAAGTCCAACGCGGTCATCTACGCCACGAAAGACCAGCTCGTCGGCGTGGGCGCGGGCCAGATGAGCAGGGTGGACTCTTCGAAGCTCGCCATCATCAAGGCGGGCAACGCGGGTCTGTCCACCAGGGGCACCGTGATCGCCTCCGACGCCTTCTTCCCCTTCCGCGACGGCGTGGACGAGGCGGCCAGGGCCGGTGCGACGGCCATCGTGCAGCCCGGCGGGTCGGTGCGCGACGCCGAGGTCATCCAGGCCGCGGATGAGCACGACATGGCCATGATCTTCACTGGCATGCGCCACTTCAGGCACTAGGGGAGGCGCCATGAGGGTTCTCGTCGTCGGTTCCGGGGGCAGGGAGCACGCGCTGTGCTGGAAGATCGCCGCCAGTCCCCTGGTGGGCGAGGTATTCTGCGCGCCGGGCAACGGCGGCATCGCCCGGGACGCCGTGTGCATCGACATCGGCGCCGACGACGTGGCGGGCCTGCTGCGCTTCGCCAAGGACAACGCCTTTGACCTCACCGTGGTGGGCCCCGAGGCGCCGCTGGCAGGGGGCATCGCCGATGCCTTCGCCGCCGAGGGCCTGGCCGTGTTCGGCCCGGTGAAGGCGGCGGCCATGCTCGAAGGGTCAAAGGCCTTTGCCAAGGACGTCATGCAGGAGTGCGGCATCCCCACCGCGGCCTACCGGACCTTCACGGATGCCCAGGCAGCCAGGAGCTACATCCGGGAGGCCCCCGGCGGCGTGGTGGTCAAGGCCGACGGCCTGGCCGCGGGCAAGGGCGTGCTCGTCTGCCCGACCAAGGAAGAGGCCTATGCCGCCGTCGACGAGGTCATGGTGAAGAAGTCCTTCGGCGCGGCCGGGGACCTGGTGGTGGTGGAGGAGCTCCTCGCCGGGGAAGAGGCCTCCTTCATCGCGGTATGCGACGGGGAGAACGTGCTCCCCTTCGCCTCGTCCCAGGACCACAAGCGGGTCTTCGAGGGCGACCAGGGCCCCAACACCGGCGGCATGGGTGCCTACTCGCCGGCACCCATCGTGGACGCCGCCATGGCAGGCATGGTCATCGACCGGGTCCTGAACCCCCTGGTGTGGGGCCTGAAGAAGCGGGGCATCACCTACCGGGGCGTCATCTACGCCGGGCTCATGATCGCCGAAGGCGGTCCCTCGGTCCTGGAGTTCAACGTGCGCATGGGCGACCCCGAGACCCAGCCCCTGCTCATGCGGTGCGAAAGCGACATCGTGCCGGTCATGCTGGAGGTGGCCGGAGGCGGCAGCATCAAGGACGCCCGGCTCGACTCGTCGACCGGCCCCAGCGTGTGCGTGGTCCTGGCCTCGGGCGGATACCCGGGGTCCATCGTCAAAGGCAGGCCCATCACCGGGATCGACGCGGCGGAGACCGTGGAGGGGGTCAAGGTGTTCCATGCAGGCACCCGGTTCCAGGAGGGATCCTTTGTCACCGCAGGCGGCAGGGTCCTGGGCGTGACCGCCGCGGCGGAGAACCTCAAGGCGGCCATCGGCAGGGCCTACGAGGCGGTGTCGAAGATCTCCTTCGCCGGCATGCACTACAGAACAGATATCGGGCACAAGGCCCTGACGAGGTTGTCATGAAGGTAGCCATTCTCATGGGAAGCAAATCGGACCTCCCCGTCATGGAGGAGGCGGCAGCCGTCCTGATGCAGTTCGGCCTGCAGCACGAGATGCGCATCATGTCCGCGCACCGCACCCCGGATGAGGTCATGAGCTTCGCGAAGGCGGCCAGGGACGACGGGTACTCCATGATCATCGCAGGTGCAGGCATGGCCGCCCACCTGGCAGGGTTCATCGCGGCGCACACCACGCTGCCCGTCATCGCCGTTCCCATCGCCTCCTCGTCGCTGAACGGCATGGACGCGCTGCTGGCCATGGTGCAGATGCCCCCGGGCGTGCCGGTGGCCACCATGGGCATCGGCAAGGCGGGCGCGAAGAACGCCGCCCTGCTGGCCGTCGAGATCCTGGCCCTGGCCAGCGAGCCTCTCGCACGGAAGCTCGACCAGTACCGCTTAGACATGCGCAGGACAGTGATCGAAGAGGACGCCGGGATCAGGAACACCTGAGCATGCTCATCACCCCCGACGTCACTGCCGTTGCCTCGCTCCTGCTCTCCCGGCCGGGCGCTGTCGCGGCCTACCCCACCGAGACCTTCTACGGCCTGGGCGCACTCATCCACGACCGTGCAGGCCTGGGCCGCATCGTGGCTGCCAAGGGCAGGGACGCGGCCAGGGGCATGATCGTGCTGGTGGCGGACATGGCCATGGCAGCCGCCATCGCCACCATCGACGGGCGGCAGAGGGAGTTCCTGGAAAAGGTCTGGCCCGGCCCGGTGAGCGTGCTCCTCGAGGCGGTGCAGGGGCCTGACCCGCTCCTGGCCCCGGAGGGAAAGGTCGCCCTGCGCATCTCGCCCGACGCCCTTGCCACGGCCCTTGTGCGCCTGGTGGGCCCCATCACCTCCACCTCGGCCAACCGCACCGGCGAACCCCCGGCACGCACGGCGGACGAGGTCAAGCGCCAGGGACTGGACATCGATGCCGTGCTGGAAGGCCCCCGGACGCCGGGCGGCAGGCCGTCCACGCTCATCGACCTCACCATCTGGCCGCCCGCGTGCCTGCGGGAGGGCGTAGTGGCATTTGCAGACCTTTTGGATATGATTCGATGAGAACCTTTCTTGGTATGTTCAGGCAGCCTCTGCCCCATTGAAGGCCACAACCTTGCGGTGAGACCGTGACGCATGCCACAGATCAAGCTTTGCCTGCATATAGAGCCAACTCTCCGGGGAAGTATCCGTTGCCTGTGCGATCCTGAGGGCCATGTCAGGGCTGAGCGCCGCTTTGCAGTTGAGCAGTGTGGAAAGCGTTTTTCTCGTTACGCCCAATCTCTTTGCTGCCTCAGTAACGGTCAATCCCAGAGGTTTGATCACATCTTCACGTAAAACCTCGCCGGGGTGGGTAGGTCTTCTCTTTATGTTCATGTCCTACACTCCTTGTCCTAATGGTAATCGCGATAATCCACGATCACGGCATCATTCCCCTCAAACCTGAACGTCACCCTCCAGTTTCCGTTGACCCATACAGACCATGTGCCCTGCTCCTTTCCCTTGAGTTCGTGCAGCCTATATCCAGGCAAATCCATGTCCGATGGGTTCATGGATGCATCAAGACGGTCGAGAATCCTGGCCAGCCTCTGTGCATGATCCGGAATGATGCCTTTCTTCTCACCTGTGAGATAAAACCTTTCCAGCCCCTTGTGCCTAAATGACCGTATCACTCAACGAACCCTCCTAAAAGTGTAACGCATAGCGTTACAAATATCAATACAGGCATAATTTTTCATTCACGAGAAGGGGAGTACACAACCCGCCAAGACGAGAAAAGCCTCACTCCCCCCTGAACACCGGCCTGCGCTTCTCCAGGATCGCGGCGATGCCCTCCCGGGCGTCGGCGGTCCTGGCCGCGTGCATGATGCCCAGGCGCTCCTGCTCGAGCTGGTTCTCCAGGACTCCGAGCATGGCCCGGTTGAGGTTGTCCTTGGCGACGGCGAAGGCCTTCAGCGGCCCCGATGCCAGGCGCTGCGCCCTCTTCCTGGTGACGTCCTCCAGCTCCGCGTCGTCGACCACCTCGGTGACCAGGCCGATCTCGAAGGCCTTCTTCGCATCGAGGACCGGGTCGGTAAGGATGAGCTCGGAGGCTCTGCCGAAGCCGATGAGCAGGGGCACGTGCAGGCTCCAGGCGCCGTCGGGCGTGAGTCCCACCGAGGTGTAGGCCTGGCGGAACGCGGCAGAGGCCGCGCAGATCCGCAGGTCGCAGGCGGCCGCCAGGGACAGGCCCGCCCCCATGCAGACGCCGTTGACCATGGCGATGATCGGCTTGGCCATGCGGCGGACGCCCGAGACGAGGGGGTCGAAGTCCTTGGTCATCTGCCGGGTGGCGTCGCCGATGTCGGTTGCGCTCCGGAAGGCCGCAACGTCGCCGCCCGCGCAGAAGGCCTTGCCGGAGCCGGTGACGACCACCACCTTGGCGGCGTCATCGTCCCAGCAGGTCTCCAGGGCCCTGACGAGGTCCCTGGTGAGCTGGAAGTTGAGCGTGTTCATCTCTTTCGGCCGGTTCATGCGGATGAATGCAATGCCTTCGGACTGCTCGAGCACAACGGTTTCGAGTTCCATGGTGCCACCCCCTTCACGACAGAAATCGCACTGAATACCGCTGTAATATACCCGATCCGGGGGCCCGAGGGAAGGACATACGGTCCACATTGGACCTTCCCAGCGGGGCTTGAACGACGTATACTGGGGCCATGACATCCGGAGAGCATCGGACCTCATGAAGACGTCGCCTTCCCCGGTCATCGTGGGCGCGGCCCAGTTCACCCAGCCCCGGGGCACCGAGAAGCCCCTGGACCCGCTGGGCCTCATGGAGCGTGCGTGCCTCGACGCCCTGGGCGATGCGGGGGCACCGGGGCTCAGGAACCTCGTCGACCGCCTCTACGTGATCAACCTCTTCCAATGGCCCTACCGGGATGCGCCGGGCATGCTCGCGGAGAGGGTCGGCATCCGGCCGGAGAAGTCCTCCTACCTCCCCGTGGGGGGCAACACCCCGCAGCTCGTCGTGAACAGGGCGGCCCGGGACTTGGCCGCGGGCAGGTGCAGTGCCGTGCTCATGACCGGGGCCGAGGCCATCTACTCGCTCCGCAGGGCCATGAAAGGGGCCATCGTGCTGGACTGGCCGGCCAGCGAGCCTCCCGGGCGGACCGACGGGGAGAACGCCAGCGGGATCGATGACCTGGAGGCGGCCTACGACCTGTTCCTGCCGTCGTTCGTGTACCCCCTGTTCGAGACCTCGCTCAGGGCGGCATCGGGAATGTCGCCATCCGAGCACCAGGCCTTCATGGGGCGCGCCTTCGAGCGCCTCTCCCTCGTGGCGTCCCGCAATCCCTTCGCCTGGTCGCGGCGGCCCCTGAGCGCCGCGGAGATCGCCACGCCCGGGCCGGACAACCGGTACATCGGCTTCCCCTACACCAAGTGCATGAACGCCAACATCAACGTGGATCAGTCCGCAGCGATCGTCCTGACCACGGAGGAGCACGCCCGGTCCCTGGGCATCGACGCCGGGCAGTGGGTCTACCCCTCGGGCGGAGCCGACCTCAACGACATCTGGAACGTCACCCGCAGACCGTGCCTCCACGAGTCCCCCGCCATCCGCCACGCCT
>Ga0209203_1000382_pt1 | contig 38784 bp, 37 predicted proteins | sample AD_UKC109_MetaG_FD_184423 | JGI IMG/M metagenome (GOLD analysis project Ga0209203, IMG submission 184423) | Active sludge microbial communities of municipal wastewater-treating anaerobic digesters from Hong Kong - AD_UKC109_MetaG (SPAdes)... | ecosystem: Engineered > Bioreactor > Anaerobic >... | reverse complement strand
ATTTTGTTGGAGTACAGTGATGAATGGGAGTTTGGTAGATTGTATTTAGATATGAGTCAAATTTAGTTGTGAACAGACCCCTTGGGAGGACCTGTGATCAATTTTACAGAAAAAGTGTTGCGTAATCTACGCTGCGGGCTTTTACATTACTTGCAGCGTGTGCCTTTCCGAAAAAGAAAGAGAAGATATTGATTTTCTTGGTGACTAACATTTCAAACTCCTTTTTGATCTAATCACATTTAGTGGTCTATTCTCATCACAGTGAGGATTACCAGTCCCAGGTCATTGATCTTCGCCAGGATGCCAAGTAAAGCTGCTTGATCAATCGCCTGCCCAGCCAGAAGGGTTTTGCCGTCTTCCTGCTTGGGGGTAAAACCGTCAAACCAATCTGACCAACTGTCATCGAAAGTCCCTTTGACCTTGATTTCGTAAAATGATGGCGATTCACACATTTGCTTGTTTGTCATGGTTTTTCTCCTGTTTTGTTATTCTGACCATAGTATCCACGCCAACTTGATGAATTGTCATCCTCAATCTTGATGATTTATTCCTCTCAGTTATGATGATTCGGCATCCAAATAAACAAAAATTCCCCGTCGGCTGGCAGGGAATGAGTCACTTGGAAGGTCTGTACTTCAGAGCAAGCCGAAATCCCGGGCTTTTTGGAGGGCTTCAAGCCTCCCATGCACATCCAGCTTGAGATAGATATTGCGGATGTGGGTGCGAAGCGTGGTTGGCGCGATCAGCATTTCCCCGGCAATTTCTGGAACGGACAGGTGCGAGTTCAGAAATCGCAACACTTCCAATTCGCGCTCGCTCAACGGCTCCACCAGGTTAGCGATCCCGGAGCGCAGGGGAGCAAAACCAATTCTTCCGGGCTCACTTGGCATTTCCTGAATGCCTAAAGCAGCCAGAAGTTTTGTGGTGTACTTGACCCTGACACCCCGGCTTCGGATGCTCTTTAGCATCGCTGCCATTGGAGCGCCCCCTTTAACAAACATCCGCATGTATCCTTCCGGTTCAGCCGCTGCCAGGCAGCGTTCCAGAACCTCCATCGCCTCCTTAGAGCGGCCCAATGCCTGCAAGGACAGCGCATAAATTGGCAGTAACTTTATCCAGAGCAGGCTCCAGCCTTTTTGCTGGAGATCGTCCAGCGTTTTTTCGAGTGTGTTGACCACATCCACGAAACGATCTTGTTGATAAAGCAGTGACATTTCCATAAATAACTGTTTGTGATTCCTGTCTTGCTTAAAGGTCTGGAAAAACTTTTCAAACTTTGACGCAGCCGCTGGCACATCTCCTTTTGCCAGCAGGAGCATAATTTCGTTTTCAACAGAAATGCGGGCATACCAGGGGGAAATCGCTCCTGTCACTTTCATGGCTTGCAGATTTAACGCGAACGCCTGCTCGAATTCCCCGGAGGCACCCAGGGCTTCGGAAAGGCTGCTCAAAGCGTAGTTTAATGCGTCAGCTTGCCCCCACTGTTCTGCCAGGGCAACCGCTTGCCGTGCCAGTGATACAGCCGGCTCCAGTTGATTCCACTCGAGCAGGATATTACTCTTGGTGGCATATGCGTGAGCCAGAACAGGGTACCTTTGCGAAGACTGTCCAACTCCTTCTGTTTTGTAGACTGCGATCTGACAAAGAGAGAAGGCTTCGTGCAGTTGGCTTTGCAGAAGGAGTGCGTATGCCAAATTACAGCTCGTATAAAGAAGTTCGTGGACTCTACCGATCTTTTTCCCAACGGCAAGTGCCTGTTCAAAAGATCGGGTGGCTTCAAGAAAGTCGCCTTGGTACTGTAAAGCCAGGCCCTGGATATTCAGCAAATGCGTGCGGGCTGCCCAATCCTCGTCTGGCAAATTCTCCATGGCGCGCTGCACAAATTCCAAAGCCATCTCTGCCTCTCCGTTCATCCAGGCCAGATAAGCCCTGATTGCTGCCAGGTGGCTGCTCAGGTGTCTTTTTTCGGAAATATTTTCCACACTCGCTAAGGAGTGTTCGGCCTGCTCTAAGAGCTCATCCATGCCGATTGAAGGGTCAGCATACGCTTTAGCCCAGGCATATGCCATGCATAACCAGGGGTTGGATGAAACCTGATGGCTGGAAAGTTCGTCGAAATTCCTAAGCACGTCAAACAGTTCCGCGTTTTCAAGCATCGCCAGGGCATTTCCAGAAACTGCTTGATGCACGCGGTCGATATCCCCGGCAGCCAGCGCGTGGCGGATCGCTTCAGAAGGCATATGATTCCCGGCATACCAATCGCTGGCACGTTGTTGTAGCTGTGGGATACGCTCAGGACAAAATTGCTTTAATTGCTTGCGTAAAAACTCGCCAAACAGATGGTGATAGCGATACCAGCGCTGCTCCTCATCGAGCGGGATTAAAAACAAATTAGCACGCTCCAACTGATCCAAATACGCCTGACTGCCGGGTTTGTCGATAACAGCATCGCAAAGGGGTTCGGTTAGTTGATCCAGGATGGAGGTTTGATACATAAACGAGCGAAGCTCCTCGGATTGCTGGCTGAACACTTCATCCAGCAGGTAATCCAGGATGAATCGATTTGAGCCCGAAAAAGTCTTGATAAAAAGCGAAACACTTTCAGGACCTTGCTTGGCCAATCTTGCTTGCATCGAAAAAGCAGCCATTTGCAAACCGGCAATCCACCCCTCTGTCCGGTCCTGAAGCGCGGCAATTTCTTGGGGTGATAGTTTGAAATTTAATGCCCCCTGCAAAAATTGTTCAGTTTCTTCATATCCAAAACGCAAATCCGTTGCCCGAAGCTCATTCAACTCGCGCCGTGCCCGCCAACGCGCGAGAGGCCAGGGGGGATCTATCCTGCTGGTTGCCACCAGGTGCAGGCTGTGGGCTTCTTGCGGCAGATGTTCAATCAGGAAGGTCAAATCCTGGTGAATCTGGCTCTCAGAAAGGGCGTGAAGGTCATCCAGCACCAGGCATATAGGATCATTGAGGCTAGATAACTGATTGATCAGTTCTGTAATCGGAACTTCCATTGATCCAGGTTGAGGGGTTTGTGAAGCCTGGAGGATTGCGCCGCCAATATTTGCTTGCTGAACCTGTGAAAGGGTATTCAAAGTCGCAATGAAGTAACTCCAGAAGCGCGCCGGTGTGTTTTCGCTTTTTTCCAGTGAAAGCCAGGCAACCGGAAGATCAGCCTGGGCCTGCCACTCGCTGAGCAAGGTGCTTTTGCCATAACCAGCTGGGGCCGAGATGAGAGTCAGGCGGCAGCCACGGGCGATGCCATCATTCAGCCGGGCGACTAAATTTGCCCGGTTAATCAGGTTGCCATGCAGGGGTGGAACATGAACTTTGGTTGCGAGCAGGTTATCTGGCACGTTCGTTCTCCTTGAACGTTAGATCGCTTTTCATTATACGAGAAAATCAATAAAACCTCTACACGCATGAAGGAAAAAGGCAAACACATGCCCCTCTGTTAAGAAATTATTTCTGCATAGATTAACCACCTGGGGATTGCATCCGAGTTGGCTATATTACACTATTAAACTAACGCGTCCTGATGAAGGCCTGATTATTAATTCGTTCAAGTACGCGTCTATTTCACCGAAGGTATTCACACCTACCTGGCTGAACAAATAGGGCATATAAAATATTGCATAAGGTCAGCGGTTTTGGCGCATCTTGAAACCAATAGTCTATTCCCCTAACTTTATACAAAGATTATATATACTGGTGAATTTCTTCTATAATCATTAGAAAATTGGCAACTTAGAGGTTGTGTTTTTCGAGGTTAAGATGAAGAAAATTCTTGTGACACTGGTGCTTGTTGCCCTGGTGGCAACGGCATGTAATCTGGCGGGTAATACCGACCCAACAATTTCAACGCAACAAGATGACTCACAAATGGAGGTTATAAAACCAATGGGAGAAGCTGCAATTGATAATACCTACAACAAACAAGAAGGCGTGGAAGTTATCTACTTTGCTGGCGGTTGTTTTTGGGGGATAGAAAAGCTGATGCAGTCGATACCCGGCGTGGTGGCGGCAACCAGTGGTTACGCCAATGGGCAGTCGGATATCGTGCCAAGCTATGAGCAGGTGGTCACTGGCGACACTGGCTATCGCGAAACAGTCCGCGTTGAATATAAACCGGATCAGGTCAGCCTGGACGCGCTGATCTTTGCTTACTATCACGTCATCGACCCAACAACAGCAAACGCCCAGGGTAATGACGTTGGCACTCAATATCAAACCGGCATCTACTACACCAGCGATGACGCGAAGAGTACCGTTGAGCGCGTGACTGCCATTGTGAAGGAGCGCTATGTGGATTTCGTCGTGGAAATCGAACCACTGGAACGCTTTTATGACGCGGAAGAATACCACCAGGACTACCTGGTGAAGAACCCCATGGGCTATTGCCACATTCCCGGAGATGAAATATCCACTGTCACTAACATCATTGTCGATCCTGGCAACTACCAACGCCCGTCGGATGAGACGCTTCAAGCCACGCTCACCAGCCTGCAATATAACGTAACCCAAAATGCGAGCACTGAGCCACCATTCCAAAATGAATATTGGGACAACCACGCCCGCGGTCTTTACGTGGATGTTGCCACCGGCGAGCCTTTGTTTTCATCCAGCGATAAGTTCGACAGCGGAACCGGCTGGCCGAGTTTCTCAAAAGGCATTGATGAAAATACCTTTGTATACATCGTGGACGAGTCTCTTGGAATGACCCGCACCGAGGTCCGCAGCCGCGCCGGCAACTCGCATTTGGGGCATATCTTCTATAACGAGGGCTTGTCACCAACCGGAACTCGCTATTGCATCAACAGCGCCGCTCTGAGATTTGTGCCCTACGAGGAGATGGAAGCCGAAGGATACGGCTACCTGTTGGACTATATCGATTGAAACTGATAATCATGAGGTCAGGTTCTACTGCCCAAAAATAAGGGTAAGAAGAAACCCGCATAAAGGTATGGACTGGACTCCTTTGAGCCGGCTTTTCACCTGCCGGATTTGGGGGAATTCTTTACATAAACTTTAATGATGCAATAAGAAGCCTTTACCCATCTTTGATAGCCTAAGGGAGTAAATAGATTTATTGTAGAACAGGAGAAAGTAACATGAGAAAATCTTTGGCTATTACATTAGTGGTAATTGGCAGCATCATCATTGCGATATTGATCTTTGGCGCAGGTATGTTCTTTGGACGCACCAATGTGTTTGCAAACAATTGCACCACGAATAGTTTCCAGACGCCGTCAATCAACTTCCCAGGTTCCTGGAGGATGGGCCGTTTCAATATGATGGGCGCTTTCAACAGGGTGCCTTGGTGTGGGTTTGACAACGCCAATGATGGCATCCTCACCATAGACCAAACTAAGCAGGCTGTCGAGGGATATTTGCGGAAGGTAAATAACTCCGATCTTGAGCTTGAGGAGATCATGATCTTTGACAACCTTGCCTATGCGCGTATAGTCGAGATCAGCACCGGGATCGGAGCTATGGAATTGCTTGTCGACCCCTCTACTTTATCGGTTTATCCCGAATACGGCCCAAATATGATGTGGAATCAGAAATATGGACATACTGGAGGAAACGGAATGATGGGTGGAGCAGGAATGATGAACGGTGACTTCTTCGATCCCTCTTTTGTCTCTTCAGAGATGACTGTGTCCCCTGAACGAGCCTCTGAGTTTGCCCAGCAGTACCTGGACAAACAGTTTCCCGGATACAAAATATCCGATGAGGTATATCCATTCTATGGATACTACACCATCGATTTTTTGGAGGACGACCAACCTGCTGGAATGCTCAGCATTAATGGATACAGTGGACAGGTCTTCCTGCATACCTGGCACGGAACCTTCATCGAGATGTGGGAATAATTTGCTTCCCTGCATCTCTTCCAGGGATTGGCATTAATGCCAATCCCTGTTTGTATGTAAAATAGATTTGTAATGGTTTTTTTGCGGAGACTGAGATGACTACAACCAGGATACTGATTATCGATGATGAATCTTCCATTCATAACGTTCTAAGCGCTTATTTGAAGGCGGAAGGGTATGAATTCAAATCAGCCTATGATGGGCCAGAAGGATTGGAGATTGCCCGCTCTTTCAAGCCGGATATCATCGTCCTGGATGTCATGCTTCCAGGTATGGATGGAATTGAACTCCTGGCCAAACTGAGACGTGAATCAAATGTCTATGTGATCATGCTTACCGCCAGATCCGAAGAAACGGATAAAATCGTCGGACTTTCGGTTGGCGCGGATGATTACCTTACCAAACCCTTCAGCCCGCGGGAACTGGTGGCCCGTATTAAAGCTGCCCTCAGACGCCTGCAGAACCCGACAGACAGCGTCGGTGAGCGCACAGTTTTCAGTTTCGCCCATCTTCGCATTGATATTGCGGCAAGACGTGTTTGGGTTGACGATAACCTGATTGACCTGACCTCGATTGAATTCGACATCTTGCTTGTCCTTGCCCAACATCAGAGCATGGTCCTAAGCCGGGAGCAGCTTCTGGAAAAAATCTGGGGATATGATTATTTTGGAGACACACGCGTAGTAGATGTTCATATCGGTCACATTCGCCAAAAACTGGGAAACGAATCATTGATTGAGACAATTCGCGGCGTGGGATATCGCTTTGAGGATAAATAGGTGATTCTATGATGAAATTTATACGCACGCACCTTACGTGGAAGGTGTTTCTTTCTTATCTGCTGGTTGTTTTGATTGGCGGTGTCGTGCTTATCACAGCTGCCAGTCTGACTGTTCCCGCGGCGTTTGAGCGCCATCTTCTTAGTATGAACGAAATCGTGATAAGTGGAAATATGGCCGGCAATAATGAGCAAATGGTATCAGAGTTGTTTTCACAATATAAAACAGCAGTTTTCGAGGCAATAACTTACGCCACGCTTGCTGCCTTGGTTGGGGCTGTATTGGCCAGCTTTTTGATCAGCCGCCAGGTGGTCACCCCTACTTTGCAGATGATGAGCCTCAGCAAACGCATTGCTGAGGGAGAATATAAAGAGCGATTATCGCTCCTCGGTGGGCAGCAGACGGACCAAATCGATGAATTGGGTCGCCTGGCACTCAGTTTCAATCAGATGGCAGATAAACTGGAGAAGACTGAAACGATGCGCCGGGAGTTGATCGGGGACGTAACCCACGAATTGCGGACGCCACTTACGGCGGTCAAGGGGTACCTGGAAGGAATGGCGGATGGGGTCTTACCTGCCGACCCGGAAACTTATCAGCAAATTCACGCAGAAATTGACCGTTTACAGCGATTGGTCAATGATTTGCAAGAATTGAGTCGCGTGGAGGCTGGAGCTTTTCAACTGATGCTTACGCCTGTTTCACCGGCCAGTCTGATCGAAAGAATTCAGAATACGTTGGGCCGCCAATTTGAAGAAAAAAACATTCAACTTGAGATGGATATTGAGCCCAACCTTCCTGATATTACTGTGGATAAAGACCGCATCATCCAGGTGCTGACAAACCTGGTGGGAAACGCACTTCAGTACACCCCCAGTGGAGGAAAAGTCACCCTTCTTGTCCGCCGGGAACAGTCCGATGTGCTTTTCTCAGTTATAGACAGTGGAATTGGGATCTCCGCGGACCAAATCCCCTTGATATTCAACCGCTTTTACCGCACCGATAAGTCCCGGACGAGAACGAGTGGGGGTAGCGGTATTGGTTTGACAATTGCCAAGGCATTGGTAAAAGTTCATGGGGGAAAAATATGGGTTGAGAGTGAGGGTGAAGGCAAAGGCAGCACTTTTTCATTCCGGATCCCCCTCTCTAAATGAAAGGGGAATTGCCCCCATAATCCTTTAACAAAACTTCATAAACCCTTGACTTATCCTTCATCCTGAAATGTTAATATTGATCTGAAAGTAAGAACAACCCCCTCAGTTTGAGGCATATGGAAGGATGAAACATTGTGATGACAGGCTATTGGTTCGGTGGTCTAAGATGGATTTTTTTGATCATCAATCTCGTTCTAATAATTGGAGCGATCGTCGCGTTGGTGTTTCTGGTCATCTGGATCGTGAAACGATTGAGCAATAACAATCCGAGGCAAGCGCTAAACAATGGTGCTGAGTCCGCGGTCGAAATTGCCAGGGAACGTTACGCGAAAGGTGATATCACCCGCGAAGAATTTCAAAAGTTAATAGTTGATCTGGGAAAAGGCAGGTGAAAGATGATGGGTTTTAGAATGATGGGCGGTATGTTGGTTTTCTGGGCTCTTATCATTGTTCTGGCCGTATTGCTGGTGAAAGAGTTGTTTAATTCGAATAGCAATCGCTCAAGAGACAATGTGCGTAAGGCGAATCAGATCCTGGATGAAAGATATGCCAGGGGTGAAATCAGCCAGGAACAGTACCTGACGATGTTGAAGGATATTCAATAAAAAGACTCAATCAAAGGAGATCGAGGCCAGCATGCGCCACACGATCTCCTTTTTTTGTCAGAAATATTTAGAAAAGGAAACTTAAAATATGAGAAAATCTCAGGTCTTAATAATCGTTGGGGCTATCCTGATTGCTGTAACCACAGTCGGGATCTTTGCGCTAAACAAAGCTTTCAATCGATCGGAAAATGCTTTTCTGGAGGAATATGGATTGAGCGGTCTTACCATCCCGGAAATTGTGCAACAACTCGATAGTACTACGTCTGACCCCGCGGGATTAAAGGCAAGTATCACCAGCAAACACCTGGTCCTCATGGATGATTTGGCCGAGGTCAGGTTGGCACTCCCCGATGATACGTTTTACCTCTCCTTTGCGCCTTACATCACCCAAACTCACCCCTGTGCCATACACAGCCTGGCATCCTGCCAGGGCGAGTTGGTCAACCGGGAAATTTATGCTGTTATTACCGATAGTAATGGGAAAGAGATTGTCAGTTCCAATTTCACAACAATGGAGAACGGTTTTGTGGGAGTGTGGCTGCCGCGAGATATCAACGCAACTCTGACCGTCAGCTACAATGGACTGGTGGCACAAGCTCCTATAAGAACCTATTCGGGAAGCGATACCTGCCTGACGACACCGCTGCGGCTCAATTGATAGTTTGTCACAAAGGGCTTGTTTTCACTCTTCCACACATGGTTTTGAGAACCTTTATTTTGATTGTCGGGAGAATTTATGCTAGAGTAAATATGTTCTCACCGCCGCCTTCATTTACCAGGTTTAAGTTATTGGTGAATTTCATTTGATGGGAAATTGAAGGTTTAAAACAAGTTTTTCTTAAGGTCAGGAGGTTTTATATGGCAGATAAAAATACAAGAAATGCTGAAAAAGCACAGGATAAGATCGACTCCTCAATGCCTGACGCGGATATGGAGCATGATCACAAAAAGATATCGAACCCTGTGGATGCTCATACAGGACATAGTATGAAAAAGCAGGAAATGGATAAGAAGGCTGAAGGCTCTTCTGATCATGCCATGTCCGGAAACCATGACGACCATAAAGATGACAGTTCCCACGTGGATCACAGCGGGCATGAGCAATTGTTCCGTAAAAAGTTTTGGATTTCACTGCTGCTTTCGATCCCAGTATTAGTTTTCAGTCCGTCAATTCAATCCTGGTTGGGATACAGCGCCCCGGAATTTCCGGGCAGCAACTGGATCACCCCGGTCTTTTCAGTGATTGTCTTCTTATATGGTGGGCTGCCCTTCTTAAAGATGGCAGTTCCTGAACTTAAGAACCGCAAGCCAGGGATGATGACTTTAATATCACTGGCAATCAGCGTGGCTTTCGTTTACAGCCTGGCTGCCCTGTTCCTGCCCACCAGCGTCTCATTTTTTTGGGAATTGGTCAGCTTGATTGATATCATGCTTTTAGGGCACTGGATTGAGATGCGCTCAATACGGCAGGCCTCGGGAGCCTTGAATGAACTGGCACGCTTAATGCCCGATACTGCCGAACGGATCCTGCCGGATGGCGGCACGGAAACCGTCGCTGTGAGTGAATTACAAAAGGATGATTTGGTTCTAATACGCCCTGGCACAAATGTACCGGCAGATGGCGAGGTGCAGGAAGGTGAATCAGATGTCAACGAAGCCATGCTAACCGGAGAATCGGTGCCCGTGAAAAAACAGGTGGGCGATAAGGTGATCGCTGGCACGATCAATGGGGATGGCAGCCTAAGGGTTAAGATTACTGCCACTGGCGATGATACTGCTCTGGCAGGAATTATGCGTTTAGTGGAGCAAGCACAACAGAGCAAATCCAACACCCAGATTCTGGCAGATAAGGCTGCTGGATGGTTGTTTTATGTGGCCTTGGTGGTGGCTGCAATCACAGCGGTGGCCTGGACGATTGCAGTAGGGTTTACTGTAGAGGTCATCGCCCGTGTCGCTACTGTTTTGGTTATTGCCTGTCCGCATGCTCTGGGACTTGCTATTCCTCTGGTAGTGGCAATCACAACCGCAATGGGTGCGCAAAATGGCATTCTTGTTCGGGATCGTTTGGCGCTTGAGAACGCCCGTAAGATTGACATAATCGTTTTTGATAAAACCGGCACCCTGACAGAAGGTAAGTTTGGTGTGGTTGCCACAAAAACCGTACAAGATGTAAGCGAAGAAGATGCATTGGCATTAACTGCAGCAATTGAAGGGGACTCAGAACATACTATCGCCCGTGGCATTCGCAAATCTGCTGAAGATCGCCAGCTTTCCTTGCCCGAGGTCTCAGATTTTGAAGCAATTAAGGGACGTGGAGTAAAAGCCAAACATGGCGAACAGTCTGTGTACGTTGGTGGTCCACGCCTGTTGGAAATGCTCAACATTGATCTCCCCCATGATTTCGTTGAATTCGATCGTGAAGCTGGTCAAAAAGGACAGAGTGTCGTCCATCTGATCGAAGAAGGCACAAGCGCTTCGCGTGTAATTGCCGCTTTTGCCCTGGCCGATGTTGTACGCCCAGAGAGCAAAGATGCAATTCGAAGATTGCGTGAGATGAATATCGAAATAGCCATGCTGACTGGTGACAACCAGGCAGTGGCAAAAACTGTTGCGGATCAGCTCGGCATTGACACTTATTTTGCTGAAGTTTTGCCTGAACATAAGGATCAAAAAATCCTGGAACTTCAAGAACAGGGAAAAAGTGTTGCAATGGTTGGCGATGGGGTTAACGATGCGCCAGCGCTTACCCGGGCCGACCTGGGCATTGCGATTGGCAGCGGTACTGATGTGGCCATTGAATCGGCGGGCATTATCCTGGTGAAGAGTAATCCCCTGGATGTTGTAAAGATCTTCGACCTTAGCCAGGCCAGTTACAAAAAAATGATCCAGAACCTGGTCTGGGCAGCCGGATACAACATTGTGGCTTTACCTTTAGCTGCCGGTGTATTAGCACCATTTGGCATCTTGCTTTCTCCGGCTGTCGGAGCTGTGCTTATGTCACTCAGTACGATCATCGTCGCGATCAATGCCCAATTGCTGCGTACACATCGCCTGTAATCCCGAACAGGTGGAGCTTTGAATCTACGATCTCAGCGACTGCTCAAATGTTCCTCCGGAAAGCGCACCGGGAGGGGGCGCCGGGAAGCCGCGCGCTGGTTCATTAGCCCAGAAGCGGTGGTGCGGGTGCAGCATCGGGTAGGCGCCAAAGCCCGCGACAAAGCTGTTGTTCAGCGCGTTTCGCCCCAGGATGTAATCCATGCTCAGGCGCACGCTGTCGAGATAGTGCGTCTCACTGAAAGCTGATCAGGCCAGCGTAAACGTAATAAAAAACAGGAGAAAAAGCCTGAAAGAAAACTTCATCACACTTCCTCCTGATCTTCCGCTCTGATGCGGGGCAGGTCTGATGGTGATTATATACGATTGAACCTGAGGCCGATCCTTTTGCAATTGCTTGTCAATTCCCATATATATTGTATAATCTGGATTGTACAAATAGGAGAAATATGACTGCGATAAATGACCTGCCTGATGAGCCAAAATATTCTGTAAAAAGAATCAGCGACCTGACCGGCATTAATCCTGTGACCTTGCGCGCCTGGGAAAGGCGCTACGGCGTGCTGAAGCCAGAGCGAAATGAGAACCGCTACCGGCTCTATTCGGACCGGGATCTGGCAATTTTGAGGTGGCTGATCAACAAGAAGAACAGCGGGGTGTCAATCAGCACCGCTTCCGAGAACTTGCACGATATGATCGCTCAGAATGATTGGCCTGAAGTAATCCCGTTTGGCATCGCCCAGGCTAAAACAGTCAGTTTGGTGCCGCCGCAGCGTTATGCCAGTGATCTTTTTGGGCTATTGAAGTCGCACAACGAAGTGGAAGCCGCCAGGCTGTTTGAGGACGCGATCTCCAAATTTGACCTTGAAACCCTGATTGAAAAAATCATCACCCCAACCTTGATCTCCGTGGGGGAAGCCTGGTTCCAGGGGGAGATCATGATCAGCACGGAGCATTTTGCAACAGCTTTTGTACGCAGCAGATTGAACAACCTCTACATTTCCCTGCCAATCGTCAACGTGGGACCAAAGATTCTGATTGGTGGAGCGCCTTCTGAAGAGCACGAGATGGGCGCATTGATGATGGCTGTGCTGCTGAGGAACCGGGGTTACAGGGTGGAGTTTTTGGGGGCTAACCTGCACCTGGATGATCTGGTGGATTACTCCCATCAGATAAAACCTGCCCTGGTTGTGCTGACAGCCAGCACAAACCTGGTTGCCATGGAATTGCTGCGGGCGCAGGCGAAACTCAATTCTATTTCACCGGCCCCAAAGTTTTGTTTTGCCGGCTTTGCCTTTGATTTTGACCCCGACCTGGTAAAAAAGATCCCGGGTATCTATCTTGGAAATTCAATGGTCAAAGCGCTCGACCAGATAAAGCAGCTCTTGAGCACAAAATAATCCTCTACCGAAAACTCACAACCACCCATGATAAGGGTGGTTTTTGTTTAAGTCCCCCTCCAGGTTCATCCGCCAAAAGGGTTAAATAAAAAAGAGGTGGCAAGTATTTGCCAACTCTTTTTGTCAATCAATTTCAATGTTTACTGTGGAGGCAGAAGCACTGCATCGATGACATGGATCACGCCGTTGGAGGCTTCGATATCAGTGATGATGACTTCGATCGTATCGTTCAGATAGACCTTGCCATCTTCGACTTTGATGGTGATTGCCTGGCCCAGGACGGTATCGGCACTGGTCAGTGTCACTACATCAGCAGCCATGACTTTACCGGAGACTACATGGTAGAGCAGGATGGATTTGAGTTGCTCGAGGTTCTCAGGAAGTAATAATGTTGCAACTGTGCCTTCGGGCAGTTTCGCGAAAGCGTCATCGGTTGGGGCAAATACAGTGAAGGGGCCTTCGCCTTTGAGCGTGTCGACCAGGTCGGCAGCGCCTAATGCGGCGGCGAGGGTGGTGAAGCGGCCATCAGCCACGGCGGTGTCGACAATGTCAACCAACTTGGCAGGGGGCAGCAGGACTGAGTCAATCACGTGGATGACGCCATTGGAAGCTTCTACATCAGTGATAATAACTTCGACGGTATCGTTCAAATAGACCTTACCCATGTCGACTTTAATGGTGACGGGTTCGCCCAGGACGGTATCGGCACTGGTCAGGGTGACTACATCAGAAGCCATGACTTTACCGGAAACAACATGGTAGAGCAGGATGGACTTGAGCTGCTCGAGGTTCTCGGGGAGCAGTAGGGTATCTACGGTGCCTTCGGGCAATTTCGCGAAAGCATCATCGGTTGGGGCAAATACGGTGAAGGGTCCTTCGCCTTTGAGCGTGTCGACCAGGTCGGCAGCGCCTAAAGCAGCGGCGAGGGTGGTGAAGCGGCCGTCAGCAACGGCTGTGTCGACAATGTCGAACAGTTCGGGTTCGGGAATAGCGGTAGGTTCGGCGGTTGGTACCGGCGTGGCTTGGGGGGCACATGCCGCGAGGGCGAGGATCGCCACAAGTAAGATAGAAAGGTAGCTAAAGGGTTTCATTTTTTCTCCTATGGTTATGTATTATATTTTGTACAACTTATGAGTGCATATTAGCAGCGCTATTTTCAATGTACAAATAATTGTATAAGGTTACTTGACAAACAAAAATTTACTATTCCAACCAATCGATAGAAACCCAACTCAAGAAGGGTATTTGCGATTTTTGTGTTGATAAGGGGGCTCTGTTCAAAGAAATGGCTGCATTTTTCCGCGAAAAACCGGCACAAGACTGGAAAAATGCATTGCAAAGCGCCTGATCAGGCGGTTTTGGTCCAAAACACCGCTAAAATGCTGGTGAATTTCAAAATGAATTGCAAGTTTGTACAGGGTGGTCAGCAGAAAAGCCAGGGGAGGTTAAAGCCAATGGACTCTTACAAGGCTGTACAAGGTAGATTCATTCCATTGGAATCCAATAAAGCAATTTGCGCAGGATGAACCCTGTTCAGGAGAGTTGGGTCTTAGGAATGTTGGAACTTGGTCAAAATGGAAAGGAAATGGTGGTTTCGTTGTCAAAGGAAGCTGTTATGGAAAAACCTATGGAACAGCACTGGGCAACATCAATAACTGTATAATCAAATAAGAGGATATCAAGCAATCAGAATCGGAGGGAGTGGTGGCAAAAAAGCAGGTTACACGCTTTCAGTTATTAATGCAAAAGCTGGTCGCCAATCCGGCGGTATCGAAAGTTTTCTCAGTTTTTTGGCATCGTCTTGACCGGGCTTGTCTGAGGTTGAGCAAAGGCAGAACTTCCCTGACCGAGATTTTTGCGGGTATGCCCATGGTTCTGCTCACCACCACAGGTGCACGCAGTGGATTGGCGCGCACCCTGCCTGTTTTGTGCCTGCGCGACGCGGAAAAGCCGCAAGTCATTGCTGTTTCAGCAGCCAATTGGGGCAGCGAAAAGATGCCCTCCTGGTATTACAACCTCAAGGCAAATCCGCGGGCAAGCATTTTATTGGATGGCAAACAGAGCGTTTGCGTCGCGCGGGAGGCAAAAGGGGAGGAGTATGAGCGTTACTGGAAAGTGGCTGAAGCGACTTTCGTGGGCATGCGGCACTACCGCCAGCGCGTCGGGGACCGGCGCATCCCGATCATGATCCTGAGTGAAGAGGGCGATCAGCTCTAAAAGAAAACCACACAACAATAGACGCGCCAGGGAGAATTTAGCGAATTGGATCAACAACCACGATAAGTAAGGAGTTGCGTTCAGGATACAGTGGCCTGAACCTGATGCTGAGTGTAAAACTTAAAAATGCGATCAAGGGAAACGATCAAGGAACCTGGAAAAGCGGGTTAGTAAATAAATTGCGTCTCCAAAATGCCAGTTGGTTTGTCGCAAATTTGGTAAAATTAGATTTCAGATAAGATGCATCTCATCAATTACATCAGCATATGAGGGTCTTGATGAAGAAGAATGGCTTTCCCGTAAAACACCTTTCGGCATTTTCGAAATTCATTGGTAAAGTGACTGCAGGATCAGGGAAGTTGCTGCCCGTAATTTTGGCAGCACTTAGCTTAACTGCTTGCATGACCGCGGCGAATCCCGCTTCAGACCAGACCTCTCTCCCGCAGGCTTCGGAAGTACCTGCCCAAACTGAAACCCCCACCCCAGAAGCCACTCTGACCCCAACCAATACCGCAACACCCACTGCAACCGAGATCCCGCCGCTTGCGCTGGCAGAATTCTCAGCAGAGCTGAAAGGTAAGGGTGTCCATGGTGGGATGGTGTGCTACTCTTATGCTGGCGATGCCAAGGACCTTGAGGGGCTTACCCTTTTGGTAGACATAAGCAGGGATGGCAAGGCGATTGAAAAGAATATCTCACCAGAGCAGATAGACGGCGAGAATTGCTTTGAGATCACAGACGCGAGTTATCTTTCCGTCAGCCCTAACGCGGAGGGAGGCAGGCTTTTGATCCCGGAAGAGCCGCTTTCTGTGAAGATAACTGCTGCCCAGGAAGGCAGGGTTCTCTCCAACAATGCCCAGACCATAGACCTGGGCAAATACGTCCAGTTCCCCTTCTTGCAGTGGATATATCCAGAAGAAGCCGAATTAGGCTGCATCTCAAACATGCATTCTAGGGAGGACCCAAACACCAAAGAAAAGATACCCTATCCTGCCTGGGACTTCATCCCAAAGCCCAGCAATGAATATCCCACTATAGTGGGAACCCCTGTATTGGCGCCAGTAAGTGGAGTATTTTATTTTAATTCTGTTCCTTCTGAGGATGAAACAAATCCTGTGCAAGTCAATGCGATTATGATATTTTCTTCTGATACAGGATTCTTAATTAATCCAACACATCAATATGAACTTGTGAAATTAAATGAAATGTGGATCCCGTTAAATGAATTTGTAGGAAAGGAAGTGATAGCGGGTGAGCAGATAGGTATAATTGGACCTAAAGACTGGGCTTCAACCATACCACATACCCATCTTCAAATATTGATACCCCCTTACCCCGTTGATCTCACAAAAGAACCAGATAAGTTAGGAGATGATCTTTATCGATATCTAACGGACATCGCTTTTCCAAATATTGATTTCCTGAAGGAAAGGCTTTTTCTTGACGAGGCACTCAACGACAGATTAAATAGTATGCCTAATGTGGCTAAAGTTCCAAGTGCTGATGTTTGCCAATCTTATCCCTGGGGTGAGGTTGTAATCCCCCAGCAGCTTCCATTCACAATAGATGGAAAGGCGGATGACTGGGCGGAATATACACCCGTGCTCACAGACAAGACCGGTGATTCAAAAACGGGCAGCGTTATGGACTTGTCAGAGCTCTACATGGCAAAGGATGATAACTACCTATACCTGATGCTAAAGGCCGGTGACAAGCCCTCAGGCAAGTGGGTAGTTGACTTTCATGCTGACCTTTTTAGGGAAAACAGTTGCGGAAACACAGAACGGTGGATTCAGATTCCATCTTTGTACCCGAATAAATTCTATTTGATGGGAGAAACTAGTTGTGATTTTAACTATGGCGAAAAAAATACTGCCGAGTATGTGTGGGGTAATGTGCTGGAGGTAAGGATTCCATTGCCATATCTTAGAAACCCATCTGAACTGGAGCCCAAAGAGCTAAATGCATACATCCAGGATCTTCAGGGAGGTTATAGTATCCCTGACACAATGCGGTAAAATCCAAAGGATTTTTGAAAGATAGTCTTAGACGTCATCCTGATTACATGGATTAGCTGCTCTTTTTTGAATTTTTCAAGTTACAGCCCGTCGCAAACATGTTGCCGTATTGGGGTTGAGAAGAAACTTAAGCACAAAAACATTGCAACCCTTGCCAGGGTTGAGTTGCGCAGCCACATCAGAAATTGACAACCTCTGAGCATCCCGGTATTAGTGAGCCCCTCGGAGATACTAATGACAGTTTAGACTAGTATGATTGTTTACACATTATCCAGGGTGATTATTTACAGGTTTTGGGCAGACACAGGGGTCTGCCCCTACGGAAGCCTACCTCCCATAAACCACCAGGAGTAGGGGTAACCTCCCGTGGTTACCCGCCCGCATGGCGTACATGGTGCTGCTCAAATTATCCAAAAACCTGTCTTAAAGATAAAAGTGTAAATAATCACCCCACACAAACTGTAAACCATCGTTGTCTTAACAATGACTATGCCCCTATTTATTAGCTAAACCCTGCAGCTCTTGGCTGACAGCAGCCAATTGATTATCCAGCCAGGCATGCGCGATGCGATTGTCGCTTGAAAAACAGGTCAAAGCGCATCACCTTGCCCCATTCTTCTCCCAAAAATGACTGCAATTCATAATTCCGCTCGCCAATTCATAAACACTGTCAGGGTCGCTTCCAACCTCTTCGCCGCATCAAAAAAACATCCAGCAGCCTCGCGCGCTTCCTTAATCAGGCATTTCGACATAATGAAAAAGCACCTCCTCGGCTGGACTGTGTCCAACTCCGGAGGTGCAGATCAATCAAAACAGCTTACTTATTTTTCTTCAAATATATCTCTGGGTTTGCCAATGTTCAGCAGAGCGTTCAGCACGATGCCGAAGATTGCGGCAGTTGCCAGGGCGGGCAGTTGCATTCCGAAGAATGGGATCATGCCGCCGAAGTAGTACTGTCCACCAATTGCGATGACCGAAATGGTTGCGATGACAGCAATATTCTTGGCGCTGAACATATCAACCTGCTTGTCAATCATGATGGCGATACCCTGGGCAGCGATGGCGCCGAAGAGGTAGATTTCCAAGCCGCCGATAACGCTCAGGGGGATGGAATAGATGGCTTTCACCAGCGGGGTAAAGCAGGCGATGATCATGGCGATGGTCGCGGCTGTGATCAGCACAGGCACGGAGAACACGCGGGTGATCGCCATGGCGCTGATGTTTTCACCATAGTTGGTTCCAGCGGGACCGCCCATGGCACCGGCGACGATGTCGCCAACGCCATCACCGATCAAATTGTCGCCAAGACGGCTGGCCAGATCATATTTCTTCTTGCTGCCGAGTTTCCTTGCCAGGTCGTTCACATAGACATCCAACTGGTAGATGTGCGCCGTGGATTCCGGGATGGTGGCAAGGGCAACAGGCATGATGGCGAGTGCGGCAGGCCAGTAGACCGTTGGAAGGGTAAAGTGTGGCAGAGCAAAGACGCCCTGGCTGGCGACAGCTTCGGGAAGCTGGCGGAAAAGATCATTGCCAGTTGCGAGGGTCAGGATTCCGCCGGTGATGACACCAACGATCATGCCAAGGAACAGCGGCAGTTGTGAGAGGAAGCCCTTGAGGTAAACCGAGAAGATGATGGTTGAAATCAAGGTGACCAGTGAGACGATCCAGGGCAGGTTGTTGACGAAGCCAGGACCTGCAACCGCGGGAGCTGCATCGGCCATGGCGTTTCCAGCCAGGGTCAGGCCGATGACCATTGCGATGGGACCGGTGATCGAGGCGGGAAGTACTTTGTCAATCACATCCTTGCCAAGTTTCTTGACGAGGAAACCAGCCAAGATGGAAATCAGACCAGACATTACGATACCGAAGGTCACGATCGCGATTTTGTCATCCGGGAGGATTGCTACGCTATTCAAATAATCGGCACCAACCAAGCCAACGATAGCTCCAATATAGGAGAAACTGGAGCCGTAATACAGAGGGATTTTGCCTTTGGTGACTAAAATGAAACAGAGTGTCGCGAAACCGCTGGCAAAGATAGTGGTGGAAATGTGGAATTTGGTGATAAGAGCCACAGTAATCGTAGCAGGGAACATAACAATAACCTGCTGGATGGCGTAGAGTAAGAGCTTCCAGAATGGGGGTGTTTCGTCGGGAAGGTAACCTACGGTACTATCTGATTTAGTGAACCACTTCATACTTTCTCCTTTATGTCTATTAATAATATGAATATTCAACTATCAATCGATCTACCTGAATTTTTGTTTACGCTAAATTCTCCTTTCTTCTGATTGCCTTGCGCTCATTGAGCGCAAGGCAATCACATGGGCTTTCAGGTGCTGTTAATGTTTCACTTTTTTGACCTATCGACCAGGAAGACAGTCGACATCGGTGCAAAGGATTGCTTTCTTTCCACTCTCGATGCCAAGTACGATGGCTTCGGGCGAGAGCGGCAGAACGTGGAAGTTGATTCCCAGGGCATCATAGACAGCGTTGCCTACGGCTGAAGGGATGGAGATCATCGGATGTTCAGCAACGCCGCGGGCACCATAAGGACCATTACGTTGAGGATTCTCAATGTAAATTGCGACAAGTTCTTTGGGCATGTCTTTCATGGTTGGGATCTTGTTATCCGTGAAGGAAGGATTCAGCAGCCTTTCATCATCGCTGAATTTGTAACCCTCAAGAACAGCAGAACCCAAACCTTGCATAACGCCGCCGCAAATCTGACCATAAATGAGTTTTTCATTGATGACCTGACCAACATCAAAGGCAGATGCCACTTTGAGCACTTCGATGCTGCCTGTTTCCACGTCCACTTCGATTTCAACAGCGTGAGCGCCGAAAGTCCAGACCAGGGCAGGGGAGCCCTGACCGGTTTCGGGATGCAGATTGGTGAGACCGTCCGCGATATAGGTGCCGGTTGCCATCAATGGTCCGCCGATGCTGGTTCCACCGGGATACATATACCCGAGGGCAATCTGCTTGTAAGATAACTTTCGCTCGGGATTATGTACATGGTAAATCTCGCCGTTGGCGTGTGCCAGGTATTCCGGCTCTGTCTTGAGCACCTGGGCAGCTACTTCTTTCATTTTCCGGAGCAATTCATGGCTGGCATTGATCACAGCGTTACCGCCCATGAAGGTCAACTTGGAGGCCACGGTGTTCCAGTCGTAGGGATTAGCCCGTGTGTCGATGTCTGTCATGATATCGATGTGTTCAATGGGCAGGTCCAGTTCCTGGGCTGCGATTTGGGCCATGGCTGTGTTGGCTCCCTGGCCAATATCCACGCCGCCGATCATCATGCGCACGCGCCCGTCGCCGTTCATCTGCATGATGGCAGAAGAAGCTGTGTTGGCAGGCATGGCAGGGGCTTTTTGCAGCACGGCAAACCCTTTACCGCGTACTTTGCCGGTTTTCCATTCACGTTGACGTTCCTCTTCGGTTTTGCGTCCAGTCCAGCCAATTTCCTTGACCACGGCAGTCAGACAATCTTTGACGCTGCCGGTACTCTCGGTGACCAACTCGCCACTGATGGTGTGGCTGCCGGGTTCGAGCAGGTTCATCATGCGGAAATCATAGGGATCAATGCCAAGCTTTTGCGAAAGAATGTCGATCTGGCGTTCGATTGACCAGTGTGTTTCCAGGTGACCAAAACCGCGATAGGCGGTGCTGAAAACCTTGTTAGTGTAAATGGTTTTCGAGTCGATACTGGCATTATCCACCGAGTAAGGTCCCAAACCAGAGTAGACCGCGGTCTTGCCAACGTTGACACCGTAGTCAGCGTAGGCACCGCTGTCCCAGTCATACACACACTGAACCGCGTTGATCTTGCCGTCCAAATTTACACCGGTCTTGATGCGTCCGCGCATTCCGGCGCGGGTTGGGAGTTGGTTAAACTCTTGTTCGCGGGTGGCGCGCACCTTCACAGGCAGACCACCAGCAGCTTTCGAGAGCAATGTCGCGAGCGGTTCAAGGTGGATGCCGGCTTTGCCGCCAAACCCACCGCCGACGTAGGGGATATGCACTTCGACATCCGATTCAGAAATGCCAAAGCTATCAGCCATGATCTGGCGAATGGCAAAGGGGGATTGCGCGGATGACCAGATCCGGATCTTGTTTGAATAAGGGTCGGCCTGAACAATCGCCACATGGGTTTCCATTGGAACGTGAGCAACGGCTGGAAGTGAAAATTCGTTTTCAACGACCACATCCGATTTGGCAAAAGCCTTTTCCAGGTCGCCTTTCTTACTCTTGTTCCAACTGGCAATATTTGAGTCTTTCTGGGGAAAGAAGACGCCAACGTAGTGTTTCAGTTCGTTAATGTCGTCATGTACCAGGATTTTGGCTTCGAGTGCTTCGTCCACGTCGTGAACGGGCTGCAGTGGTTCATAGACCACCTCCAAAAGCGAGATGGCGCGTTCGGCTGTTTCTTCGTCATCAGCAGCCACAGCCGCAACCACGTCACCATGGTAGCGGGTTTCGCCCTTGGCCAGCACGCGCTTATCCTGCATGTAGAGACCGACCAGGATGTCTGAGTCCTCACCGCAAAGAACGGCCCGCACACCAGGCAGGGCTTTGGCTTTGCTGGTGTCGATGGATACAATTTTCGCGCGGGCGTACGGAGAGAGCAGGCACCTGGCATGCAGCATGCCTGGCAGCTCCATATCATAGGCATAAACCGCCTGCCCGGTTACTTTTTCGCGAGCGTCTTTGCGGTCATAAGCCTGACCAACCCGCTTGTACTTTGATTGGTATTTTTTCTCGTCCATTAGCGGCCCAACTCCTTTCGTTCGCGTTCAGCTGCCCGCTTTACGGCATTCATGATCGGAATGTAACCTGTACAGCGGCACAGATTTCCGCTCAGAACTTCAATGATCTCCTCATCAGACGGATTTGGATTATTGTCGAGCAAAGCACGGGTAGACATCAGGAAGCCCGGGGTGCAAAAACCGCACTGCAGGGCATCCTGGCTGATGAACTCTTCCTGCAGAATGGAGAGTTTTCCGTCCTTCGCCAGACCCTCAACCGTGATAATATCGGCGCCTTCAGCTTCGACTGCAAGGATAATGCATGAGGTCACGGCTTTGCCGTTCATGATGACCGTGCATGCGCCGCATTCCCCTTCGCCGCAGGCTTCTTTAGTGCCGAACAATTTCAGATTGTCGCGCAGGAAGTGCAGCAGGGTCATGTTTGGGTCAATATCGCGTACGACAAATTGACCGTTTACAGTCAGGCTTAGGGTAACTTTCCGCTTGCCTGATTCAACATGCTCAGTGTACATAGAACAATCTTTGGTGTTGTCCATGTTTATGCCTCCTTGCCGATGAGAGTGAGCAAACCGCGCTTCAGCAAAACCGATGCCATTTGCAGGCGGTAGGCAGCTGAGGAACGGACGTCGGTGATTGGACGGATGTGCTCACGAATTTCTTTTGCAGCCCATTCGATGGTTTCCTGGGAGAGTTCGCGCGCGTTGATCTTATCCTCGAGAGCATAGAGGCGCAGCGGGGTTGGCGCAACCGCGCAGATGCCGATGGCTACTTTGCCATCCGGTTTGACGCGGCTGGCAACGCCGACCGTCGCGAGATCATGCCCGCGCAGCCGTGCCTGGCGGATGTAAATACTCTTATCGCCTTCTCCGGGATCAGGTAATTGGACCGATACAACGAGTTCACCGCGCTGCAGCACTGTGCGCTTAACACCGGTGAAGAACTCATTCAGTTTGACTTGTCGGGCACCCTGGGGTCCGACAATGTTGACCAGAGCGTCGTAGACCAACAAAGCGGGGGGCAGATCTGCGCCTGGTGAGGCATTGCAGATGTTTCCGACCAGTGTGGCGCGGTTGCGCAGCTGGTAGGATGCCAGGGATGCCGCAGCCTGGTGCAGGGCGGGATATTTGGCCTTGACAACTTCTGAGTCCACCAATTGATTGACCACAACAGAAGCGCCGATTGTCAAACCGGCGCCATCAATGTATTCAAATGCAGTTGTCTCGGGGAGCCCTTTAATGTCCAGGATGTGTTCAGCATTGATCAGATTTCTGCGCAGCAGAATCATCAAATCAGTGCCGCCCGCCAGGACAAAACACTTCTCTTCCTTCTCGAGATATTGAACTGCTTCATTGAGGTTGTGGGGCTTAAAGTATGCAAACCTACTTATCATTAAAAGCCTCCTGTTATTACCATAAACTTCAACCTTCGCGTTTAGTTGCGTTGTTGTTCATGGTTTTTGTGAGTGAGATATCTGAAAACGATATCCAATTCTGACCTAATTGACCACAATTCTAACATAGCGCAAGAAGACTCTTGCTTGTTAAAATTTACAATTATTGAGCTTAAGCATTGATGGTTATTGGAATGTTTCACAACCAATTATCCTCAATGGGAAATTTCCGTTTGGGATGTTGCTTCTCATAGCGCCTTGAAATTTCGATTAAACGGCTTTCACTGCCCGGCAAGCCAAAGAGCTCAAAACCGATGGGCACGCCGATCGGAGCCTTCACTGTGGGAGCGGAGAATCCTGCCGGCAGGCAGATTGAAGGGAAGCCGGTAATTGCCGCAAGCGCTCCATTGCGCTGCAATTGGCTCTCGCCCACCCGGCACACCAGCTGCTGTTGGTGGGGAAAAATTAGCGCGTCAAGCTGATAACTGGAGAAAAGAGACTCAATTTGCTTTTGGAGTAAAGCGCGTCTTTTCAATCGCTTGCTGTACTCGGGTGAAGTTATATACAGCTGGTTGGCGTATACAAGATTGTCTTTGATCCCAGGGTGATGTAAGCCGCTTTGCAAGATGGCATCAATGCTTGGATAGGGGGCGTGCACCGCTGCGAGATAGTTGTTGAGGTGGGCTTTCAGGTCGAATAAGTGCACGCTGATATGCGCGACAAGCTCGCCGATCAGGATCTGGTCATCAATTTCAAGCAGCTCAACACCCATGCCTGCCAGCTCTTCAAGGACCTGTGCCATCACCCGGTTGACCACTTTGTTTTCTGGTTCGGAGCCAAAAAAGGATCTGAGCACGCCAATCTTTGGGCTGTCCGAAGCCGGCGCTTCTGGCAATTCCCGGACAGCAATCACCTTTAAGACCGCAGCCGCATCGGCGACATTCCGCGCCATTGGTCCCGCCGTATCCTGGGTCAGAGAATAGGGCACAATCCCATCATTACTCACCAGTCCAACGGTCGGTCGAATCCCAACCAGGTTGTTGGCGCTGGAGGGGGACCGAATCGAGTTGATCGTGTCGGTTCCAATCCCTGCCAAACCAAAATTGGCTGCCAGAGCTGCGCCAGTGCCGCCGCTTGAGCCTCCTGGGGTCCGGCTCAGGTCATACGGATTGTATGTCTGACCTTTGATCGAGCTGATCGACTCACCCCAAATGGCAAATTCGTGCAAGTTGGTTTTTGCCAGGATGATCGCTCCAGCTGCTTTCAGACGTTTTACCAAGTCGGCGTCCTTACCTGTGTTGAAGCCCTCAAGGCTCAAACTTCCGGCGGTTGTCGGCATATCCGCGGTTTCAATGTTGTCCTTAACCAGCACCGGCACGCCGTGCAAACTCCCGCACAGTTTTCCGGTTTTCCGCAAACAATCATCGCATGCTCTTGCCAACTCCCCAGCGGCAGGATTGACGCAAATGATGCTGGAAAGCGTATTGTCAAAGCGCTGAATGCGATCAAGGTAAAAGGCAACCAGTTCTTCAGTGGTCAGTTGTTTTTCGAGCAGGGCTTGGTGATATGTGGCAATGGTTAATTCCAACATGCCTCAATTGTAACCCGATCTAATTGGGGATTGTCATAAACTGCACCATTTTCCCATCAAAAGTTGGTATTGTAATAAATTAACAAACTTCTGCCATGAATAGGCTTGTTAATTGTTTTATTGTCACAATGAATCAAAGCAAATTTTTCGGTACAATAGTAACAGGATGAGAAACGCTATATGCTAAAAGCATTAAAAGTACGTTTAAGTGACATCCTCAATGTGGATTTGCTGGCTGGCGCGGAAGTAATAGCTGGCGAAGCAGGGATGGACAACGTAATTACCTCAGTCAACGTCATGGAGGTGCCAGATATTGTTGACTGGGTCCGACCGGGGGAATTATTACTTACGACAGCTTACTCACTTTCTGATAACATCGAAGCCTTGAACACCCTATTGCCCATATTTTCCGAGAAGGGTGTCTGCGGCATGGGCATCAAAACCAAACGCTACATCAACGAATTGCCGGAAAGTGTCATCGCGACTGCCAATAAACTGGCGTTTCCGATCATCAAAATCCCACCAAGCGTGTCTTATGGTGATTTGATGAAACAGGTCTTCACCTATATTATCGGTGAGCAGACCCGCCTGCTTGAAAAGATCAATGCATTCAACAGCCAGATCCGGGATATCATGCTGCGGCGTGGGGATATGGACGAATTTGCTGAACTTATAAGCCAGGCGCTGCATTCGCCTACGTTGATTTCCGACCAGGTGCACAAGAGCTTTGTGTTTCACGCGGAGGATAAAACCTGGGGTGCCATCCTCGATCGGGTGGTTCCAACAACGATAAATCACATGGGCGTCCTGGCTGATCCAGAGTCCACACAAATGCGCACAAGTTTCGACACGGTGGATGGGGTGGAGGTCAAGCGCTTTAGTATTCCGATCTTCTTCGAAGGAAATCTTTACGGGCAGGTCTATATCTGGGACATCAATGACCAAATTAACACGGGCGATTTGTTTGTGATTGAATCGGCAACCTCCCTGATCGCGCTGCATATTGTCACCAAGCTGACTGTAACCCAGCGAGAGAATGTGCACCGCACGAATTTTTTGGAGCAATTGCTAAGCAACAAGCCCGAATCCCAGGCCGGAGCAATTCTGGACGCGGAGTATTACGGTTTTGATCCGAAGGCTTATCACCAATGCCTGATTTTACGGCTGGATTATGAAGATGGCGAACGTTCAACGACTTCACGCAAGCGCAGGATCCAGGAAACGAGCCTAATTCTGACGGGGATCCTCAGCTACATCCAACAGAAGGCATCTTCCCGTTACATTTGGGCAACCAAACCCAATGAGATATATTTTCTGCTCGAGTTTGATCCAAACCTGAGCTCTGAAATCCGCGCTGCGCAGACCAGGCAATTCGTCTTCTCTCTGCTTGAGGTTGCGAGAGATCTGAAAGTTGAAGAGAATTGCTTCCTGGGTATCGGTCGGGCTTATCCCGGGTATGACAAGCTCAGCGACAGCCTTCATGAGGCTAAGCAGACGGTACGCTTCCAGCAAAGCAGCGAAAAGAAAGACAAGGAGCATTACAGCTTCTTTGAAGACATGGGAATTGCTCGATTGTTTGGCTCACCTGAGATTCGGACAGACCTTTTGAGTCATGCGGATGAAGTGCTTCAGCCAATTATGCAGTACGACGCGGAACATGACGGGAAACTGCTGGAGACTGTACGGGCATATTTTGAGCACGGTGGCAATCTGCGCAAGATCTCCGAAGTACAATTTACTCACTATAATACGGTTGTTTATCGGATCAATCGCCTGCGTGATATCCTGAAAATCGACTTGAAGGATCCGGAGACGGCCTTTTCCATTCAATTTGCGCTTAAGATTCGTGATCTACTTGGTTAAAATGACGAGAAAAGAACTGAACGCGATAACTCTTGCTGATGACCTGGTTGAATTCCTCGGTGATCATCCACGTCAGTTGGCAAGCGTCCATTCAGTTTATCGGCACGCGGTGAATTTGCTGATCCGGGAGGATGCGCTGATCACGCTCACCAACCAGGATGACATCATGCCGATGGGATTGACAGTAGATTGTGGTCTAAGTTTTGTTGAATTCATTCGAGCAGGCGATAAAGTTGTTCTGGACCTTGACCGGTTCACAGCTGCAAATGGGAGCTTTACAGTAAATCTGCGGGACGCTTCGATTTGGCAAACCTGGTCAATGCCGAACCTGGCACTTCGTCCAGCAGAAAATATAGCCCAAATCCGACTCAAACTTTCAAGGTGGCTTGCACAACAACCAGCTGAGGGGCTGCTGCCCCTCCTGCCGCGCTTGACGCGCCAATTGGCGAGCAGCAAACCGGTGCTTGGCAATATCTACAGCCGATATATAGCTGATGATCTTGAAGCCTTCACAAAAGCGGTCAACACGTCCGATTGGGAGCGAGCTATGAGTCTGGCAGATCGGTTGATTGGCTTTGGCATGGGCTCCACGCCAGCTTGCGATGATTTTTTGGCAGCCTATCTGGTCGTATTTAACATCGCAGATGCGTTGAACCAGGGTCAGTACCCTTGGGTTCGGGAGTTTAATCAGACTATTTCCAGGAAGGCAAAAAGCTGCACCACCCTGATCAGCGCGAACATGCTCAGGCATGCTGCTGATGGAAAGATTAGTCGGAGTCACCAACGGCTCATCCATACCTGTATATTCAACAACCAGGATGACCCCGTCGATTTAGCTGGCATGGTTTTTCAGCACGGAGCCACTTCGGGTGGAGATTTCCTGATGGGACTGATCTGTGCCTTGGAATGGTATCAAAACACACTGACAAATACTGAAAAGGAAGGAGAGCGAGCACGGGTCGATATCCATGAACCTCAACCCGTGCCAGGCATATGACCCTACATACGAGTATTAAAAGAAATGCTTATTACGACTCGGTAACGCTCATGTTGTTATCGAGGGAACTGCAGAAGTTGGAAGGTGTCGAGGATGTGCTGGTGGGGATGGGCACCGATCTCAACCTGGACCTGGCAAAGGACCTTGGTCTGGCTAGCGGCGAATTTGACGGATTGACCCCTAACGACCTCTTCATTGCCGCAAAAATTGATGAAGCGCTGATCTCGATGAAGGAAATTGAGGATGCCTTCATTCAGTATCTGAACAAAAGCGCAGAGTCTGATGGTGAGGAGGACTACCAACCGCCTTCATTGCGATCGGCTGTCCAGGCTTTGCCCGGAGCCAACATGGTCCTGGTATCAGTACCGGGTCAATTTGCTGCAGCCGAAGTTGAAGAAGCTTTGGATGCAGGACTGCACGTCATGTTGTTCTCTGATAACGTTTCGGTTGAAGACGAACTGCGTCTCAAGCAAAAAGCAGTGGAAAAAGGACTGCTGATGATGGGTCCGGACTGTGGAACGGCGATCATCAACGGCAAACCGCTTTGTTTTGCCAACGTTGTCAGGCGGGGCAAGATCGGCGTGGTCGGCGCATCGGGCACTGGGACGCAGGAAGTTACCGTTCAGGTTCACAAGCTTGGTGAAGGGCTTTCGCAGGTCATCGGCACTGGCGGGCGCGACCTCAAGGAGCAAATCGGGGGGCTGATGATGATCCAGGGTTTTGAGTCGCTGATTTCTGATCCTGAGACGGCTCTGATCGTCTTGATCTCCAAACCACCGGCTCCATCTGTGGCAGAAAAGATCTATCAGATCGCAAAAACCAGCCCCAAACCCGTGGTGATCGACTTTATTGGCGGCGACAGGGCCGCGATCGAAGCCGCAGGGGCAATCCCCTGCATCAGCCTTGAAGATGCCGCGCAAAAAGCCGTCAAGGTGCTCCGCGGACAAGCCTACGAAGATTTCACCGGCTTCTCGTTGCCTGAAGAACAAATCGACCAGATCGGAGAAAAGGAAGTTGCCAAACTGAAGAGCAACCAAACAGAACTGCGCGCGCTTTTCACCGGGGGCACGCTGGCTGATGAAGCCATGAAACTTTTGGGTGTGCATCACGCGATCTACTCCAACATCCCACTCTCTCCAGAAATGGCAATCGAGAACCTGCCTGCAGGGGGCGGACACATCTGCCTGGACCTGGGCGAAGACCAGTTCACCCGCGGCAGGCCGCACCCCATGATTGATCCTCAGACCCGGACAGAATTCTTCAGGTCACATGTGGATGAGAAAACGGCTGTAATTTTGGTGGACGTGGTGCTCGGTTTTGGCTCCTACCAGGACCCGGCAGGCGCAGTGGCTGACTCTGTGCGTGAGATTCGCCAGCGCTTATCCACGCAAGGCAAAGATGTTGTCGTGATTGCGTCGGTCTGCGGCACCGACCTGGACAGCCAGGATCTGAACAAATCGATCAAAACCCTTGAAGCCGCAGGTATCATTGTGTTGCCTTCCAATGCCCAGGCAGTCCGCCTTACCGACCTGGTAATGCAGCGCATCAAAAAAGGAGCTTAAGATGTCCGTCAACGACCTCTTTAAACAGGAACTCAAAGTAGTCAATCTCGGCCTGAAGTCATTTCACAACGACTTAAAAAGCCAGGGAGTCACAGTGGTGCAGGTAAACTGGAAGCCAAAAGCAGGCGGCAAGAAAAACATGCTCAAGCTGCTGAGCAGACTCAATAAGACCAAGCAATCATAATTCGAAAGGAGTGAGACATTGATAGATATTATTGAAACCGCAAATAAGGAAGCTCTGGAAATTATCCAGAACGGTCAGCCGACGCTGATCGGCCTGGGAGTGGCGGGAGAAGTCATTCCTGGCATGGCGAAAGATCTCTTTCTCCATGCAGGTCCCCCGGTCACATGGGAGAAGATGTCTGGTCCGTTGAAGGGCGGCGTAATGGCCGGCCTGATGTACGAAGGCCTGGCTTCCACCCCGGAAGAAGCAGCTGAATATGCAGCTTCCGGAAAACTAAGGTTCGACCCCTGCCACCATCATGACGCAGTTGGTCCGATGGCAGGCATCGTGACCGCGAGGATGCCAGTCTGGATCATCGAGAACACAGCCTATGGCAACCGGGCGTACTGCACCTTAAATGAAGGTCTTGGCAAGGTGCTGCGTATGGGCGCTTATGGACCGGAGGTGATCAAGCACTTGCAGTGGATGGAACGCGTACTTTACCCTGTGCTGAAAGAAACGATCGAAATTCACGGCCCCATCGACCTGAAGATCATGATCGCGCAGGCAGTGCAGATGGGCGACGAGGTCCACAACCGCAATAAAGCCGCCACCTCATTGCTGATCCGCGAGATTGCTCCCAGCATCCTGAAGACCTCATTCAGCAACGAAGATAAAATCGCCGTTTTGGAATTCCTGAACAGCAATGACCACACCTTTTTGAATCTTTCCATGCCGGCTGCCAAAGCCACCCTGGAACCTGCTGGTAAGGTGAAACACTCCACCATCGTCTACACCATGGCGCGCAATGGTACCGAGTTTGGCATTCGCGTGGCTGGGCTTGGCAAGCGCTGGTTCACTGCACCCGCAGAGATCATCGATGGCTTGTACTTCCCCGGCTTTTCCATGGAAGATGCCAACCCGGATGTCGGCGATTCCTGCATCACGGAGACCCTCGGCATCGGCGGCTTTTCGATGGCAACCGCGCCGGCAATTGTGCAATTTGTGGGCGGCACACCCAAAGATGCGGTACGATATACCACCAGCATGTATGAAATCACCACGGAGGAAAGCCGTGCCTACAAGCTGCCGCCGATGAATTTCAGGGGCTCTCCAACCGGCATCGACATCCGCAAGGTGATCGAAACCCAGGTGCTGCCTGTGATCAACACCGGCATTGCCCACAAAGAAGCGGGCGTCGGTCAGGTAGGCGCGGGCATCGTGCACCCGCCCATGGCATGCTTTGAACAAGCTTTGGAAGCGTTCGTAAACCTCCTTGAAGACGAAGGTCTTCTGGAGGACTAATCTAATGGAGGAACTATGATTAAAAATTGGGACAAAATGAAGGTTTACGACTTAACACAGAACACAAGCCACCTCACACCACCCTGGCCGACCTACGAGCCGCTGCAAGTAAAATTCTTCAAGCGCCTCAGCCCGAATGGGGCAAACGGCATGCTCATCACAACCTCAAACCATGTGGGTACCCACCTGGATGGTCCGCTGCATTTTGACACCTCCGGTCGGGATATTGCCTCGCTCGAGATGGACAAACTGATGGGTCCTGGCGTGGTCGTTGACCTTTCTGACATTGCTGAAGACTGGTCCATTTACACTCCCCAGGACATCATGGATCGCGTCGAAGTGAAAACCGGCGATATTCTCTACATCAACACCGGCTACCACCGCTATGGTTTTGACCAGCCCGAAGCCAACGAACGCCGCTACATGTTGCGCCATCCCGGCCCTTCAATGGATTTCATTGACTGGATCAAGGACATGAAAATCAAGCACATCGCCGTGGACTGCGGTTCCGCTGACCACCCCATGAACACCAAGATCCGCGATTGGGAACCAGGCGAGGCTCAGGCTTGCGATGCCTACATGAAACAGCGCTACGGCAAGGGCTTGAATGAAATTTACCCCTGGCCAGAGGTCTACCAGGCGATGCACATCAAGGTCTTCCCAAAACCCTGGGAGATCATCCACGTCGAAAATATCGGTGGTGAGATCGACAAAGTCTTGAACAAACGCCTGATCCTGGGCACACTGCCCTGGAAGTTCCAATACGGCGAGAGCGCTTTCTGCCGCTGTATCGCGATTGACGAAGTCGAATAGATTTAAGTAAGAAATAACAAGTTCAGAATCCCTTTCCAAAAAGGGATTCTGAACTATTGCATGAAAAAGATTGACTGGAGGAATTGAAATGGGCGCATTATCTGACATCAAAATATTGGATCTGACACGTGTTTTAGCAGGACCTTACGCAACCATGGTTTTAGCCGATCTCGGTGCGGAAATCATCAAAATTGAACAACCCGGGAAAGGGGATGATTCAAGGGCTTACGGTCCATACAAAAATGGTGAGAGCGCTTATTTCATGAGTCTGAACCGCAACAAAGAGAGCGTCACCCTCAACCTAAAAACTCCAGAGGGAAAAGAGATCCTCAAAGAGTTGGTAAAAAAGGTGGACGTTTTGGTCGAAAACTTTCGACCGGGTACCATGGAGAAGTTGGGCCTGGGTTATGATGTGCTCAAAGAGCTCAATCCCCGTCTGATTTACGCATCCTCCACCGGCTATGGTCAAACTGGTCCCTACAGCCAAAGACCGGCTTACGACGCCGTGGTGCAAGCCATGGGCGGCATCATGAGCATCACTGGTCAGGCGGACGGCAAACCAACCCGGGTGGGCTCATCCGTTGGCGACATTTTCGCCGGGCTATTCTGCGCGATTGGTATCTTGTCTGCAGTGCACGAGCGTGAAAGCTCTGGCTTGGGGCAGATGGTGGACGTTGCCATGCTTGATTGCCAGGTTGCCATACTCGAAAATGCCATTGCCCGTTACGAATTTACTGGTGAAATTCCCCATCCGATTGGCAATCGTCACCCATCCATCGTGCCCTTTGAACCTTTCGACACCCTGACTGCTCCAATCATGGTGGCGGCGGGGAATGACCGCTTGTGGGTCACTTTGTGCGAACTGCTGGAACTCGACCTTGCAAATGATCCGCGCTTTATTACCAACCCAAAGCGCAATGAGAATTACCAGGCTCTGCGTCCGATTTTGGCTGAAAGATTCATGACCAAAACCGCTGAAGAGTGGCAGAAGATGTTTGATGAAGTTGGTATTCCCAGCGGACCGATCAACACAGTCGATAAAGTGGTTGCAAATGAACAAGTGATTGCAAGGGACATGATCCTCGAAGTCGAGCACCCAGTTGCCGGTACCACGCGCATTCCCGGCATTCCAACCAAGCTCAGCCGCACGCCAGGTGAAATCCGCATGGCCGCGCCAGTTTTGGGTGCTGAAACTGAAAAAATACTCTCAGAATATTTGGGTCTGACTTCTGACCAGGTCGCCGAGTTGCGAGAGAAAAAGGTAATTTAAATCGATCTACTGATGAAAAGAAGTCGGCTCAAATCTTGAGCCAACTTCTTTTTTTATGTCCAAAGGATTAGACCTTGAATGGTCTTCTATTCTTTGTCTAAATCTTGCAGCTGTTGGCTGACCACAGCCAACTGATTTTCGAGCCAGGTCTTGCGCTGGATCATGGCTGCTTTAATATCGGGTTGTGGTGCATCAGTCTGCCCCATGCCCCAACCAAAACCGCCGCGGAAAAATCCGCGCCCTCTGCCGCGTCCACCGACACTTCCTGCAAAACCCCCTCCGCGTCCTGCATAAGTTCCTGCGTAGCCCCCACCGCAAGGTCCTAATCCTCGTCCATTTGGTCCCGTTCCAGTCGGTCCAGTTCCATCAAATCTTGGCATATCTATCTCCTTGTTATTGTAATTAATTATTGTCTGTTCATCCGGTTTCCACGCCGGCGTCCAAAAAAGCGACCGAATGTGGAATCCCACATGCTTCCGCCTCTGCGAAGAGCTCCGCCAGGTGTTGGGGTTGTGGTTGGGATCTTACTGGTGTCAACACCAGTTGGTCCGCAGTTACCCATTCCCCGTCCTGTTTTTGAGCCCTGACCCATGGGTCCAGTTCCATCTCTTGCGGGCATAATTGCCTCCTTTTATCCTTTCTGAATCTTAGCGAACAATTTATCGATGATTACGTTGGTCTTTTCCAACTCTTGTGTCCAATATCGCAAGGCTTCTTCGCCTTGCGTGGTCAAACGGTAGGTACGTCGAGGGGGGCCTTGGGTCTGGTCCGTATCCCAGTCCGATTCAATCCATCCCAGCGCTTCCATTTCACGCAGCGTTCGGTAAACAACGCTTGGGTGAATGGTCGTTATATCCAATGCATTGAGTTCAGATAAGAGACTGTAGCCATGTCCAGGCTGTTCTTTTAGCAAAACAAGTAATGTGGGCTCCAGCAGTGATACAACCAGGGGAGAGTGAATCTCCTCGCCCCTTGAACCTGCTCTCATCGCCCAACCTCTTCCGCGTCTTGGCATATTTCCGTACCTCCTTTTGATCGATAACAGTATAGCGCGCTATTCTCTTAATGTCAATAGATAATTAAAGAATATTCGCAATGTTAATAGAAATAATATAATTACATTGGTAGAAGACTCTTGCTAAACGCTTATTAAGTACTATAATATTGGGAAGAAAGTTTTGGAGAGGTTTCTAGCGAACATAAAACCAGGGTTTTAAGTTCGTTGTTGGTCGGAAAAACACTGGAGTAAGAAAATGAATTTTTATATCGACAATTCAATATCAGATCCTAATTCTTTTTCAGCAGACCTATTGGTCGGCAAAAGGCTAAAGGATTTGAGAACCGAAAGAGGTTATTCCCTGCGAATACTGGCTGAGCGGAGCGGTCTGAACATCAATACCCTGAGTTTGATTGAAAACGGGAAGTCCTCTCCTTCGGTCAGCACTTTGCAGCAGTTATCGCAAGCTTTGGATGTGCCGATTGCCGCCTTCTTTGAATCAGAACCGGTGGAAAAAGAAATCGTCTTTACAAAAGCTGAACATCGTCCAACCCAGACCTTCGGTTCCACCAAAATGCAAAACCTTGCCAAGGATCTGATCGATAATGCTGTTCAGCCGTTTATCGTGACTTTGCAACCGGGCATGGGAAGTGGTGATCATGCCATCGTCCATACGGGTTTTGAATTTATTTACTGTCTGGGTGGATCAATACGCTATCAGGTGGCTCAAGAGGAATATATCCTCAATACGGGGGATAGCCTGGTGTTTGAAGCGCGTAGACCACACAGTTGGGAAAACACAGGGGGTATCCCAACTCAAATCTTACTAATACTATATCCAACCGATGATAGAGAAAAAGCCAGCGGACATCATTTTTCGCTTGAGGCTATGAAAAAGGAGATCAATATGAAAATAGCAGCAATCACAGAAGACGGAAAGACAATCAGTCAGCATTTTGGTCGGGCACCATATTACCTGGTTCTAACCATCGAAGAGGGGAAGGTTACCGACAGGGAAATGCGTGACAAGATGGGTCACAGCCAGTTCCACGAGGAAACTCACGCGGGTGAATCGCTTGGGCAAGGGCACGGAATGGACGCGCAATCCCACAACAAACATGTTGATATGGCCCAGGCGATTGCCGATTGCAAAGCTTTGCTTTGTGGAGGAATGGGCATGGGTGCTTACGAAAGTATGCGCCGGTTGAATATTCGTCCTGTTGTGACAGACCTGCGCGATATTGAAACCGCAGTTCAGGCTTTCATTGACGGAAAGCTCATTGACCATACGGAATTGCTGCACTAATACTGGTGTCAGCGCGAACAAACACTTCGGTTGATTTTCTGGGAATAATCAGAAAAAACCGTTTTTAATAAAAGGAGTTACGATGAAATTAATAATATCCGCTCAGAATTCGTCGCTTGAAAGCCAGGTCGACAGGCGTTTTGGCCGTTGCGCGTGGCTGATACTTTTCGATACGGAAACACATCAATGGGAAGCTTTTGAGAACCCCGGCGTCAGCCAATCGGGTGGTGCTGGAGTGGCCGCGGCACAGTTTGTTGTGGACAAAGGTGCTGAAGTGGTCTTAAGCGGCGATTTTGGTCCGAATGCCTCCAGGGCCTTCCAGGCTGCAAATATTGGGATGCAGCGTTTTACGGATAGCACAAAAACTGTTCAAGAAGCTGTAAATCAATTTAAGTACGTCAAGTAGACGAATTGAAAAATTACCACTGACCAGGAGGTGTTTGTGCAAATTGCAGTCGCCAGTGGAAAAGGCGGTACAGGTAAAACAACCATTGCCACCAGCCTGGCGCAAAGCCTGGCTGGTCTGGCAAATGTGCGCTATGTTGATTGTGATGTGGAAGCGCCCAATGGGCATTTGTTCCTGAAGCCGGAATTTACTGAAATCACTCCGGCAGTCATTCGCATCCCGCAAATTCAAACGGAAAAATGCACTGCCTGCGGCAGGTGCGTGGAAGTTTGTGAATTTCACGCCCTTGCGCAAGTTGGGAAAAACATTCTCGTTTTTCCCCAGTTGTGTCATGGCTGTGGCAGCTGCACGTGGAATTGCCCTGAGAATGCCATTATCGAAGTCCCCAATCCGATTGGAACCATCGAACGGGGCATGGCCGTGGAAGACATTGAATTTTTCCGTGGTCTTTTGACCATTAGCGAACCTATGTCAACCCCAATCATCCGCCAGTTAAAGAAGATGATGCATCCTCAACCCAATACCATCAATATTTACGATGCCCCGCCAGGGGCGTCTTGTTCTGTGGTTGAAACCCTTCGCGGGGTTGACTTTGCCCTGCTGGTCACCGAACCGACCCCATTTGGCTTGCACGACCTCAAGCAAATGCTTGGCATCTTGCGCGATATGAATATTCCTTCTGGAGTTGTCATCAACCGTGACGGCATTGGCGATGATTCGCTCAAGGACATTTTGCGAGAGTCCAATATTCCGATATTACTGCGGGTTCCTTTTGACCGGACACTGGCAGAGAACCTGGCAGCTGGTCGAACTTTGGTTGACGTATATCCCAAATACCGGGATATTCTCAGGGAGCTCTACCAGAAAGTTACTGAAATCGTGGGCGGTAAGGCAAAATGAGCACGCAAAACAGTAAAGTGAAACAATTGATTATCCTGAGCGGCAAGGGCGGCACCGGAAAGACCAGTATCAGTGCGGCCTTCGCCCACTTAAACGCTGCCCAGGCAAATTCCCACCCCATGGTGTTTGTGGACGCGGATGTGGACGCGGCTAATTTGAGCCTTGTTTTAGAGCCGGAGAATTTGGACCCCAAAGAGTTTTGGGGCGGTTCCCTGGCAGAAATTGATCCTGAAAAATGCATCAATTGTGGAGCTTGCAACCCCGTTTGCCGTTATGACGCCATTTTCCCGGACCCCAAAAATGACCAGGTACAGTGGATCGACCCAATTGCCTGTGATGGGTGTGCGGCTTGCGTGTACGCCTGCCCAACAGGCGCCATCAGCATGGTCAGGCAGCAGGAGGGTAACTGGTTTCAGTCAAATACTTCCTATGGCAAGCTGTTTCACGCCGAACTGTTCCCGGGGAGGGAGAATTCTGGCAAGCTGGTAACCCTCATCAAGCAGCAGGCGCGCTTGTACGCTGAAGATATTCAATCGCAATGCGTGGTCATCGACGGTCCGCCTGGCATTGGCTGCCCGGTCATTTCTGCCTGCGCCGGCACGGATCTGGGCTTGATCGTAACAGAACCCAGCCTGATGGGTTTGCATGACCTCAAGCGTGTGTTGGGGACTTTGCGTCACTTCCACGTTCCGTCAGTAATCTGTATCAATAAGTCCGATATTTATCCGGAGGGAACCAGGGCAATCCGTGAATTTGCCGCGGCCGAAGGTCTTGACCTGATCGGCGAAATTCCATATGATGAAAGCATCCCCCGGTCAATGATTGAAGGTAAGCCTGTCACAGTCTTGTTCCCGGATTCATCGGCTACCAAAGCCATTCAAGCTGTATGGCACAAAACAATCGGCTTGCTTCACCTTCAGGAGGATTAAGCATGGATCAAGAGGCGCTTGAGAAAGCTGTTATCGACAACTTGGCGAAAGTACTCGATCCGGAAACCGGTGTCGATGTGGTTCGTATGAAGTTGGTGATGGATCTGGCGATTGACGAGTGCGGGAAGGCAAGCTACATCTTTCGGCCTTCCTCACCTCTGTGCCCGATCGCAGTTCCACTGGCAATGATGATCATCCAGGCAATCAAAGAAGTCGAAGGTATCACCGGGCAAAGTATCACTGTCGTTGATTACGTCGAAGCGGTAAAACTAAATGAGATTCTTCGTTCAGTTTTGATTGAATAATGGAGAAGGCATGATGGAAACTAAAGTAAAGATAGGGATCATTATCTGCGACCGTTATCGCACCTGCGCGGGCGGAAAATGCCTGAGATCGATGCGAAACCGGGAAGGCGCTTTCAGCATTTATGCTAACACTGATGTCGAACTGGTCGGTTATACCACCTGCAACGGATGTCCAGGTGGAAACATTGAATATGCCGGCGACGAGATGGTCAGGAATGGTGCGCAGGTGATTCACCTGGCGACTGGTCTGCTGGTGGGGTATCCGCCCTGCCCCTATATCGACACTTTCAAGGATTTCCTGGAGAAAAAATATGGAGTGAAAGTGGTCTTGGGCACACACCCAATTCCAACAAAATATTTGGATATGCACACGCAGCTTGGCACATGGGTGGATCCGGAATGGGCTTCACGCCTGGCTGCCACGCTTGCGGATGAAGCCACACGCCTGGCTTATAACTAGGAGATGTAAGGTGATTGCGTTTGGGCCTGTACCTTCCCGTCGATTAGGTTACAGCCTCGGGATCAATAATATTCCTGCCAAACACTGCACCTATTCCTGCGTGTATTGCCAGGTTGGCAGAACGACGCACATGCAGTTGGAGCGTCAGGAATTCTATCCAGTCGACCAGATACTTGCAGAAGTTGGGCTAAAAGTCTCTGAAGTGGCCAGGGCCGGGAAAAAGATTGATTATCTGACTCTCGTTCCGGATGGAGAACCGACCCTGGATCTTAACTTGGGCAAAATCATTGGTGGGCTGAAACAATTTGGAATACCCATTGCGGTGATTTCAAATGCCTCCCTCATTGATCGGCTCGATGTCCAGAATGAGCTCATGCAAGCAGATTGGGTTTCTTTGAAAGTGGATTCTGTCGATGAGAGCGTTTGGAGAAAAATAAATCGGCCTCATCGGCGCCTTTCTTTGCCGCGTATTCTCAAAGGAATGCTTGCGTTCAAGCAAAAGTTTCCCGGCATACTGGCTACCGAATCAATGTTGGTTGCCGGCTTAAATGACAACCAAAAAGTCACGCGGCAGTTATGCGCCTTTTTGCTTGAGGTGCAGCCGTCAGTATCTTACCTGTCCATCCCCACGCGCCCGCCGGCTGAAGTG
>Ga0209203_1000378_pt1 | contig 39029 bp, 36 predicted proteins | sample AD_UKC109_MetaG_FD_184423 | JGI IMG/M metagenome (GOLD analysis project Ga0209203, IMG submission 184423) | Active sludge microbial communities of municipal wastewater-treating anaerobic digesters from Hong Kong - AD_UKC109_MetaG (SPAdes)... | ecosystem: Engineered > Bioreactor > Anaerobic >... | reverse complement strand
TATCCGATATGAGAAATCAAGACTCAAATTATCAACTTGTTGAAATCACAGGAGCTGCTGAGAAGCAAAACTTTGCAAACTGGTATTCTTACTATAATACTCGATCTAAGTTGGCTAAAGCGGCTGTTAGTTTCGCCTTTGTTAATTTTGGACCGGATTTCAAAATAGACTGGCAACAAATTAATGAGAATCGATTTGACCGCGGTACACCTCGAATGAACACATTTGAAGGGAGTCATAGAGTTGATTTTTATGATTGGCTATTTCATATTCCTGGAGATGGAAATACTCCATTGAGGCGAGCGACAAAGTATGCCGGAGAATTGTTTAGTGATAGTTATGGTGGTCAGAGTGTATATTATGATAACAATTATGGTGGAGAATTAACATGCCAACAAAACTTCCATATAGCAATTTCAGATGGTTCATGGAATTCATATGGGGGTGTTTCTGGGAATTATGATGATGGTTCGATTCAGGTTCCAGCCGAAGAAATAGGAGTACCTTACACTACGACTATTGCTAATAATTACTTATACAAAGACAATAATTCAAGCACCTTGGCTGATACAGCATTCTATTACTGGATTAAAGATTTAAAACCTGGGCTGGAAAATCATGTCCCTAGATTTATTGATGATTATACTGACAAAAATGGGAATACCATTACCGTATCTACGGGAGATGATTGGTGGGATGAGGAAGAACTATTCTGGAATCCACAAAATGACCCTGCAAACTGGCAACATATGGTGAATTTTAATATTGGCTTAGGTATTGAAGGAGGTTTTAATCGTGATACTGACTTGTTGGGGATAAAATCAGGAGCACTTAGCTGGCCAAGGACGAATAATGATACTTGCTTTCAGAGAGATTTAATAGGAAATGAGGTATTTACGAGTTGTGCTAATCATGTCTGTTATGATGGTGTTGATAGAGATACAGCTGATATAGTTGATTGTGGTGGCAATGTGTTTCCTTTAGGAGATATTCAATTATGCGTCAACACAGATCGAAATCGAATTATCAATTGTGATGACAGGATTGTTCGGAGGGTAAATGAATCTCAGGCCCGTGTCGATGATGTATGGCACTCTTCTCTAAATAGTAGAGGGGATTATTTTAGTGCAAAAAGCCCTCAAGAGTTATCTGAAGCACTGTATAAAGTTGTTGCAAATATTATTAAAAGAAAAGGACGTGCTAGTGCCGGTAGTGTATCTTCAAATATTATTTCAAACGAATCATTAGCTTATAAAACCGGATATGATACGTCTGATTGGACTGGTTTTGTAATAGCTAATGAAATCAATGAAGATGGTACATTAGGAGATGTCAAATGGGATGCTGCATGTAAATTAACTGGTGGTAAATGCCCTTCGATGGCAGGTAATCCTACTGTGGCACAGACGAGGGATCATGCCTCTAGGAAAATAATTACTTATGATTACGATTCGAAAACAACACATCCTTTCCATACAACTTATATGTCAACTCTTGAAATAGATAAAATTCTTGATTCAAGCTATATAAGGTCATTGGAGCCGCCTATAACTGACTATACAGCTGCTGCTGATAGTATCATTCATTATGTGAGAGGGGATAGGTTGTATGAAGAAAAAAATGGTGGTCAATATAGAAACAGACGAAGTTTATTAGGGGATGTAATTAACTCATCTGCAAAAATTATTCGCGGACCTGCTGAGTCATATAATGATTTATTCTGGTCTGCTGGGTCTCCTGAGAGAAATGCTGCAGATGCGGGAAATGGTTACGATAAATTTAAAGCAGATAATCAAAATAGAAATAACGTTATATTAGTTGGAGCTAACGATGGAATGCTACATGCATTTGATGCAGGCATTAATTCATCGAATGGAGGTGATGAACTTTGGGCGTATATACCCTCCAAGTCGCTACATGGCATATCTGAATATGCTAGCCCAACTTATAAACATACATCTTATGTAGATGCTGCTCCATTTGTAAAAGATGTCTTTATTAATGGACAATGGAAAACTGTTGCGTTAGGTGGGATGAGACATGGAGGCAAATTGTTTTATGCACTAGATTTAGGGGAAAGTCCTGAAGATGAACCAACCGTCTTATGGGAGTTTACAGATCAGGATGATAATGATTTAGGGTTTACTTATTCAGGTGGTGTTATAGGTCGAATCGCCTATCCTAGTGGTAGTACGACTGTAGAAAGCAAGTGGGTTGCATTCTTACCTAATGGATACAATAGCAATAGCTATAAGTCAGTTATGTATGTTGTTGATTTAGAAACTGGACAGGTATTACATAAATGGGATACTGGAATTGGAGATGTGAGTAATCCTAATGGAATGGGGTCGCCTGTAGCAGCTGATTTTGTGGTTTATGATGAAACTGATACAACAAATACATTTTACGGTTCGGATCAGGGAATAGATTTTGTATATGCAGGTGATTTACATGGAAATGTTTACAAATTTAATGTAAAAGATATATTTACACATAGTAATACAATGGAGATTTTGTATGCAGGCTCATCAGACAGACCAATAACATCTGCTCCGAGAGTTTTCACTCCAAGTGATGGTAGTGAGAATGTAATTGTTACTTTTGGAACAGGTAAATATATCGAATTACCCGACAGAGGAGTTTCAGGTCTTCCTAAACAATATATGTTTGGTCTAAAAGATTCTAGATTACCAATCACAGCCTCTTACACACTTAATGATTCACGAATTGTTGAGCAAACAATTTCTGAAAATGGGAACTATCGCGAGGTTACAGATAATCGTGTTGGCGTAGAATATAGCTGGAAAATTGAGTTGCCTGAAGATGGTGAAAGAATAGTGAATAGTTTTGGCAGAAACAATCAGGCAAAAGTGTTAATTGCAGCTTCAATTATTCCGAATGGAGATAATCCATGCTTACCAGGAGGTAAAAGTTGGATCATGATTCTTGATGCCAGAACAGGAGCTACACCGGTATCAGGAAGATTATTAAATAATGGTAATAGTGATGGTATTCTAATATCAGATATCGTTGTCGGAAACCCTGAGGTTCTTACTACACCCGGTGGGAATCAGTCTTTCTTGATAATTGATGGTATAGATGATGCAAATACAATTCCACCTATTGTTTTAAACTCAGGTGAGAAATGGCGTCGAAGAAGCTGGCATAGAATTAATTTTTACTAGTGAGGTAAAGAAATGTTTATTAAAGAAGCAATACTATTGCTGTTGGTTTGTTCGGTCTCAATGGCACAAACTGATGGTTTTTATAGAACTGATAATTTCACCGCATGGAAAGTGGTAAAGGCAAATAAAAAGGAACAGTACCTTGAACTTTTATCTGTAGATGACTTGGAGCCTCGTTTTTTTAGCCCGATTTGTATGAAGGATAATAGGATGATTTTCAAATATGAATTATTAGGACATGATGATTCCTTTTATGATAAGGATGCCAAAGTTAAAGATATTGATTTCTTAAACAGAAGTATATACTCAAACGTAGTGTTTGCATTAAAAATTGATATCGAAGAAGATAACGATTTTAATGGAAACCCTGATGAAGAGTATAATAGAATTTGTAAAGAGAATAATTCACAAAGATTTACTACGGAATACCGTTCAAAACGAGGGATGGCATACCATGGAGTAATTAAATATGTAGGTGATTCCTCTATCCAACCTCAATATTAAGATAGTGCAAAATATGAAAAAGTATAATAAAGGTTTTACTTTGATTGAGTTAATGATTGTTGTTGTAATCATAGGTTTGATTATGGCTTATGCTATACCATCATATCAAAGACAGGTTATTGTCTCGAAACGTACAGAAGCACAGAATGCCATTATGCAAATCGCTGCTGCCGAAGAAAAACATAATGGGGTATGTAATATATACACAACAACAATAAATGGCTCAGGAAATGATTGTAACAGCTTGGGGCTGGGAGGGGCACAGTTTATGACCTCCAGTAATTATACATTCAATGTTGCTGTTGATGCCGCTGTCGGATATACCATTAGTGGAGTTGCTAGAGCAGGAAGTACTCAAGTCAATGATAATTTTGGTGTGAATTGTACTACATTGCAACTCAATTCTCTGGGACAAAAATTACCATTAGACTGCTGGCAATAAAACGGGACATTATAAACTATAAAATTTTTTTATCCCCTCGCTCTAGAGTGTGGTTTCGATTGATTGATTCTGCACTCTTTTTTTTTTATCTACCGGAATTTTTAAGCAATCTTTGTTTGTCTCGTCCCCAGTCACGGTCTTTTTCAGTCATGCGTTTGTCGTGAACATTTTTACCTTTAGCTAATGAAATCTGCACTTTAATCTTTCCTGATTTCCAGTAAAGTTTGCGAGGAACAATCGTCAATCCTTTTTGTTCAACCGCTCCAATCAAACGAGCAATTTCCTTTTTGTGCAATAAAAGTTTTCTGGCGCGCATGGGTTCTGCAACAATATGGGTTGAAGTACTGGATAAAGGTGTGATAAGAGTCCCAACCAGTTGTGCTTCATGATTGCGGATAAAGACATAAGACTCATTAAATTGAACCTTTCCTTGTCGCAGACTTTTGACTTCCCAGCCCTGAAGAGAAATTCCGGCTTCTAAATCTTCCAGAAAAGTGTATTCAAAACCGGCTTTTTTATTGACGGCGATGACATTCGACGGTGTTTGTTTTTTTTTCTTTCCCATGTGGAGAATTCTACAAAAATAACTAATAAATTGCACACCTATTGTGTAGAATAAAACACTTTCATCAAGCAGTTATCCTGCAAAATGCACACAGTAAACCGACAAGCAATCGTTCGACACAAAGCTGAAAAAATGTTTCATCTGGTCAATGATATAATGTCCTATCCGCAATTTCTCAAGTGGTGTCATGATTCTCACTTGCTGGAGCATTCAGAAAGTCATATGCTTGCCGGTATGACGGTGAGTCTTGCAGGGATTAAACAAAACTTCACCACACAGAATATTTTTTCTCGTGATGGTGACAATTTGAGGATTGATCTGAGTTTGTATAAAGGTCCGTTTGATAAACTTTCGGGCTATTGGTTTTTTACCCATTTGAATGATGAAGCCAGCAAAATTGAACTGCACATGGACTTTCATTTCAAATCCGGGTTTTTAAATTCGGCTTTTAAACGAGCCTTTGGTAAAATTGCACAACAACTCGTTTCAGACTTCGTAAATCAGGCAAATAAGGTGTATCTATGATCAATGTTGAGGTTGCTTATGCACTTCCGGAGAAACAGGAAATTATTAAACTGCAAGTAAACAAGAAAACAACAATCGAACAAGCGATTAAGCAATCAGGATTGCTAGAGGTGTATACTGCTATTGACTTGTTCTCTGAAGATTCAGCTAATAAGGTTGGAATTTTCAGTCAAATTAAATCTCTGGATGAAATCGTTAATGACGGAGATCGCATTGAAATTTATCGCCCTTTAATCGCTGATCCGAAAGAAGTCAGAAAAAAACGAGCCGAACAACAAAGAGAACAAGGAATTGTGAAGTGAATTATAGCTGCTAAAATAAATTTAGTATGACAATTGATTGCTAGAGGAATTATAGATGCTGAAATAAATTCAGCATGACCGTGATTGTTAATTGTTAGATGGATGATAGATACTGGAATGAATTCAGCATGATTGTATAATATTACTTGTTAGCTTGGTCATCCTGAACTTGTTTCAGGATCTGAATGATATTGAATCTGTTTTTGACTCGAATGTTAAGATAGGATTGTAAACAGACATAGAAAATCGGAACAATGAGAAAAGGATTTGTATATATTTTGACAAATTACAAAAACTCTGTACTTTACATCGGAGTTACTTCAAATCTTGTGAAAAGGATTTATGAGCACAAATTTAAATTAGATGACTCATTTACAAAAAAATACAATTTGGCAAAACTGGTGTATTATGAAGTATTTGACGATATTAAATCTGCTATTGAAAGAGAAAAGCAACTCAAGAACTGGCATCGTGAATGGAAAATTAATTTGATTAGTGATTTTAATAAGACGTGGAAAGACTTATATGAATCGATTATATAATCAAAGATGCTGAAATAAATTCAGCATGACTGGAAATTGTGAAGTGAATTATAGCTGCTGAAATAAATTCATCAAGATGGATTATTGCAAAGTGAATTATAGATGTTAAACTAAATTCAGGATGACGATGAGAGCTTAGATTAAAGCACCTTCACAAAAGAGTTTTTCAACAATTTCAAGGTCGGTTTTAGTCAGTTTTGAAAGCATTTCAGAAGAAATAGTTTGTTCATTACAAATCAGTTGTGCAAGTCTTAAACTGCAATCAAATTCTGTTCCATTAACGAATAATATCGCATTATCACCTTGAGCGAAATAGCAAGTTTTGCTGAATGGTGATGTTTTTAAATTCAGTTTTTGGTTGAATTCCTCAGATTCTTTGTATTCATTGAATTCATAAAAAAGGCTTCTGTATTCGGTAAGATATTTTCCAAACCAAGAGATTAAATTCATGTTTTCAAAAGATAAATTGTCCAATAGGATATTTTTTACAGCTGATAAATCGTCTTGAGTTATTTCCCCCTTTAAAGGTTGAGACTGAAATTGAGGCTCAACAAAACGATTATTATCTGACAAAGTTTGTGCCAAACTATCAACAAACGAAACACTTAGTTCAGATGCTGATGGTGTCCTCATACCAATGGAACAGGTGACACAATCATCTGAGCTGATGATTCCATAATGAGCGTATTCCGGTGGTAAATACAAAATATCTCCCGGGTTGAGATTGTATTCGGTGTCGTATTGAAAATCGGACATAAGTTTCAATGCTTGGTCAGGAAGTAAATCCGGATTTAGAATTTTGTTGTTCGAAAACTTCCAAAGTCTTTGTCCTTCAACCTGTAACAAAAACACATCATAATGATCAGTATGAGGCCCAACGGTCCCGCCAACTGAGCCACAACTCAGCATAATGTCATCGAATATCCAGTTGCGGATAAAATCAAAATGTTGCAGAATTTTTCGACTTAACGGATACCATTTGTCGATGTCGGAAACTAAAAGATTCCAGGTTTCATTCGTGAGTTCTTTAAAGTCTTCATGCGAGAAAGGACCATATTCAACATCATAATTTGTTTCTGAGTTTTTGAATACAATTCTCGATTGAATATCTTCATCACAGCTTAACTTAATCAGTTGTTGTTTGTCAGGAAAGCAGGAAACAAAATCATCAGTATCAACTGCATTTTTAATCAATAAGGGCTTTTGATGCCAATAATCGCATAAGAATTCTTCCTTGCTGACTGAGCAATTTCTAAATAAGTTCAGTTTGTTCAATGGCGTAACCTAAATATGTTGCAGGAGTGAGTTTTAACAATTCGTCTTTGGCTTCATCGGGAAGTGTCAATCCGGTAATGAATGCATGAATGCTTTGTTGATTGACCTTTGTTCCACGAGTCAACTCTTTGAGTTTTTCGTAAGCACTTTCAACACCATAACGACGCATCACCGTTTGAATTGGTTCTGCCAAAAGTTCCCAATTGTTATCTAAATCAGCTAACATGGCATCAGGGTTGAGTTCCAGTTTACTCAGACCTTTGCTGAGTGAAGACCAGGCAATCATGCAATGCCCGATTGCAGTTCCGATAGAACGAAGAACAGTTGAGTCTGTTAAGTCACGCTGGAAACGCGAAATTGGTAATTTTTCAGCCAAATGTTGCATCAAAGCATTTGCCAATCCGAGGTTGCCTTCCGCATTTTCAAAATCAATCGGATTGACTTTATGCGGCATGGTTGATGAACCAACTTCGCCTTTGATGACTTTTTGTTTGAAATAATTGATAGAAATATATCCCCAAATATCTCTGCATAAATCAATCAATATCACATTGATACGAATCAGTGCGTGAAAATATTCGGCTATATAATCATGTGGTTCGATTTGTGTGGTGTAAGGGTTGAAACTGAGATGCAACTCTTCTACAAACTCCTGAGCCAGTTTCATCCAATCCACATTAGGATAAGCCACGCGATGAGCATTATAATTGCCAACGGCACCATTGATTTTTCCAAGAATATCAATGTTTTCCAATTGCAACAATTGTCTTTGCAAACGATAAACAACATTCGCCAATTCTTTACCCATAGTGGTTGGAGTTGCCGGTTGTCCGTGAGTTCGTGACATCATCGGCTGGTGCGCATATTGCTGGGACATTGTTGATAAATCATCAGTCACTTGATACAGCATTGGTAATATCAACATGTCACGACCTTGAGAAAGCATCAAAGCATAAGATAAATTGTTAATATCTTCAGATGTGCAGGCAAAATGCGTGAATTCTGACGATTTTGCCAATTGACTGTTTTTAGCTAATTCTTCCTTGATGTAGTATTCAACCGCTTTGACATCATGGTTGGTAATGCTTTCAATGGCCTTGACTCTTTCCGCATGAGTTTCATCGAAGTGATCATGAATGCTCAATAGCCAGTCAATATCATCGTTTGAAAATTCTTTTAATTCCGTGATATTCTCTTCATGGGATAGTTTGATTAACCATCTTAATTCAACGAAAAGTCTGTTTTTTATGAGTCCGTATTCGCTGAAAATTTCCTGAAGATTTTCAGTTTTGCTCTGATAGCGACCGTCAACCGGTGTCACTGCGGTGATTGTTGATTTAGCCATGATTTTATTTTTTTTCAGAAGTCGCAATTATACTTTAATTGCGCTGATTTTTGGAACATTATTCAAACTCCAGTGTTGAATCGCATGGTTCCAGAATTGTTCCAGCGTCTTTGGTTTTTCGATAAAAGGTTGCTGCTTTAAGTGATTATGGACAAACAACAATGTTTCAATAGGGTTTTCATTTTCAATGGTTTGAGCAAATGTTTGTTTGCTGAGTTTTTGTCCTTGGTTATTTACAAAAACAGGGATGTGAGAGTATTGAAGTTGAGGAAATCCTAATAATTCATTCAAATAAATTTGCCACGGTGTTGAGTCGAGTAAATCAATTCCACGAACAACATGTGTGACACCTTGATAAAAATCATCAACCACCACGGCGAGTTGATAAGAATAGAATCCTTCTTTGCGTTTTAGCACAACATCACCACAATCATTGAGTAAATGTTTGCAAATTTGTCCCTGAATCATATCTTCAAAACAAATGATTTCATCAGTTGCCTTTAGCTTGACACTAAATTCAATTTCAGGTTGTTTGGATTGAAACCGGCAGGGATGTTCTAATATTTCAACTCCTTTAAGTTCGGTTCTGGAACAGGAACAATTGTACACAGCAAATTTTTTTTCGAGGATTTCGAGTGCTTCTTGATAAGCACTCTGTCTATCATTTTGGCTCTGGAAAATGATGTTTTCGTCAAATTGAAAACCATACTTCTTTAAAGTTTTTATAATTGATAAACTGGCACCGGGTTGTTCGCGAGGCGGGTCTAAATCTTCAATTCTGACTAACCATTGTCCGTTGTTATGCATGGCGTCACAATAGCTCGCATAAGCCGCCATAATTGAACCTAAATGTAATGGACCGGTTGGTGAAGGAGCAAATCGTCCGATATATTCCGATGATTTGTCGGAACGAGGAATCATTAATTGTTTAAGATTCTTGAGTCATCACTTCGGAAGCCGGAGCGATGAAATTACCTTGAACAAAGTTAGTAGAATATTTCCACAAAATACTCATTGTTGCTGCATCTTGTACAAATTCGCAAATAACTAACTTGCTTTGTGCGTGAGCTAAATCAATGATTTCTTTTACTTTTTTCTGATTTTCATCATTGGATGCAAATTCGCTCATAAATGCTGAATCAATCTTGATGTAGTCCGTTGGATAGTGCTTGAGTAAAGTGAATGAATTTAATCCGGAACCGAATTTCTCAATGGCAAATTTGCAGTTAAGAGCACGAATGGCTTGAATCACCGGTTTCACAGTTTTAGAGTGAGTAATCAACTCACTTTCAGGTGTTTCAAAAATAATACGGCTTCCCGGAATTCCAGCAAGTTTTAATTCTTGAGCTAACCATTTAGGGAAAGAAGAATTCGATAATGTATCAGTGGACATTTTAACGAATAACGCCACTTTTTTAATGGATTCTTTGATAGACTTAATGGCATTGCGAATCACTTTTCGGTCGATATCTAGTATGAGTCCGTATTTTTTGGCGACAGGAATGAAGTCAGCGGGCATAATGATTTTATCATCGTCTTTTAATCGAACCAAAGCTTCATAGTGCTCTGTTTCTTCGCCTTGAAGGCTAATCACGGGTTGGTAATGCAATACGAATTTGTCTCCATGAACACCGTTAGTGATTAAATCAATCCACTTTTGGTTAGCTGTGCGAGCTTTTTTCTCTTCTTCAGCCGGATCGAATATTGCAACCTGAGCCCCACCATTTTCTCTGGCAACATCAATTTCCTGATGCAGAACTTTCATAATCTCAGAACCGGATTCTGTCTTTTCGATGATCTGTGTCACACCGATACTAATTGTACAAGCCAGTGTTCTTTCACCGGCACTGAACAAATGATCATTTATTTTTGAAACCAGATGCTTGGATATTTGCTCCGCTTCCTCGATTTGTCGATCCATAACTACTATGAAGACCGAATCGTCATAACGATAATAGCTGAATTTTTCTCCAACGACTTCTTTAATAAACGGCGCCATATCTGACATCAATAAATCCAAATTACCTTTGCCAAGTTCTTTTTCCAGATTCTTATCATCATCAATTTGAATAAACAATACTGAGTAGCCTTTGGACTTTCCGGAGCGAACACTATTTATTTTGGCAACAATGTCTTTGGTGAAGTAGTTTCGATTGAAGAAACCAGTGAGTAAATCTTTATTTTTGATATTTTGAAGTTCAAGTTCAGCTTCCTTATTAACTTTTGGAGGTCTCACTAGAAACTGTACACAAGGTTCACCATCAACTGTTGCCTTGTTGAGACTGACGACTGCTTTTAGTTCATCGCCTTTTTCGGTTTTTAAAACCATATTGATATCGCCGTCAGGAATTTTATCCGCAGCAATATCTTTTAATAGTTTCTTAGCATTGGCAACTTCGTCTTTGCCAACCAAATTTAAAAATGGTGTGACTTCGAGTTCCTCTGCATCTTCGTATTTGAAAAATTCCAGATAAGCATTATTGGCATAAACATGCATTCCATCATGAATATAAGCGATTGCATCTTTTGAACTGTCTAAAAGCGATGCGCAACGTCTCTCTGCATCATTCAGCTCGGCCTCAACTCGTCTCAGTTGCCGTCTTTTATTCAGGCTGTTAAATACATTAGTCACTTCTTTACAGAGTTGCTCAGGAATACTGTCAGTGCAGAAATATTTCATTCCGGCTTCATAGGCTTCGGAAATTGTATCGTTGTTGAGATTATCCAATAAAGCGATTAAAGGGATATCCTTTCCGACTTTTTTGACACAAGCATGAACGGTATCCATTGGCAGTTCGGTTTGCATGGACTGAATTAGGATAATGTCGATTTTTTTGGTGGAAAGCAACTCAAGTAACGAGTCTTCATCAATGCAACGGCTAGGGCGAACCGGAATTTGGGCGTTTCTGAGAATAGATAAAATTCGTTCGGCTTCTTCTTCCAATTTATGGACAATCAATAATCGAATGGTTTTATCTTGTGCCAACTGTTATCTCAGAAATATTTAAAGTAGGAATTTTATCAGAATTTTGAGGTTATGTGCATTAAATTATTGGAGTTTTATTCGATTTGCCGGCGATTTCCTGAACTAATTTGGGGACTAAATAGCCGGGTAATTGACTCATCATTTCTTTATAAATCAATTTAGCGTGATTATCTGATACTTGAAAATGGCTTGCACCGGAGACCTTGTCCAGTTGATGCAAATAATACGGTAGAACGCCTAAATCAAACAATTTATGCGAAAGTTCGCAAAGTGTTTCGGCATTGTCATTGATTTTTTTGAGTAGAACACTTTGATTGAGTAGGTGAGTATTTGTGTTTTTAATTCTTGAGAAAACTTCTCTGTGGCTTTCAGTCAGTTCGTTGGGGTGGTTTGAATGAATAACAATCACTTTATTTAATTCAATTTCATTCAACCAATTGAGAAAGTTGGTTGTGATTCTTTCCGGTGAAACTACCGGCATGCGAGTATGAATTCGTAAGGTTTTAATGTGTTTAAGATTGACTAATTGTTCGGTGAATTTCTGCAATACGGATGTAGAAAGCATCAACGGATCGCCACCACTGAGAATCACCTCATGGAGACTGGTTTCAGCAGAAATGTATTCGATAGCGTGCTTCCAGTTTTTTGCGCTGGCATTATTTTCAGTGTAAGGAAAATTTCTTCTAAAACAATAGCGGCAATTAATCGCACAAGCACCGGTTGCAATCAACAAAACACGTCCGTGATATTTATGAATCACTCCTTTAGTTTTGCGTGATTTTAAGTCTCCGACAGGGTCATTTTTGTAGTTTTCATCCTTTTGTGACTCCAGTTTATGCGGTAAGATTTGTAAGAGCAAAGGATCATTTTTATCGGCAAAGTTAATACTTTGTAAATAACTATGGGGAACTTGCAAACTAAACAATTTCTCACTCTCCTCGGCATAGTTTTCCAACTTAAATAGTTCGTTACTATCAAGTTGATTTCTGCATTGATGGCGCCAATTGCTATTGTTCATTCACGAAAGAATCAAAAAAGTGCTAGTATACAGGATTTAGGGTCATAACTGCATTGATAATCTTTATCTCAAGGTCGTCTGTATGGTATTATTCGCCGCAAATTTTATATTCGGAGCAAATATGGCAGTTTTAGGTATTAATGATTTCAAAACAGGGTTAAAAATTCTTATCAATGATGAGCCCTGGAACATCACTGAAGTTGATATGGTGAAGCCCGGTAAAGGACAAGCATTCACTCGTATTAAAGCTAAACACCTGCGTACGGGAAGAGTCGTTGAGAAAACCATTAAGTCAACAGATAAAGTGGAATCAGCCGAAGTTATGGAAACTGATTATCAGTATTTGTACACAGACGGCGAGTATTTTTATTTCATGCACCCTGAAACTTTTGAGCAAATTGAAGCGGATAAAAATGCCGTTGGCGATAACGATAAATGGTTAGTTGAAGAGTCACTTTGCACAATCACACTTTGGAATAACTCTCCTTATGTTGTCGTTCCGCCAAATTTTGTTGAGATGAAAATTGTTGAAACCGATCCCGGTTTGCGTGGTGATACTTCCGGCGGTGGTGGAAAACCTGCAAAACTGGAATACGGTGCAGTAGTCAATATTCCTTTGTTTGTTCAGGAAGGCGAAATCATTAAAGTTGATACTCGTAGTGGCGAATACGTTTCTCGTGTTAAAGAATAATCACTATCACTTTTAAAATAATGCCTCGAAATTGGGAATCCAAATGCTCGTTGCCAGTGCTAAAGCAACGGGCATTTTTAATGCGTCAAATTCGTGAATTTTTCCACGAAAAAAATGTATTGGAGGTTGAAACGCCCATTCTTTCATCAGCAGGAAACACTGAAATTAATATCGAGAGTTTTACCTCTGAATCTATCAATCAGGATTTTCCTAGAAGCTATCTGCGCACTTCTCCTGAATTTCCGTTAAAACGCTTGCTTTGCTCTGGCTCGGGAGATATTTTCGAGTTGGGGAAAGTTTTTCGTAAAGGCGAAACCAGCAAAACTCACAATGTTGAATTTACAATGCTGGAATGGTATCGGCTTGGGTTTAACTATTTGCAGTTGATTGAAGAAGTGAACGAATTGCTGATTTCTTTGATGCAAGATTTTGGTTTGTCAGAACCTCAAATTCAAAATTTGACGTTTAATCAATGTTTTGAAGATTATTTAGAGATTAACTTATCTGAAACCTCTACCACACAGCTCAATCAAATTTGTCAGCAGCATAATTATGATGGCAGTGAATTGAACCGGGATGAAGCTCTGGATTTTCTATTTTCAATGCAAATTCAACCTCGGTTTCCCAGAGGAAAGATTATCAATGTCACGCAGTTTCCTGCATCCCAGGCGGCTTTGTCGATGATAAACCCTGAAGACAATAGCACATCACTGCGCTTTGAGACTTATTTCAATGGTTACGAGTTGGCAAACGGTTATCAGGAATTAACCGATGCGGTTGAACAGAAAAAACGATTTGATCAAGATAATGTGAAGCGTAAAAAAGTTGGGTTAAACGAAATTGCAATTGATGAAAATCTGTTAACAGCTATGCAACACGGAATGTCGGATTGCTCCGGAGTAGCCCTAGGTGTTGATCGTTTGTCAATGTTGCTGTTGGATAGAAAACAAATTGATGAAGTTCTATCTTTCCATAGTAAAAACGCATAAAAAAAGCTCCGATAGCGGAGCTTTTTGAAATATTAATTTTAGAGACCTTTGCTCAATTCGTACGACATGAAAAACATGACTCTAAAACAGCATCTTTGCGTTATAAATCTTGCCAATAACGCGTTATTGACTGCAATTCAAGCCTTAATCTGCAATTTTATAGCCAGGTTTTATCAAAGCCATAGAATCGAGCAAAGGTCTCTTTTACGAATTATTTTTGGCTTGCAAAATAAGCCGCTAAATTGTCGATATCAGCATCAGTTAAACCTGCTACCATAGGTGACATTGATGGATCTTTTCTTTCGCCATCACGGAAAGCCTTGATTTGTTTTGCAAGATACATTTCTTGTTGTCCTGCAAGATTAGGCCACAAAGGGTTTACCGAATGACCTGTCGCGCCATGACATGCTGCACAAACGACAGATTTTGCTTTTCCGGCTTCTGCATCGCCAGCGAAAGAGTTTGAAACAGCTAATGTTCCAGTCAGAGCCAAGCCTAAAATTAATGCTTTTTTCATATCAATATCTCTTGTTAAATTAGAAAGCGCTAATATAGCACAATAAAACTGAATTGCAAATGAATCAAGCAAAGTTATAAAAAATTAGAACTCAGTGCCACCAACAGTTAATTCATCCACTTTTAGCGTTGGTTGACCGATTCCGACTGCCAATGATTGTCCGTCTTTACCACAAACACCCATGCCTTGATCGAATTCCAGATTGTTTCCCACCATTGAAACTTTGGTTAAAACAGTTGGGCCGTCACCAATTAAAGTTACACCTTTAACCGGTTTGGTGATTTTGCCATTTTCAATTAAAAAAGCATCACTGGCTGAAAACACAAATTTACCGTTGGTAATATCAACTTGTCCGCCTCTGAAATTTTCTGCATAAATTCCTTTTTTAACCGAAGAAATGATTTCATCGTGTTCGTATTTACCGTTCTTCATGTATGTATTGGTCATTCTCGGAATCGGTAAATGAGCAAATGACTCACGACGACCATTTCCGGTCGATTTTGTCCCCATCAAACGAGCATTGAGTTTATCCTGCATATAGCCTTTGAGAATGCCATTCTCAATCAGAACGGTTTCTTGCGATGGCGTTCCTTCATCATCAATGTTGATAGACCCTCTGCGATTCGCAAGATTGCCAGAATCAACAATCGTGCATTGCTCACTAGCGACTTTCTTGCCGATTTTCCCTGAAAATGCAGAAGTGCCTTTGCGGTTGAAATCACCTTCCAGTCCATGCCCGATAGCTTCATGTAAAAGCACTCCCGGCCAACCCGGACCTAGAACAACCGGCATCACTCCGGCAGGAGCAGCAACCGCATCCAGATTGGTTAAAGCTGATTGAACCGCTTGATTAACAAATTGCTCATTGACGCTTTGTTTGAGTAACTCTTGCAAAGTCAATCTTCCGCCACCACCGGAAAAACCAACTTCCATTCGACCTTTGCCATCATTGGCAATCACCTGAACGCTCAACTTGACCAACGGACGAATATCCGCCGCAAAAGTACCATCTGTCGCAGCAACCAAAACATAATCTTGCGAAGCAGCCAAAGAACAAATCACCTTTGCAATACGAGGGTCCGCTTTACGAGCCAGAGTATCCATCTGATTCAACAGAGCAATAATCTCGCGATTATCCACAGCACTTAAAACATCATTCTGTGTGTAATAATTGGCATAACCTTTTGCTTGAACTTTTTGTGCACGATGCGATTGTGACGCAGCAGCAATTGAACGAGCCGTTTCGACAGCATCTGACAAACCGTCATTAGTTAAAATATCTGTATAGGCGAAGCCGGTTTTTTCTTGATGATTCACTCTGACACCGACACCCCGATCAATACTGTGAGTTCCGGTTTTGACTTTTTGATCTTCTAAAACCCAGCTTTCAATTCTGGAAGATTGAAAATACAAATCAGCAAAATCTCCACCGGTTGCCAAACAATTTGACAATGCAGTGTTAATTCTGTTTTCGTCCAAATCGCCCGAACTCCAAAGATGGTCTTTAACGCTCTCTAACATAATTGCCTGTAACTACAAATAAGCCCGATATTATCTTTGATTTACCACTGATAAACCATAAAATACCTGCAATTAATCCAGAATCAATTCATGAGAACCATAAACTGTATCAAATACGGAGAAAATCAACAAGGACTCGATTACGTCCCTTATCCGGGTGAACTCGGACAGAAAATCCACAACCAAGTTTCATTAAAATTCTGGCAGGAATGGCTTCAGTATCAAATCATGTTTATCAACGAAAACAGACTCTCTCCAATCAATCCAAGCGACAGAAAGAAAATTGAACAGCAAATGGAGAAATTCTTTTTTCAAGGTGGTGCAGACAAGATTGAAGGTTATCAACCGGAATAGAAATTATTTGGAAATAAAGTTTGACACTGTGTTTCAAGCTAAATATAATGCTCGCTCAATTTGGGTCAGCATCTGACCTCACCGAATGCCCAGTTAGCTCAGTCGGTAGAGCAGGGGATTGAAAATCCCCGTGTCCGTGGTTCGATTCCGCGACTGGGCACCATTTTCGGGTGATATCACTTCATAAATTGCACATCTTGAAATCAAAAAATCACTCACTTATTCCAACATAAGCTCGTATTTTTTAATTCCAACCTGTATCAATTTCTAAAGCAATTTAGACTCCAAAAACTTAAAAATAAACTCGCTTTTTATTGACTCGACCTTGAAAGTTTCTCAATATTATTGCGATAATGTTGCATAGTCATCTAATAAATACTGAAATGGCACGATTATCAAGATTGAATTTACCAAATATTACTCAATATATTATACAAAGAGGTAGTAATCGAAGGAAATTCACTTTGGCCTCATTCTTGATTCCATTGATTCCTGTCCTGATGTTTATCGGCGAAGTACATTCAGCTACCATAACGGTCGATGGCTCAGATGGCGCTGTTGCTATGGATGGCTTTTGTTCTATTTCTGAGGCAATACAGGCAGCTAATTCCGATTCAGCAGTCAATGAATGTGCAGCAGGCAGTGGCACAGATACCATCAACTTGAGTACAAATATTACTTTAACCGCTGCATTTGATGAAGATGCAACTTATGGCAGCACAGGAACCCCGGCTATCAGCAGCAGCCTCTTCATTAATGGTATGGGATTTTCTATAGAACGGCAGTCATCATTAATCTGTAATTATGATTTTAATAACGACGCCGATGAGTTTCGCCTTTTGCGCACCACTCCATCAGCCAACTTAATCATAAGTCACCTCACTTTAAAAAAAGGTTGTGCAGATGGCGGTCTTACTGACGGTAGTGGAGCCGGGATTCACAATCTGGGTCATTTATCGATTGAAACAACTGTTATTGCTCTCAACACATCTATTGCAAGAGGTGCTGGAATTTTTAACCTAGGAACCATAAGCACTATTAAAAACAGCACATTATTAACCAATTCAGCAGGCTATGCAGGAGGTGGAATTTATAATGAGGGAACCATAGGTACCATCCTCAATAGTACCATCTCAGATAATTATGTAGATGATGGTTCTGGTGGTGGAATATTAAATAACGGAACCGTTGCTGCCATTCAAAACAGCATCTTCTCGCTTAATGTTGCTAATGAAGGAGGAGGGATTTTAAATGCCGGAATCACAACAACCACGATTCAAAACACCACATTTTCAGGAAATTCTGCTGTAAATGGAGGCGGGATTTCTAATCATTCAACCATTGGTGCTATCGAAAACAGCACATTCTCAGGCAATTCAGCAACTTCTATAGGGAAAACCATTCGAAATATTGGTATCATTGAAAACCTCAGAAATTCTCTATTTCACAATAACACAACCTCAGGTGGTGCAAATGAGTGTGAAAATAATGGTAGTGCTATAATTACTAACAGCAATAACAATATATCTGATGATGCATTCAGCAACTGCCCTGGTGCTTCCACAACACTAACCAGTGCCACAGTAGGTTCACTGGCTGATAACGGCGGTCCAACCATGACTCATGCACTTTCAGCTGGTAGCGAAGCGATTGATGCTAGTGGCGTGGGTGCAACAACTACCGATCAACGCGGGTTTTCTGCGTTTAATGCACGAGATATGGGTGCTTTTGAATACTTAGGTATAGACAATGATCTGATTTTTGAAAATGGTTTTGAAGCTGTCACAATAAATATTATTGATTAATATTAATGACCAATGGGGTCTGACCATAAACTGACCCTAAAAAACAGTCACTTGGACCAAAAGGGTCAGAGTCAATTGATATAGAGACCGAATCAAAGGGGGCGAACTCAATTGATAAAAATAATTGAAAACGAGAATGGCTAATTTTATCTATCCTTTTCCAATATCAACTTTTCATTATCTATTGAAATGTTCATATTGATTATGAAGTTTGAGTTATTGCCTCAGGTTTTCAACACACCTATTCTTTACCCATTCATTGATACTCACATCTTCCGCCTTTGCAGCGAGTGCAATCATGTGGTGCAATTCCGGGTCAACACGAAGATTGAATTTACCTGAATAGGTTTTTTCCGGTTGAATACCTTTTTCCTGACAAACATCAAGAAATACTTTTAAAGAGGTCTCTGCTTCTTTTTTCAAGCTATCAATGTCTTTAGCGTAAAAATCAGCTCCACCGTTTAAACCGATAAACTCACCTCTGAACATATCAATTTCAGGGTCATAGCTTATGTGCGCTTTGTATTTGCCAATTTCTAAAATGTTATTCATATCAATACCCGTTATTCTCTAACCAGTTTCTAATTGAGGACGCAGCACCTTTATCTGTATCAGGACTTGGGTGCGGTCTGTGAAAGACTCTGACCTCATCAAACAAGTACACAGCAATCCTGGATCCTTCTCGTTCTGTTATCTCCGCTCCCAGTTCCAGAAATAAAGCCTCAATCCTTGACCACTTGATATTCCCACTCACTGGTCTGGATTTGATTAACTTTAAAGTCTTCCTGTATTAATAGTACCATATAATAGTACCGAATAAAGTTATTTCAATAGAATGATGTGAAGAAATTCACTTAGTGATTAAAAAATAGAAATCTATTTGATAATGACTTATTAGTGCAAAATTAATAAGATTTTACTAAATAGAGTCCTGAATAAACTCTAACACCGATTGCAGGAATTCAGAGTTAGAGTCCTTTGAGTTAATTTGTCCGGAGATGTCGCGGGTTTCGATTTCTTTGTTGGCGATGGGTTGATTGGTTGTTAAATCACGCAGTGTGAGGATAACAGAGATTCGGTCTTTACCCCAACCCATTTTGGATATAACCTTGAATTTACTACTTTTTTTGTAATCGGATATTAGCAATGAAAGTCGGTAAGGTTGTGAGTAATTGACACATTCATTTTGTATTTTGGCAAAATGCGAATTGATTGACTTATCTTTTCCAAGTTGCTTAACTAAATATTGACGAATGTCTTCAAGCAGTGTATCCGGAGCTTCATTATCTCTTTTGCGTAATCTCTCCGAGTCTTGTTCTAAAACAGAGAGGTGAGCAATTTCGAGGCATTTTCCTGTAATGATTGAGTTTTTATCATCTGTCTTAGCGCTCAAATCATTATTTTGGTCATTTGTTTGCTCATCAATTTGGGTCTTTGATGCATTTTTATCTTTTTCTCCAATATTATTTTCAGCAATAAATTCGGTTAATGGATCGATTTCCTTTTCAGAAGAGCTGTTGCGGGTGTAATTGTACGCCAATGTTGAAATAGTTATTATCGCAACGGCGAATATGGCCAATGAAATTTTCTTTTTTCGTTTCCCGATTTGTGTGGGTTGACTGATTTGTGTGAGCTGATAGCTGATTTTTGAAGTTTTTTCAGCGATTGGATTAATTCTGGAGCGATGTAAAATCGACTCAAGGTCGCTGTTTTTTTCAACTTTACCGAGTTCGTCCAGAATTTCCTGACAACTTTGATAACGATTCTCAGGATTTTTATCAATCATTTTCAGCAAAATAGCTGCTGTTTTGTCATCGACTTTAGGGTTGACTTCCTGAATGTTTGCGATATCAGATTCGACGATATCTTTGAGCAAACGGTAAGGTGTTGTGGTGTCAAAAGGAACATCACCGGCAAGCATTTGATAAAGAACAATGCCCAATGAATAAATATCCGAGCGTTTATCAACGATTTGTCCGGTGCAGATTTCCGGAGAAAGATATCCGGGTGTCCCTATGACTTCACCTGTTTGCGTGAGATTGCTATCAAAAGTTTTGGACTGAGCAATACCAAAGTCCATGAGTTTGAGAAAACCATTGTTGGAAATCAGAATGTTTCCGGGTTTGATATCTCTGTGTATCAGACCGGACTCATGAGCGGCTTGTAAGCCTTCACAGGCTTGATGCAAAATGTTTTTCGCATGTTCGACATCCAAGGCTCTGTTATCACGCAAGATTTGTGACAGTGATTGACCTTCTATGTATTCCATAGCGAAAAAAGGCAAACCATTCTCTTCACCAATAAAATGGACGTTGATCACATTTGGATGACTTACCGCTGCCATAGACTTGGCTTCGCGGAAAAATCGTTCTTTGATGTCATTGTCCGTAGCCAACTGTGGAGATAAAACTTTTATCGCAACAAAGCGGTGCAGGGCTTCTTCCCAGCATTTATAAACAATAGCCATTCCTCCTCTACCGAGTTCGGAGCGGACTTCGTAATGACCAAATTGTTCAGGTAACGCCATGCTGAGAATTCTATTTCAAATCGTGGGTTAATTCTATAATTCCTCTCCAAGAAAGTCGGAATAAGTTGATTGGTTTAATGCTGGAGAGCGATTGATAATTAATTACAAAGCCATTTATATCATCAGAATAAGATGTCTGATTAAATATAAAAAAAACCCGCATTGGAGCGGGTTTTTGTTGTTTTTGCAAAGAATATAAATTATTTGATTTTGTATTCTTTGTAAATCACATGCTTACGAACAACCGGATCGTATTTCATGAACTCCAATTTGTCCGGAGTCGTTTTTTTGTTTTTGGTTGTTGTGTAATAATGACCCGTTTTTCTTCCCGGAAATTTCGGATGCTCGGCTGTTGATACTAATTTAATTTTGTCACGCATAACTTACACCTTTAAACCATTTTTACGCAAATCAGCAAGAACTGCATCAATGCCTTTTTTATCAATAATACGCATACCTTTTGATGATAAACGCAGTTTAACCCAACGGTTTTCACTTTCAACCCAAAACTTGTGTTCGTGCAAGTTTGGCAAGAAGCGACGTCTTGTTCTTCTTAATGAGTGAGAAACATTGTTACCCGTGATTGGTTTTTTTCCTGTTACTTGACATACTCTTGACATGATTATGCTCCCTTTTTCTTGCTTGTTAGTTTTTCTTTAATTCTAGCAGCACGTCCTTCCAATCCACGTAGATAGTATAGTTTAGCACGTCTAACGTCACCACGTCTGACAACATTAATACTTTCAATTAATGGACTATAAGTTTGGAATACACGCTCAACTCCTTCACCGTAAGAAATTTTACGAACGGTAAATGCAGAATTCAAGCCTCTGTTTTTCTTAGCAATAACCACGCCTTCAAAAGCCTGAACACGTTCTCTTTTGCCTTCGATAACTTTAACACCAACAATCACGGTGTCACCCGGGCCGAACGAAGGGATTTCTTTGCCCATTTGTTCAGCTTCTAGCTGTTTAATAATATCACTCATTGCGATTTCCTGATTTTCTTGATGGTTATCGTTTCTGCGATAATCATTCAAGGTTAAACATCTCAGAACGTACATTCTACAAACTTGTTTTCACAAGCGATTAATCAGAGGTTCTGCCATTTTAAATTATTTGAACTTAAGTTCATTTTTATTCTGATTCACCATCCAGTAAATCAGGTCTTTTAGTCTTTGTTACAGAAATTGACCGTTGCTGTCTCCACTTTTCAATTTCTGCATGGTTACCGGATAATAATACTTCCGGAACTCCTTCTTGTTTCAATTCATCCGATCGCGTGTACTGCGGAGTTCCTAACAGGTTGTTCATGAAAGAATCAGTCTTTGCAGATTCTTCATCTCCCAACACTTCGGGAATCTGTCTGCTAACAGCATCAATAATGACCGCCGCCGCCAACTCGCCTCCGCTGATAACATAATCCCCAATAGAGATTTCATCATCAATAAATTCATCCAAAAATCTTTGGTCTATCCCTTCGTACCTTCCGCATAACAAAACAATGTGTTGTTGTTGTGCCATTTGGTTAATGGAATCTTGTTTGAGTTGTTTTCCGTGGGGTGAAAGATAACTCAATTTAATTGATCCATCCTGTTTTCGCAGATGTCTGACGGTTTCTGCCAGTGGGTCATACATCATAACCATGCCGGCTCCGCCTCCAAAAGGTCGATCATCGACTCTTTGGTGTTTATCTTTACTGAAGTCTCTTGGATTAAGTACTTGCAGTTCGATAATGTCTTTTTCCAGAGCTTTTCCAATCACTCCGTATGACATAACATCCTTGACCATTTGCGGGAAGATTGTGATGACAGTGAATTTTATTTTTGCCACTTTTAATCATCCTCGTGCCAGTCCACCAGCATAGTTTTATTTTCTAAATCCACATTCAAAACTGTCTCTGGAATCAGAAAAGGAATCAATCGTTCTCTATTTCCTTTTACTATCAGAACATCATTAACGCCGGTTTCCATCAAGTTGACAATTTCTCCGAATGAAATGCCATTTGTGTTACTGACGTCTAATCCTATTAAATCATTCCAATAGTATTCATCGTTTTTTAGTTTTGGAAGTTGCTGCTCTGTAATCTCGATTTTTTGCCCAATAAACATTTGAGCTTCTTCGATACTGTCAACATCTTTCAACTTGGCAACAATGTTCTTACCATGTTTTTTTGATTGAACCGATTTGAATAAAGTTCCATCAATCAGCCAATCTTTGTAGGTGCATATATTTTCCCTCGGATTGCTATAGGAAAAAACTTTCACCCAACCTTTTATACCAAAACAGCCCGATATTTTTCCAATTAATATCCGGCCGTTATCAGTCATTTTTTTTACAGATTAATTAAGCAGCAGCTTTTTTTGCTTCTTTAATTAAATCTCTTACACGATCAGTCACTTGAGCTCCTTTAGCAACCCAGCTATCAACCTTAGCCAAGTCCAATCTAAGTCTTTCTTCCTGACCACGTGCAACAGGATTGAAAAATCCAACTTTTTCCAAGTTACGTCCATCACGAGGAGAACGCTTGTCAGCAGCTACTATGTAATAGAAAGGTGCTCTTTTTGCACCGTGTCTTGATAATCTTATTGTTACCATGTTTTCCTCTAAATTTATTTATTTACAGACCAGAAAATATTAGTCCGCTTCAACGAGCCGGCGATTTTAACTTATTGATAGGCTTGGAAACAAGTTTAAGATTGTTTTTTTCTTCAAAAAAGGAGTTTTTTGATGTAGTTCGGCGTGTACTGTGTCTTTTTACCAGCCGCCTCCACCGCCTCCGCCTCCGCCGCCACCGGAAAATCCACCGCCACTAAAGCCGCCACCTGAACTGGATGGCGGCGTGGATGCGGCAACAGCTGCACTCGCCAATCCGGAGCCTATTGAGCTGGCTGTTGTTGAAAAATTCGAATGTGAGAAATTATCACCAATATACCATGAGGGGTGATAGGTTGTTGGCTCTTTACCTTGAACTTTCATAGCGGTATTAAATTGCTCCGACCATTTGTTTTCTACACCCAAGGCAAGAGCATAAGGCAGGTATTTTTCAAAAAGTTCCGGTGTCATTTCCGGTGGATGCATAATTTCCAGTCGATCTTGCTCCGCCGTTTGCAAATACATTTTAAACCCTTCAATTTTATCGAGTAGTTTTCTACCAAAAACTGTTGGAGCCTGAATCAAATAATAAAAAACACCATTGCAGACAACAACAAATAGTATAATCGCCAAATAAGCCACAAAAATATTATCCCTTTGTGAATAAGAAGCAAATCCCAGAATAATTGCAGGAATAATAACAGCTAAAACTTTTTGATAAGTTTTATTGCTTAGCAAAACAAAAGCCGCTGAAGCAAATGTAACAACTATGGGGAATATTAAGAATGGCAAGGCTTGTGAGGAAAAGTTAAAAAAGTGCATCCAGTTTAAAAGAATGACCACAGCGCCAATCGCAACACCGAATAACCATGACTTGACATTATCTTTGTAACATTTATTTTTGAATTCTCCGGTGACGGTCAAAGAAAGCATATTGTCTGCAGTTTTGACTTTGCTGTTGTATTTTTTACCAATTTTGATACTGTTACTGCTTCTGAACAGATAATGATAAATTTTGCTTTCACCTTTAGACATTGTCGAATCAGTAATTGAGTTTGACTTTGTCAACAAGTACTCTTTTTTTGAAAGTTGTTCAATGGTTATGAATTTTTTCACAGCCAGATTCATAATAGCTACTGAAAAGCCCTTTGTGTCGTGATGTTTTTCCCAAACAAATCGCATAGCAGCCGGTGAAATATCATCAGGAGGTGCAAAAATCGGATAAATAGGTCCTTTTGGCGGGTCTATGCCAACTTCATTCCAAGTTTTTAAATAGTAGATAGGATATAACAATAACAATAATATTGAGAACATCCATAAAACATTATTTTTAATGAAATGCCATGTTTTGTTTTTGGGATTTGTGATTAATCCTTTTTTCCAGGTCGCTTGAATGGTTAACCCCTGATGTTTATTGAGGCGTTTTGTTGTTTCAAAGCGGATATGTGTTGGAAATATTTTTGCCGTGTAGTTTTGCTCGGTGCTTCCTTGATATCCCGTCCAACCTTCATATTTCTGAATACTAATGTCATTATCAGTTGGTAAATAAACATCGGCACTTGCAGAATAAATCGGAAACTGCCAGTTGTTGCCAGTGACATTCCAGTAAATGCCATCGTTATCCTCCAAATCAACAACCTGTTGTTCTGAAACATACTCAATTTGGTAGGTGTGGATTCCTCGACTCACATAACTGTCTTTAGAACCCAGATAAATGCGGATGCCATTCGTCAGGTTTTCGGTGTGATAATCAACAGTTCTATTATCCAGCTTGGTGCTGATAATATGAATATCCGAATTTCTGTGAGAAAAAAATACTCCAAAATAAATTGTCGGAGCATTTCTGTATATTCCATGACGAATTTGTTGATTTTCAACGTTAACGGTTATGGTTTCAGTAACATGTATATCGCCGTCGTCCAGAACATTGATGCGGGAGTGAAAATTTTGAATATACTCTTCAGCATGAATGTTCATGCTGAAAAGCACAATAATAGAGAGAATAATTCTAATCAAAGTCAACTTTTGGAACTTCTCTGGCTTTGTCATTATCATCCAGTTCAAAAAATTCGGCTTCGTTAAATCCGAACCTTTGCGCGATTAACATCGCCGGAAAAGATTGAATCAGTGTGTTGTATTCACGAACCGCTCCGTTAAAGTAACGTCTGGCATATTGGATTTCGGTTTCAATGTCAGATAACTGCTTTTGCAAATCACGGAAGTTAGCATCGGCTTTCAATTCCGGATAGGCTTCAACCTGAACCATTAAACCGCTTAAAGCTTTGCCAAGAAGTTGTTCCCGGTTGGCAGAGGGTTCTCCATGAGTTGATGAAATATTGCGAAGTTTGGTGACTGACTCCATTACTTCTTTTTCATGAGAAGCGTATTTCTTCACGACATTGACTAGGTTTGGAATAAGGTTATGTCTCCGTTTAAGCTGAACACCAATTCCGCTCCAGCCATCCTCGACATGGTTGCGCCGTTTGACCATTTTGTTGTAGAGAGAAATCAACCAGATTCCCACAACAGCACAGCCTATCAGCAACACCCAAAACAACATTGTTAGTCTCATTGTTTGATCTCAATTTTTAACAGTATTAGTGTATCACACTCAGAATTATTGCCATAGAAAAAACCATAATTACCGGAATTACCAGCGATACCATGGCGATATCTTTGTAGGATTGCTTGTGTGAAAGTCCGCAAATTGTCAGAAGTGTAATCACTGCTCCGTTATGCGGCAGACTGTCAAAACCACCGGATGCCATAGATGCTAAACGATGCATCCACTCTAAGGGAATTCCAGCAGTTTGAGCCATTTGATTGTAAGTTTCTCCCAATGCACTGAGAGCAATGGTTAATCCGCCCGATGCCGAACCGGTAATACCTGCTAAAACATTGATGGCAACTACTTCTGAAATCATCGGATTACCCGGAGCAATGTTGATAACGGCTTCCTTAACAATGGCGAATGCTGCCAAAGCTGCGATGGTAGCACCGTAGCCAACTTCCGAACCGGTATTAAATGTTGGCAATAATGAACCAAGTGTTCCGTCGGTCAGTGTTTTATTTAGGTTCTTGAATTTTTTAAAAAATAAAGCAATCACAACCAGATTGGCAGCTAATAGGGAGATAATCATTGCCCAAATGCTTGAAACCTTATTGAGCGGAACTGAACCAAATTTTGAATCAGATAAATATTCCACATTCCATGACGGAATTAAATATTTTGTGAACAGGTAATTGGATAAAATGACTACGACTATCGGAAGTATGGCTAAATAAAAAATCGGTAAACTTTTTTCGGAATGAATTTCCGGTTCATTGGTGTGATTCTCTCCATAGCCTTTGGCTTTATCTTTGTTGATTCGATAATTGACCCACAAGACTCCCAAAATCATGATAATTGCTCCTGAGATGATTCCAACCACTGGAGCGGCATAAATATCAGTTCCGAAAAAAGACGAGGGGATAATGTTATGAATTTGATTGGTTCCCGGCAAACAAGTCATGGTAAAAGTGAAAGCTCCTAATGCAATGGTTGCCGGAATGTATTTTTTCGGTAAATTGGCTTCTTTAAACAAAGCAGCAGCCAAAGGATAAACCGCAAAAGCAACTACAAAAGCCGAAATACCACCGTAAGTCAATAAACCACATGAAAGCACAATTGCCAAAGCCGAACGTTTCTCACCAACTGCCTTTATGATGCTACGAGCTATGGATTTGGCAGAGCCAGAATCTTGCATGAGCTTGCCAAATAATGCTCCAAGCAAAAAGATAGGGAAATATTTTGCGATAAAACCAACAGCCTTCACCATGAAAACCTGAGTGTAATATCCCATGATGTGCGAGGATTCTCCCGAAAATACCACCGCAAACATCGCGAGAAGAGGTGCTAAAATAATAACGGAAACACCTCGATAGGCAAAATACATTAATAAAACCAGTGAGACAACTATCGCTGTGACACCCATAGATTTTCCCCTGAAAAATTCAATTGCAGAGGATTATACGATATTTGAAGGGTTAGTTTGAAATAAAAATTATATGCTGAAATCTACAGACGTTTAAACCTCTTATTTATAAGTATCTTTTTTTTTACATTATCCTGCTATAATCAATGTTAAATTTCTAATAAAGGGGAGAAATAATGAAAGAGAATCAAGTTGATGTGCCTTTGGTTGGTTCTGATAAAAATTTAGCTGAGTTGACAATAAAGGCATTGGTACTCGGAGCTTTGTTGTCAATGGTTTTAGCTGCTGCCAATGCTTATATTGGATTGTTGGTTGGTTTAACTGTATCGGCTTCAATTCCGGCAGCCGCTGTTTCGATGGGAGTGTTGAGATTATTTAAAAGGTCAACAATTCTTGAAAATAATATGGTGCAAACTTCCGCATCAGCCGGTGAGTCACTTGTTGCCGGTATTATTTTCACCATACCGGCACTGGTCATGATGAAAGCATGGTCAGGTTATGATTATGGTCCAATGGTGGCTATTGCTATTATTGGCGGTGTTTTAGGAGTGGCATTTACTATTCCATTAAGAAAAGCACTCATTGTTGATGCCAAGTTGATGTTTCCAGAGGGAGTGGCAACAGCCGAAGTGTTAAAAACCGGTGGTATTGAAACAGATAAGTCTCATAAAAGCCATTCAGAAAATGCAACATCCGGATTGGCAACTCTTATGAAAGGAGCGTTGATTGGAGGAGTTGTCAAAATATTGGAATCCGGTGTGGGTTTGTTGTCTGCCGGAGTAGCGACTGTTAAACCTCTTTTTGCAGGCAAGCTCCTGTTTATGGGTAATATCACTCTTAGCCCGTCATTGTTGGGTGTTGGTTATATCGTTGGTTTAAATATTGCTTTCCTTATTTTTCTGGGTGGAGCTATCGGTACTTTGCTTGGCGTACCTCTCAATTGGGCATTTAATTCCGATGCAATCATGCTGGCAACCGGAATTGACTCAACAAAATCTTTGAGCGACTTAACGTCCGGTGAGTGGGGGCAGGTTGCTAATCAGTCGTGGCAGAATTGTCGCAGAATTGGTGTGGGAGCCATGATGATTGGTGGTTTATGGTCATTGATTAGTTTGGCTAAACCATTGTGGCAAGGGATTAAATCGAGTATTTCAGCGTATAAATCCAGCTCTGATCATCAAGGTTCAATTCCAAGAACTGAGTTTGATACGCCAATTCATTTTGTTGGTATTGTAATTTTAATTGCAATAGTGCCTGTTTTTCTGGTTTTCAAAAATGCTTTGGGCGATTATCCTAATGCCAATATGATTTCAGTGATTATGACTGTTTTGATGCTTGTTTTTGGCTTTGTCTTTTCTTCTGTTGCCGGATATATGGCAGGTTTGGTTGGTTCTTCGAACAATCCGATTTCAGGAGTGACGATTGCAACAGTTATTGTCTCTGCCTTGATTTTATTGCAGTTAATGGGGAATGAGGGATTAGCTGCAACATTGGGTCCGATTGCTGTTATTTTCCTTGCTGGCTTGATTTGTTCGGCAGCCGCTATTGCCGGTGATAACATGCAAGATTTGAAGTGCGGACATGTCTTGGGTGCGACGCCCTGGAGACAACAAGTGTTTCAGGTTGTTGGTGTAGCTGCTGCGGCTTTGGTCATTCCTTTTGTTTTGAACATTCTTGATCAGGGCTATGGAATTGGGAGAGTATCTCCACTAAATTCTGATGCTACACCATTGGCTGCACCGCAGGCTGGTCTCATGCAGGCATTGGCAAGTGGAATCTTTGGTGCGGGAATCGAATGGAACTTTATATATATGGGTTTTGCATTAGCTGTCGTTTTGATTGTGCTGGATAAGATTCAAGAAAAAAGAGGTTCAGATTTTCGTTTTCCTGTTTTAGCGGTTGCAGTTGGTGTTTATTTGCCACTGGGATTGTCCGTTTTGATATTTGTTGGCGGTATTCTGGCTCATATTCTTAATAAAAAATCCAAATCTAAATCCAAACACAATTCCACAGGTCTGTTATTGGCTTCGGGTTTGATTACTGGTGAGGCATTGATGGGTGTGCTCGTTGCTGTTGCTGCGGTGAGTTTTCAGGGGATGGTTCCTATGATGGGGTCATTTGCTGCTGCCGGTTGGCTCGGTGTGCTTGTCACACTAGCGGTTATTTATTATGTTTATCGAAAAGTGAGTAACGACAATTCATAAAATTTCATGGGCGAGGAAGTATTGACTTCCTTGCCTATTTGCTCATTTTTATCCCTTGACTATTGCAGCATCCAAAATGCTGTTGTGAAGATTGTATTCGGAGCAGAGTTCTTTAATTTTTTCATAAAAGGCATTGCGAAAATAAGCAGGCATTTCATTGTTGTTTGAGAATAATCGATTGTATTTTTCCATTAATTCAGGAAAGTGTTTTCTTATGGCATTGAGCATAAGTGTTTTGCTGTGTGATTTTTCATTGCCGTACAAGGCTATCGTTGCAGGAAGAATATAATCAATTCCAATTTCTCGGAAAATTGCAAAAGCATAGTGGAGTTGTTCACTTGTATCCGAAATATACGGGATTAACGGCATAAAACTCACCCCGGTTAAAAAGCCATAATTAACTGTCTTTCTTAGTGTGTTTAATCTTTCGGATGGTAGTGTCGCTCCCGGCTCAAATATTTTTGCAATCGGGTCTTGTAATGTTGAAAACGAAAAACTGATAATCGTGCCTCTTTTTAGTTCCTCGAGTCCTTTGGGGCGAACGGCTTGAGTGTCTATTTGTTCTAACAAATCAAAATCTCTCTCAATCAGATCTGATTTTGTGATGGTATGAACCGGGAATTTGTGTTTGAGAATGACCTTCAAAGCTTGTCTGGTGAGTTCATACTTTTGTTCAATTTGAAGATAAGGGTCGGTTACAGAAGATAAAACAATAAAGCCAAATTGATTTTTCTTTGCACGACTTGCCAGTTGTTTGTCAAGTAATTCAATCGCGTTTGTTTTAATCGTCAGGCTTTTTTCGAGATTGGTTCCGTATTTGCTTCCACGAATGTAACAATACAGGCAATTGAATGAACAGCTGCTGTAAGTGTTGAATGTATAATCATCCAGAAACCATAAGCCTCTTTTCTTTGTTTTATTAAGAACAGACTTGACTTCAATTTCTCTGGGCATATTTATTTCTCTCAAGCCCGATTTTTATTTTGGTTCTGAACCAAGCGGCGATTTTTTGATGATTGCTGACTTCTTCGCTAAATTGCTCAATGATATCCGGGTGAAACTTTGCCGTTGTTTTTGCTGCCCAACCAACCCCTTGTTTGATTTCTTTGTCAGTATTATTCGACATAGAGAGAAGTAATTGGAAAGCGGAAATAACATGTTCTTTATCCAACCCTTTCTTTATCGCATAGTGAATTCCAGCACCCAATGAGCGAATCACCCAATGACTAGGGTGTTTAGTGAGTTTTTTAATTATCGGTAAAGACTTATCCGGATTGGTTAATAATACATAACCGAAAACTCTTTCTCCGATGATATCGCACACATACCAAGCGTTGGCTTGGGAAATATACTCTGTCGCCTTGTCAAATGATTGGTTGAAATTTTCGCTTAATTTATCTTGCAGTATTATTCCAATAACAACATTCCCACCTTCGGCTTTTAGTTTTTCAATATTATCGCAAAACTCAATGTGTTCATTATTTTTTATTATCTTATAAAACTCATGTCCACAGAATCCTAAAAGTGGGAATTTGACTTTTTTGCTCAAGATTTGTTTTTCAAGTTGGTTAATACAAGCTGATAACCCTTTATCATAGTATGCATCAATACAATCCTGCAAATAAATTTTGATTTCAGATTTTCGCGTGACAATATTAGAAGTATTCAAATTCATTCTCTGGCCCTAAATAAAATCTGATTGGTTACAAAATCCTTAAATAGCTTTGCTACCGCCGGAAGGTGATAGGATTTTCGATTGACAATATACCATTCCTTAATAAGCGGAAAATGCTCGACATCTAGTTGAACTAAAGATTGGTTCTTCAGGTTTTCTCTAATAGTATGAATTGAAACCACGCCCAACCCAAGTCCGGCCTCAACACAAAGTTTAATCGACTCATTATTATTGATAGTCATATATTCCTGCAAATCAAGGCCGTGCGAGTTAAGCAGGTTCTTAAAAGCCATTCGGGTTCCAGAGCCTTTTTCGCGGATAACGAAAGTCTCTTTACTGAGTTCTTTGAGTTTGATATTTTCCTTTTGAGCCAGAGGATGGTTTTTAGGGGCAATGACAATCAAAGGGTTCTCCTTAATGACATGGAATTCTAAATCCTGGTCAAGTGGTGGTTTGCCCATCAGTACAATGTCAGTCGATGAATTTTTTAAGTTGTTGAGCAGGGTATCTCGGTTTGTGACTTCTAATCGTATAGTAATTTTTGGATGTTTGGTCTTGAATTTTTTTATGGTTTGAACGGCAAAGTGGCTTAAGGTACTGGCAACTGAAATGTTGAGAGTTCCACGCTTTAAACCTTTGAATTCCTGCATCAGTTCTGAGGCTTCCAATAAATCATTTTTAATTTTTATACAATATTTTAAGAACTCCTCGCCCGCTTGAGTTAGAGTGATTTTTTTGCCGGTGTGATGTAAAAGCGGAATATCAACCATATCTTCCAATTGTTTGATTTGCATCGAGACCGCTGGTTGTGTTAAAAATAGTTTTTGCGCCGCTTTAGTGATACTAAGATGTTTGGCAACTTCGATAAAAATATTGATTTGTCGGAGGGTTATGTTCATAAAAATATCTTATGTAGTTTATAAAATAACGTTACTTTTATTTATTATATGTTTCATTTAAACTATGTGCAACTAAAAAATTTCTATAAATAACTGAGGTATTCACTATGGATCAATCCAATCGTTATGCTGATTTATCTTTGAAAGAAGAAGACTTAATCAAAGGGCAAAATCATATTCTGGTCGCTTATAAAATGCGCCCGGTCGATGGTTACGGTTATCTTGAGGTTGCTGCACACGTTGCTGCTGAATCATCAACCGGAACCAATGTTGCTGTTTCTACAACTGATGACTTCACCAAAGGTGTCGATGCTTTGGTTTATGAAATTGATGAAGTTGAAGGATTGATGAAAGTTGCTTACCCATTTGATCTTTTCGACAGAAATGTGACAGATGGGAAGACGATGGTGGTTTCTTTTTTAACATTGGCAATTGGCAACAACCAAGGTATGGGTGATGTTAAGTATTTGAAAATGCTGGATTTCTGGGTTCCTGAAACAAAATTACATTTGTATGATGGACCTTCTGTTGATATATCAAATTTATGGAGGCTCTTGGGTCGTCCGCGTGAAAATGGCGGATACATTGCAGGTACAATTATTAAGCCAAAACTGGGTTTACGCCCTGAACCATTTGCAGAAGCTGCTTATCAATTCTGGTTGGGTGGTGATTTTATTAAAAATGATGAACCTCAGGGCAATCAGGTCTTTTGTCCGATGAAAAAAGTGATGCCTCTGGTTGCTGATGCCATGAAAAGAGCGATGGATGATACCGGTGAGGCAAAGTTGTTTTCAGCCAATATTACAGCGGATGACTATCATGAAATGATACACCGAGCAGATTATATTCTGGAAACTTTTGGTGAGAATGCTCCTTATGTTGCTTTGTTGGTTGATGGTTATGTTGGTGGACCGGGAATGGTGACAACTGCCAGAAGACAATATCCATCTCAATATTTGCATTATCATCGAGCCGGTCATGGTGCTGTAACATCACCTTCATCCAATCGAGGTTATACCGCTTTTGTACTGGCTAAGTTATCTCGTTTAATGGGAGCATCCGGTATTCATGTGGGCACCATGGGCTTTGGTAAAATGGAAGGTGAAAATGATGACAAAATCATTGCTTATATGATTGAAAGAGATGAGTGTCAAGGTCCGTTTTTTTATCAGAAATGGAATGGCATGAAGCCAACGACTCCAATTATTTCCGGTGGAATGAATGCATTGAGATTGCCCGGCTTTTTTGAGAATCTGGGACATGGTAACTTAATTAACACTTCCGGTGGTGGTTCTTACGGACATATTGACTCTCCGGCTGCCGGAGCAACTTCACTCCGCCAGGCGTATGAATGTTGGAAGCAAGGTGCTGATCCGATTGAATTCGCTAAAGAGCATAAAGAATTTGCACGCGCCTTTGAGTCTTTCCCTCATGATGCGGATAAACTGTATCCGGGTTGGAGAGAAAAACTCGGTGTTCATAAATAACAAAAATAAATATCAACAACTCCCGGTCACCCTGCCGGGAGTTTGCTTTGGGGAAAATAGTGGATATCTCACAATATAAAATCAATCAAGAACCCTATTATAAACAAGTCAACAAAGAAGTTGATTTGTATGAAGCGGCTTATGGTGTCAAACTTCCAGTGATGCTGAAAGGTCCTACTGGATGCGGAAAGTCACGCTTTGTAGAGTATATGGCATGGAAATTGGACAAACCAATTATTACAGTTTCTTGTAATGAAGATATCACCGCTTCTGATTTGGTCGGTCGCTATTTACTGGATGCTAATGGCACCAAATGGATTGACGGCCCATTAACTATGGCTGCCCGATATGGAGCGATTTGCTATCTTGATGAGATTGTCGAAGCACGTCAAGATACAATGGTTGTGATTCATGCTTTAACCGATCACCGCAGAGAGCTTTCTTTGGATAAAAAAGGCGAACTTGTTAAAGCACATCCGGATTTCCAATTAGTGATTTCTTACAATCCGGGCTATCAGTCCTTAATGAAAGATTTAAAACAATCGACCAAACAACGATTCTGTGCAATGGACTTTGATTACGCTGATGAACAAACCGAGGCTGAAATCGTGATGAAAGAAGGTCAGGTTAATCAATCAACGGCAGAAAAGCTGGTACAAATTGCACAAGCAGCAAGAAATTTAAAAGGTCATGGTTTGGAAGAGGGGATTTCAACTCGTCTGATGGTTTATGCGGCGAAGCTGATTGATCAGGGAATTGAACCACATGAAGCTGCAAAAATGGCAATGATTCGACCAATTACTGATGATGCTGATATCAGAGAAACACTCGATAATGCCATTGATATGATATTTGGCTAATAAAATTATGAGCCCTGAAGATTTCTCAGAATACAGGCAAAAATTCACTTGTAAATTTCCACAAGCGATTGAATTTTTTGACGAAAATATAGAGGAAATCAGATCAAGATTGACCCAAGAGCAAATTGAACAGTATTTTCAGACTGCAAATTTTTTGTGCTCCATCGGTCAGGGAGTTGAGCCTGTTCTGGCGTTTTTGAAATACTCGACTGATTTGATTGAAAAGTTGGGAGTGGACGTTGCTCAAATACTAAAGGATTTTGGTTATAAACTTGCAAGAAGTCCTGACAAGAATGCTTTAGTTCCTTTTTTCGAAGCCATGCAAAAAATCTCTTCACATTTGCAAAAACCGGATGATTTGCAGGAAATCATCGGAATTATTGAAAATTTCATAGAGTCAACACGAACTGTTATTCATGCTCATCAACTGATTCATTCCAGCGAAGGCTTGATTCCCTTATTGAAAAGTTTAGCTGAAATCATGTTCAAACTGGATATCGAAGGTCTTAAAAATTTTATTGAATACGGAACCAGAAATTATCGGGATACGCCTGAACAATTAGTCGAATATTTCAGTTTAAAATCACATGATGCCAAAAGTATTATTCTCAGAGAGAGAAAGGGTACGACTTTCCAGTCTGTGGAAAATAAATTGTATTTGTTTTTGCAAAGTCATTGGAATTGCGAATTTGCATTATCAGCTTATAGTACCGGAATTCATTCTATTATCAATCCTGAACCGTATCTGGATGAAGAAATGATGGCATTACCAGATGTTTATGATGACACGAGAGGTGAAAATGGTGAATTAGTCAGTGGAATTATGCAGTATTATGCAACATTATCTCACTTGGCTGCCCATAGCCTTTGGTCTGAGAAGTTAATGGCAGATAACTATGCGCCACAACTGAGATTGTTTGTATCTGTTTTTGAAGACGCAAGAGTTGATACTCTGGCAATCAGAAAGTTTCCGGGATTGAAAAAAATCTTTCTCGCATTGCATCCTTATCCTGAAAAAAATGTTTGTGATGATTTAAAAGTTTCGACGTTAAGATTCAGAGCCTCACGATTATCCCGTGCATTGCTGGATAACGATTTTAAACCTGAAGATAAATTGATGAGTGAATTTCGTAATCAGTTTAAAGCATTATTATCTGATAACAAACAATCATCAACTGCGGAAATGTCAAAACTGGCAACAGATTACTTCGTAAAATCACGATTGAAATCCGATAGTTTACCTGATGTTTATTTTGAAAATACCAAAGTACACTATCGGGATGATAACCGTCATATTTGGTATCACTATGAAGAGTATGACGAAGCAGATGAAGTTCCGGCTAATGAATATAAAAACGATTCTGAAATTTTGGATATCGATAGCTTGCCACCTCGATACTATCACGAGTGGGATTATGTGTCTGAAAGTTATCGACCGGACTGGAATACCGTTTATGAGCGACTTCATCCATCAGGCGATTCCTCGGTTGTCGAAAGTTTGATGACAAAACATAGTGATTTGGCAAAGAGACTTAAACGATTGATTGAAATCATGCGACCACAGAACAAAACCCGGATTCGCTTTCAGGAAGACGGAGAAGAGTTGGATTTGGATATTGCCTTACGGTCTTTTATAGATTTGAAATCAGGTCAAGTTCCTGATTTGAGAATAAACAATAGCTACAAACAATTTAACAGAAATATCGCAGTGATGCTGTTAGTCGATTGCTCGGAATCCTTGAACAACAAAAGTGAAGAAACCGGACAAGTTCTTTTAGAGTTATCCCAAGAGGCTTTGGCAATCACAGCGTGGACAATGGATCAACTCGACGATAAATTTGCAATTGCAGGATTTAGCTCAAACACTCGCAATGAAGTCAGATATCAGCATATTAAGGGTTTCTCAGAGAATTATGATGAGATGGTAAAAGCCAGAATTTCATGCATGGAGGCCGGTTATTCAACACGAATGGGAGCTGCAATGCGACATGCGGCTCATTATTTAAAGAATCAACAAGCTGAGAAAAAACTGTTGTTAGTTTTAACTGATGGAGAGCCTGCCGATGTTGATGCTAAAAATCCGCAGACATTGATTAAAGACACCAAGAAAACTGTTGAAGAATTGCGAAATGATGGAATTTACTCTTATTGCATAACTCTTGATAAAAGAGCTGATGACTATGTTCATGAAATTTTTGAAAATCATTTTACCGTAATTGATAAGGTTGAAAGACTTCCAGAAACATTGCCTCGTGTCTTTTTAGAGCTGACAAGTTAAGGTTTTTTGTAGGAGATTTTCAAAGCAATTGTTTAATTGGCTGTATCAAATGATGATTTTAATTGTTTGTAGTTGAATTTGTTTCTGAGCTTGGTAAAATCAATCACAGGTAGAGTTGGTTTTTTGTGACGTATTTTATGGTTTTATGAATAAAATCCGTTTATTCACAATTTTTAACTAAAAAAATAAATATCATTTTCCCCGAGATGAGATAAAAGTTATGAGAATTGTATTATTAGTTTTAAGTGTTTTCTTTTTTAGTAGTGTTTTTTCGCAAGATAATGACAAGCCGTCTTGGTATCAACAGGTTCCGGAGAAAAACGATGCGCCTGATATGGATATAGACAGTGATATGGACATGGAACTTGATTTAGATTTGGGAATTGAAAGAGACAATATGACCAATCAAGACGAAGAGAACAAGAAGCAAAAAGAGGATAAACAAAAGCGTTTGGCTGAAGAGGCTGAAAAAGAAAGGCTGGCAAAAGAAGCTGAAGAAAAACGCCTTGCAGATGAGGCAGAGCAAAAAAGATTAGCGGAAGAGGCTGAAAAACAAAGATTGGCTCAAGAAGCCGAAGAAAAAAGAATTGCTGAAGAAGCTGCCCGCCAGGCAGAACTTGAGAAAATAGCGGAAGAAAAAAGGCGTGCCGAGGAGCAAGCGGAAGAAGATGTGACTGATTCAGACCCTGAAATCACAGCTGAACCCGAAATACAGGCAACTGCAGATTATTCATGGCAAAAAATCAAAAATGTATTACCAAGATATCCATCCCGTGCTGTCAGATCTCAAATCGAAGGATGGGTTGATGTTTCACTCACAATCAATGCTGATGGCGATGTTATTAGTACTGAATCTGTAGGAACCTTACGAAACCAGAAAATATTCATAAAGTCTGCGTTAGATGCGGTCAACCAGTGGAAATTTGAACCGCCCAGGAATTACGGTATCACAGATACATTAACTACAGAAGTAAGAATTGTGTTTGAATTGTAACTGACTCTATCAGCTTAAGTTAGGCTGTGTTAGAATCTTGAATTAACAGTAAATTTTACTAGCGATATGAGATACTACGCAGCTTCCATTCAAACAGATTTTCCTGCTCCAAAGAGTCGAAAAGAAATTCCTCAGCGAGTTCGTTCAATGTGTATGATGATTGAACAAACACTGCTGGGTTATGAGCCATTTTTTGATGTTCGTCTGTTCGTTCTACCTGAGTTTGGACATCAAGTCCCAATTTATCAAACAGCAAAAGAGCTTCATAAGGAACTAGCTGTTGAATTGCCCAACGAATACACTGATTCTTATCACAAACTCTGTAAAAAATACGGAATTTATATTCAAACAGCCAGTTTTCTGGAGAAAGACAAAAAATATCCCGGGAATGTTTTTAACACCACGTTACTCATAGGACCGCAAGGTATTTTGTCGAAATATCGCAAAGTTAATCCTTGGATTCCGTGGGAAGTTCATACATCGCCGGCCGATTTGCCGGATTATGATTTACCTTTGTTTCCTGTTGTTGAAACTGAGATTGGAAATCTGGGAGTTGCAATCTGTTACGACTGGCTTTTTCCGGAATGCATTAGGCAAATTACAGCCAATGGTGCCGATGTCATCAATCGGGTTTCAGCTTACATGGATCCTTGGGGTGCGGAATCTCCGATGGAATGGTGGACTTTGGTGAATCGCACCCGTGCGTTGGAAAACATGGTTTATGTGGTTGCCGCCAATCAAGGAGCTCAATTTGCCAATTATCCGCCATTCAGCTGGCCGGGTGGCTCGATGATTGTTGATTTTGATGGCAGAATCTTAGCAAGTACCGGTTCTAATTCGGGAGAGAAAATAGTAGTTGCACCGATTGATATCGGCGCATTGCGAGAGGAACGCAAAAGGCGAAAAGGCCACGACATGCAGTCACACTTTAGAAAAAATGCTTATAATTACCAAAATGAAATCGGCTTTAA
>Ga0209203_1000376_pt1 | contig 39249 bp, 32 predicted proteins | sample AD_UKC109_MetaG_FD_184423 | JGI IMG/M metagenome (GOLD analysis project Ga0209203, IMG submission 184423) | Active sludge microbial communities of municipal wastewater-treating anaerobic digesters from Hong Kong - AD_UKC109_MetaG (SPAdes)... | ecosystem: Engineered > Bioreactor > Anaerobic >... | reverse complement strand
TAAAATTGAACTTACACTCCATTCACTATGGCCATTGACACAATTACCGCAAAAGAGAAAATCAGGAACTATATCGTTCAGTCTTCACATTCTGACGCAGAAAAGATCAAGGATGTATCGCTGATCTTCAAGGAGGGATTTTTTGATTCCATGGGATTCATTATGCTGATCACCTTCCTTGAGGAGGAGTTTGGAATAAAAACTGTTGATTCAGACCTTATCGAGGAGAACTTCGAGTCGATCAACGCAATATCTGAGTTCATTCAGAGAAAAAGCCAGGGTTAGAAATGTGCGGAGTAGCCGGGATAATAGACTGCCGCGGCAAAACCAACACTGTCACTGCCGTTGGGACAATGCTCCGCTCCTTCAGCCACCGGGGTCCGGATGAGAGCGGGATATATCATTCTCCCGTCGCTACAATAGGAAATGTAAGGTTAAGCATTATAGACCTTCTTACCGGACAGCAGCCGTTGTCTGACATATCATGCAGATATTGGATAGTCTTCAACGGCGAGATATTCAATTACATAGAGCTCCGTGAGGAGCTTGAAAAAAAGGATGTCAGGCTGAAGACCCGGTCTGACACCGAAGTACTGGTCAATCTGTATGCCATGTATGGCAAGAGTTGTCTCAGCATGCTGAACGGCCAGTTTGTCTTCGCAATATGGGATAAACAGAAGGAGGAACTCTTTCTTGCACGGGACAGGGTTGGCATCAGGCCTCTGTTTTATACAATCTCAAATGGGGTATTTTATTTCGCCTCTGAGATTAAAGCCATCTTTCGCAATCCGGAAATAAAAAGAGAACTTGACCCTCAAAACCTGTCTCAGATATACACCTTCTGGACAGCCCTGACTCCAGGGACGGCCTTCAAAGACATCTTCGAGCTCTCTCCGGGGCACTTTATGACCTTCGATCTAAACGGGATTAAAACTGAAAGGTTCTGGGAACTGAATATTGGGCCGAACCGTGCGGACCTTTCACTTACGGAGGCCCTTGAGCAATTCAACGAGCTGTTCACCAGCGCTGTCCGCATAAGGCTCAGAGCAGATGTAGAGGTTGCAGCATATCTCAGTGGAGGATTGGATTCTACAACAACCGTTGCCTATATCAGGGACATTGAACCCGGAATACTAAACACTTTTTCAATCGGTTTCGAGGACAAAGATTTCGATGAGAGCAAGTACCAGGAGGAGGCTGTCAGTTACCTCAGCACTAATCACCAATCAATTACCTGCTCATCAAAAGAAATTGCAGAGGAATTCCCGAAGGTTGTGTGGCATTCAGAGACACCGCTGACCCGTACTGCCCCAACCCCGATGATCATCCTGTCAAAACTGGTAAGGGATAACAACATCAAAGTGGTCATCACCGGAGAAGGATCGGACGAGATACTCGCAGGGTACGACATCTTCCGGGAGGCGGTAATCAGACAATTCTGGTCCAGACAGCCCGGATCATCGTTCAGGCCGTTGCTTCTGAAAAAGATTTATCCCGATATCCCTCACCTGAGGAACGCCAGTCCAAATATTCTTAAGATGTTTTTTGGGTACAAGCTGGAGGATACAGGCAACCCGCTCTACTCTCATCTTCTGAGATGGAACAACTCAAATCAAATTAAGAAGCATTTTTCTGACAGCATTAAATCTTCTGTCAACGGCTATGACCCTCTTGAAGATCTATCATGCAAATTACCGCAGGATTTCACAGCCTGGTCAACCCTGGCTAAGGCGCAATGGCTAGAGACAACAGTCTTCATGTCAGGTTACCTTCTCTCCTCTCAGGGCGACCGCATGGCGATGGCTAACTCCGTTGAGGGCAGGTATCCCTTCCTTGATTACAGGGTCATCGAGTTCTGTTCTTCGCTGCCTGACAGGCTGAAACTGAATGGAACGAATGAAAAGTACCTGCTCAAAAAGCTGATGACCGGCAGGATACCTGAAAGCATAGTCAAACGACCAAAGCAACCGTACAGGGCCCCTATCAGCAGTGTTTTCCTGGCAAAGGACAAGCCTGATTACGTGAATGAGATGCTCTCAGACCGTATGATAAGTAAAGCAGGTGTTTTCAATGCCGGATCAGTAACCAGCCTTCTTGAAAAGATTCGGAAGAGCGCAACTATTTCGGAGATGGAAAATATGGTTTTAACCTCGGTGATCTCGACGCATTTACTTCATCATCAGTTCATTGATGGCCAGAACCATGAGTATCAGAACGGTCCTCTTAATAACTTGAAAGTAATAAACGAAATATGAGCAACTATAAACCATTTACAAAAGACATTATTCTGCTTGAGAACGTAGACGCAGTTGTGAACAACATAATTGAACAGATGCGCGAGGATGTCCTCCACAGGTTCAAGCGCAATGGCGCTGTGGTAGGAATAAGTGGTGGAATCGACTCCTCCGTCTGCTTCGCCCTGGCAGCTAAGGCCTTCGGGCCGGATAAGGTCCTGGGGGTTATGCTTCCCGAAAAGGACTCCAGTCACGACAGTGAGATGCTTGCCAGGGAACTGGCTGCGAAATTTGGGGTAAAGGCAATCAAGGAAGAGATTACAGGAGCATTGTCAGGCTTTGGCTGCTACGAGCGCCGCGATGAGGCTGTGAAGAGGGTTTTTCCGGAGTATGATCCGGCACATTGGAAGATGAAGATCGGGGTGCGGCAGAGCGGACTTTTCAGCAACCTTCCTCCTGTCTTCTATCTTACGATAATTGATTCGGCGGGTAACGTTAAGGATAAAATGCTGCCCGCGAAAGAGTACCTCCAGATTGTGGCTGCATCGAATTTCAAGCAGCGAACCAGGATGTCGATGCTTTACTATCATGCCGAGGCACTGCACTATGCCGTTATAGGCACACCAAACAAGCATGAGCAGGAACAGGGATTCTTTGTTAAGTACGGCGACGGCGCAGGGGATGTGATGCCGATTGGTAATCTCTACAAGACGCAAGTTTACCAGCTGGCAGAATACCTCGGAGTTCCGAAGGGTATCATCGAACGCACTCCTACTACCGACACCTACTCTGCTGAGCAGACACAGGAAGAGTTCTTCTACCAGTTGCCTTTCCATTTGATGGACAGGTTCTGGTACGGGTTTGAGAACGGATACCCGCCGACTGAGGTTGCTGCCATTATGGGAGAGACCGCGGAGCGTGTCGAATCGCTCTTCCGCAACTTTGAGCGTAAACGCAACACAACGGAGTATCTACGTATGCCCCCGATAAGAGATTATTATAACGGATAATAGAATTGTCATGAATGCATTCGACTATTTCTTTGAGCATACCTCCGGTCTGGATAAGCAATTTCTTGTCGGAAGGGAGGAGATTACCTATAAGGAGCTTTACAGGTCATGTATTAGCCTGGCGGATTGGATCAGCGAGAAAGTAGGAACAAGTCAGCATATATTCCTGCTGTCAGTAAACAACATATTTTTCCTTAAAGCGTATCTGGCCATAATCAAGTCAGGGAATATTTGTATCCCGCTGGACCCGGGTATTGAAAAGGAAAATTTCAGCTACATACATGATCTGACCCTGCCCAAATTGATATTTCTGACGCCTGATGTTGAAAGGAAGCTGGAGCTTGGTTCGTCTTCAGTCAATGTTTTGCCGGACTCTGATGCCTTCAGGGAAAAACCTGCCTCAGGAGCTGAATCTGAGAAGGAATTTGACAGGGAGCGTTGCTCCGAGATCATCTTCACTTCCGGCTCGACAGGAAAGCCCAAGGGAGTAATGATCTCGCACAAGAACCTGATTGCAAACACATCATCTATCGTAGAGTATCTTCAACTGACTCCTGACGATCGTATGCTGGTTGTACTGCCGTTCTATTACTGCTATGGACTATCACTTCTTCACACCCACCTCAGGGTCGGAGGTTCTATTGTGTTCAATAATGCGTTCATTTTCCTCGGAGGTGTTATGAAAAGTCTGACAGATAACAAGTGCACCGGGTTTGCAGGGGTTCCGAGTCATTTCCAGATTCTTCTCAGGAAGTCGGACTCTTTTAAGCAGACAAAATTTCCGGACCTGAAATATGTAACCCAGGCTGGAGGTAAGCTGGCTCCGATTTTCATTGACGAGTTCCGGGAGTCTCACCCCGAAGTGAGGTTTATCGTTATGTACGGGCAGACAGAGGCTACGGCAAGGCTCTCCTGGTTGCCACCGGAGGTATATGAAAGAAGAAAGGGATCGATGGGGAAAGGTATTCCCGGTGTGGAACTCAAGGTAGTTAATGAAAAGGGCGACCTGATAAAACCCGGAGAGACCGGTGAGGTCATAGCCAGCGGTGACAACATAATGATGGGCTACTTTGCCGATGAGGAGGGCACAAAAAATGCCATCCGTAATGGATGGCTTTATACCGGAGACCTTGGCACCGTTGATGAGGACGGATATATTTACCTCACAGCCCGGTCAAAGGAGATCATAAAAGTCCGCGGCAAACGGATCAGCCCTAAAGAAATAGAAGCAGTGATACTTGCCCTACCTGAGGTCATAGATTGCACCATCGAAGGCATAGAAGATGACATAGAAGGTGAAATGCTGAAAGCTACTATAACTGTCCGCAAGGACAGTATTGTAGCGCTGACAAAGGATAGGCTAATTCAGCATTGCTCACAACATCTTGCATTGTTTAAAGTGCCGCAGGTATATGAGTTGAAGGATGATCTTACTATAAGCCCTACCGGGAAAAAGATAAAGAAGCCATAAAGACGATAAATAATGTTGCGTTCTTTGTGTTATTTTTCATAAAAGAATAGACTCCGTATGAAAAGATTAGTGATAACAGCTATGGGAGTTAAGCCAATTCTTTCGATCCTTCTAATACTGGCTCTGGCACTAAGTTCATGTAGAAGTGATACTGGTGGTAATGGGATAGACATCGTATTTCTTCACCATAGTACAGGTAAAGTTATCTGGAGGGGAGGGAAAGATCCGATAATTTTCAGGATCGCAGGCCGGCTGGGAACCAAGTTTGCAGACAGAGCAGAACAGAGAGCTGCATTACCGTCACTCCTTAACAAGTACTCCAGACAACAGGGAATTGACATTCGAATTCGGGAAGTTGCGTTCCCAAAAGCTTCACCGTATGGATGGAACAATTATCCCTTCGATTATTACAATATATGGGTGAAAAATGCCGGAGACCAGCCTTTCACTGAAGAACCGACCCTTGAAATGCTGACCAGAGAATATGATTTAATTATTTTTAAACATTGCTATCCTGTTAGTAATATTGGTCCTGACGCTGATTCCGCTGATATCAACTCCGATAACAAAACAATCTCAAATTATAAGCTTCAGTATCTGGCTTTGAGAGAAAAACTCCTGCAATTCCCCGAAACCAAATTCATCCTGTTCACCGGAGCCGCACAGGTTCAATCCAAGATATCGGAGGATGAAGCATTAAGAGCCAAAGAGTTCTTCAAATGGGTAGTTGAAGAATGGGATCTGCCGGGTGACAATGTCCACCTCTGGGACCTCTACAGTCTTGAGACTGAGGGCGGCTTATATTTCAAAGAAGAGTATGCCCGGTCGGCAACTGATTCTCACCCCAATCCTAAGTTTGCTGATGAGGCAGTCAGGTTATTGTTCAGCAGGATCGTTGATGTAATTGAGAATGATGGCAATGGAACTACTCTTGCCGGACAAAGTCTTTAGGTAGCAAAGCCCTTTATATTATAAACCTCTTCGTTCTACGTGGTGCTATTGATAAATCCATTTTTTCTCCCAGCTTCAGGTAGTATTCTGGTGTGAAAGTTCTCAAATCGCCACCGTCAGTAAAGGTTAACTCACTGAAATATATTTTGTTATCAACTTCATAGAGATCAACTCTAACTTGTGGAAATGGACTTGATAAGATTTTACTTATTCGGACCATTTCATCAAAACATTTTGGCTTCGGTAAATTGACTGGTTTTTCATTGGAGAACTGCCCTGAGAGAATTTCAGGTCGCAAATTCCAATTCAAATCAAAGACACATGCATGTTTTGTCGTACTCCCACTGCCCTCTTTCAGGCCTACGGTCATATTCTTTCTGTTATATAGAACAAGTATGATTTGAGGCTCTCCGTGAATACAAAAAAATTTATAATCAATCAGCGAATTTGAAAATGTCTGGACTGATGTGTCCTGCAATAATTCCTCTGCGATGATTCGTCTTTCAATATTCCAATAATGCGGTTGAAAAGAACTAAGTCCATATCTTTCCTTAACCCATTTATTCAACAAAACTCTTGTTTTATCAATATCCAACTGGTTTTTATCATATACAATAATTACCCGTCCAAAACAATTGTTTGGTTTTAGCACAAATTTATCGGGCAATGTGCTGAAATCTATTTCATCAGCATTCTCCCAAACACCGTACAACTTAACAAGAATATCATCCAGACCACATTGCTTGATATATTCCCTGACCTTATATTTATCAGCCAGTGCAGTCCATTGAGAAATGTCGGAGTAGACTTTCAGCCACTGAACTTTTTCATAGTAGTTCTTTGGATTTCTGAGGTTTAACTTTTTATTTGTGGCCTTCCTGTAATAATAATGTGCGTAACTTCCGGGTAAAATTACAGCCCACAATTCATGAATCTTTTTTGAAATATATAAATAATAATTCCTGACTTGTCTGGTAGAACTATTCATTATGAACTGCTACTTTTCTGGTTGTTATTTTTGCGTCATCAACTACTCTGATAATATAGATACCATCGGGGACAGTTGACAGTGATATTGTATTTAGGTATGCATCATTAAGGATGGATCGCAGGACCGTTTGTCCATTTAGATTATAAACTTCGCATATAGCTCCATTTCCAACATCTCCCTGAATGATAATCATTTCGTAAGCTGTCCAGATCCGAACTCCTGAGTCTTTCACCTGCGGAGTATCGGAACTAACTGGAGTGTTTGCAGAAGCTAAAATGAAAAACCTCCCCGTCCCATAAGTATTTGCCGGAAGTGTCACTGTGTAAGTGTCGTCGTCAAGATCAGTGAAAGTACCTGTAAGCCGGTCCTCGAGCCAGAATCTGCAATTATCTAATGATACAATATCGGCTGAGAAGGTTACCTGGCCACCCTTTTCTGTATCAATTCCCACCGGAATAATATTCTTGTCAAAATCTATCGGTGGCAATGCCTGACGAGCAAAATTCACGCTATTATCCATTTGAACAAGTGATGTGTAAATCTCCACATCAGGGTTTGAGCTGAGTTGCCCTACATCGTAACCTTCATCAAGACCTATGGTCATAGAGTCGTTATAAACCACAACAGTTGAACTCATACGATCTCCGAATTTGACCTGAAGCTTCAGGCCTGGCCATGGTTCTCGTGCTGACGCCGATTTAAGAAGATAATGGTACATATGGCCATGTCTTTGCATGGATTGGGTAAATGTGAACGTGACCCCGCTATACTGAGCAAGCACAAAAAAGCCCTGACAAGTATGTATGAGATCACTGTAATTGCCATCATCATTAATGTTCCAATAGCCATCTTCCGTTTGATCAGGATCTTCCCAGCCAGGTACGATAGAAGCTGCATATTTATAAACATCATTCACACCGTCATATAGATAGAGAGCCCGGTAAAACGGATCAAAATTGTCATAATTCAGACTGATAAAGGCAGCCGCATCCATACATGAGGTGAATGGATTTCCCATCAAATTCCATCCACCCCCGCCATATTGTGTCCAGCTTCTGCCAGGTGCCCAGATATCAGCATCGTGATTGGATACACCATATGGATCAGGATTAATGGGATCGAGAGCATATCTGTCATCATAACTGATACTGTAAGGGGAGGTTGCGGTAACAGTTAGCGGATTGCTTTCTGTTGCCGAAACAACAGATCCGGAAAAAACCATTAAACCGTCGCTCCCAACTGCCTGATCTATGTTATAGCCTTGGCCGCTATCGAAAAGATCGGATGAAAAGATTGACCAAATGCCATCAGTCTCCTGATATTTCCAGATATGGTAGCCCAACCCATCGTTCTCTATTCTGGCTCCATTGGAGGAAATGAAATCCACTAGTGCCTGACCACCAACCGGAGAGGATATAAAATGACGATCTCCAAAATTTAATTCTGTTCGCAAGAATCTATCGAAGGTCACTAACCCTGTTCCCATAGCTGTCCCCCTTACTATTAATGATCCACCGTCAATCGGTTGGGAGGACTCACTCTTAATGATTCCATTGTTCGTCAGATCGCCATTAATTGTTAAGTCTCCAGTGTGATCCAGAGTCAAAGTTACGCCTCCATTAATTGTCAGATTGAGGCATTCAGTATGCTCATAATTCCTAAATCGATCTCCTGTAATTTTTGGATGTTTCCTGGTATTAATATATGGAATCATCACATTATCCATAAAAGTAGGAACACCAATTGGTAGCCAACTCATTGCAAGATTCCAATCATGAAATCCTGTGGCATCGATCCAAACTTTATTTTCACTGTTGAGGCTGGTGACAGGTTCAATGGGAGATAAGGCACGGATACGAACATTGTCAAAATACACCGGATTGGATACCAGACCTCCGTAATTTGCCAGACTGATGCCTCCATCTGTGACTTCTGACCCGGTGTCATTCCAGCTGGCTACGGAAACATCATCAAGGTATACAATAATGTTTGTTCCGTTAGCAACCAGCTTGAAATTATAATAAAGGTCTGCTTCATAATTATATCCCGAGCTGGACTGAGTCGGATTAGTTTCTGCACCTTCCTGATACCGGCTGATGAGCAAATCGTTGCCTGGTCCTCCGCCGCCTGTCAGATCTTCACCGCGAAGCGTGGTAATGTACCGATCCACAAAATCCCCCGGGTTGTGAAAATCCTCAACACGGAATCCGATTGCAGGAGTGCAGTTATTATTTGCATCGACGGTCATATTAACCTTCACTTCAAGAACAAAATCGCTAAAACTTTGAAGGCTTTGAATATAGTTTTCAAGCCCACCTTCATCTGTAATCGATGTTATTCCATCAATGATTGATATATTTGGACTACCAGCAATCCCCCATTTTAATGGATCAAGTTGAGGCTGGCTAAAGTCATCAAAGAACAAAAAAGTATTATCTCCGCTACTCGTACTCTCAACAATGTCTGGGTTAAATTCGTCAAAATACATTGGAATTCCATAGCACAGATAGATTTCTTTACCTTCGGCAGGTATGTCAGGGACCCTAACCCAGATTGTTGCAGATAACGGGAAAATCCAACTCTCGATCCAATAAGGCAATTGGGTAGTCCTGTCCTCATCCAAAAAACGGATGTCTCCACCATTGTTCTGTGCCTTCGGAAACTCAAAATTTCCGCCTGTGCCACCCGATAAAGTTATTTTAACCTGATAATCCGACAGGCCTGTACCTGTTCCTGAGATAGTCACTGCCTTCTGATATATCCAATCGTCCGGGAAGACAGGTATATCCTGACCAACAAGCAACTGGGTGGTCAATAATCCTGTCAAGATTGCCGTAATCTTGACTCTCTGGAACATTCTGCAGATTGTGATCAGATTTCTCATAGTATTATCGGATGTTATCAGGTGATAAAAGGTTCTCCAGTCCGCAATGGTCATTTCCCCCCACGATCAAAACCAAATGTCAAAGTTCTGGAATTTTCAGATATAAAATCGAGCATCCCTGAGATAAAAACAATAGTCCCCGCCATTTCCATACCCTCTTCTACATTTTGCATCATGCTGTAGACAAGATTATGCCCATGCATCTCTGCATAGATATTTTCAATGATCTCAAAACCAATCGCTCCACCAAAATATAGAAATCCGGCCAGTAGAAATACAAAACGTGTCTTAGGCTTAAGGTGAATTAAGAATCTTATAAATACCAATATAAGAAGCACCACAATAATAGTCCCGGCAATGACCCATGGTGACCTGAAGACTCCCTGTCCGCTGTAATTTGTCACCTCACGTACAAATAATGAGAAACTTTCATGTAATGTCAGCATTTCGTCCAGTGACAGGTACAAGAATCCGATTGTCAGAATGACCCAGTAAGGCACATCGGGAGATTTATCAGATTTCTCTTTAATGATTATGACAAAAAGTAACAAGGCCGAGAAAAGCAGAAGAAAAGAAGAGTAATAGGTAGGCAAATTCCCTTCTGCTGCAAGATTGAAAAAGTTAATAATACCCTGAATATGACGGGGTGAAGTCGATTGAAGCAATAGTTGTCCGAGTATACTGAAGATAAGGAGAGAACCCGCAATTAATGACAGAATCAGTACAATTAATGACTTCTTAACGTTAATAAACAAAGATTTACCCATAGTCTCCATAATTATCTCTAAATTATTTATTTACTGTACTAGGTCCCGTCCCACCCTGCAATTCTTGCGAGCATCCACCACATGGCTTTTGCAAGCCTTAATGCTCCAACAGCATCTATATGACCTAAATCTCCTGCACCATAGTTAGTTGGTGTGATTACCGGAAAAGTGTATCCATTCCAGGTACTCGTAGCCATAACTTCACTTCCATCATCATAGCACAGAATATCAGCATAATCGAAAAGTATTCTCGTCGGATCTTTTTTAACATAATCCCTTATCCTCTGATGTTTTAATGATGCCTGATAACCTGCCTCACCCTTGTAATATGTAGGCTCTACAGGACCAGTGGTAAAGTATACTTTCGTATCATAGCCCTGGGCCAAACAGTAATCTATATACTCCTGTGTAGCAGCTAAATATGTGTCAAGGCTAACAGCGTTCCCCGTAATCGCCTGATCTTCTGCATCAAGCCCCCAATTACCACTTCCTGACGGACTCTCCAATGACCTGCCATACCAGCGACATCCATAAACAGGGTCTGATGTTGCACTTATACTGCCAGTATGACTGTCATCATAACACCATCCGAACCCAATAGCAGCTAATTCAAGATTATGTGTATTACAATAAGTGATCCCGGCTTTTGTCCTTGCTATCCCTGTTGCATTGGTCCACCAATCCTCTTCTCCACAACTATATATCCAACCTGTTGAATGCGTTAAATCACCCCAGGTAGCACCACTATATCGCAACTCAGTTGTTCTATATGGATAAGGATCACCAGATGTCCTGGTAAGTACCTGAAACCTTGAATCCAATGCTTCTAATGCATTTAAAGCCACAGGCATTGCCTGTACATGTGATTCTCCCGGATAAACAGCAAACATCTTCTTAACACTATCAATCCATTGCTGGGGGATGTCATCATATCTGTCAACAACTGTATGGTCTGCTATGATCTGACTTGTAGACCCAACACCCAAAGTTTTAAAGGTAAGATCTTCACCATAGGCGGTTCCTGCTGAATTGGTTCCATATGCTCTGACATGATATTCATTTTCAGGTAATAAGCCCGTAAGTGTGCTTTCAAATGGATCTATGCCACCTCCCTCCTCAGTGAAATTATCAGCTAGAGTAGGATTAGCCTCCTGACTCCAGCATACACCTTTGGAAACAACTTCTGAGTGACTGTTCGGCGAGAAAGCGCCACCCGATCTTGCAGAGGTTTGGGTTATTGCAGTAACTGGTCGAGTCTGAGGTTGTAGTAACTCAACATTATTGACTCTATGGCATGATGTAAACGCAAGCACGGCTGCACAACTGAATGCTAGCATCAGATAATATGATAAATTTTTCATCCTTTTGCCATATAACATATTAAACTAATATAGAAACCAAAAAGTATACACTGCCCAAGGTTCGGCTCATAATACATTTGGTATTTAATTGGATAACCAATTCCCTGCCGAAAATGTCCTCAAAACACTCCCAATAAGAATATGACTTAGTACTACTTCTTTAACCAACAGCTGGTTATCATACATTAAATTACCTTAAATAAAGTCAGTCTATCAATAAATTTGAGTTTCAAATTCAATCGTGCCAGTCAATCCTGCGGTCTATTGACCGGAGACAAAGTAAACACTGTCAAGTAGTTCTTTCCCAATATATTTTTTAAAATGAGTAGCATCATAGAAATTTGATTTATCCTCGGTGAACCTATTGATACCAGTGAAATTAAAGACATTTTCTTTTCCAAATACAGTCTCCGTCAATTTCAGATCTTCCCCATTATAAGCCATCTGGTTATATGAAGGGCAAATAATTACTTTATAGTCAGTATTATTCTTGGTTAAAATGGTCTTAATTTCATTCAACATTTGAACATGCTCACTGGTACTCCTTTTAATCTCTTCTGTATATTTACCTGACCTGGCAGGAAATCTGTCCAGCCGGTCTTCATAGTATTTAATTGAATCTGTCTTAAGAAGCTGCATTACACCAGTATTGTAATATTCGTTCGTAACAGGATCGTAATACTCTGGTAACGTGCCTATTACCTCTTCCATGTATGGAAAGATCCGATTAAAGATTTTGTAAGGGATTATTGCAGAAAGGAATTCAATTTTCAGAAATTGAAGAAGATATTTGTAGTGGAAGTTGAGCTTTGATGATGGAAATACTTCAAAATGCTTCATGCTGGCCGGATCACTGTTATCAAATTCCTTGAAAGTCCTGAAATCAAATACTAACAGAGCGTGCTTCATTCTTATGTTACGCTCATCAATATATTTTACTTTTGACCATATACCTGCAAGCCTTTCTGATGATGCATCAAAAGAAAAAATATTGCTGCCAGAATCTAAATAATTACTCCATATGCTTGGAGGAATGAATAAGGATGTGGAGGAACCGAATATAAACGAGTCATATGCATATTTCTCTGAATTTTTCTTGAACATTTCTGTCGAAACAAAGTCGCGGTTTTTATGGATATACTGCTTCCTGTTGAAATCATCATACTTATATATCACCAAAAAAGGGTCAGTAATTATGTATATTACCACCAGGATAACAAACGGGAGGGAAAATAGAATGATTTTTTTTAAAAGTGCGAATTTCTTATTCATTGTTAAAACATTTCGTAGATAAATGAAGCATTACCAGCTAATTGTGAGACTATCAGAAATGCTGCCGCATAATAAACAATATACCTGATAGGCCTATGGGCAGACCAATATGAACTTAATTTTGTATAAACAAACTTATGGTCATTCTGGAGAACTTCAAAGGTCATGATTATCAAGGCAAATATTAAACCGAGCATTAAGGGCGCGCGAAGAAAAATGTCATTAGAAAAGTACCTCAAGTTCTGTATTTTGGAGAATGAACTTAATGCGGTGGCGAGGTCAGGCGCAAAGAAGAATATATGTGAGACCCCAAAGAACAAGTAGGTAAGCATCCTTCCCATCCATATCCTTGATGAAGCAGACATTCCGGAGAAGGTTGCAACTCTCCACTTTTTGGTGAAAAACTCAAAATTAATTGCAACTGCCTGAAGAAATCCCAGAATCATAAAGGTCCATCCTGCTCCATGCCAGATCCCAAAAAGGGTAAATGTTATAAATACAGCAAAAACAGCCGCATATTTACCCCATTTCCGGAATCTGAAACTAGTCTGTTTGAAAACATAATCATTGAACCACAGAGAAAGAGACATATGCATCCTTCGCCATAAAGTAGTAACATTTTCTGATAGAAATGGCCGATTGAAATTAGGCAATAAGTCGATTCCAAGTGTTTTAGCGAAACCAATGGCGATATCTGTGTATCCGGAAAAATCAAAATATAAATAAAGGGGCTGGATCAGTATGACAAGAAGGATATTCATTCCTCCTGCAGTGTCAATATTTGAATAAGTAAGAGCTACGGCATCGGCTAAATGATTCGCTACTATAATCTTTTTGAACAATCCAAACAAAATCAGTCTAAGGCCCGCAGTAATATTCTCGGAATTAAACCCCTGGTAAGTCTTAAGTTGAGGCAAAAAATGATTTGATCGTTCAATAGGCCCGGACAGAAACTTCGGGAAAAATGTAATATATAAGAGAAAGTCAGGCAACCTGGATTCTGGTTTCTCCCATCCCATTTTTACATTTACTAGATAGCCAATGCCCTGTAAAGTAAAGTATGATATACCAACAGGAACAATAAGTGAAGAAAGACTTGAAACATGTAGATTACTTTTAAAAATTTCCAGGATAGGGTCAATGGCAAAAGAAGAATATCTCAAAATTATCAGCTGCAACAGGTTAAGGATAATCCCTGTTCTGAATAAAGTCTTTTTCCATTTGACGGTTGGAATTTTTAACCCTATAAAATAATTAATGCAGGAGTATGCTAAGACATAAGCAAGTAAATAAAAACTATAACTGGCAATGAAACCGAAACTCAAAATTAACAAATAAACAGTTCTATATTTTTTGTTTATAAAGTAAAATACAAAGAATGCAGCTATCCCTAATAATACGAAAGGCAAAGAAGTTATATCCATGATCTTCAAAAAAAACTATTAGTTTATCATTTAAATCTCCAATTAAAGAGACAAAATTCCATATTTCAAATCGTTACATTATATTTTCATAAATGGTTTTACCTGACGTTCCCCTGCTCAATGACAAAATATCACAGTGAAATAAAATAACGTATTCCAGTTTTAAATAGTGTGTTTCTTAAGGAGCAAAAAGTTATCAACAAACGTAACATAACTCATTACTCGTCGTTAAAATAGGTATGTTTGTCAAATAATTTGGTATGTTCGTCAATAATGTCTGCAAAGTGAGAAAGACTTTCATGTTGCTTCTACTTACAGTATGCACTGCCGCTTCAGCAAAAACATATTATGTTGCAACGAATGGAAGCGATGCTACAGGTGATGGAAGTATTAGTAATCCCTGGTCAAGCTGGAATTATGGGATACAACACCTCGTTACTGGAGATACGCTTTTCATCAGGACTGGATTATACATGGCTAATGGGGCAGTATCAATATCGGCAAATCCAAACAATGGTACGCCTAACAATCCAATTGTGGTAATGGGCTATCCTGGTGATGCTACCCGACCTATACTTGATGGTAGCAATCTGAATCAAACATCTCTGCTACGAATAGAGTATAAATCGTATTGGACAGTTAAAAGAATTGAAATAAGAGAATCGCACGATACCGACGGGGTGTATACAAATTTCTGCGGCATTAATTGCTATAGGTCAAATCAAATTAGGCTCGAGAATATAATTGTACATGATATTGACGGACAGGGAATTAGAATACAAGACTGCGACACTGTATATGTAAGAGATTGTGACTCCTACAATAATTATGATCCTTATAATAATGGAGGTAAAGCAGATGGATTTCAAATAAATGGAGCTCCAGGTATTGTCGCAATGGTTTATTTTGATAATTGCAGAGCATGGAATAACTCAGATGATGGATGGGATTTTTTGGATAACACAAGAGGAGTAGTTGACTCCTGTTGGGCATGGGCTAACGGGTATGGCACAGACGGCAGTGGACAGGGATTCAAGACTGGGCTCCAAACCGGCCCTCCTCCATCAGAGGCCTACATCTTTACGAATAATATTGCTGTTTTTAATTCTCATGGCGGGATGAGAGCTAATTGTAACGGTCAAGAATGGTTTATTGACAGTCGTTGGTACAATAACACTGTAGCTTTTAACCTGCAGTATGGGTTTAGCTCATCTAATCTTCCAGGAGCACAGATGAACACAAATATTTGGCGTAATAACATTTCTTATGACAATGTTGAAGGTGATTGGTGGGAGGATGCTTCAACATTTACACGGGATCACAATTCATGGGATATTGGCGGATTAGTAGTTACTGACTCAGATTTTATATCGGTTGACAGTGCCGGTATCACTTCACCAAGAAATATAAACGGAGCACTTCCTGATAATGGTTGTTACAACTACTTTTTGAGATTGGCTGATGATAGTGATTTAATAGATAAGGGAATTGATGTTGGATTATCCAAATTTGATAATGAGCCTGATATTGGAGCATTCGAATCGTTATCAGCAATTGCCATTTCGACCCAAATTACCAGAATCGAGGTAATCGGGACAGGTGGAATTACCACAATAACCAGGGACAAAGGAACTCTTCAACTTATTGCTTCAATTTTGCCCGACAATGCCTCTGATAAATCCGTTACATGGTCAGTTATCAACGGAACCGGACAGGCTTCAATTTCATCATCAGGACTGGTGACTGCAGTCGCAAACGGAACCGTTACTGCCAGAGCGACTGCCAGGGACGGATCAGGTGTCTATGGGTCGTTGGTTGTTACTATTTCTGGTCAGGCAGTTACTGTTTCGGGTATTACAGTGTCAGCATCCGGTGGTGCTGCCACAATAACAACAACCGGAGGCTCACTTCAGCTTATTGCTTCCGTACTGCCAGCCAACGCCACAGATAAGTCCGTTACGTGGTCCATTATTAACGGAACCGGACAGGCTTCAATTTCATCATCAGGACTGGTGACTGCTGTCGCAAACGGAACCGTTACTGCCAGAGCGACTGCCAGAGACGGATCAGGTGTCTATGGGTCGTTGGTTGTTACTATTTCTGGTCAGACCCCGGGAACAAATCTCCCACCTGAAGTAAGTATTTCTTCACCAACTAAAAGCACATCTTTCATTTCACCTGCTACAGTAACTATCGAAGCTACTGCTTCTGATCCTGACGGGACAATTATCAAAGTAGAATTTTTTAATGGAAACACGAAGCTGGGTGAAAAGACGACTATGCCCTATGATTTTACATGGAAGGATGTACCTGAGGGTTCCTATTCCCTTACTGCAGCCGCTATAGATAATGGAAATATGAGGACTGTTTCAGGTGCTGTAACAGTTGTTGTTGAGAAATCTCTCACTGCTGTCAACCAACAACCAGTAGTCAGTATAATCTATCCTGCAAATAACGGCAACGATAAAACCAAGATTAAAAAAAATGACAAGATTATCATCACAGCTGAAGCTTCAGATCCCGATGGCAGCATAAGCATGGTAGAATTTAAAACCGGAAGCGTTACTCTTGCTGAAGTTACATCTGCTCCATATTCATTTACCTGGGAACCGTCAGATACAGGTACTTTCGTTATAACGGCAATTGCCACAGACAATTTAGGTGCAACCTCTGCTTCTTCAGGCTTAGAATTGACCGTTGGCCTTTTTTATGATATTAATTCTGAAATTGTCAATCTCTACCCAAATCCGAATGACGGTCACTTTACAATAGATATTATTTCCGGACTCAGTGAGAATAATAACAGAGTGACTATTTTCAACCTGGCTGGTCAAATTATATATAATGAATCATTAGAGGAACACACACAAGAAATTGATATTTCAGAATCAACCTCCGGCACTTATGTGATAATGATTACTAATGGTCAGAATATAATCGCGACAAAAAAAATCATAAAGAACTAAACGTGTCAATACTCATTCCTCGTCAATTATCCTGGCCGGATTACCAAATACCTTCACTCCTTCGGGAACATCTTTAATCACAACGCTTCCCATGCCAATGATCGAACCTTTACCTATTTGCTTACCTTGAACAATCTTCGCGCCAGCGTTAACGGTTACAAGATCATTTACTTTAACACATCCGGCAAAGAAAGAGAAAGAATTTATATGGCAGTAGTTACCGATTTGAACATCGTGTCCGCAAATAATTGAGCTTTGCAAAAAAGTATAATCCCCAATTTTTGCATTACTTGCCAAAACGCAAAATGCTTTGATTGCAATACCTCTTCCCAGTGTAACGCTCGGAGAGATGACCGTAGCAGGATGAATCAGATTTATGAATTCCCCTCCTTTATTGAATATTACTCCAATAACTTTTTTTCGATCATTTACATTTCCAATACCTGATATGAACACATCATCCTTTTTTATTTCATATTCGTCGACTGTAGATAGTACTGGTGGATAACCATAGCTTTCAATGATACTGGGTCCGTCACTTAAAAATCCCCGAATCTTAAAATTCGGATCATTCCCATAGCAATAATTTGCCAGATCATAAACCTCTCTGGCCAATCCGCCAGCTCCAAGGATAACTAAATTCTTCATCGGTTGTTCCAATCAGCACCTTGACATAAAATCAACTATCTCAACATGATATCATCTTGCTGTATACCCACCGTCAATAATAAAATTTTGGCCTGTGATCCACCGGGAAGCCTCAGACAACAGATATATTGTCGCGTAGGCTATATCTTCAGGTGCTCCTATTCCCAAAGGATAACCATCCAGACGCTTTGCCTTATCATCAGTTGTGAGTGTTTCCAGGTATTTAACAAGTAACGGAGTCAGAATAGTCCCCGGAGAAATACAATTTGCACGGATACCTCTGTCCGCGAGTTCAAGCGCCATTGATTTTATCCCTGATATGAGTGCTCCCTTGGAAGCTGAATACCCAATGATCCCTTTACGACCAACAAGAGCAGTGATTGAAGATATGAAGACAAAACTGGAGCCGTCATTTGAGTTTTTTCGCCTGGAGATCAGCTTCGCAACCTGAAATCCGGCAATCACATTTATGTTGAAAATACTCGAATAATCGGAATCCTTCATCCCGGCAAGCGGCATAGTTTTCTCAATACCAGCCGAATGTATCAGACCATCAAACTTGCCGTGTTTCCTCACAAACTCATCGACAACGGGATTAAGATCATCCAGGCCCTTTGCAAGGTCTATTGAATGAACAGAAGCACTTCCCGGATAACTCATTCTGTTATTCTGTATGTCTGCCGTTACCTCGCCTAATCTGGTCAGATCACGACCTAACAATAATAAGTTTGCACCACTTTTTGCACACTCTATTGAACACGAACGACCGATGCCTGAAGAGGCTCCGGTAACAAGAATATTTTTCCCTTTAAGTGAAAATGGGTTGTAATCCATCAGATAATGCTTTAAATTTCAATTAGCTCAGGGCAGACAATACGATCAGTAATCAGATTACCGGATGCCCAGGACAAACCACCTCCGAAACCGCAAATAATAATGTTTAGCCGGGAGCTGGAAAGTTCATCGCGTTTAGAGGTAACCATTGTCAATGGGATTGATGACATAGATGTATTTCCAAATGATTCATAACTTGTCGGCGCCTTTTCAATAGGCACCTTGAGCTTATTAAGAATCTTTTCAACCATGATTTTATTTGCCTGATGCAGAAAGTAGTAATCAACTTCCTCTCTGGTAATTCCGGCTCTTTCCATCAGGGTTTTAATGCTTTGAGGTGGTTTGGTAATCGAAAAAATGAACACTGCACCACCATCCATTACGTATTGAAGACGGTTACGCGTCACTCCTGGTTCAACCTCCTCTGAAGTCAAGGATTTCAATGTCGTAGGATTTCTGAATGCGCCGTCCGGAATATAAATCACCTTATGTTTTGATCCATCCGTTCCTGAATGAAAATACATCGGAGGCGATTTTGGAGTATACTCCATTGCTGTCGCAGTTCCAGCATCACCGAACAATGGAAATGTACTCTTATCTGTTGGAGATTTGGTTTTTGTAGTTGTTTCTCCAACTAAAAGTAATCCTTTTCTGAAGTATCCTGTTGAGAGCAGTGACCCCATAATTGAAACACCATATACCCAACCTGAACAGCCCAAAGTTATGTCAAAAGAGTAACATTCATCTGATAATCCAAGCCTGTCCTGCAATATGCACGATGTTGCCGGCACAATGTAATCAGGAGTTTGCGTGATAAAAATAAGGCAGTCTATTTCATTTCGATTCCATCCTAACTTACCAATAAGTTCTTCCGCCGCATGGTAACAAAGATCCGAGGAACAAATGTCTGTTGAAGCAATCCGCCTCTCTTTAATCCCGGTTGACGAGATGAACTTCTCTGCATCCTCACTATTGAGGAATACAGGGGAATTAATGTTGCTTGCAACCGTTTTGGGGACGCATGCAGAAATTCCACTAATTCTTACATTCTCGATTTCTTGATAGGCCATAATATTGTGTTTTATAAGGTCAAACCCCTACAAATTAAACACTTGCAATGAATTAATTTCTAAGTCTTTATTCTTTTATTAATCTCTTCGATCAATCCACCAACTGTTTCTATCTTTTTGAAATCATCTGTTTCTATGATAATATCATACTCTGAGTCTATCATAGCTATGACTGACAAGAAGCGAAGTGAATCCCATTCATCGTAATCACGAAATTTGTCTTCCAGCTTGATCTCTTTACCCTCTTCAGCATCAAGTGCTTCTCTGAAATGCTCAATAAATTTATCCATAATCGTTTAAATTGTTTAGTTAATAATTCAAATTGCTAATAGGGAATTATAATTATTGCCTGCAATTATTATTTCTAATCGAGAAGATTTCAAATCAAAATTACCTCAGGACAAGCAATTCTTTCTGTTTCCAGATAGATGGTTCCCCATGAAAGGCCGACTCCAAAACCACATGTAATTAAATTACATTTATCAGAAATCAGTTTCTGTCTCAGACGGGTAACCATTGTCAGAGGAATTGACGAACTCGATGTATTGCCATATTCCTCAATAGAATATGGAACCCTATCAATTGGCAATCTCAACTTGGTCCTGATTTTTTCATTCAGAATTTTGTTTGCCTGATGAAGAATGAAATAGTCAATCACATCAATATCTATCTTGAAATGATCCAGTAGCCCGGTAATGCTACGGGGGGCTTTGCTAATCGCAAAAACAAATACTCCAGGGCCATCCAATGATGTCTGCAAGTTATTACGTACGACTCCATCTTCAAATTCTTTCTCTATCAGAGAATTTGGTGAATAAAAATTCCGGAATCCGCCATCAGGAATTATTATGGCCTTATAACCTTTGCCGTCTGTAGCTGTATGGACCTTAAGGCCTGAACTTTCTTCAACATACTCCAATGCCGTTGCTGTTCCTCCATCTCCAAAAAGAGGATATGTACTTTTATCTTTTGGCGATTTGGTCACTGTTGATGTGTCTCCGGCAAGTAATAAACCTTTTTTGAAACCCCCATTCTGAATAAGTGCACCCATTGTTGCCATCCCGTGTATCCAACCTGAGCACCCAAGAGAAATGTCCATCGCAAAACACTCGTTGGCCAGGCCAAGTTTATCCTGCAATATGCAAGCTGTTGCCGGCATTATATAATCCGGCGTTTGTGAAACGAAAATCAGACAATCAATTTCATTACGACTCCAGTTCAGATCATTTAAAAGTTCCACAGCTGCATGATAACACATATCTGAAGAACATAAATTCCTACCGTTCACCACATGTCTGGTCACAACACCGGTAGTCTCGATGAATTTATTTATCTGCTCTTTACTGCCCAGCATAGACAGACTTCTGTTATCATAGACATTTGAAGGCACACATGCCGCAATGCCCTTAACTGTGACATTTTTGTAGTGCTGAAAACCCATGATCAATTGTTTCCTGTGAAAGGTTCCATCGTAAAATTCGTCGAAGAATTAATTCCCTGCCGGTTAAATACTTTAAAAATAGTCTTTACAAATATTCTTATGTCTAAAATGAAGGTCAGGTTATCAACATACCAGACATCAAGCATTAGCTTCTCATTCCAGGAAATGTTATTTCTTCCATTCACCTGAGCCCACCCGGTCAAACCAGGTCTTACTTCATGCCTCCTCGACTGTTGAATGCTGTACAAAGGCAGATACTCTTTAAGCAAGGGTCTTGGCCCGATAAAGCTCATTTTGCCTGTCAGGATGTTCAATAACTGTGGCAATTCATCAACGGAGTAAGACCGGATGATCCTGCCTATCCTGGTTATCCGCTGATTATCAGGCAACATAATGCCCTCGCTGTTTACTTTGTCATTCATAGTCCTAAACTTGAATAGCCTGAAGGTTTTTCCATCCTTCCCCGCTCTGCTCTGATAAAAAAAGGGCTTTCCGCCATTTGATTTCAACAAGACAATAGTCAGACATAAAAGAATTGGGAACAGTAAGATCAGGGCAATCAGCGAAAAGATGCGATCAAACCCAGGCTTGACAAATCTTCTGTACACCATCTTTAATTTCTATAAATCTCCTCCATGCCGTTCCATACAATCATATTATCAAAATTCCCAGCCCAAACCGGACCATTCTTTCCCAGGGATGTCCGAAGTTCTCTATTCTGGTAGAGTAACAGCATAGCATTTTCTAATTCCCGGGTATTCTTCGGCTCTATCTGCAAGCCATTGAATCCGTGTTGAAAACTATCCCTGATGCCGGTTGCATCGGTTCCAATGACTGGAACTCCCATAGAGGCTGCCTCAACCATGACATTGCCAAATCCTTCACCCCACGCCGGAAGAACAAATACATCCATCAATGATAAATATAAAGGAATATCCTTTTGTGGCCCAACCAGGATGATTTTGTTATGCTCCCTTAAAAGCTCGAGAATTTTTTTATCAGCTGTCTGGCCTTCTTCATATCGGCCAACCATTAATAATACCATACCGGGGAATTCGTCGCTTAGTTTTGAAAAAACCTCGTAAAGCTCATTAATCCCCTTCCTGTCATAAATACGGCTAACAAATCCAAACACAAATTTATCTTTCACCCCCAGCTCCTTACGTAATAAATCCCGCTGATCCTGATTGATTCTCCCTGATGAAAACCTGTTCAGGTTAAACCCGTTACTGCTACCTTTGTTTATTACAACTGCAGATTCCGCTTTAAACAGACTATTTTCAATTCCGTAATCTCGCAAGGAAGGGCTGATACAAATAATCTTATGAGCACAGTAAGCTGTAATTCTTTCCATGAGGATAAGGATACTTCTTTTGATGCCGTGTTCATGTTCAAACCGAAATCCCCTACATGTATAAACTCTATTTGGTATTCCCAGAAGTTTACCCGCAATCATTCCCAATAGTGAAATTTTAGGAGTCCCAAGATTAATAATATCAGGCTTTAGCCGAAGAAACGTATGAAATATTTTTATGAGTATAAAAATATCATGGAGAATAGAAATATCCCTCCTAATATTGATAAATAAATGAGCGCATCCCTCCTTCTCGCAGTATAGCCTGACCCTTTCGCTGTATGGAGCTAAGAGGTAAGTATCATAGCCCTTCGACTTAAAGTATCTCATTTGACCTTCCATAAGGACAATGGATCCTTCAGCAGAAATTCCTACAATAAGCTTCTTCATTCGAAAACAATAGAACGACCAAGCCTTCGATCAAGGGCAAAATCCAGTAGGCTCGGATCTTCAAAAATCACGAAAGCTTTTCTAGAGACTGCCATCGAAACTGGGTTTTACAATTGAATCAGCAAATGTACTCATTGTCATAGATTTCATATTGTACTTAAGCCTGCACTTTTCATAGCAATCGAGTATCCTTGTCAATAGAATTATGTTCTGACCAAGATTAGTACCAAAATTATGAGGATGCCACCGAAGATGAACCATTCTCCCTCTTCTTGCCGCATACTCAATCTGACTTCTTATTCTTCGGCATTTAGCCCATTCCAGATACTTAAGCGTTGGATTATACGGCCTCAGGAAGCGACTCGCAGGAATGTTTACAGCCTGCCCGGGTTCTGTCCAAAGTTCATCCATGCCCCAGGTATTTGAACCTGTTATCGGAAGATAAGTATCTACCCATCGTCCGATTTTGCCGAGTAATGCTCTGATTTTTATAGGCTTCTTGTCATATATACTACATATCGTATTGTACATCCATCCCTTTTCTGCTCCCCGGAACACGTTGATTCCCATTTGTGGCAAGACATCTATAAACTCCTTGATTAATCTATTCTTCGGGAATACAATGCTTCTTATTCTTATACCATATTCTTTCGCAATCTTAATTGCACTTTCAAGATCCGATTGAAAAGCCTTTATTGTGGCTCCATCCTCACGGTTTAAGAAATGGGAGAATGTGTGTGTCGCAATTTCCTGTTCTGGTACTAACTGAATCCTTTTTATCAAAGAAGAAGCAAAATGCACCGGATCATCAATTTCGCTCGTTCCTGTGTGCAATAAATAAGGATTATGCTCTACGTTTTTGTAGACTGGTTTTGTTGCTGGGGAAAATTTTTCAATCATAGCACGAGATTCTGCAAACAACAATCCAACCACAGCCCAGGTAGCAGAAATCTTCCGTTCCCTGAAAACCTGCAGAATCTTTTGAATCACCAATGGAGTATTATGAATATTTTTCATATAAGGCGAATCGGCTGACACAGTCCTGAAAACGCCCCAGTGCAATTCAAAATCCAGCGAAATAATTAACACACCCTCTCTCATCCTCTGAAAAAAGATTAAAAACCAAAGTTTAATCAGTAAACGAATAACTCTATTTGAACACCAGCTTTAGCACTAAAGTCATATACATTTCAGTCATGTAATCCAAGTTCTTGAAACAAGCTGGTGTGAACATCAGTTATTTCCCAAATTCACCTGTGCTTCTTAATCAGATCAGCCCCAAAGTAAGTTAGCAGATTATTCATCTGCTCATCATTCCCGCCACTAATAACATTTACTGACACAAGCTTTGTCCTTTGCGTTCTGCCAACTGATGCAAAATCCTTATTATATAATCTATTAGTCGCAATCATTGTACCTCTTCTCAATGACATTATTTTAAGCCAAAGGTCATCTGCATGAAAACAGAGTTTTCGCAACATTTCCGTATTGAAAACATCTTCATGAAGAGAATCAGGTGGATAAAGAGTTCCTGCCCCTCCTGTTGCGAGGAGTAATAAAGAAGGCTTGGTATCAGTAACATTATGGTTCCATTTTCTGTACGGATTTAACTCTTCTCCGGAAAATGTGATCCTATGGGCTCGGTTTGTTACGATAAGGCCTGGGAATTCCCTATGCAGTTTTACAAGATTGCTTAATAAATTCCGAGGATAGTACAAATCATCATCAACAGTGATAATATTTGAAGTCGGATAATTGATCAGACTATAGAAATATTTCTTATGAGCCTTTAAATCCTCACAAAATTTTATTGTTAATCCCCTACTCTTCAGCTTATTGAGACTTTCAGGGATTTTTTTATCGGGAAACTGTTCTTCAGCCAGCCACAGGATTATCATGTCAGGCTTGAAGGTCTGGCGCATCAGAGTCTCAATAGTAATCCAAACCTCCTGTATTCTTTCTGGAAACGAAGTTAATGATACAATGTAGCGCTCAACTCGATCAGAGGTATTAATACCTGAGTCAGCACTGGACATATTCCTTTTGTAATATGCAGGCATTATCCTTTCCAACATCCATTTCAGGATTACCTGAAGCAGTCTGTTTGCTGCTCGCCCTGCCAGACCAAGACGGTCGAAGTTTGGCAGCCTGAAATATAACTTATAAAGCAAATTCATTCCCCAAAAATAAAATCTTTTACCTGTTGACCGACTTTCTCCACATTCAATCGGGTTTGTATTTTCTGTGCCTTGGAACCGATTGATTTCCTCAGCTGTTCGTCATCCATAAGCATCTTCAAGGTATTCGAAAGTGCATTGATATCGTCACCTCTGACAACGAGCCCATCCACTCCATGAGTAAATAATTCCTCATATGGAATCGTGTCAAAACATACGCATGGTAAACCAGCGGCCATGGCCTCACAGAGAGAATTGGGGAATCCCTCTAGCAGAGAAGGAAGAACATAGACTCCAGCCCTTGCATATAAGAGATCAACATCCTGCATATTTCCATGAAATACAACCTCCTTACTGATGCCCAGGGCACTAACCATCTGTCTCATTTCATTTAACTGAGGGCCAGATCCGGCCATATGAAGTGTCCACCCCTTGCGATCCGGTATCTCCTGAAAGGCTCTAATCAACCTTTCCGGACCTTTCTCCCATGCAAATCTTCCTACAAACAGAATTATCCTTTCACGCTTTAAGTCTGGGTACAATTTGATTTCTCTCAATGCATTTGGAATAACACATATTCTTAATTTATCACCAAATTGTTTTTTTTTAAAATCTGCTGCTCCTTTAGTTTGAGCAATAAAACCCGCTGACTTGGGATAGAGCCATTGCTTTAGCCATGGTATTGGAAAGGGCAAATGATATTCAGGACTAGTCCTGTCAGAAATGTATACCGGATAGTATAATCCTATAACTGAAATCAAGACCAATGAATTAAATAAGTCTCCGAAAGTGAGTATAACATCAGGATTAGCCTTCTTAACTTTTTTGCGGATATACCAAAGTAACTTAGGATAAAAAACCAATGTACTTAGAAAACTACCTGTATGTCTGAACCGGGGTTCTGAAAGCTGTACCCTATTCCCAATAATAAAGTGCCTTTCACCTCCAAAACAGGATATGAAAGTAATTAGATAATTACTTTGGCTAAAATAATTGGCTAGAATTACCAGTGAACGTTCAATACCTCCCATTTTTAAGGAAGGTGAAACTATACAAATGCTTTTGGTCTCCTTGTCTTCCATTACATTTCTGGCTTAGGTCCTCAATTCAGCTATTAGAGATGATATTGCCAAGCCTTTCTGAGTTGATGAACTCAACTTCAGGCCATTTTCTCATTATATTACCTAATAATTGCTTAAGTAGTTTGAGATTCTTGACACGATTATTTTCATTAATATACCCGATAAAATTTAATCTATGGCTACAGATTATCGCAGGCTTATTCCATTTAAATGCAATATCAATACTATTCAGACATGAATCAACCCAATCAATTCTATTATTTAAAGACGGTTCAAAAAGAGCATTCCTGACAAGGTATAATTGACCAAATCTATTCTTCTTACCATTATAGTGATATCTCTTTTTATATTTTTTGATGCTGGGGGAAATTACATTTTGTACTTTGCTTGTTTTAATGTATTTAACATTTTTTCTAGCTAGAATTTCTTCAATCTCACTGTTCCATGTATAACATGCGGGTGTATATGCAACGGATTCAAAGCCAAATATCCGCTTAAAAAGATTAAGTCCATCAATTAGGGCATCTATGATGATTTGTTTATCAGTTAACTCTTCATAGTCCAGGGAAGCCAATAGGTTATTCCTTTTTGACCTACTTTCACTATTTATTGCATATGTACCCAGAGCAAAGGCAAAAAGAAAATCCCGAGATCCATGGTTTAGCGATCCCAGCCACTGTATGAAGTTTAAATGTTCTCTACCATGGTATTGAGGATAAAATACCTTCATATCCATACCTTGATTCCATAAATTAAAACTGTTGCTGTGTTCCGGGTATCTTTTCAAGGTCTCTGTGAATAATTCGTAACTGTATGAAGAATAATTACTTTTTCTAATAGCGTCGAAATCAGGATTTGCAGTCACACAATTTGCAGTAAGAACTGGATAATGACCGAAAATATCTTTTACTGATGTTAAAGTCTCAAAAAGATGTTCCAAATCGCAAGAGCTAGCTAAGGAGTCAAATTTAGAAAATGGATCATCGTCTACTGGAATACCAAAATTTCTTAAATCATTCAAAACATCACGTGATGGTATTCGTATACTGCCCCAATCATCTGATTCAAAAACAATAATTTTCCTTTTTGTATTCCATCCAGGAATATTTAATATGTGTCTCGCAATCTTTTGCTTCCACTTATTCATTAAGATTAAACTTTAGATTCAATGACTCAAATTAAGTAATGGGCATTTGAAAATTATAATCGTTCTTTGAAATTATGGAATAATCGCATCCGCAGCATTTTTTTCGAGCGTGACGATTTGAAATGAAATGTTGGATTCTTGCTTTGAGAAAAGCCTGAAGTATAATTACATTTACCTTAATCCATGCGATAATGGTTTAGAACTTTTTGATGGAGTTCAAAACCATATCGCATATTACAACCAGAAAAAGCACCAGACTATAAAAAAACTCCCAATGAAGCATACCAGGAATCAATCACTGGAAAAGCAGCATAAAGCAATGAATGTTTAACTTAAGAAAGTGTGCCTTTGGTACAGGAAATGGGGAGTATTATAGAGATGTGATTACAATAATGCCAAAGAACCTAAAATAAACAATGAATAATCAGTGGGTTTCAAGTGCCCACTACTGACTCAAATTATGAAGATTATTGACACTTCTTTAACATAGATTTACTATAATGACTTGGATTTAATCGACAGGTAGCTAGCCCTGAACGTGAGCCCTTAACAAGAGCCAAAATCATGCTTGCTATTTCTCTGATAAACAAAACTTTATCTAAAAGTCAAATTTGGCTGAGAATCAAGCAAGACGTGACCGAATTAGTTTTGCAGGATTGCCAGCAATAATACTGTACTCCGGGAAGTCCTTGGTCACTACAGCACCAGCTCCAATAATAGTTCCTTTTCTTATGATGCGTCCCGGCATGATAATGGCATTACTGCCGATCCATACATCGTCTTCAATAATGACAGGTTTGTACGTCCTTATTCCTTGCTGAATCATGGGAATATCAACTCTTTCAAAATTATGATTGGCCCCAAAAACCATCACATTATGACCCATCATTACATATTTGCCAATTTTAATATTATCCGGGACCTGGCAGTTTACCCCAATTCCTGAGTAGTCATCAATCTCTATATTAAAACCTTTGCTGAATCTAGCTCCTCTGCCAATATTGACCTTTCTCCCGCATTTCTTAAATATCAATCTGCAGACGAAATATCTGATAGATTCAGAAACAGGACCAAAAACTGGTATTGTAGAATGAGGCAAGTGCCTGCAGAATACATAGAATAGAAACAACCCAATAAATTTATTCATACTTGCTCCCTTGGTTATTATAACGGCTTAAACTTTACATCAAAATGAGTATTAATCTTAATGCCTAAGAAGTATCTCAGGTTCATTGCCATGAAATCACCTAACTGATCACTTGACATGAATTCAACGTCAGGAAAAGCCTTTAGTAGGTTTCTTAACAAGGATTCCAGCATTTTAAGCCCCCTTGCTCTGTTTTCAGGATCAATCCCTCCTACATAATTTACCCTATGGGAATTAACAACCAGCGGCTTCCCCCAGGTAAAGGCCACTTTGGCTTCCTTGAGAACATTACCAACCCAGTCAAAATCAGGATTTCTGGATGGTTCAAATGTGCTGTTTCTCCGCCAATAAAATTGACCAAACTGGTTAGTGGCACCCCAGAATCGGTGTCTGAATGTGTGCTGAGCCTCATAAAGTGGTAAACACTGTCTTGCATCCTGGTGATAATATATACTATTTCTGAAAAGCCATTCATCAAGAGAATCACCCCTGATCCCAGTTGGTGCAATAAATGATTTTGACTTGAAACCGAAAGCCTGTTCAAACATGTTTTGTCCCTCACAAATAACATTCGCAAACGTTTTTCTTTCCTCAACTGTTTCATAGTCAAAAGCACCTAAATATCCAGCCTGTCTACCAGATTCCCTCCTCGATCCTAGTAAGGCATTATAGTCAAACGCAATATGTTCTTCATTGTTATGAATTAATATTTTTAAGTATTCTAGCGGGTTAAGATGATCCCTGCCATGAAATTGAGGCCAGAGCAAATGTAATTTAAATGAATCCTTCCATATTTCCAAAGCTTTTGGACTATTCGGGTATCTACCATAGGTTTCCCAAAAGGGCTCATAATAATAAGTGCTGAAGTTACTTTCTTTTATTTTCTTAAAATCGGGGTTTCCAGTAACTGTATTTGCAGTCACACAAGCGTGATTACCATTCACGTCTCTGAAGGAGCCTAAAACTTCAAACAAATGATTAAGATCCTCTTCACTTTCCAGACAATCATATTTTGTAAAATAACTACCCTCTACACGCACTCCATCCTTCTTAAGCCGTTGATATACTTCATTTGAGGGAATCCTAATACTTCCCCAATCATCTGATTCAATGACAACTATCTTTCGCTTCGTACGCCAACCCGGAATGTTAACCAGGTTCTTAAATATTAACGTATGCAAATTCATCTCAATAATTCTATAATTGCAGTATCAAAATCACTGTTCGTCAATAAGGCAACTAAAGGATTTCCAATAAGGGTTATCATTCCTATGGTCATCAGAGATATGTTAACCTGACCAAGACAGTAAAAAACTAAGAATGGAAAAGTTAAATAGAGAGCCAGCTTCTTCAATCTGAACTCCGGGGCCTGTTGTAAATAAATATAAAGGAAAGCAAAGACAAAAAGATAAGTTATGGGATAAAATCGTATCATTATCGGTATGTGGCTGAATAAATTTACTGAAGCCATCATTAAAAGCGCAAAACAAAACAGGTTTTTAAGGTTTTTTTGTTCTTTAAGCCAGCTTAATCCGTTTACGAAGATCACACTGAGAAGCAGAGTTGATGACCATTTAATCGCCTGACGATAAAAAAGGTAGCGCCAATTTCTTGTAGCCTCATTTGTCATTGATGATTCCAGGTAACTCTCACTTGTATAACCTTCGATACGTTGATGGAATACCCCGGGTAAGATAGAAGTCAGTTTGTTTGAAAATACTTGAATATCTATTTCAGACACGAAGAATGTAACTAAAAACAGACCGAAGAACCAGGATTCTTTTTTAGGTAATAAGATGAACCCTAACAAAAGTCCGACAGGGAACATGTAGGAAAAATGGAAAAGAATGCTTAAGGATGCAATGATTATCCCTATTTTCTTATTTTCCATCAGATACAAAAAAACACCAAAGAAAAACACATGTGCTGCTGTCCACATCCGAAATCCGTTTAGCTTCCAAAAACCAATTATAACAACAAAGACAATGAGATAAATAAGGTTCGCCCATTTTATTCCTGTGCCCGTTCTATCAAGCAGAAACCAAATATTTCTTGAATAGAAGTACCCAAAGACCAAACCAAATACAGCAAATAGGATCCTCGGGTCACTGGTAAATCTGGAAACAATGAAGCTTATCGATAACTGAGCTATATCAAGAAAACTTGATCCCTCCTGATAAACCAGATCCAGAATACCCCTGAAGTCTGAAGCAATATAGCTGATGCTGATGAAGAAATCACGATATCGGTTTGCATCCATTCCTTCATTTGAAATCACAAGTGTGAAACCATAATAAGCTACAAAAAGCCAAATTATGTTTTTGGCATATGCTTTCCTGTAGTTTAAAAATGCAAGCAGTGCAGTAGCAAATGGATTAAGCAGAAATAGCGCCCAGGCAGACACTAAGTCCTTGTATCTGTTATACAGATTAACTATACCTTTGCTGGCTGTATAGCTGTAACTTAAAGTACTTTTTAACAGCATCCGACTAAAACAAGAAAATTCTTTGCTATATTGATAATATTGTATTGTTCCATATTATCAATTTTATAGGCTCTTGTATAATCCCTGGACAAAAAGGAAGATATCAAAGATTTGTCCAGATCTGACTTAATATTGAGGATTGGTCTTTTGACTATCGCGTAATCGATCAGTTTACTCGGAGTATGAATAGTAGTATTATTATCAAAGTTTACCAAAAAATCCATCGAGGCTAATAATGGCAGTAATTCATCCCTCGGGATATAATCTCTTATCTCCAGCTTCGCTCCAAGTTTTGATTTAAATCCTTTAATCAGGTCTACTTTCTTTGTGAAAATTGTGAAAATGAAGTCACAGGAAAGTGTTGAGAGGAAATCGAGGAAGGGTCGCGGATCACGATTCACAGGAATTATGTTGCCTGCATATGCAAATCTGATAGGCTTGTTAAATGCTTTCCCCGAATACTTCACTTCATTAAAATTGAATCCCTGAGGGATGATCTTTATTTTATTTCTGAATTCTTCATAGTAGCCCTCAATACTTTCAAGGGTTGGAACAGTAATATAATCTGCCTTGCGGCAAAACCATTTTTCAAAATATTTAAAATAGAAAAGCTTCCTCACCGTATCAATTCTGTCCCCCATATAGGGATCTCCGCAATCAGCAACCCAGGTTGTAGCTATCTGGTGCCTTGAATTTCTTGCCCAGGCAACACCCCAATGAACAGGATATGGTACAGCAACAGAGATCAACAGATCATGGCCATTCTCTTCTTTCAATGCCATGGCTACCAGCCGCATTATCTGAATATCAGGGAATTCAAAAAGCATTAACAGCAGTCTGTTGACCATCATTACAATGATTCTTAATAGCCCATTCCCATTGTACTTTATAGTTCTGAAGCTCTCTTTACCATAATTTTTGAACTCGACTCCAAGTGAAGCCGACAGTTTTTCGTAGTTTACATCAGACTTAAATGATGTTATAACTTTTACTTTGTGCCCTTCGCGCGCAAACTCTTTTGCCAGTTCTGTTGCCCTGAAAGACCTTGGAGATACAGTTGGATAGAAGCTTCTACTTATTATTAATATTCTTTTATGACTCATCTATAAGAAGTATGATACAGTTATGGCGGATTTCCTTTCTGTCCGCCAACAACTCAACTTTTAACATAAAACCTTCAAATATTCTATATCCTTACACCGGTCAGCAATTTGAGTGCTCGTGATATGGCATAACGATGACTTTCGCAACGGACATAATTTAAAATATAACGATATTCAGGTTTCCTTCGTTTAAGCAAATGAGTAACATACTTGACAAAGACCTTTAATGAGATTGAAGTTTTTTCACTGTTCAGTGACTTCATGAGTGTTGCCTCGTAAGATCGCCAGAGTGACAGGCACATCTTGTTGACTTTCTCAAGATACTCCTCTCTATTGCTCAATATCCGGCATATTTCTAAATTGTGCTCCTTGATTTTTTCGGTGTTATCGATGATGATCTCGTTTTCAATCTTAAGTGTGTTTATTATCTTGAAAGAGAGTCTCTTTTGATTATCGATAGATAAAACCACACTTATTCCATTGTTGAAATACTCTTTTTGACTTTTGCTATCAAAGAAGAAATTGCCAAGGCTGTAGAACACTGGTTTACCTTTATATAATTCCCATCCCTGAGGCACATGAGGGTGCCCCCCAATGATAGCATCTGCACCAGCATCAATCAACTCCTTATATCTGTCTCTCCATTCCGGTAACGGAAAATCATAATACTCGATACCAGCATGTGTAATAACAAATAAAAAATCCAGCGATCTCTTGGCTTTTCTAATAATGTCATTTAATTGAGGATAATTAATCCAGGCACAACCCAAAGACTTCTTATCCGACCACTGATCATTAAGAATTCCGAACTCACATTGCGCAACAGATAGAAATCCGATATGCAGATCATTAACCTCAACGGCTTTAACCTCATATGCCTCATCCCATGATCCTGCTCCAACTAAAAGAGCAGACTGAAATGCTTCCCTGGTTAATCTGAGGGCGTTTTCCCCGTAATCTCCTGTATGATTATTCGCTAAGGAAATAACATTAAAGCCATTTTTTTCACACCATTCCGGAGAGTCAAGTGATTGAGGAAGGAGGGCGGTCCCTTTTATTGTTATTGGTGTCCCTAAAGGTAATGGACCCTCAAAGTTCAGGCATCTGATGTCACATTCACTAATAAGTTCTCTGAGGGCATCTGACAACTTAATATTTTCTGGATTTCGTGCAATGAAATCACCACAAAACAGCAGATTGCATCTATCTCTTATTTCAATGCTCATCTTTCATTATAAAACTCTTAACCCTTATTATCAATTCCGTCGCGTAATCATTTTTAATGAACTTCCCAGTCAGAATTAATAGTATATAATAGACAACGCCTGTAATGGGAAGAGCTAAATAAGAACTCACTGAGAATAGGCATTGGTTTCTGAGGACAAGCAATATCGCAGCAATAGTTGATAAGTGTAATCCGATGATAGCAATGCGTTTAATAATAAATCGTGGTATCAACGTAATGCTATGTATGACCTTTAAATAGGTAAATATTGAGGCTGCTATCAAGACATGAATCAAAGAGGATGAAAGCGCAATTGCAATCGGAGGCCACTGTAGTTTCACAATAAGAAAATCCACCAACCATATCAATAAGGCAAAAATCAAGTGCACATTAAAATAGACATTTGATTTTCCAAGAGCGAGCAAGACAGACAAATATGGAAATACATCAGCTATACTCCTTAATAAAGAAACCTGCAAATAAGACTTTGATACTTCGTATTGCTCTCCATAGAGTAGAACAACTATATCACTTGAAAAAAAAAATGAAAATACAATTAATGGGTAAACCAGATTGATAGACTTGATAACCGCCCGTCGGTAAACTCCAAAAGCCTCTTCCATCGTGCCTTCCGATTCCGCTTTCGAAAATAATGGAAGCAATACACTTCTTACAGATCCTGCTATCATACCAATGAACGGAATTTGTATAAAGCCATTTGAAAACTCTGCAAACGTAACCTGTCCGTAATATCTGCTGATAAAAAACTGATCGGCTGAATGTAAAACCATTCCAACAAGGCTTGCCCCCATCAGTGGCAAAGAGTAATTAAATATGGTCTTATACATCTTCGGCACTAACTCTTCACTGATTTTCACATAGGGCATGTTCTTCATTACCATTGCTATAATGAAAGTCAGGAAGGATGCCACACCCCAACCGATTATGGCTGCCTTATAAGATCCTTTGAGAACTATTACCGGAAAGATGATGCATATCAGCATCAGAGTTTTGGTCGCTGTCTGATATATTGCAATAGATTTAGTTTTCCTTAATGCAGTATAAATCCCCTCCACCCCCAGAGAAGGTATTGTAAAAAATGGAAAAGGAGAGAAAATCTTGAGGCCAATTGAAAGCTCCGGATTCCTTAACAGAGCAGCAAGAAAGTCTGCTGAAAAATACAGAAAAATTGAAAATGTCAGCCCTAATAAGATAAAAACCCGGTTAATGCCGTTGACGAGCCTTTTCCCCTGCCCTGCCGATAAGCGTGGTACAAAATAGGCGAAAACACTTGGTAATCCTGCTGCAAAAACAGTCTGCAGTGTAGCATAAACATATAATATCTGCTTATAGGTCCCGTATTCAGCCTTGTCAAAGTATCGTGATAATATAGCTGCGCTCACAAGAGCCAGGGCAAATGAACTAAAACTGCTTATTGTCAGCCAAACAGCCTGATTAAAATTACTGGAGGCTGCCCGTTCACCCATTGAAGCTGTCATTTAAGTTCATTTGCAAGGCTTTGGAAAAAATACTAACAATTATAATATGAAAGTCTGTTATCTTCATTCTTGCCTAAAACCGGGCAAGATATGATCTAGAAGAATTATTTAATGCAATCCCTTAAAATGATTGGCTCCAAATGATATTATTTTTTTCGTTTACTGGTCTTAACGATACCTTTAAGAGAGGATTTAGTGTCATTTGTGTATCCGTATCTCCCACCGTAGCCATATTGCTTTTTGCTGGATTGAATTGCATTCAGAACAATCCCAATATCTTTTACATCATTAGTACTTACCTCGTTTAATGCTAATTCCAACATATCCCTCAAGGTATGTCCGGGCCTGATTACCAAAATACAGACATCTGCCATTGAAGCCAGGTGTATAGTATCTGAGACAATCCCGATGGGAGAGGAATCTACAACTATTAGATCAAAATCTGCCCTTAGTATCTTAAATAACTCGCTTGTTTTGCCAAGTGCAGTAAGTTCTGAAGGATTGGGAGGTATAGGTCCGGCTGCTATTATTGAAAGATTCTGGAAAGAAGTCTTTTGAATTACATCCTCTAGCTTGTCTTGCCCGATCAGCCAGGTTGATAGTCCATGTTCATTACTGAGGTCGAAATCCTGGAAAATTTTCGGTTTCCTTAAGTCGAACCCTATCAATATCGTCTTTTTCCCTAATAAACTGTATGCTGAAGCGAGATTAATAGCTGTAAAGGTTTTACCCTCTCCGGGCATAGATGAGGTTATCAGGATAACAGGTGATTTAGCCTCCTTGGTAAAGAATTGGATTCTTGATCTAAGTTGCCGGAAATTCTCGGAAATGGTAGATGCAGGCGAATCAAGAACAACGGTATTGACTTTCTCGACACTATGTGGGATATGGCCAATAAGCGGTAGGCTTGTCATTCTTCTGACATCTTCTGATTTAATCTTTTTATTGAAGATATAACCCATGAAAAGAATAAGGAAAGTCAGGCCTGCTGCACCACCAATGCCGACTAAATGGATCTTCATAGGGATGGGTGAGATCAGGATGCTAAATCTCGCATCCGCCGAATCAATTACCTCACTATCCGGTCTGTTGGAAGCTTTCTGCATTAGTTGTTCTGCACGTGTTTCCAGAAGGAATGTATATAATTCATCATTGAGCCTGAATTTCCGCTCAATCCCTAATAGTTGCCTCTCAGTAACAGGCAGAGAAGAAGCCTGTGCGTTTGACCTTGTAATTTGTGCTTGATTTTCTGCCCTGGCAAGGCTGTTGGCTCTTCTTAATCCGTTAAGTGTTTCATGTAATGCCGCTTTAGTATTACTTATCCTTTGTTCAAGATTTCTTTGTAAGGGATTCAGTTCACCAGCCCCACGGGTAGTCACCTGCCCGTTCAGCATGGAAAGTTCATCAACCAACTTTGTCAGTCCAGGGTCAGTGATGCCCATTGTGATTGGTACTATAGGTATCTCTCCAATAACATCTTTTGCCAGGTAGTCGGCCAGGTAATCATAATAATTTGCTTCAAGCTCCAGACGCGCTCTTTCATTCTCAAGCAGGGTTGCCTGACCTATAATAGCCTGCCCCTGAGCTGACAGGTCCATAATCCTATGAGTTGAGCGAAATTGCTGAAGCCTGTTCTCTGTAATTTGAAGTGAATCAGTAATGTCAATTAGTTGATCATCAATAAAAGATAATCTTCTGTCAGCCTCAGTGTTCTTCCTCATCAGCGATATTGCCTGAAAGCCTTCAATATGTTTATTGATAAAGTCAGCATCTTTTGCTCTGTTTGTTCCCTGAAGACTGATTCTCAACATAGAACCCTCCCTGTTTACCTGTTCCACTTTAAGCCGGGAAGCATAATATCTTACTATTCTAGTAATATTAGGCATATTAAAATACAGCTGCTCTTCCTGGTTTTTATTTAGCCAATCCTCATCCCAGCATTCAATCCTGAATCTGCCGCCTGGCATCTCAATCGTCTGGCCAAAAGAAGAAGTCTCTTTAAACGAAAAACTCTCTGCTTCAGATTCAATAATGAACATATTATTACCTAAAAAAGTTATCGAAAACTCCGTATTTTGAGGAAAAGGTGATCCATTTTCTGACAAGACTTTTATTGGTGTTTCAGGATAGATCGGAATTTTATTTCTCATCGTTTTGAAATAGTATTCTACTTCAAAGGGCAACTCTCTCAGGGTTCTTTCAATAAGAGATCCCGATTTTATTATCATCATTTGATTCTGGATGTTCCTATATCCTCCGGGGAGTCCAAGTCCCTGTAAAAGTTCAGAGTTATCCACCATAGGACGATCTTCAGTATCATTTATCAGTAGAGTGGCTGAGGTTCGGTATGTTGGCTTTGTATGGTTAATATAGAAACGACCACCTAAGAATGCAATTCCTATAGCTATCAAAAAGAAATACCAATTTCTTAATATCAAAGAAAGAATTGCATATGGCTCAAACATATCACTACGCAGAGTACTTTTCACTGGTTGCCCATTCTGTAAAATTCCCGGATCATTCATACTTCTTGGTATTTAATACTATCCAATCAGAAAAGAATATGCAGTTACCGTGCGCACGAAACATAAAAATGGCATGGTATCATAGTCGTTAATGATCAACAATTTAAAAGTGTTTGTGAAGAGTAGGGATGGAAATTCAGATACCTATTAATTACAGTCTTTGAATGTAACTTATCACAACCAGTGCAGTTGTTATTGTTGATAAAAACAAAGTGTAGATCGATGAATTGGTAGTAAATGCCCTTCCTTGTATCGGCATAGCATAAAGGACATCATTTGGCAAAATATAGTATAGCTCTGAGGCCAGGATACTCCTGTCCGTAAGAGAAAACTCCTTAATAACAGGACCATAGGGTGATGGCCTTATCAGCATGACTTTTTGCCGATTGCTGTATTCAGAAAGATCACCTGCTAATGCAAGAGCTTCGAATACATTCAGGCGATCCTTAATAATGACATATCGTCCCGGTGATCTAACCTCTCCTAACACGCTAATTGTATTATTAACCAGCCTGACTATGATAGATCCATCTGTCACGTATTTTGTAAAAATAGAATCTAAATCCATCTTAACATCAGAAAGGGTTTTGCCAGCAACCTTGACCTTCCCAACGTAAGGTAATTCAATATTGCCGTCTATATCGACCGAGTACCCAGATAAGCCGGCGCTCTCCTGCGTGATTGTACCGGTTCCGAAATTCGCATTAAACAATTCCGAATACTGAGGATCAGGTGTAAGAACTCTAATGTACAAGTTATCATAGGGCATTAGCTTATATGCGCTAGGAGTAACAGAAATCATCTTCTCATCATCGAGTATACTGTAATCAACTGTTTTATCCGAGTACTGCAGATAGGTCAGTTTCTTCTTTGAGACGCAAGAACTCAATGTGAGAAGGATCGAGAATGTAATTAAAATGACAGAACCGTGCATTTTCATCTTGATGGAAATTAGAATTTAAAAATAATAAAGATTTCCAGATCAGAAAGACTTGTACCTGGTCCATGGCAACTAAGGATTCCGAGTTCAGCAATCAGCTTTCGGGTGCTTGATGACCCCGTGCCATTGATTTGACAGGGATGATAATCCCTCTATCAATTTTAGGACTCTCCAGGATGTGTCATTAACATGATAATCTGTCGGGATTTGTTTTAGGACATTGTTTTTATGCTCTTCCACAGCAAGCTCAATGGAATTAAGCACCACGTCGTGATCAAAGCCGGTAAGAATAATTGTACCTGCGTCCTGAGCTTCAGGCCGTTCCATGGAATTTCGCAGTGATATGGCAGGGAAATTAAGAATAGCTGATTCCTCGCTAATGGTGCCACTGTCAGATATTGTACACATAGCATTCATCTGGAGGTTAACATAATCAGTGAATCCAAACGGCTTTAAGAATTGAATGAGGGGGTTAAGAGTAGTGTTATCAATAACCTCCAGACGTTTACGTGTACGCGGATGGGTCGAGACGATAACAGGCAGATTGTAGTTCTCAGCAAGACTGTTCAATACTAAAAGAATTGTCCGGAGATTTTCCGGGTTATCAACGTTCTCTTCTCGGTGTGTAGATACGATAAAGTACTGTCCCCTTTCCAATTTCAATGTATTGGTAATTGTCGAAGACTCTATCTTAGACTTATAGTAATTTAACACTTCAAACATTGGGGAGCCGGTCAGGTAGATTCGGCGATGTGGCAGGCCTTCTGATATAAGGTGACGCCGGGCATGTTCCGTATACACAAGATTGAAATCTGCTATGTGATCGATGACCCTGCGATTGATTTCCTCAG
>Ga0209203_1000372_pt1 | contig 39391 bp, 40 predicted proteins | sample AD_UKC109_MetaG_FD_184423 | JGI IMG/M metagenome (GOLD analysis project Ga0209203, IMG submission 184423) | Active sludge microbial communities of municipal wastewater-treating anaerobic digesters from Hong Kong - AD_UKC109_MetaG (SPAdes)... | ecosystem: Engineered > Bioreactor > Anaerobic >... | reverse complement strand
CATCTCCTGGACGATCAGGTCTCCTTTCAGGCCCGCCAGATCCTCCTCGCACGTAGCGAGCCTGTTCTCGGCGCCGCCCGCCCCCTTCCTGGGCTTGACCATCAGCGGAAACTCCGTACAATCCGTCCCCTCGCCGAGGGGCCAGGTCGGAACTGAATTGAAGCCCTCTCTTTCAAGCCAGCGGGCGAGCCAGAGCTTATCGGAGACCTCTGATATCTTTTCCTGGGGGTTGTTCAGGACTCTGACCCCCTCGACCCTCATCTCCTCGACCCCCGGCCCCAGGACGAGGGTGTCGATGGATTCGCGATCGAGAACTCTCCGTATCAGGTCCTCAGCGGACCTCGTGAGGTCCCCGGGGATCGAAGGGTCGCATTCGAGGAGGAACGACTTTGAGACCGACTCCTCAAGGTCGAGGTCTCGATAGCAGTCGGCGGCGAAGACTTCGAGCCCGGCCCGGGCCGCCGAGCAGGCTATGTGCCGGACGCTCTGGCCGACGACCAGGACCGGATCAGACCCCATCCTCTCCTCGCCTTTCGATGACGGTCTTGTATCGGGGGCTTGGGACGACTTCGATCTTCCCTTCAAACTCCTTCTCCAGCTCCTCGCCCTCCCAGAGCCTGTCCAGGAAGACCGCCAGGGCCGCCACCTCCGAATGGGGCTGGTTTCCGACGCCGACGTTCCAGTCCGCCATCTCGTAGATCTCAGCAGGGACCTTCTCGGCTCCCACCACCACCATCAGAGCCTCTGATTTGCGGATCTCGCCGATCGTCTCCGAGAGGGGCGTCCCGTACATGGTGAGGTGGGCGATCTTCCCCCCAGCCTCCTTCCAGCGCCTCGCCTCGCCCTTCCAGCTTGAAACGGACCTCACCCGAAAGTCGCCGCCCCACCTCTCGGCGACGTCCTCAAGGCCTGCCACCAGCTTATCGTCCCTTCCCGCCAGGAGCATCTCGTCGGCCCCGAAGGCGCGGGCCACGAGGCCCACGTGTGTGGTGATCCTCTTGTCCCGCTCCGGCCGGTGGCCGAGCCGCAAGACAGCTACTCGCATGGCCGGGAAAGGTGCAAGATGCTATTTATCCCCTATCCTCTCCGGCCCGGTATCCTCCAAAACCGATAAATCCCTTGCCAGTCTTCTCACGAGGGATGAACCTGTGCGAGAAATGCGGGGGCAAGGGCTATTTGACGACCGGAGAGAGATCCTGTCCCAACTGCAAGGGGACCGGCAAGATCGAGTCCGTCAGCCTGGGCGAGGCCTCTGCCAGCGAGATCGACGACCTGGTGAGCAAGGGGGCAACGAAGTGTCCCGTCTGCAAGGGCGAGGGCAAAATCCCCGTCACCGAGACCTGCGCGGAGTGCGGGGGCCTGGGCCGGGAATACCTCTGCGCCATCTGCGGCGCGAAGCTCACCACCAAGAGCGAGCTTTGCGCCAACTGCTCCAAAAAGCCCGTAGTCCACGTTCTGGAGAACGCCTGCGATACCAGCGATCTTGTGGTGGGCGACACATACCAGGGGAAGGTGTCGGGGATCGCCAACTTCGGGGCCTTCGTGGACCTGAACGACCACGTCCGGGGGCTTGCCCACAACAAGTTTTTAAAAAGGACGCCCGAGGTCGGCGAGGAGATCTACGTCCGGGTGAGAAACGTCGCCCCAAACGGAAACATCGAGCTTGAGCCCGCCGAGGTCGGCGAGCACCACACCCTCGAGGTCCGAAAAGAGCTCCCCGTGACGAGGGTGAGCGAGCTCCAGCGCTTTGTTGGAAAGATGATCTGTGTCGAGGGCGAGGTGATCCAGGTGAAGCAGACCGGCGGGCCCACCATCTTCACCGTCGCCGACGATAGCGGCCTCGTCTTCTGCGCAGCCTTCGAGCGGGCGGGAATCCGGGCCTACCCCGAGATCGACACCGAGATGATCGTGAGGGCGATCGGCGACGTCTCGGTCAGAAACGGCCAGATCCAGATCGAGGTCAGGTCGATGAGGCAGCTCTGGGGTGGCGAGGCCTCCATCGTCAAAGACCGGATCGAGAAGTCCATCGACGAGAGGGCCGAGCCCTCCGATCCGCCCCTTCTCGTAGAAAGCGAGATAATAACAAAGCTCAAACCGAAGATGAGGGAGGTTGCAAAGGAGATCCGGCGGGCGATCCTGAAGTCGAAGCCGATCGTGGTGAGACACCACGCCGACGCCGATGGGATGAGCGCGGCGGTGGCGATCGAGACCGCCATCATCCCTCTGATCCGAGAGGTGGGGGGATCCGACGCCGAGTACTACAACTATCGTCGGGCGCCGTCGAAGGCTCCCTTCTACGAGCTGGAAGACGTGACAAAGGACCTCACCTACGCCCTGGAGGACCAGTCCCGCCACGACCAGAAGATGCCGCTCATCGTCCTGATGGACAACGGCTCCACCGAGGAGGACGTTCCCGCCATGAGACAGGCCCAGATCTACGGCCTGGAGATGCTCGTCGTCGACCACCACCACCCCGACGAGGCCGTGGACGAGTTCCTCATATCTCACGTCAACCCCGCCCACCAGGGGGGCGACTTCGGGATCACCACCGGGATGATCGCGACGGAGATCGCGAGGATGATCAACCCCGATGTGGAGGAGAAGATCAAGCACTTTCCGGCGGTATCGGCAGTCGGCGATCGGAGCGAGGCCCCCGAGGCCGAACGGTACATAAAGCTCGTCGAGGACCGGTTCGGGATCGACGAGCTGAAGAAGGTCGCCCTCGCTCTCGATTACGAGGCCTTCTGGCTGCGGTTCAACGACGGGAGGGGGCTTGTCAACGACATCCTCTGTCTCGGAAGGCTCGACCGGCACAGGAAGATCGTCCAGCTCCTCTGCGAGCAGGCGAACGAGGCGATCGACGAGCAGCTCCGGGCCTCCTTCGCCCACGTCAAGACCCAGACCCTGCCGAATGGCGCCGTCATGAACGTTCTGGACGTCGAGAACTACGCCCACAAGTTCACCTTCCCGCCGCCGGGAAAGACTTCGGGCGAGGTCCACGACCGCCTCTGCAAACAGTTTGACGGAAAGCCGGTGGTGACGATAGGGTACGGCCCGGACTTCGCCGTCCTGAGGAGCCGGGGCGTCCGGATGAACATACCAAAGATGGTTCGCGAGCTTAGAGAGGAGATCAAGGCCGGCGGCGTCAACGGCGGCGGCCACCTTGTGGTGGGGTCGATCAAGTTCGTCGGCGGGATGAGAAAAGAGGTCCTGGCAAAGCTCGTCGAGAAGATAGCGGCCTGTACCGTAGACCCCGTTCCTCCATCAAGGCCGAAGTCGGAAGGAAAAGTCGAGGCCTGATCATGGCAAATCTTGGATATACCGAAAAGGTCCTGGACCACTTCAAAAACCCGAGAAACCCCGGAAGGATCGAGGACGCGGACGTGACCGCGAAGGTGGGGAGCGCCGCCTGCGGCGACATGGTCCAGCTTTACATGAAGGTCGACCCCGATACCGAGGTGATCGAGGACATCAAGTTCGAGAGCTTCGGGTGCGCTGCGAACATCGCCAGCACCAGCGTCACCACAGAGCTTGCCAAGGGCAAGACCCTGGAGGAGGCGAAAGGCGTTCACTTCAAGGACGTCGTCGAGGAGCTGGGAGGGCTTCCCAAGCACAAGGTCCACTGCGCCCAGCTTGCGACCTCCGGCCTCAAAGCCGCGATAATGAAGTACGAGGCGAAAATGGGGAGACGGGCCGTCGACGAGGACTTTGTGAAACGGATGATGACCGGCGTCCTCGATCCCGCCAAGGGGCTGAACATCGTGGCGGCAAAGAGGGTCGATCTCATCGAGGTCGATGGGAAGAAGGTCAGGGTCGTCCTCTCAAAGGAGCTCGACCCTGAGACGAGGGCCACCATGGCCGAGGACGTGGCCGGAGCCCTTTCGGGGCTGGACCTGGAAGTGTCAGTCGAGTAGCCTTTGTCCCCCGAAAGGCTGGCGGCCCTAGGTCCTCCCTCCTTTTTGGCCCGAAATGGGCCGCCCGCCCGGGAAAGCTCCTTGGATTTTTCGAATCCGGGTCTCAATGGAGACCCGCCCCGCAATTTTTATCTCATATATCACAAGACTCGAGACCGGTGAGTCGCGTTGAGCGAATTGAAAGAGCTTGTGATCACTGAAGACGATTACCGCGAGTATCTGAAGCAGCGGCTGAGGCTGACCGACCCCTGCATGGCGGAGGAGGTGGAGCGGGTGGGCTTTCCCTTCCTCTTCGCCTCGGGAAGCGAGCTTTTGCGCTCTTACATCCTGAATGAGACGGAGTTTTTATCGAGCCTGCCGGATAAGCTCAGGCTGCCGGATCGGGGGTACGCCTGGTACATGTTCGCCCAGTCGGTGAAGGAGATCCTGGTGAACGAAAAGGGGATCGTGGTGAAGTACGAGCTTCAGGACGACTACAAGCTCCCCTTCAAGCGCTTCTACCTTTAACCCTCGGGCCTCCATTTGCCCGTGGCCTTCCCCCCCAGGGCGAGCTTTCCCATCTCTTTTGCCACGTCCTCTGAGAGCGGTGCTGGGGTCGCGTCTTCGAGGGGCGTGTCCGGAAGGGGGGTGAAGTGGTGGGCCCGGATCCGTCCGCCTCCCCCGACGACCTCCCGGGCCAGGTCCAGGGTCAGTCTCTGATCTTCTGGCGTCTCTCCCGGAAGGCCGACGATCAGGTCGAGGTTCGGGACTATCCCCCGGTCGAGGCACATCTTGCAGGCCCGTCTCACCGTCTCGACGTCGTGGCCTCTTCCGATCATCTTCAAAATCCGGTCGCTTCCCGACTGGCCACCGATGCTGATGTATCGGTTCTTGCAGTACCTCGCCACCAGGTCCAGGGCCTCCTCGGAGACGAAGTCGGGCCTCACCTCCGAGGGGAAGGTCCCGAAGTAGATCGGCTTCTTCAGCTCGGATAACGACTTCAACAGCCGCTCGACCTTATCGATCCGCGGATGGACGCCGTCGGAGCCGTAGGCGAGGGAGTTGGGAGACGTGAACCGGAGGTCGGAGTAGCAGCGGGCGTACCTCAATATCGTCGGGATCGACCGGTGGCGCATATTCCTTCCGAAGAGGCGGGGGGTCTGACAGTAGGCGCACCCCCAGGGGCAGCCGCGGCTGATCTCCAGGGGGGAGAATATCGGAGGCCTGAAAGGCGGGTAGCGGTCGAGATCAACATAATCTCGCGCTGGTGTTATCCTGACCGTCCCCTCCCGCCTGTAGGCGATGCCCCGGACCGTCTCGGGGTCGCCTCCGCCCTTGATGACGCCGATCAGCTCCGGCAGCGTCTCCTCCCCCTCGCCGATGACGACGTAGTCGAAGCATCCCAGCGCCTCCTCGGGCTTCGCCGACGGGTGAGGGCCTCCGGCGACATAGACCGCCTCAACATCGGCTCTGGAGCCTGCAACCTCCCGGTAGACCTCCTCGGCCTGGGCGGTGGCGAAGCTGTAGAGCATGATCCCCTCCCTCGGCTCTTCGGCGAGGCCCGCGCCCTCGACGAGAGGGAGGAGGGCGGCGATGCTGTAGCTGTTCTTCTTGTTCCAGCGAAACCAGATCCCTTCGGTGCTCGAATCGAGGGCTCTCTTCTTCGGGTTCATCTTCCAGGCCCCGGTTCCCCCTCAGATCCCCTCAAAGGGTCTGGCATGGCCCTCCTCGCCCTCGCCGACGAAGAGGGTGACGAAGTCGAACCGGTTCACGTCGACGAGCCCCCTGTCGGTCAGCTTCAGCTCCGGGATGACTGGAAGGCAGAGGAAGGAGAGGGTCATGAAGGGGTCCTCCAGGGCTGAGCCGAGATCTCTTGCGGCCCCCACCACCTCATCGATCTTCCCGACGACCTCCTCCATAGATCTGTCTGAGAGAAGGCCCGCTATCGGCAGCGGGAGGGACGCGGTGACCTCTCCATCGTCCACGACGACGAGGCCGCCCCCCATCTCTTTCACAGCCGAGACCGCCCGATAAATCGCCGCAGGGCTCGTCCCCACAGCGGCGATGTTGTGGGAGTCGTGGGCGACTGAGGTGGCGATCGCCCCCCGAGCAAGGCCGAAGCCGTTGACGAGGCCGAGGCCAACGTTCCCGGTTCCCGCGTGCCTCTCGACGACGGCCATCAAGAGAAGGTCCCGATCGATGTCGGCGACGACTTTGCCGCCCTCGACCTTCGGCCGGGTGAAAAGCGATCTCGTGATGATCTGGTTTGGTATCACCCCTATCGCCCTCACCAGCTCCCCACAGGCCTTTATATCGAAGGTGGCGGGATTGATCCCGTCGACTCGCATCGAGGTCGATTCTGGTCTTGGGACCTCTCTCAGGGGCACGGTAAGGCGGCCGCCACTAGCGACGACGGCCCCGTCCTTCAGGACCTTCTGAACGGATAGCCCTTCGAGGTCGTCTAAAACGGCGATGTCCGCCCTCCGGCCGGGGGCGATCGCGCCACGGCCCCGGAGGCCGAAGTACTCGGCGGCGTTGAGGCTTGCGATCTGAATCGCGACGATGGGGTCGATCCCCGCCCCGACGGCCCTCCTCACCATGGAGTCGATGTGACCCTCCCGGAGGATATCGGAGGGGTGGCGGTCGTCGGATACGAAGAGAAAATGCCTGGAGTTTGCCAAAGTCACCAGGGGCAGCAGGTCGTCGAGGTTCTTTGCGGCCGTACCCTCCCGGATCATGATCCTCATCCCGAGCCGGAGCTTCTCTTTCGCCTCCTCGGAGGAGGTGCACTCGTGGTCGGATCCGATACCGGCGGCGACGTAGGCCGCGAGGTCTCTTCCTGAGAGGAGGGGGGAGTGGCCGTCGATCCTGGGCCCGTGGCCGTCAAACCTCGTCCTTTCGGCGAGGCCGAGCTTCGCCATCACCTGGGGATCTCGGAAGATGACGCCAGGGTAGTTCATCACCTCTGCGATCCCCAAAACCCTCTCCTCACCTATCAGCTTCGAGAGGGCCATTGCGTCGAGGCTTGCTCCCGAGGTCTCAAGGTGCGTTGCAGGAACGCAGGAGGGAAGCATCACGAAGACCGATAAAGGCGAAAGCCGCGAGGAGTCGAGGATGTACCTTATACCCTCGATTCCGAGGACGTTGGCGATCTCGTGGGGGTCGGCCACCACGGCCGTGGTGCCCCGAGGGACGACGGCCCTGGCGTACTCGGGGACGGTCACCATGGCCGACTCGATGTGGACGTGGCCGTCTATGAAACCCGGTGCCAGAACCTTTCCCGAGAGGTCGAGGGTCTTTTTTGCGCTTTCGCAGTCGAACCCCACCACAGTCCCGCCTGAGATCGCGACATCCGATCGGTATACCTCTCCGGAGAGGGTGTTCACCATATCTGCTCCCTCTATGAGGAGGTCGACCTCCACCTCACCGCGGGCCGCGGCGATCAGTTCTTCGAGCTTCATATGAGTTCACCGGCCTCGATCCTGCCTTTCTTCGAGCCTCAAGGTCGAGACCGGTTTTATCCTTTTCCGCCGATTTGTGCCGACAAAGTCAAAATCGTCTTAACTCCTGAAAACAAGATCAGATCAGCCGACTCTGATGGAGGGATGGGACAGGAAATGATGACGAGGATATCCAGGTGGTTTGATCTCTACAACAACGGGACCGACATCAGAACCGAGGTTCTCGCGGGCGTCACCGCCTTTCTCGCGACTATGTACATAATTCTCGTGAACCCGGCGGTCCTTTCGGAGGCGGGGCTCCCCTTCAACGCCGTCCTCACGGCCACGGTTCTCGTGAGCGCCTTCTCCAGCATCCTCATGGGGCTTTACGCCAAAAACCCGATAGTCGTGGCTCCGGGGATGAGCATCAACTACCTCTTCGCCTACACCGTGGTGAAGGTGGAGGGCGTTCCCTGGGAGACGGCTCTCGGATGCGTCTTCTGGGCTGGGGCGATCTTTTTCTTGCTGACGGTCCTCGACAGGAAAAAGCTGATCCTGGAGGGGGTTCCGCCGATGCTCCGCTACGGATTTGCGGGCGGGATCGGCCTCTTTATCGCATCCCTGGGCTTTCAGTCGGCGGGGTTTGTAGTCCCTCTTGAGAGCGGGGTTTTGGGATGGAGCAAGATCAGCGCCTCAACCCTCACCTTTTTGGCCGGTTTCATCTTCACCGCGGTCCTGATGGTGAGACGGGTGAGGGGAGGCCTCATCTTCGGGATCGCCGCCACCGCCCTCCTCGCCTGGGGGATGGAGATATACCTGGGGATGGAGACGCCCTCTCTCTCCGGCGGATGGTGGGCGGCCCCAGACTTCAGCCTCCTTTTGCAGCTCGACCTTTTGGGGTCCCTGAGGCTATCCCTCTGGCCCGTGATCTTCGTATTCCTGTTGTCATGCCTTTTCGACAGCCTCGCCACCGTTGTCGGAGTTTGCGAGGCTGGAAACCTCATCGACGAGGAGGGAGACCCCAGGAACCTGGGCAAAAGTCTGAAGGTCAACGCCCTCGACGTCATGGCTTCGGCAGCTCTTGGAACCAGCCCATCCACCTGCTTCGTCGAGTCTGCGGCCGGGGTCCAGGAGGGGGGAAGGACTGGCTTAGCGGCGGTGGTGGCGGGGCTCCTCTTCCTCCCCTTCCTCTTCCTCTCGCCCCTTTTATCCCTCGTCCCTGCCCTGGCGACGGCCCCGGTCCTGGTGCTGGTGGGGGTCTTCATGCTCAAGCCCCTCATTTACGTCCGGTGGGAGAGGTTTGACGATGCGATCCCCTTCTTCATGGCAATGTTCCTGATGCCCCTCACCTACTCGATAACTCAGGGGATAATCTGGGGCTGCCTGAGCTGGACGGTTCTGAAGGCGGCCTGCGGCAAAAGGGGTCAGGTATCTCTCGTCATGTGGGCGATGGCCCTTCTGTCGCTTCTCTTGCTGATCGATCTGGAGCGGTTCGTTCACTGAAAAGGGGTTTGGGGGAGGATGAAACCGGATTACGAGCCCATCGAAGAGCACATAAGGGCGTATCGATCCCTGCTCCAGCAGGGGCCTCTGAGGCTCGCCCTCCTGGAGGAGGGGCACGCTCGGATGGGGGCGAGCCTGCATCCTCTCGCATCGTCCGACGATGTGGACGTCTCCGCCTTCCTCTACTCGGCGAGAAGACTTCCCGACTGCATCGTGAAGGTGGACCGCGTCGTGATGGGCAAAAGCGACGTTGCCCTCAGGTCATCGGGGCTCGTCGAGCCGTCCCGCTGCGTTCAGGTCCAGGCCAGGGCCCGCCGCCGCCTGACCCTCTTTGACGGCCAAAAGACCTTAGCTGCCCACGTTTGCAGCCCGTCGGACCTGGACGACCTCGTCCCGGCCCTGACCTGCTTTCAGATGGAATGGAACAAGATGCACTCGAAGCTGGCGAGATCGGATCTCAGGAGAGCGATCGGATCAAAACCCGAGACGATCCCGGAGTCGGAAGAGGAGATAAGAAAGATCCTTTCCATCTCACGAGACGATTGGGAGATGATCGGAAAGACCTGGGGCGAGGTCCTGGGCGAGAAGCTCTCGGCGATCGCCGCGGGTCCCAAGGATATCACCGTCGAGCTGGCCACCCGCGACCCTGGCAGATACCAGGAGTCGATGACAGACTGGCTTGCTGAATTTCTCCGTCATTTCGGGGATCTGGATATCGAGGAGCGGCCCGTTTACTTCGTATCCAGCAACGATCACAGTCTCGCTAACCTCCTCTCCGGCTTTGCGGCGAAAAATCGGGATGATATTCTGAATCACCTCCAGGAGGACGAGCGGCTCAAAAAGAGGTGGGATCTTCTCAAAGACGACGACCCGACCTTCGGAGACAACCTCCTCTACTACTCGATGCAGGCCCACGTCCGGTCCGACGAGAGCCGCTTTCAGGCCCTCAGGACCGCGGAGGAGGAGGTCGGGATCAGACGATACGATATCCCGAGGTTCGTCGACCTGAAGGCTCAGATCATCGAGATCAGCAGGCTCAAGCCCAATCGGATGGATCATCGTCTCGCCATCAAGGATTCTTCTTCCCTCGAAGATAGCCGGGCCCTGATCCTGAACGTCGATTACCCTCTGGGCCTCGCCGCCTGCCACCTCCTCTCCCAGGTGACGCGAAGCCTTAGGAAACTCTCGGGCGTCTACGTCATGGGCAAGGCGGCGACGATGTACGGGCGGTTGGGTGACGTCATGATCCCGAACGTCGTATTCGATATACATTCCCGACAGCTCTTCGCCTTCGAAAACTGCTTCTCCCTGAGAGACGTGAGAAAGTATCTCCGAGACTCTGCCGTCTTCGACGACCAGAAGGCTGTGACGGTCAGGGGAACCTTCCTCCACAATAAAGATGCGATGGAGGAGTTCAGGCGGGACGACTACAACAGCATCGAGATGGAGGCCAGCCCCTACCTCTCGGCGATCCAAGAGAGCTCGCAGGGCAGAGGCGAGATGGGCGCTTTCGAAGAGGGAGACGAGATGCCTTTCGAATTTGGGATGCTCCATTACGCCTCCGACACCCCTTACAGCACGAGGGTGAGCCTCCTCAGCAAGGGGCTCGGACATGAGGGGATCGAGGCCACCTACGCCTGCTCTCTTGCGATATTGCAGCGTATCCTGGAAAAAGAGGTCCAGAGGGTGCGACGATAATAGGCCGAAAGGTCGCCGACCACTGCGACGGGTGGGGACGATCCCGAGAAGGCGATGAGGCGAGACAAACAAGTTCACAAAGCAGAAAACGTTCTGGAGACCGATTATAAAATGACGAAAAGATACGACTTATAGCACCGCCGAGGGGAGTAACCCCCCGGCCGTTTATATCGAGCAGTTCACCCCAGCATCTTTCCCATCCTATCAAGAGCCTGGCGGAGCCTCTCCTGAGAGGCGGCGTAGGAGATCCGAACGTAATCGACGCCCCCGGGGCCGAAGGCCGACCCGGGCGTCGCGGCCACCATCGCCTCGGAGAGCATCCTCTCGGCGAAGCTGTCCCCGCCGCCGAACTCCGAGACGTCGGGGAATACGTAGAAGGCGCCGCCGGGAAGTGAGCACCTGATCCCCAACTCTCTCAGCCCCGAGACGAGGAGGTCTCTTCGGGTCTGAAACTCCGAGACCATGGCCCGGATCGTCTCCTGAGGGCCCTTGAGGGCCTCGACCCCGGCCCACTGGACGAAGGTGGTGGCGTGGGATACGGAATGGGAGAGAATCCTGTTCACCCACTTCATCACCTCCTGGGGTCCGGCGAGGTACCCGAGCCGCCAGCCGGTCATTGCGTAGCACTTGGAGAATCCGTTGACGGTCACCGTCCTATCCGCCATCCCGGGGAAGGAGCCGAGGCTTATGTGCTCCTGGCCATATATTATCTTCTCGTAGATCTCGTCGGAGATGACCATCAGGTCGTGGTCTGTGGCGAGGTCCCTCACCTCCTCCAGGATCTTCCTATCGAAGACGGCGCCGGTGGGGTTTGAGGGCGAGTTGACCAGTATCATCTTCGTTTTGGAAGTGATCGAGTCGGCGAGGCCCGTGGGCTTGAAGTCCTCGTCCACCTCGGCCCACCGGACCCTTCCGCCGGCGAAGTTGACGCTAGGTTCGTAGCTGACCCAGGAGGGGCCGATGAGAACGCACTCATCCCCCTCGTCGAGTAGCGCCTGTATCGCCGCGAAGATCGCCATCTTCGCCCCAGGAACCACCGAGACGAGGTCCGGGGAGATCTCGATGCCGTTGTCGTTGTAGAGCTTCTCTGCGATCGCAGCCCGAAGCTCCGGGATGCCGCTGGTGGGCAGATAGTGGGTATCCCCCCTCTGAATCGAGCTGACGGCGGCATCGCAGATGTTCTTCGGGGTGTCGAAGTCGGGCTCTCCCACACCGAGATCGATCACGTCCAGGCCTGCAGCATTCAGCTTTTTTGCCATCGCCGAGATCTTCATGGTGGTGGACTCGGGGATAGAGGCGAGTCTCTCAGAGACCAAATCTAATCATCCTCCAGCCTTCTTACCATCTTGACCGCGGCCTCCACGGCGCGTTTGGAGTAATCTATGCGACGATGCGCGTCCATCCTGGACATCTTGGGACCGGATATGCCCAGGGTGACGGGCTTATCGAACTCCAGGGCCAGGTCCATTATCTTTCTTGAGGCCTGCTGGGCCACGATCTCGTCATGGCCGGTCTCGCCCTGGATGACGCAGCCGATCGTAACCACGGCGTCGACGTCATCGCGTCCGATCAGCTTCTTTACGGCGAGGGGCATATCGTATACGCCGGGAACCATCAGAGTGCGGACAACCTCTGCGCCCAGGAATTCCGCATGTTCTCGTCCCAGGATCTCCATCTGGTAAGTTATATCCCGGTTGAACTCAGCGACCACAAAACCAAGTTTTATCATAGATCCAACACCGCCAAAGGGAGGCTGCTTCTTTAGCTCGGCGCATTTTGCGCTAATAAACCCATCGATCGGTGGTGGGCAAAGTCCCACGGTCAAAACCCATTTATCCCTTGCCAATTATGCGGGATTGTGGATGCCTTATGAGTTGGGTCTATTTCGATGGGAAGTTTGTTCCCGCTGAAGAGGCGGCGGTTTCGGTTTACGATCACGGGCTTTTGTACGGCGACGGGGTCTTTGAGGGGATCAGAGCCTACAACGGCAGGGTCTTCAGGTTGGAGGAGCACGTCGAGAGGCTCTACGACTCGGCCAAGGCGATAATGCTGGAGATACCCATCAGCCAGGAGGAGATGTGTGATGCGATCCTTGCGACCCTCAAGAAAAACGGCCTCACCGACGCCTACATCCGCCCAATCGTCACCAGGGGCGTCGGCGATCTGGGTCTCGACCCCCAAAAGTGCGCCAAGCCTACCGTGATCATCATATCTCAGAAGTGGGAGGCCATGTACGGAGACCTCTATGAGGTGGGCCTCACCGCCGTCACCGTCACAGTCCGGAGAAACTCGTCGGCGGCCCTTCCCCCCAACATTAAGTCTCTCAACTACCTCAACAACATCCTCGCCAAGATCGAGGCGAACGTCAAGGGCGGAAACGAGGCGATCTTCCTGGACGAGGCCGGAAACGTCTCCGAGGGCAGCGGTGACAACATCTTCGTCGTCAAGGACGGCAAGATAATCACACCCCACACCTTAAACAACCTGAAGGGGATCACTAGGAAAGCCGTCATCGAGGCCGCCCTAGCCCGGGGATACTCGGTGGAGGGCGTCCACCTGGGGATCTTCGACCTCTACACCGCCGACGAGATATTCGTCACGGGAACGGCGGCGGAGGTTGCTCCCGTCACCAAGATCGACGGCAGGGTCATAAGCGGCGGAAAGCCCGGCCCCGTCACAAGAGATCTCATCGAGGGATTCAAAGAGATGACCCTGACGACGGGAACGCCGATCTGAGGCCGATCCGCCGTCCACTCATTCCGCATGGGCAGGGATGACCTTCAGGCAGACGTTCCTCCGCCGAGGACCGTCCAGCTCGATGAAGAGGACCCTCTGCCAGGTTCCCATCACCAGGCATCCATCCTCGATCGGTATCGTCTGGCAGTTTCCAAGGAGGACAGCCTGGAGGTGGGCGTGGGCGTTGTCGTCGATCCTGTCGTGAAGGTAGCCGTCTCCCGGCGGCGCCAGAGACGATAGCCTCCGGGTCAGGTCCTGGACGAGGCCGCTCTCGGCCTCGTTGATGACGATCCCGGTGGTGGTGTGGAGGGTGTAGACGAGGCACAAGCCCTCCAAAACGCCGCTCTCCTTCGCGGCGTCGCTCACCTGACGGGTTATGTCAATAACCTGGACAGGCTTTTCTGTCTTAATTTCAAGCAACGAGATCACCTTAATTTCTGTTGTATGAGTATATCGGACGAACGAGATTTAAGCCGAACGGGCCGAAAGGAGAAGAAGAGCAGCCACTTCATCCCGAGTCCCTTCTCGACCCCTCTTAATCGTAATCTGAAAACATCTGAAAACATCCGAAAGCCCTTTACACGCAGAGGTCTGAACTCAGCTATCATTCTGGCAATCCGACCTTAAAAGTGGGGCGTATTCGTGACGGAGAAGACGATCCTGGTTCTGGGCGGGTACGGCGGTGCCGGGTCTGCCGTATCGAGGTCGATCCTCAAGAACACCCAAGCCGACCTGATAGTGGCCGGAAGACGGATAGAAAGGGCAAGAGCCCTCGCCGAGGAGCTGAACCGCGAGTTTCCCGGGAACCGCGCCTCCGTGGCCTTTGCTGACGCCTCCGACCCCCAAACCCTGAGAGAGCCCTTCGGGAGGGCGGATCTCGTGATAGTGGCGGCGACGACCACCTCCTTCGTCGAGACGACGGCAAAAGTCGCCATCGAGGCGGGAGCCGACTACCTCGACATCCACTACCCCCAGGAGGTGGTACCGGTCCTCCGGGGCCTCGCCCCCGAGATCGAGAGGGCGGGCCTCGCCTTCGTGACCCAAGCGGGATTTCTTCCGGGCCTGCCGTCGGTATTCGTCCGGAGGGGCGGGGCCCTCTTTTCGAAGTACAGAAAGGCTGCCGCCTCCGTCGCCATGAGGACCGACTTCGACCCGGGCGGCGCCGTCCTGGAGCTCATTGACACCCTCGGCGACTACTCCGCTGAGGTCTTTCGGGACGGCGATTGGAGGCGGGCAGGGTATCGGGACGTGCGGAAGGTCGACTTCGGCCCGCCGCTGGGAAAGAGGGCCTGCTACCCCACAACTCTGGCGGAGATGAGGGATCTGCCGGAGAGGCTGGGGATCGAGGAGCTCGGAGTTTACGTCGCCGGGCTGAACTGGTTTGTCGACTACCTGGTGACGCCCCTCGCCTTCGTCCTCGGGAAGGTGAAGAGGGGCCTTGGAAGAGACCTGCTCGCAAGGCTCATGGTCTGGGGTTCGAAGCGTTTCTCGACGCCTGGCGAGGTTGTCGCCTTCGTCCTGGAGGCCGAAGGGGAGAAGGACGGGAAGAGCCTCTCGGTCAGGATCAGTGCAAAGCACTACGACGTCTACGAGTTCACGGCGATGCCCGTCGCCGCCTTCCTCGTCCAGTATCTTGACGGAGGCATGAAGAAGCCCGGCCTCTGGATTATGGGGCACGTCGTCGACCCGGCGCGGTTTGTCGATGACCTGGAGAGGATGGGGGCTGAGGTCGAGGTGGAGGTCCGGGGAGCTTGAAAGGGACAGGCCGAGGGTCGGAGGCTGATCAGGTGAAGGCGAAGGATTCCGAGTTCATGAGAGCCGCCATCGAGGAGGCGAGGGCTGGCCTGGCGGAGGGCGGCGTTCCCATAGGCGCAGTCCTGGTGGAGGGGGGAAAGATAATCGGAAGGGGACGCAACCGCCGGGTCCAGGACGGGGATCAGCTGATGCACGCAGAGATCGACTGCCTCCGAAGAGCGAGGCTGACCGGGGGCTACATCGGCACTACCCTCTACTCGACGATGATGCCCTGCTACCTCTGCGCAGGAGCTGCAATCCAGTTCGGCATAAAAAGGGTGGTGGCGGGGGAGGCCGAGAGCGCCCCTGAGGCGAGGGAGTTCATGGAGTCGCACGGGATCGAGGTCGTCGATCTGGATTTGGCGGAGCCGAAGGAGCTTTTGGCCGAGTTCATCAGAAGGCATCCCGGTCTATGGGACGAGTTTCTGGCCGAGTGCAACCCGGAGATATTCTGACGGTTCTGGATCGAGTAGGGTGAAAAGATGTTCATAAAAGATCTCAAAAACTGTCCGCGGTTCGTCGCCCTCGACGGAACCGAGATCTGTGAGCTTCTCCATCCTGACCGGGAGGACGAAGAGCTGGAGATGGGCTATAGCCTCGCCCACGCCCAACTCGGGCCCGGAGAGGCTTCGATGCCCCATCGCCTCAAGACCTCCTCAGAGGTCTACTTCATCCTGGAAGGAAGGGGCAGGATGAACGTTGACGGCGAATCAGCCGATGTACGACCCGGCCAGGCGATATACATCCCGCCGGGGGCGAGGCAGCACATCGAGAGCATGGGGGATGTCCCCCTGGTCTTCCTCTGCATCGTACGCCCTTCCTGGCGAGAGGAGGACGAGGAGCTGGCCTGACATGCCCGTCGTCTCATGGACCCGAAGATCAAACGCATTAAATCAAAAAGTTCTAGTAGATTGGGCAGGAAATTATATTCTGGAGGTGAAGATCTTGGAGGACAGCTTTGACAGCACCTACATAATCAGAAAAGAGCATTACAACGAGTTCATCGAGGACGCAAAGAAAGTGGCCCTCACCGCCTACACAGTACCGGCCTTTGTGAAGGTCGAGCTTTACAACATGATCGATATCGAAAGGGACATCGCCATGGTCGTGGTCTGGAAGCCGGAGACGACGGTCAAGCAGATCAAAGAGTTCGATAAGAGGTGGTTCCTCGAGAAGTACTGAGCCTTCGGCCGAGCCGCCGTCGGCGGAGCAGCCCTCGAGCAGGACCCTTTGACGGCGCGGGGCGGCCCTCCTTGAAACAAGCCGCCTCCGCACCGACCCGACGGAAGTTCGGCCTCACCGGGCCGATTCGTCGCTCTCAATTATGCCGAAGACGTTCCCCTCGGTGTCCCTGCATTGAGCGAAGTAGCCGACACCCGGAATCGTCATCTTTTCGGAGATCACCTCGCCCCCATTCTCAGCGACCTTCGCCATGTACTCCTCAAGAGATGGAACCTCCACGGTGTTTGTGGTGCTCTCGGAGGGCCTCTCCCTCATCTTGAGGGCGCCGTCGATCCCGGGACCCTCGCCGGTCCGGACCAGCCAGTAGTCCACCGGCTCCCACTTCTCCACCTTCCAGCCGAAGACCTCGGAGTAGAACTTCACGGCGCGGTCTGGCTCGTCGATGGCTATCTCGAAATGAATCACTCGGGGCATGCGAGATTATTTGTTTTTTGATTCAGATATAGATGGCGATCTGACGAGGATCTGGAATCGAAAAGCTGCGAAGGCGAACGTTATTTCAGCTCCTCCTCCAGGATCTCGTAAAATTTCTCTTTTGCCCTCCTCTCGATCCAGGGAGCGTGCCCGCAGTTCTCGAGGAGGACGAACCTGAAGCTCTTCAGAACGGCCGAGAGGGGGCGGCCGACCCCCTCTGCGGGATGGGGGTCATATTCTCCGTGGATCGCAACCACCGGAGAATCGATCCGTTTTCCCAGCTCCAGGAGCTCTCCGGTCCTCCTCAACTCTGCCGCCTCTTTCCAGACGGCTTGAAATACGTCCGCTCGGCAGTCATATTCGATGGGTACGGATGCGGGGTCGTATGCATCGATCTTCGAGAATAGAGCCCCCATCCGCGCCATCGCCGCGTTCTTCTCTTCCGGCCCGACGTTCTCAGAGCTCTCCAAAATTCGGGCGATGGACTCGACCACCTCCCTCACCTCATCCGCCAGGCGGCTCAATCTCGTCTCGGCGATCTCCGCGGCGCGCCTCTCCTCGAAGGGGCCGCTCCCGACTAGTATCAGCTTCTTGACCAGTGCTGGATATTCAGCGGCTAAAATGAAAACGAGCCAAGCCCCCCAGGAAAAGCCGATCAGCGTTGCTGGAAGGTCGCCAGCCGTCTCCAGAGCTGTTTTCAGCTCTTCAACCTGCCCTTGAACCGAGGTTGCTGTTTGGAGCGGCTCCAGGACGCCCCACCTTTTTGATAGCTCTCGCGCCACCGGGGCCATATCTCCCCGAGCCCCCGGGCCGCCGTGAACGACGACGACGCCACGGGGCAGCCTTCCATAAATTCTGAGATCTTCCATATCGAACACGACCTCGCTGAAGTTCACCGAAGATCTTTGAGATCTTTCAATCGCTTCCTTATGCTCCTCGCCGCCAGAAAACCCGTCGAGAAGGCGGCCTGGAGATTGTAGCCTCCGGTGTCGCCGTCCAGGTCCAGAACCTCGCCTGCGAAGTGGAGGCCACTCGCGACCTTCGACTCCATCGTCTTCGAGCTGACCTCCGAAAGGCTCACCCCGCCCCTGGTCGCCATGGCCGAGTCGTAGCCGCCTAGCTCCTCCACGGCCATGGGAAAGCCGGTTAGATGGCCCGCTAGGCCGGTCCTCATCTCTCTCGTCATCGAGGCGCATTTGAGGTCCTGAGGGATCTCCAAGATCTCGAGGACCCTCTCCGCGAGCCTCGCGGGAATTTCCAGCTCCGCCAGGACCGACCTCAGATTTCTGGCTCCATCCTCCTGAGACCTATCTCGAAGCCACCGATCCAGATCCTCCCTATTCTTGCCCCCCACAAAAGACACCCACAGGATGTCCCCGGCCCGGATCTGCCTGGAGAGGTCGAGGATCCCTGGGCCACTGAGTCCCTCGTGGGTGAAGAGGACGTCCCCTTTGTGCTCCCTCACCTTCTTGCCCCTGAAGATCGAGACGGTGGTGTCTGGAAGGGATATCCCGGCGAGGTTCGAGAACTGATAGTCCTTTATCCGGACGGGGGCGAGGGCGGGCCCGACCTCGGCGATGGAGTGGCCCAAGCGTTCTGCAAAGCCGTAGCCGTCGCCGGTGGAGCCCGTGGCGGGATAGGAGCGGCCCCCAGTGGCGATGACCAGAAGTTGAGATCGATACGTTTCGTCCCCACAGGTCACCAGAAACTCGTCCCCGACCCTTCGAATCGATGTCACCGTCTTTCCGCAGGCGATGTCGACCTTCCGAGCCACGCACTCTTCGATCAGGACCTTCAGGACGTCCCGAGACCTCTGGGTCTCGGGAAAGACCTTGCCATCCTCCATACCGACCATGCCTAAGCCTCTATCCTCGAAGAAGGCGAAGAGGTCCAAATTCGTGAATCTGAGAAGGGCTGGGCGGAGGAAACGGCCGTGATCTCCGTAATGGTCGAGGAAGGCTCTGACGTCGCCGTCGTGGGTCAGGTTGCAGCGGCCCGATCCCGAGACGAGGAGCTTTCTGCCCGGGGACTTTTTCTTCTCCAGGACCAGGACCTTTCGGCCCTCGCCGGAGGCGTTTATTGCGCAGAAGAGGCCAGCGGGGCCCGCTCCGATTATGACGAGGTCGACCATATCTGGCCCCGAACATCGCCCTTCATCACAGCTTTGGGATATTTTATCGGACTTCGACACCTGGATCTCTCAACAACTATCGGTGCTGAATAAATGAAAAACCTTCCGAGCAGGCTTCGATATCGTTCCGACAATTGTCAAGTTAGTTATTAGTAGTTTGGAGACCCACAGGCAGAGAGCGGAGGAGGACGGAAGATGCCAGCCAGGGTGAGCAAGTTCGAGCGGAGCGTCGTGGACGCGTTTAAGGGGTCCGTAGAGGACTTTCGGAACGGAAAGATCGAGACCGAAGACGATTTTCTGGCATCTCTTTATCACCACCTCCGGGCGCATACAGATAAAAATAAGATAATGACGATGCTGATAAAACACCCCGTAGGCGACGCCAGCCCCGCCATCTCGATATTCAAGGGCGACGACTGCCTTGTGGTCATCGAGCCTGTGACCATCACAAAAGAGGGGGGCAAGACGAAGCCATACGACCAATCGAGGATAAAAAGCAGCATGGAGAAGCTGAAGGTCTGTGCCCCGTTCTCAGAGAGGGGCTTTCTGATACACATCGACGAGAAAGATCCGGGGTTCGATGACGGCTTTGCCGAGTGGAAGGAGGACTACTACAGAAACCTCTGGCACGAGGTCGAGGAGGATAAGACCTACGTCTTCGAGGTGAAGAAGGGGCGGACCAACAAGCGTAGAGTGTAGATTTTTGAGGTCTGCGATTTTGCCACGAGTTTTATTCAGCTATTTCGAGAGCCGACCATGAACGACCTGCACATTTCCAGGATCGCCAGAGAGCTCAATTTAAAGGGCGCCCAGGTCAGGGCCACAGCGAAGCTCCTGGACGAGGGCAAGACGATCCCCTTCATCGCCCGGTACAGAAAGGAGGCGACAGGGGGGCTGGACGAGGTAGCCATCGCCACCATCCGGGACCTCGCCGAAAAATATGGGGATCTAGACCGAAGGCGAGACTCGATCCTGAAATCTCTTGTGGAGAGGGGAGAGCTGACCCCCGACCTTGAAAAGAGGATTCTGGCGGCGGAGACGATTCCCGTCCTTGAAGACCTCTATCTCCCCTACAAGCCCAAGAGGAGAACCCGAGCCACCGTCGCCCGTGAGCAGGGCCTCGTGCCCCTGGCGGATACTATCTTCGATCAGGGGAAGATCGACCCAAGGGCAGAGGCAGCAAGCTTCGTCGATCCTGAAAAGGGGGTCGGCTCGGTGGAGGAGGCCCTGGCGGGGGCCCGGGACATCACCGCCGAGAGGATCAGCGAGGACCCGGAGGCGAGGTCGAGGATGCGCGACCTCTTCCTTTCCCAGGGAGCTCTGCGGTCGAAGGCCTCCGGGGCTCTTGAGGGGGAGGGCACTAAGTACAGGGATTACGCCGACTGGTCGGAGCCTCTATCCAAGGCCCCGTCTCACAGGGTCATGGCGATGATGAGGGGCAAAAAGGAGGGCTTCCTGACCCTTCACGTCGAGCCACCTCAGGAAAAGGCGTCAGCGATTCTGGAGTCGCTCTTCGTCCGGGAGAGAGGGAAGGGCACCGTCTCTCCCGCCACCGAAGAGGTCCGGCTCGCCCTGGAGGACGGCTACAAGAGGCTTCTTTCGCCGTCGATGGAGAGGGAGAGCCTTTCCGCCATCAGGGAGCAGGCCGAGGAGAGGGCGATCGAGGTCTTCGCCGAGAACCTGCGCCAGCTCCTTCTGGAGCCGCCTCTGGGAGAGAAGACGGTCCTGGCGGTCGACCCCGGTTTTCGGACCGGATGCAAGGTGGCGGTCCTCGACCGACAGGGTTCTCTGGTCGCAAAAGACGTCATATACCCACACCCGCCCCAGAAAGATGTCCGGCAGGCTGCCGAGAAGATTCTTGATCTATGCAAAAAGTTCGGGGTGGAGTTCATCGCCGTCGGAAACGGGACCGCCGGGAGGGAGACCGAAACGTTCCTACAGAACCTGAAGCTTCCCGGCGACGTTCCGATCGTCATGGTGAACGAGGCCGGAGCCTCCATCTACTCGACATCCAAATGCGCAAGAGACGAGTTTCCCGACGAGGACGCGACGGTCAGAAGCGCCGTCTCCATCGGCAGGCGGCTCATGGACCCCCTGGCGGAGCTGGTCAAGATCGATCCGAAGTCGATAGGAGTGGGCCAGTACCAGCACGATGTCAACCAGACGGCCCTGAAGAGAAAGCTCGATGACGTCGTCGAAACGTGCGTCAACGCGGTGGGGGTAGACCTGAACACCGCAAGCAAGGAGCTCCTATCGCGGGTCTCGGGGCTGGGGCCGAGGCTGGCGGGATCGATCGTTCGGTACAGAGACGAAAATGGACCCTTCAGGTCCCGAGAGGTGCTGAAGAAGGTGCCAGGCCTCGGCCCGAAGGCCTTCGAGCAGGCCGCGGGCTTTCTCCGCATAAGAGGCAGGGACAACCCCCTGGACGGCTCAGCAGTCCATCCCGAAAGCTATGGGATCGTGGAGGCGATGGCCAGCGACCTCGGCGCGTCCGTCGAGGAGCTGATGGGAGACGCCGCCCTCCAACGGAGGATCGACTCCGAGAAGTACATCTCCGAGAAGGCGGGCCTTCCCACCCTCAAAGACATCCTCTCAGAGCTTTCAAGGCCTGGGAGAGACCCGCGCCAGGAGTTTGAGGTCTTCAAATTCACGCCAGGGATTGAGAAGATGGAGGACCTCCGTCCGGGGATGAGGCTGTCGGGTGTGGTGACGAACGTCACAGCCTTCGGCGCCTTCGTAGACGTCGGCGTCCACCAGGATGGCCTCGTCCACATCAGCCAGCTTTCCGACCGCTTCGTCAGAGACCCGGCAGAGGTGGTGAGGGTCCACCAGAAGGCGGAGGTCACCGTCCTGGATGTGGACCTGGACCGAAAGAGGATATCCCTCTCGATGAAGGAGAACCCCGAAATAAAAATTGAAGGGGATCATTAGCGGTACGGCCTAACCCGTGAAATTCCCCATATTCCTCATATTATCCTCACGCCGAAGAAGACCGGGAGAGCCGCCAGTATCGTCGGAATTCCTACGATCGCCCAGATCAGGCGGCTGCCCCTGAAGATCTTTGCTCCGTCGAGGGGGCCCACCGGTATCATGTTGAACCCCGCCAGTATCAGGTTGATGAAGAAACCGAAGTATGCAACGCCCATCATTATCCCGCCCGTGACGACCCCGCTCTTGATGATCGAGAAGAACAGCAGCGTAAGCACAATGTTTGTCATGGGCCCAGCCAGAGATATCCACAGCTCCTCGCGCCCCGCAGTCATCTCATCCTTGTCAGGAAGGAAGTCGTCGCCGATGGGACGAGCAAACCGTGACAGATCATAAGGATCTTTTCGGATTATGACCGCCCCGGGCACGGCGAATATGAAGCCCATGAAGGCCATGGCTATGATGAAGACGAGGCCCATCCGGTTCGCCCTGTACTCGGCCCAGTAGCCGTATCGCTGGGCTACGAACTTGTGGGCCATCTCGTGCAAAAGGAAGCCCGACCCCACGCCTACGGCCGATATGAAAAAAACCTCGGCTCCTGGAACGTCGCTATTGCCTATGATGATGGAAAAGGCGAAAGCTAGGACTGCTAGCGATAACGACAGGTCCAAAAGCTCCGTTCTGCCTATCCTGCTCGAAGGGCTCATGAGAATCAGCTGAGGTAATCGCTCATATTAATTTGTTGATTTGAAGCTCTAAATATCGACTATTTATATCGGGAGAGGAACCTTCTGACGATGAAATATCTCGGGGAGGATTCCGGCGAGGCCTACGACGAAGCTTCTCTGCTGGAAGAGGCGAAGCCGCTTTACGGTGGAAAAGACCCCGCTCACGACTTCTCCCACGCTCTCAGGGTCTGTCAGAACGCGAAAGTGATCGGGGAGGAGGAGGGCGCGGATATGCAGGTTGTCATCCTCGCCGCCCTCCTTCACGACGTTGGGTCCGGGTTGAAGCTCCAGAATAGGTCGGCCGAGTCGGAGGCGAGAAGGCTTGCCACCGTCGAGGAGTTTCTGAATAGGAAGGACCTTCCAGAGGAGGTAAGGGAGAAGGTCCTCCACGCCGTCGAGGTTCACAGCTTCTCGAAGGGGATCGTGCCCGCCACCCTGGAGGCGAAGATCCTCCAGGACGCCGACAGGCTCGACGCCATGGGAGCAATAGGGATAGCCAGGGTCTTTCTGACGGGCGGCGCCCTCGGCCGAGATCTCTACAGTCCCGAGGACCCCTTCTGCAGAGAGCGGGAGCCGGACGACGGTATGTGGAACCTGGACCACTTCTATAGAAAGCTCCTGAAGCTAGAAGACGGGATGCACACCAAGACGGGAAAGAGGCTCGCAAAAAGGAGGGGGATCGTCCTTAGAAGGTATCTATCGGACCTGGAGGAGGAGATCTCGAAAGAGATATAGGGAGAGAGGGACGACCCGAAAAGAAGTAAGACGTAGAAAAGGAGAAGAAAGACGGACAGACGGGGAGGAGATGGAGAAATGGAGCTTGTTTTGCACCCTAGGTCAGAGATCGATGCGAGGACAAAGATACTTCAGAGCCGGATGGAGGACCTGACCGGAGCGATCCTATTTCAGTCCGTGGACATGCTCTACTTCTCGGGGACGGCCCAGGAGGGGCTGGTCTACGTCCCGGGCGACCCACAGGCCGAGTCCGTCGTCATGGTGAGAAAGAGCCTGGAGAGGGCGAGGGAGGAGTCGCCCATGGAGGTCAGCCCCCTCAAGGGCCTCCGAAACCTCAAGGCGGACCTTGGAATCCCCGAGGGGGCAAAAATAGGCTTGGAGCTGGACGTCCTCCCCTACAACAACTACGCCCGAGTGAAAAAGGCCCTGGGAGACGCGGAACTCGTGGACGTCTCCGAGAGGGTCAAAGAGATAAGGTCCGTGAAGTCGAAGTTTGAGATCCGCCTGATAAAGGCAGCCGCCCGAATGCTGGACGCCGGGATAGGCTCGGTCCCCGACCACCTGCGAGAGGGGATGGCCGAGATCGAGCTGGCGGCCAAAGTCGAGGCCGAGATGCGGACCCTCGGCCACCAGGGGTCCCTTCGATTCCGAAGGTTCAACCAGGAGCTTCCCATGGGCCACCTGATGGCTGGGCCGAACGCCGCCCGCCCGAGCTTCGTCGCCTCGCCCACCGGAGGTGTGGGCCCGTCTCTCCTCCAGCCCCAGGGGCCGGGGTTTCGGAAGATCAAGCGAAACGAGCCGATCCTCGTCGACTACGGTGGGGTCTACAACGGCTACATCGCCGACGAGACCAGGATCTTCTCCATCGGCGGGCTTCCAAAAGAGCTGGAGGACGCCCACCAGGCGGCCCTGGATGTGGAGAAGACCGTGGCCGAGGCCCTCCGCCCAGGAAATTCCGGCCGGGAGATCTTCGATATTTCCGAGGCCAGGGGCGAGGAGCTGGGGTATGGTGAGAGCCTCGGCGGTCCGGTGGGGGCGAAGTGCGGTTTCGTCGGCCACGGAGTGGGCCTTGAGATCGACGAATATCCGGTGCTTGGGCCCGTCGACCACGAGATTTTGCCGAAGATGACCGTCGCCGTCGAGCCGAAGATGATATATCCCGGCATCGGGGTCGTCGGGATCGAGGACACCTTCCTCACCACCGAAAATGGGCCCGAGAGGCTGACGAGGCTTCCCCAGGAGATATGGCGGGTTTGAGGGAATAATCAGGTTCTTCGCTATTTCGTGGGGCCAACTCAAGATATCGACAATCGGATCAATTATGCAAATACCTGCCATGAATCCTGCACTAAGTCAGATGGTAGCGAAATATCTCATAGTCGTTCCGATTCCCGAACGGCCTGCGATTTAAAATTAGATTATTTTTATTAACAGACTCGCCGATATGGCGAATATTAAGAGGAAGAACAATATCATTCCCAGCGTCCTCTCAAGGATGAAAACAGTTTTGATCAAAGACCCACGCCACCCCGCAGGCTTTCGATATTTTGGAGGATCTATGAAGAGCTTTGTGCCCGAAAGAAAAATTTTTGTACTAAATATAAAAGGTTTAAGAAATTTATGGACCTTTCTACGTAGGCTGGATAAATTTATTTGATCCTCTGTAGATTCTACTTCGAATATGGGATTAGTTATTCCGAGTGAGTACCAGAAGGTGCTGAATGCTAAGATTATAATTATAGACCAAATTATTGAATTTTCGGGCTTTGTTCCGTATCCATAGGATGACTTAAGCACGGGATTGAGCCAGTGGCTGAACACGTCCTCGCATTTCCTCTGTTTCATGTATTCATAGTAGCATTCATTGGCGTCTTCAAACCATCCTAGATCTCTATAATTTTTATATAATGTCAAATAGGCCTCTTCATCAAAAATTAAAACGCTTTTATCTTTATTTCGAAAAATCGAATGTTTCAAAAATGCTGAACTATTATCGTCCGCTTCGACGCTGTTCCATCTCAGGCGAAGTTTGTAGTATCGTGTTCGGTTCAAGCAAAGACTCGATGTGTTGCTGAAATTGGAATCCTCGAAGAGGGCATACTCATCGAACTTAGCCTTCTCAAAAGTCGTATATCCATCAAAGTCGGCCTTGTAGAAGTCAGCATCTTTGATGAAATGGGCCTCTACAAAGTCTGCCCCCTTGCCAAATTTAGATCTGGAAAATTCGGCCGTTTCGTTGAACTGAGCATCCTTGAAGCTGCAATCAGCAGAGAAATTGGCCCTTTTAAATTTTGCATTTATGAAACTTACACCGCCGAAGTCGACCTTGTCGCCACTAAAAGTTGCATCCTCGAAATCACCACCACTGAATAGCGCATATGAATATGTAACATTTCCGCTAAAGTTTGTTTCCTTGAAATCGGCATCCAAACCGAATTTTACTCCAGAGAAGTCGACACCATCTTTGCCACTGAAATTAGCCTTTTGAAAGTAGGCATTGTTGCTGAAAACAGCCCAAGAGAAGCAGGCGTTTTTAGTGAAATTACTGTTATCGAATTTTGCTTCGCCGCCGAAATTAGCAGTATCAAATTGTGCTTTGCCGATGAAGTTAGCTCCGCGAAAGTCGGCACTTCTGCCGAAGTTAGCTCCACCGAATTTGGCATTTCCATTAAAGTTGACTCCAAGGAAGTCAGCATCTCCATTGAAGTTGACTCCAAGGAAGTCGGCATTGCTGCTGAATTTGGCTCCGCGGAAGTTGGCATTGCTGCTGAATTTAGCTTTGCGGAAGCTAACATCTCTGGTGAAATTAGCTTTCGAAAACCAGGCATCCCCCGCAAAATTGGTGCCCTGGAAATTTACCGTTCCCAGAAAGATGGTGTTGTTGAAGTGAACAGAGCCTAGGGTCATTCCGCTCAGGTCCAAATCGCCCTTCACAATTCTGTCATCGTAGTCCATCGACCCACCCCGCCCAATCACTTCAGCTTGGACTACCTTCAGGTTGGTTGTCTCACCCATCGCGGAACTCACCAGGAGAAAGATCGATAAGATCAGAACAGGGTTCAGATTTCGTCTCCTCATTTCTCACTCAAGCAGAACTTTTGTATTAACTGTAAATAAGGATTTTGGTGTTTTTTGGAATAATAACGAATCATTATGGATCAGTAATAATTCCTATAAAATATTTATATAATATGTAATAGTTTAATATGTTACTTAAAATCGAAATAATACCGACAATATGGTAGAGAACTCCTAAAAACCAGACAAGTCTATGAAATTATTATATACTAATAACTGCATAAGCAATGTATGAATTCTTTTACTTCTTAAAGAGATGTATCATAATAAAACCGAGAGATGCGGAAGGCCTAACTTTGATGTTATCCTGATGCTCTAGGTTCTTTTGCTCCAGCAGTGGTATGGTCTGAGCGACCTCGATACTGAAAAGCAAATTTCGGATCGAATCTCCTTTATGAAATTCTTGGGATTTCCTGATTCCATACCTGATTCCAGGACGATATGGCTCTTTCGCGAGCGCATGTCCCAGGCAAGAAAGGACGAGTTGGTTTGGGATGGTACTTGGGCTAAGAAGGGTGACAAACTCCATTTTGGTTATAAGCTTCATTCCAAAGTCGATATCGATTACGGTCTGATAAGGAGCATCGAATCCACAACCGCATCGGTTCACGATAGTCGGGTTGATCTATCGGTTGAAGGAGAGGTGGTCCTCAGGGACAAAGGATATTTCGGCGTTCCGGCAAAGGGAAACGACTTCACGATGAAGCGCGCAACAGCTGGTCATCCTCTAAACGATCTCGATCAGCTGCGGAACCATTTGATCAGCAAACTGAGATCTCCGGGCGAACGTCAGTTTGCTGTTATTAAGAGAGTGTTTCGATGTGCACATGTCATGGTGACGACGATCCCGAGGGTTCACGTCAAAATGGTATTTGCTGCCTTCGCTTTCAACTTATACCAGCTATGTACACTTAAAAATGCTGGAATCGTCTCAAAATAGCGGTAGCTATCGACGAAAAATGAGGAAACAGAACGATAATCGATTAAGAGCGGGGATCGAGCTAAAATAAGGGATGAATCGGAGATAATTAAAGAATGGGTAATGGTAAATAGGAATCCTCAGTAAATTATTATAATAGACAATTGACCTGTTCATAGAAAAACTTAATAATTACAAGTGTTCTACCTAATAAAAAACCAAGGTGATTTCTTTGCCGAACAGATTCAGATTGGGCATTTTGACAGTGGCCATTATCCTCTTCGCCGTATCAGTAACCGAGGCGTATGACGTAGATACCTCGTATAATAGTGGCATCGGAATTTACATGGTCGATGAGGGAGGTCGGACACTTTACTACTTCGATGAGGATAATCCGAAAGAGAGCAACGTCGACGATGGCGAATGGTCTCCATTCGACGCGGGGGATCTGGATGATATCCGCCTTCCTAGCGACCTCAACCGAAGAGATTTCGACAGGATATCAAGAGGCAGCGGCAAGTTCCAAACGACATACAGAGGTTGGCCACTTTACCTCTACTTAAACAGAGGTCCGGGCGATATATCTGGAGATGACCGATATGTTGACGGTGGGCTCATGCATGTAGCTTACCCGACGATGGAACAATGTAAATAGGCGCTGCCACAAAACTCTGGGAATCTAAAACTTAGTACTACTAAAACGGCGTGATCTATTCATAAAATCGCCATCAGGAGAATTAGTTGGTGCGGGGGATGGGATTCGAACCCACGAACTCCTGCGAGACAAGGCCCTCAACCTTGCGCCTTTGACCTGGCTTGGCAACCCCCGCACTTAGGGTTTAATGCTTAACTTCTTTTTCATACTATTACGCCAGCTCGCTCAACTGCTGGCTGAGCGACGACGCACGCCTCTTGATCTCGCCTGCAGCCCCTGAAACCAGGTCCTTTGCAGGCATCGACCCACCGGTGTCGATCTTCATCACGAAGACGTCCTCGATCGGAACGACCTTTATCGCGCCGATCTCGCACTCGTTCACGCAGAGCTTGCAGAGGGAACAGTTCGTGGGGTCGGTGACCTCCACCTTTCCTTTGCCATCTCCGATCACGAGGATCTTTCGCGGACAGACCTCGACGCACTTTCCGCAGCCTTCACACTGATTGCTGATCTGGATATCCGGCAGGTTCTTGTAGCCGCACTGGGTTCCGGACTGCCACTTGGCGTGGACCGTGCCCCGGTTCAGGGTGACGATCCCCTCCAACATCAACTTTTCGCCCTCGCCCAAGATCGCGATCGGGATCTTCTCGAAGGCGACCTTCACTCCAGGGTCTGCAAACCTCAGATCTCCAGAGTGGACTGTGCAGGGACCCTCCGCAGTGAGGGTCATTTGCACCTGGCAGGCGGGACAGCCCGCGCCGCCGCACTCGCACTCTTCTGGAACCGAGAAGAGGCTGAGGTCATCAGCCTTGATCGGCACCAGGCCCAGCCTCAGGGAGAGCTGCTCGTCGAAGAGGACCGATGTATTGTCATAAATACTTATCTCATCGATGGCGAGGGACGGCACCTCAGAAAGGCATGCCCTCCTTATGGCGTTGGCGAAGGCTGGCGTTGTGTCTCTCAGAAGGAACCTCGCCCGGTCCTCTCTCAGCTCAATCAGTTCCACCTGCAAGGCTCACACCCGTCTGCCCCTCTTTCCACCAGAGGGCTTGGTGCCGTCGTGGGGGATGGGGGTCACGTCCTCGATCCTGCCGATCTTGAGTCCGGCTCTCGCTAGAGCCCTGATGGCCGCCTGGGCTCCGGGTCCCGGAGACCTCTGGCCGTTCCCGCCGGGAGCCCTGACCCTGACGTGGACGCCTACGATCCCATTTGTCATGGCCTGCTCGGCGATCTGGCCCGCCATCTGCATCGCCGTGTAGGGCGAACTCTCGTCTCTCGCGGCCTTGACCACCATTCCGCCCGATACCTTGGCGATCGTCTCAGCGCCGGTGAGGTCAGTGATGGTGATTATTGTGTTGTTGAAGGAGGCGTATATGTGGGCTACGCCCCATTTTCCTTCTGCCATATTTATCCTTCCACCTTGGGTATTCTGGTGGCCCTCTCAGGGTGAGCTTCCTGAGCCATGGGCGAACCAGGGTAGTAATCGAGGGTCATCTCTTCGCCACGCTTCACGTAATATCCGGGGACGGTCACCTTTCGCCCCGTGATCTGAATGTGGCCGTGAGTTATGAACTGCCGAGCCTGCCTCAAGGACTTGGCGAGGCCCTGACGATAGACCTGAGTCTGGAGCCTCCGCTCCAGAAGGTCCTCCACCTTCATCGAGAGGACGGAGTCGAGGTCGCCATCTTCCTTGAGCATCCCGTAGTTCTTGAGGTGGTCCAGCACGTCCGTCGCCTGAGCCTCAAGCCCCATCTCTCCTCGGGTGGTGGCGGCCAGAAGCTGACGGCTTACGCGCCGGTACTTCCTGATCAGGCTCTGGGCCTTCCAGACCTCTCTCTTGTTTCGGAGCCCGTAATTCTTGACAAGCTCCACCTCCTGAGCCATCCGATCGGCTTCCCAGGGGTGGCGCGGAGTATCGTAACTCTTCCGACACTTACCAGGATATCCCATATCAACCCGCCTCGCTCACTTCTTCTTCCTGCTGACGCCCACGGTAGCTCCCCTTCGACCGGTGGATCGGGTCTTTTGGCCTCTAACACGGAGACCGCGCTCGTGCCTGATCCCCCTGTAGCTACGGGTCTTTCTGATGATGTCCATCTCTTCCCTCTGGGTGAGCATCAGATCGGTCCCCATCACGTGCCTATCTTCGCCGGTGAGGAGGTCCTTTCTCCTGTTCTTCATCCAGACTGGAAGGTGGTCCTGGGCCGACTCCACGATATCTCGAAGCCTTGATATCGCCTCGTCCGAGAGCATGCCGAGGGTCTCGGTCGGCTCGATCTCCGCCTTCTGGGTGAGGAGCCGGGCGTTCCGTCTGCCCATGCCCTTGATGCCGGTGAGCGCCATCTGAACGGGCTGATGACCATTGAGGTCGGTGTTCAGGATGCGCACTATATGTTTCAGCTCTTCATTCTCTTCTGGCAAATTATTTCCTCCAGAAATCTGACGCCTCCGGTTTTTTCGGAGACCCTCTGGAGCAGCCCCGGATCATAGTCCGACGCCGCCCTCGCATCGGCAAGCGCCGATGGGGCGAATGTAATCGCAAACGCTAATCCAAGCCTGAGATTCACTACTGATACATAAGACTTATGGAGGGGGGTGAGGGCGAGGGACGGCGTTCAAACTCACCCTTCGCGGACCTCCACGCGACAGCCGATCCGCGCCATCTCCTCGAAGAATCCCGGATAGGATACGGAGACCGACTCTGCGGTCTCGATTCTGGTATCTCCCGCCGCGAGCCCCGCCACCGTCAGGGCCATGACGATCCTGTGGTCGTGATGGCCGCTCACCCTCGCGCCCTGGAGCTTTCCGCCCTCGATCACCAGCCCGTCGGGCCTCTCCTCGATCTTCGTTCCCATCTTGGACAGCTCCACGGCCATGGCAGAAAGTCGGTCGGTCTCCTTGTGGCGGACGTGCTCAGCGTTCTTGACGACGGTCCTGCCCTTTGCGATGGCCCCCAGGACCGCTATGGTGGGGACGAGGTCCGGGGTGAGGCTCGCGTCCACCTCGACCCCTTCAAGGTCGCGCCCCTCGATCACGAGGTCGCCCCCTTCCTGGTCCCAGAAGATCTTCGCCCCCATCTCCCGGAGGATGGAGACGATCGCCGAGTCGCCCTGCTTTGAGGGGCGAAGGCCGCGGACGGTAAGGCGCGAGCCCGTCACCGCCGCCGCCGCCAGGAGGTAGGAGGCGGAGGAGAAGTCGCCGGGGACGGTGTATCCACCCAGGTCGTAGCTCTGCCCTCCCTCGACGAAGAACCTGCGAAAATCGGTCTTGATTCTGGCCCCTGCCTCCTTCAGCATCTCGAGGGTGATCTCCGCGTAGGGGCGGGACTTCAGCTCTCCATCGATCTCGATCACTGCGTCATTTTCGGCCAGCGGGCAGGCGATGAGGAGGGCTGAGAGAAACTGGGAGCTGACGCTTCCGTCGAGGGTGGTCTCTCCGCCGCGGAGCTTTCCTCGGACCACCAGGGGGGCGCAGTCGTTATTCTTTATCGAGAAGGCCTCGGCCCCGAGGTCGCGAAGGGATTTGAGGAGGGGGCCGTTGGGCCTCCTTCTTATGGAGGCATCCCCAGTGAGGACGGCACCCTCGGTGAGGGCCGCCACCGCGGCCATGATCCGGAGGGTGGTTCCTGAGTTCTCGACGTCGATCACGTTGTTGGGTGTCGAGGGCTTTCCCCCGACGCCGATCACCGAAAGCTCCGCTTCCTGCCCCTCGATCTTGGCCCCGAAGGCCTCGGAGGCTTTGATGGTGGCCCCGGTGTCGGCGGAGAGGAGCGGCCGCACCACCATGCCGCCGGATCCCAGGGCGCTTATGGCGATCGCCCTGTGGGTGTAGCTCTTGGAGGGTGGGACTGAGATCTCGCCCGCGACCTGCGAGCGCTCAACAGATGCTATCATCCCTTTCGGGATGGCGTGTTGAGTATAAAAAATCGAGGCTTTCGCCGGCGATGAGAGACGATCTCCTGGTCAATTTCCGGACGATGCCCTCGCGAGATCGACGACCTCCTCCAGGGATAGCTCCTGGGGCCTCTTCTCCAGAAGGTCGGGATCGATCCGCGAAAGAACGGCGGGAGAGATCCTCATGGCGGCGAGGGACCTCTTCACCTTCTTTCTTCTCATGGAGAAGAGGGTCCGGGTGAGGTCGTCAAATGCCCTCTCGTCGACGGGGATCCGGCTTTCGCGGGGCCGAAGCCGGACGATCGCCGACTCGACCGCGGGCATCGGGCGGAACGCGCCCCTTGGCACCCGTTCTAGGATCTCGGCCTCGGCGCGAAGGGCGACGTTGAGGGTGAGCCTACCGTACTCTTTCGTCCCAGGCCTTGCCACCATCCTCTCGGCAAACTCCCTCTGGTACATCAGGACCGCGAGATCGAAGGGCCTTTCCAGGAGCCTGAAAGTGATCTTCGAGGAGATCTGGTAAGGGAGGTTCGATACGATCTTGTTGTAGTCGGGGAGGGGGACCTTCAGGGCGTCGCCTCTTATCACCTGAACATTGGGAAAACGCCCTTCCAGAGATGACGCGAGATTCGGGTCGACCTCGATGGCGAAGACGGTTCCCACTCTGGTCGAGAGCACCTCGGTCAGGTTTCCGGTCCCCGGCCCGATCTCCAGCACCCTGTCCTCTTCGGATAGGGATGCGTAATCGCCTATCCGGGCGAGAACCCGCCGATCAACGAGAAAATGCTGGCCGAGCTTCTTCAAGGCTCCGGTCCCCTCGAAAAATCGTATTTTAAAAATCCAGGGCCCGCTGGATTGGGCGTCCCGCTCATCTCCGGCGCGGGTCCGCGGTGAAGATCCGGTACTTGATCCTGTCGTCGGCGATCTCGTCCTCGATCCTTTTTGCGAGGAGTTTCTCGGGGTTGTAGATCCCCTTCACCCGCTCGGAGAGATCCTCAAAGCTCTTGAAGGATCCCTTCTTCCGCTCGTTCAAGATCGCCCACATCAGCTTCTTTCCGATCCCGGGCAAAAGCTCCAGGGCGTGCATCCTGGTGGTCAGGGGGCCGGCCTCGTTGAAGAAGCGGAGGTAAAACACCTCCCTCTCCAGGACTATCTTCTGGAGGGCGTAGGGAAGTTCGACCCTCGCCCCCTGGGAGAGCTCTTCGTAGCCGATCCTCCGGTTGACCCGATCTATAACCGGCCTGTCTTTTCCGACGAGCACGACCTTGACGCCGATCTCGGGCACTGCGCCCTCCTTCGGGGTCATCTCCATCAGCACGAAGTCCCTCTCGCCTACCGCCTGGACGATGGGCCTCTTCTGAAACCTGCCCATCGAGTCCGAGACGTGCCCGTAAGGCAGGTAGTCGAGAACCCAAGCTGTCTCTTCGCGCCGTGGAGATCTGCCCGAGGTCATGCTCATCCTCTCAATCGGATGTTTATCCTCTCAGAACGACGTCGAGGATCGCGTCGAGATCCTCGTCTGATAGAGTGAAACGCTCTTTTGCGTATAAAGCCCTGATCTCGTCCTTGGTCCTAGGCCGGATATCGGCGATCTTGGTTGCGATCTCAGGGGTCATCTTCTCGAGGCCCGAGAGCTCCTCGGTCATCCTGCTGCCCTCTTCGCCCGTCCCCTGAGAGAAGATCTCGGCGTGCTTGATCGCCCTCCTCAGCTCGTAGCCAAGCTCCTCCGGCTCATCGGCCCTCCGGAGCCTTATCTCCTCCAGGGCCTCCTTCACCTCGGCGAGGGTCATGAGCTCCTCGCTCAAAATATTTTTGACAATCATCTTAATTCTGGGGTTTCAGATGTTCCGGGAGGGATATGACCGTTTTCTTGGCGTTTCCGTCCCTGACTTCCAGCACGTAAGCCCTGCCCCTCTGGCCCAAGACCTTGCCGGTCTTTCCGTGGAACTTGGGGTTGGGCATTCCCCTGTGGATGCTCGGGTCCAGAACTATGTGGACCATCTCGCCGTCGTTGAAGTCCTGGATCGCCCTGCTGACGGGGGAGATCCCCCGCCCTCTGACCGATTTGCTCAGCCTGTCTCTAGTCCGTTTTCGTACTCCGTGTGACTTGGGCATCTGCCTCTCCACCTACATTTATAACGTCCAGCTCTGCCACCCTCGCCTCGACCCCGAGAAGCCCCGCAAGGCTCGGTTCCGTCCTTCCGTCGTCTCCGGATACCAGCTCTTTTACGTAAAGGCCGCTCGTCCCTTTGAGGGTCATTCTGGCGGTCTTGCCCGAGAACTGATCGAGCCGAAGGTCGAGGACCTCCCTCTCTCGGACCTTGTCGGCCCTCCGATGGGAGACTCGAGTTGGCGTGCGCTGTTCAACCAGGCCGACCAGTTTGTCCAGAACTGATTTAAGCTTTTCTTCTGGTACCTCTTCTCCGAATTCCACCAGCATCGAGTAGCTCTTCTCGAATAGGGCCGTTTTGAGGTGCTCGACCGTTGCCTTTTCGGTGAACTCGATGTCGCTGACCTCCACCTTCCCTGCGGCCCGACGATTGATCTCCTCCTGGAGACGATTCAGGTCCAAGGTCCGGATCCGGGGGGAGACCGCCTCCACCACGAAGGGCCTGCCCGTCCCCAGCATCCGGGCGTCGATGTCCTCTCTCCCCGAGCCGTGAAATACGGTGTCGTCGCACCTGGCGGCCTCGATGATAGGGTCTCGGATGAGCTCGTCCACCGACTCCTGGTACCTTTTGCCCGTGAAGTTGCAGCTCTCGCACCCGCTCCCGCCGCACTCGCGGCAGGGCCACCTCGTCTGAGGAAAGCCCCGGACAAGCTTTCGGTACCGGCCCTGGATGTAGAGGGATGTGACCTGCACATTCGCCCTTCCTTCTTCCAGGTTCAGTATCGTCAGGACGTCCGGAGAGCTGAAGCTCGTCGTCTTTTTCGTCCTCTCCGCGATCCTCTTTCCCACCTCGCGGTTCAGCTCGGACTTCATCGGCTCGGCGTGCCGAGACCCACCGTCCGCCAGGACCAGCTCCTCGTTCTCGGCGAGAAGGCCGCTCATCTTGGTGCCGACGAGGAAGGTCTCGTGCTCGATGTGGCGTAGCTCCCTCTCCGCCGCCTCGGCCCAGCGGTCCAGCCTCTCCGGCTCCATCTCCCCTAGGCAGACCCAGCACCGCTCAGGCTCGCCCGCGAGGCCCAGCTTCAGCCTCGCGCTCTTGGAGCTTGGCGCCAGCTCCTCCAGGATGTCCCGGCCCGACTCGTCCAGGGACCCGGCCATGGAGAGGAATGTCTTGATGGCCCTGCCCCTTTCTGCGTTCGTCAAGCCCGTCGAGAGCATCGCGAACTGCCGCCCAAGACAGCTGTCGCAGATGGGGCCGAGCCGGAGGATCCTCCTCGCGACCTCCGCGAGGTCGGCAACGTTATTCTCCATTTCATCTGAACTCATGTTGACGCGTCTCTTTTTCGTACCGTTATCTTCTCTCTTTCGTCCGGTTCCCGTCAATATCTCTTTCTGGATTGACCGCCTCTCTTCTGTCAAGTTCGTTATTTATCAGCACTATGCAGTGGTCTGCGTGGAGGCTCCTCGGCCCCACGGAGACTATCTTCGCCCCCACGCCCGCGAGGAAGGCCTCGTCATCCTCCGATAGGCCGATGTGGTCTCCTAGGACGAAAGTTCCGTCTCCAGCCGATGAGAGGTCTCGATGGTCAGAACCGTCCTCTCTTAAATAGTAGGTCGTCCCCTCGCCATAGACCTCAAGGTCCGCCAGGTCCCCGGCCCGGACGAAGATCCCAGGCGTCGACCTGGTCCAATTGGAGTCCACCTCCAGGACGAGGGCTTTTTTCAGCAGTGACGCCGTCGTCCTCTCGTCGGGGTTGAGGTGGCGGAGGTCCCGGCCCCGGAGGTGGACAGTCTTGGGGGAAGGGCCTCCCCGGAGGATGAGGTAGACCGCGACGTCCCTTCTGATCCCGTGGGAGAGGACGAAGGCCGAGTTGATGCACCGACAGAGGATATCGATCCTCCCCGAAGTGCCGGGGATGTCCTCAAGGGAGAAGTCTGGGGTCGTCACCGCTCGGTTTCCCACCACAACGAAGTTTCTCATAAGATTGGGATGGAAGGGAGAGTTGATCCCCTTTTCGTATCCAAAATTTCGGTGGGCGCGAAGCAAACGTCATAAATCCGCAAAATATCGACTGAACGAGCGAACCGCGCCAAAGACCGTGGCAGGCGACTGGAGGGCGGTTCCTGAAATTCGGGGATTAATAGGAGGGAGGAGCAAAAGTCGTTATAGGAGGTAGAGGGAGAGAATAGCTACGACTTTTGCCATACCTTAGTACGTCATTTGTCGAATATATACTTTTCGGTCTGAGGGTGAAACAAAAGGGCTTCTCTGGGCTTTTGTCAGGGCTTACGCACCTCAAAATCGATGACGATGTTGTACTGGTGCGGAGCGTAGCTTCTCACGATCCCGCGGTACAGAAAATTGACCTTCGCGCCCAGGACCAGAGCCGCCTCTTCGACGAAAGCCGTATCCCGGCCGTAGAGGTCCTCCTCGGGGGCGATGGCGTAGTAGTGGACTACTCCTCCGTCTTTTGCGATCCGTATCGCCTGCCCTAGAAATTCGGAGGCGGTGTGAGGCAGGTTCATGATGACGTGATCGGCGAAGTTCTCGTACAGCTCCGCCATCTGCCCAGCGTCCCCTTCGAGAATTTCTACTTCGTCGATCCTGTTGAGCTGGGCGTTCTCCCTCAATAGCCTCGCAGCATCGGGGTTTTTGTCCACAGCGACGACCTTCGCCCCATGTTTCGCGATGAAAAGGGCGAAGGGGCCCACCCCCGCGAACATGTCAAAGACGACGTCGCCAGGGGCCACCAGATTCGCCACCCTCAGCCGCTCCGTTCCAAGCCTTGGGGTGAAGTAGGCCTTTTCGAGGTCGATCCGATACCGCAGGCCGTGCTCTTTGTGGACGGTGGCAGTCTTCTCCTCGCCGGCTACGATCGTGAACCGGCGGGTCCGATACTCCCCTTCCACCGGCGTTATGGGCGATATCACCGTCTTGACGTTCTTCTTAACTTTGAGGATGGCAAAGGCCGCCTCCCGGTCGGGCGAGTCCTGGATGGCGATCTCCCCCACCACCTCATAGTGGGCCCTCCTTCCGAGGATCTCCTCTACGGTCTCTTTCCGCTCGGCCACCTCAAACTCGATCTCAACCAGGTCAAAGTCGCCGATCTTCGTGAGATCCTCCGCCGCCTCCGGGGTCAGGTCCAGGACAGGAAGGTAGATGCAGCCTTCATCAGACCTTATCTTACGCACCTTGTCGAAGAGCCCCAGCTCCACAAGCTTCTGTCTGAACCTCTCGCCACCGCTTCGGCGAACCTTCAGCCCCGATGAATGCGCCATCGCTCGAACTCCCCGACCAAAATTCATGCACGACCGTCAGCCGAACCAAAGGCCGAAGCCTCCATCTGCTCTCCCTTGATGGCGGCGTAGATCTCCTCTTTGCTCGGACGGCTAGTCTTCACGTACCTTCCGCCGGCGGTGAAGCTGATCGATCTCGCCAGATCCGATCCCTCGGCGCCGACGTCCACCACCAGCAGGTGAATCCCCGATCGTTTCAGATCCCTCGCGACCTCTTCGGCCTCGGCCGCTGCATCTCCCGCCACCTCCAGGGGGACGTTGGCGCTTCCGTCGGTGATCAGGACCATGATCGGGGTGGCGGAGGGCTCTTTCTCCTGCTCCCGTTTCAAAAGGGATAGGCCCGTCGCAAGGCCGCTGGCGAGAGGCGTCGTCCCGCCGTACTCGATCTTCTCCAGATGTCTTTTGGCTGTCACCACCGCCGAGGTGAAGGGGAGGACCACCTCCGCCCGCCTTCCCGAGCAGGAGACGAGGGCCACCCTGTCCCTCCTCGCATAGGCGTCCTTGAGAAGCTCGATTACCACCTTCCTCGTGGCCCTGGCAGACTCCTCCATGGAGAAACTGGAGTCGAGGACGATCCCTATGAGGGTGGCGACCTTCCGCCTCCTCACCTTCTCCCGGAGGTCCTCCTCTCTGATGACGAGGTTGCCGCCGGATCGGGCGAGGGCCGCCCTGATGGTGGGGGCGAGGGCGACGTCCGTGGTTTTGCCCCGCGGCATCCGAGCCCTGACGTACCTCCCCCTCTTTCCCTCGGCCAAGACCTCCGCCCTCCTCCCGGACTTCGGCGACTTCGAGGCGGTTCGGGTCTCGGATCGGGCGAAGTCGGTGAGGATATCGGCGAGGTCGTAAGAGCTGTCCTCTTCTTCTTTTCCCTCTTCTTCTTCACCCGCATTGCCTGAAAATGCCAGATCTTGAAGCTCCTCGGGATCGATCTCGACGAAGGTCTCATCCGAAAGGAGGATGACCTTCGCCACCACCCCCGCCTTGATGGCCGACTTTTGCACCTCCAGGATCGACTTTATCCTGGCGGAGTCCTCGGCGGTGATCATGCTCGCCCTCTGCTGGGGGAGCCTGATCCCCATCACGGGAGCCCCGACGAAGAAGACCTTGCATCCGTAATTTCGGTCCAGGTTTCGTCGAAAAAGGGCTGCCAGCTCTTCGGCCGGCGGCATGGCGGTGGCGTCCCAGCCAGAAGCCATCGTCAGCTCACCATCGATCGGAGCTTCTCTGAGCTGAACTCGCCGTCGTCGAAGGGGGTCTTTCTCATCCGATGAGGCAGAACCATCTCCGCCGCCGTGACGATGTCGCTCGTCTCGACCCTGTCCCTCCCTTCGAAGGCGGCGTTCGTCCTTGCGGCCCGCTCGATCATGATGTCCGCCCGATGGCCGTCGACCCCGAACTCGACGCAGATCTTGGCTATCTTTCGCAGCTCCCCTTTCCCGGTGCTGATCTTCGGCAGGAGCTTTTTGGCGGCGACGATCCTGGTCCTGAGCCTGTCGCTCTCGGCTTTGAAATCCTCTCTGAACTTCACGGGGTCTCTCGCGAAGGCACCCCGCCGCTCGATGATCTCGACCCTCTGCTCGACGTCAATAATCCCTTCCACCTCCACCTGGAGGGCGATCCTGTCCAGAAGCTGCGGCCGGAGCTCACCCTCCTCCGGGTTCATGGAACCGACGATGATGAAGCTCGCGGGGTGGCTTGCGGACACCCCCTCCCTCTCGACTGTGTTCATCCCCATAGCGGCGGCGTCCAGGAGGGCGTCGACGACGTAGTCGTCGAGGAGGTTGATCTCGTCGACGTAGAGGATGCCCCGGTTCGCCTCGGCCAGGATCCCCGGCTCAAAGGCCCTCTCCCCACCCCGGAGGGCCCGTTCCATGTCCAGGGACCCCACCACCCGGTCCTCGGTGGCGCCCACCGGAAGGTCGACGACCCTCATCGGCCTCACCTCCGTCGGCAAAACGCCCTCATCCAGCCTATCGGCGCATTCCCAGCAGAGGTTCTCCTCGTCCCGCGGGTCGCAGCCGAAGCGGCAGCCCACCACAACCTCTATCCCCGGCAGAACCTCCGCCAGCCCCCGGACGGCGGTGGACTTGGCCGTCCCCTTCTGGCCCCGTATCAGGACCCCTCCTATCGAGGGGTTGATGGCGTTGAGGATCAGGGCCCTCAACATCCTCTCCTGGCCGACGATGGCGGCGAAGGG